>Ga0315902_10014725_pt1 | contig 10047 bp, 27 predicted proteins | sample LakEriMetagenome_9_FD_203523 | JGI IMG/M metagenome (GOLD analysis project Ga0315902, IMG submission 203523) | Freshwater fungal communities from buoy surface, Lake Erie, Ohio, United States - Buoy 12 MA117 | ecosystem: Environmental > Aquatic > Freshwater > Lake > Lake biofilm | place: USA...
GTGTGATGGTGCTCCACCACGTATCAGAACAGTCAGAGTATGGGTCACCTAGTAACCCACCTCATCGCAGAGCAATTCACGGAAAGGTCAGTCAGTTACCTGCACTGATACTTACATTGGGCTATGACCCATCACAAGGAATACTCAAGGTAGCACCAGTTAAGAATCGCTTTGGAGAACACACTGCTGACGGCAGCAAATATGCACAGCTACTGGTAAACTACGCAGCAGTACAGATCTCAGATCAAAATGAGTTCGGTTGGATGTTACGCAAAGATACAATCGCAGGATACCAAGGAGGATACAATGTCTGAACAGTTATCAAATAAGTACCGAGATAACATCAAGGTAGATGGGTTGCGTGCAGAACTTGATGCCATCAAGGTAGACCTAACCAACTTCGTTGGTGCGTTGCTGCAATCTGGTGTTGTCGAGTTAGTTAAAGATGAAGAAGGCAACATCATCTACAAGATCAACAAGGTTGTATTGGTAGATGAGCAGCCCGAAGTATAACAAAGCTAAAGGTGCTGCCTTTGAGATTGATGTAATGAAATGGTTTCGTGGTCTTGGTGTGCTGGCAGAACGATTACGGCTGGCAGGCAAGGACGACGAAGGGGATCTAGTGTGTGTGATATCGGGGAAGACATACGTACTAGAACTCAAGAACACTGCCAAGCTCAGCCTGCCTGAGTTTTGGAGACAAGCACAAGTTGAGGCGCTTAACTATGCTAAGGCTAGAGGTCTTGGGGAAGTCCCTCTGTCTTACGTGGTAGTTAAGCGTCGCAACGCATCAATAGATCAAGCCTGGGTCATTCAGGACCTAGCACAATGGTTAAAGGAGAAGCAGTAATGGCTGTTGCCATTAGAACTCTTCGTCGTAGACGGCGTACTGCACAACGCGGTAAGTCGATGAGTCAATCCCAGAGATGGGGAAAGGTAGTAACAACAATGCCAGTACCAGGTGGAGAAATCACAACAACAGAGATACTAGTACCAGTAGTAGAAGAAGTAGTTGAAACAACAGAGGAGGAAACAAAAGATGAAGCCTAATCAGTTTGCACACATTATCGCAGACCTTTTAATTGATCCAGAAGATCCAGATAACCCACACCCAGAACATAATGCCTACAACTGGGGTTTAATTGATGCTCAAAGAGCATTGCAAGGTGTATCAGTAGATGTTATTAAGGAACACAGACCGAAATGATTTGCCAGAACTGTCATAAGGCAGGAGAAGAGAACACTCTTACTCACTACAAGCGTTCAGCTCAATGGCACGATAAGTGTGATGATAAGGGGTGTGTATGCCAGCACAAGACTGGTCCAGGGTACGTAAAGCGGGACGGTACAAAGGTTCCGTTGATGCAAACTCAATCCCCATAGGTCCTATTGTCCAGCACTTCGGTGGTGAAGTAAGAGAAGGTAAGAGCGCATCAGTTAGATGCTGCCTACATAGCGACAGTCGCAGGTCTGCTGTTATGAATACCTACGACAACCTGTACTTCTGCCATACCTGCGGTAAGGGTGGCAACGCAGCTAACCTTGTATGTATCTTAGAGAACTTGGAGTTTAATGATGGGCTTAAACGGGCAGTCGAAATTGCTACTGGAAGCGGCGCAGCAATACGCACAGGCAATAAGTCCAGAGGCTCTAGCCGTACTAAGCGCACGTGGGATCTCTGAAGAGACAGCAGGACTGTTCCAACTAGGAACCATTACCAACCCAATCAATGGTCACGAGATGTATGAAGGGTGGCTATCCATCCCATACATCACAGCATCTGGTGGTTGTGTTGGCTTTAAGTTTAGAAGATTAGATGATGCCAAGCCTAAGTATGGATCTCCTACTGGGCAGAAGGCACACCTGTATAACGTATGTGACATCACTGTTGACTCACCTTACATAGTTGTATGCGAAGGTGAACTAGATGCCATAGTTACCAGTGGAGAACTTGGGATACCAGCAGTGGGAGTACCAGGCGTAGCAGCGTGGAAGCCACACTTTCCTAAGCTCTTTGCAGGGTACGAAACTATCTATGTTGTCGGAGACAACGACATCAAAGAGGATGGGTCTAACCCAGGTGCAGAGTTTGCAAAGCGCGTGGCGAACGAGGTAATGAACTCACAAATTGTTACACTACCACCAGGTATGGACATCAATGATTACTACTTGGCTAATGGGATTGATGCTACAAGGAAGTTACTGATAGGGGAGTCAAATGTATGACAATGACAAGGCAAGAGTGGGACACGATGATACAGACTTTGCAGCATTTGGGCTTTCACATCTTAGAGATCAATATGGAAACAGAGACAATACTCTTGCGCCCTATACCGACAAGGTAAATGATGCTTTCATTGCTGATGTCTGGCGTATTATGGATCAAGCAGGCAACCTACTGGTGCGTAAGCATCACGACTACGGCCCAAAGAACATTGCTCACTCACCAGGTGGACCACTTAATGGTTTGCGTGTACGTATGTGGGACAAGATAGCTCGTATCAATAACCTACTAGACTCAGGTGTTGAGCCAAGCAACGAGTCCTTGCGTGATTCTTTCTTAGACTTACTGAACTACTCAGCCATTGCAATGATGGTACTCGATGGCGTATGGCCTGAAGCGCAGGCAAATGACTGAACTGCACCCAGTAATCTATGACCTAGTACCTTCTGTTGCTAACGCTATCCATCGCAGATACAACAAGCATCTTGAGAAGGATGACATCAAGCAAGAACTGATGGCGTGGGCTATGACTAGGGTTGAAGATCACACAGTTGATTTAATGGAACCTATCGAAGAGCGACGCAAGCACAACGAGCAACGCATTGCGTGGCAGATGAAGCGTGCAGGTGAACGCTATGCACGCAAGGAGAAGGCTGCTAAGTCTGGCTATCAGACTAATGATGAAGCCTACTACGACTCAGCTAACCTTGGTCAGTTGCTTCCGTTTGTTATTGCATCCATCATAGATGGCACAGTATTAGAGCAAGCACAAGAGATGATTAGAGATGGACAACCTAAAGGTTCATCTTCCCCTGCCGAAGGTGGCAACCTGCTTGCTAACCTTATCGACATCAAGCGTGGCTTTCTTAAACTAGAACAAGAGGACCAGACAATTCTTAGGCTTCGTTACCACGAGAACTTTACCTTGCAACAGATAGCACAGGTACTAGAGTGCGCTGTCTCTACCGCAGATCGCAGGTGTGAGAAGTCTTTGCGTAGATTGCAGGATAACCTAGGCGGGGTGAGTCCTTGGCAATGAACGAAGAGTTATTGTTTACCTTCTTGCGTGATGGTTTCTATCCTGACTTAGAGAAAGCACCAGGTATCTATGATGCCTTTGATTGTATCTCTGTCCAAGCAGGTCATTACATAGAGTTAAAGTGTAGACATACCCACTATCCCACGTTACTGATAGAGGAGATGAAGTATCGCAAGCTGATAACGCAGGCAGCAGAGCGAGATCTTATCCCCTACTACATCAACTCGACACCGCAAGGTGTCTTTTCTTTTGACCTAATGGATGTACCAGAACCTGAGTGGCTCAACCACTGGATGCCAGCGACCACAGAGTTCTCACGTTCTAATAAGGTCAGCAAGTTAGTAGGTTATCTACCCATAGAGGAAGCGGTGCAGCTCTGATGCAGTATGACTATCGTTGCCCTGATTGCAACAGCGTATTAACTATTGAACGCAGTATCCACGAGGAACCACGTGAACCTTCTTGCTTTGACTGCCACATACCTATGGTACGTAAGTGGGACTCGCCCTCTATCACCTTCAAGGGTAAAGGGTTTTACTCTACTGGTGGATAGTGTATGCTTTAGTTCTCGGCAAGCAATTCCGCTTGTAGAGTGCTAGCAAAAAGCCCCCGCCAGTTACGGCGAGGGCTTTTTGTTTTGCCAGGAAAGGGTTAAGAACCTAGCAAGATTATTCAGTACCAGCCGACTCGATCTGAGTGTCGGAGAGCACTGCAGAAACTTCCTCGATAACGGTGTTGAGTGTATCGTACAGCGTGAAGGATTTGTAGTTCAGGTTCTCCACTACGTTCTCTAAGGAGTTGAGCAATTCCGAAAGCTGAGCTAATTGGTTTGCCCGAAGCGTCTCTTGGGCGAGCAAGGTGGTCGAAGCGGGACTCACGGGTCCAAAGTGTGACCGCACACTTCCTCTGCTGGTGATTGTAACCGAGTGCTCTGAGGAAACTAACTGCAAGTGCTTTGTTCTCACGCTTTTCCTCCATTGTTGCCTTTGTTCTTTCGACTACGCTTAGGTCGCTTGGAAACTCTGCCTTTACTGCGCGTTGGTCGGGAGCGAACACCCAAAGTAACGCTAACACGGGTATTACTAGCAACCCAATTCTTACCTTCTGTCTGGTCATTGTCCTTCTCCTCCGCTAACAAGTCTCTATACACGTTGGGATAGAGGTGAGACAGGCGCACTAACGCCCTATCTCTTGCTCGTCTGTAGTTTCGATAGTGAATTGCTTGCTTACCGCTGACTTCCTTACTCTCCATTGATCTTGTCCTCCCACACTATAAGCCCATAGACTACCAGCATTACCGCAGCTATCCCTAACCAGTACATCATCTGCCTACCTGCCTTGCCTGTTGGATAATCTCAGTTACATCTATGGTCTGCCCTACCAGGTGAGCGTCCTCCTCATCACTATCCCACGCAGATACCAGCACACGACTGCCACTAGGTGCAAGGCTTAGCCATTGTATGCACTGCTCAGCGTTAGCCCCGCCCCACTCGTTCTCTCCCTCAGGTGTAAGCACCTCATAAAATAGGATTAAGTCCGACTTCTTGGGGTGAATTGTGTACACGTTACTCACTCGCTTCCTCCTTCAATCTATCTATTAGGACTTTCATTTGGTTGTAGGTGATGACACTCTCTAACCTACCTGCAAGGTACTCGATAGCGTTCTCTCCCCATACCTTCTCCGATAACCTCACAAGGTTATAGACTGTGTACTCTAACTCAACCTCTCTAATCATTAGCTTCCTCCTCCTCAAATCCAAATAGCTGAGTCAGGGCAGAGTTAGCCCTGCGTAGGTTAGCGATAGCCCTTGCTATCTCCTCCTGTTGTAGATCTACCTCAGCTTGATTAAGGCATAGGTCTACCTTAGCCTCTAAGTATTCTCTATTCATTACTCTACCTCTCCCACTACTACATCATCATAACCTTTAACCTCACGCCAAAACTCAGCTACACGTTCAGCATCTATCTTGTGCGTGTAGTGTTGCCAGTTGATCTCACTACCGCCTACCCATACCGTCCACTTACTCATTGCGATCTCCCTTATGGTTGTCCACTTTGTGTATTAAATCTATGACATAATTACGGGTAGTAACATCACCCTCTTTATCTAAGATGCTTTGATACTCCTCTAGTGCAAAAATGATCGTTCCGTATTCCTTGTCCGTCAGTTTCATTTATTCTCTCCCTCGCTAGTGGGTAGTACTCTACCCTTGAATTGACTTTCGATTATCTTAATTACGTCCTCACCAGTAGATAGCTTCTCCCAATCCCACTCTCTCGGATCTCCGTCATAAGTCTCTATCTCTAGCGTTACTAGGTATCTGTCTTTCATTACTCTACCTCGCTCTCATCTAATAGTTGCCTTACCTGATCGCAGATCTCCTCAGACCCGCAACTCTGCCAAAATTCTGCCTTCTCTGCCCGTCTAATAGCTTGTGACCATAGATCATCACTGATCTTGACATTTTCATCACTATCAAAAGAGGTTTCTGCAAATTCCTTGTCCCAATAGGCAACAAGCAACTCATCATCAGGCTTGTAACTCTTTAACTGTTCGATTAACTCTTTAACTTTCATTTACTTACCCTCTCCCTCTCCATTAAACCTATATCTCATAGGTGGGCCTTCTAATTCACAAATAATATGTCTTCCCCAGGCCATAGTTGGATAGACTAAGTACTCAGTATCGCCATTACTGAAGCGCTCATAAGTGTAATCTAGTTCACTTGCCCTATTGCTAAGGATATTCTTCAATTCATATTTACTTAACACGCTATCGCCTCCACTACTAGGCCAGCTAGCGCGTAGGCCTTCACAATAGCCTTGGCCCTAGCCTCGGTAAGCTCACACTCCGCTATTACTTCTCCGCTATCTACTAGGCGTAGAATAGTAGGAGACTTCACTCTCGCGCTCACGCGCTCACCTTCTCTCGTACTTGGTTAGCCTGGAGTAATTGATCTATAAGCTCACGTACTGAATAGATAGCACTATCGTGAGCCTTTACCATTGAATCGCCATTGAATCGGAGCGCTTCAACCTTGCCAGCTAATTGATTAAGGTCAGTGTGCATAGTGTGCTTCTCGAAGTAGAAGCCTGATGTACCACTGGCCTCGACGATACACTCGCTAATTACACTCCAGTAAGACTTCTTCACCTTATCGTGGTACGTGCGTACCTTCACTCGGTAATTGTTATCCAAGGTCCAGCTATCTACACACTTACGTGAAGTGTGATCTAAGTATCTCTCGTGCTTGATATTCATAGTTCAACCCTTATTCTCTCGATGATATGAAGTAGTGATCTACTTCCTATCCTCCTCCGCTGTTAGCTAGCGAAGGAGCATAGGCTGCCTATCACTGACGTACTATACCTGACTCCGTAGGTAATTGTTTCAGTATCCAGGCCAGCGTGTCTATCCTTCCTTGGTAATAGTTATACGAGTTATCCTGGCCCACACTCTCGCGTAAGCGCTGGAAGGTGTACTCGGCCTCCTTCTCGATGATCTCTCTCACTTGCTATCTTCCTCCTTCCTTCTAAGGTTACGCGGTCCAGTACTATGTCGCTCCATTTCACTATTGAAGCAATATCCAGTAGGGCAATAGTCTCCCCAGTAATACTTACCTGGAGTCATCACTTCCCCACAATATTTGCACTTCTCCTTCACTTGATCTTCCTCTCTCTCGCGTACTCGTAAGCCTTCTCGGCCCTATCTAGGAAGTATTCTGCACTCGTGGAGTCTTGCTTATTCACCATAAGCATATACTTGCCAAGATTCTCGGCCACTCCTCTCTCATAAGCTGGGCCGTATCGCGTAACACTGGCCAAGGCCAGTATTCTGGCCTCGTCTCCTTCTCGCGTAGGCAAGGTGCAGCTATCCAGGTGCATTAAGGGTATCGTTACCACTTGCCAGCCTCCTCCGCATAACACTGGGCCAGTGTGCCCCAGCAATATCCTTGGCCAGGTACGTACCAAATATGGCCCATAAGGTACCAAGCTCCAGCGAGTAGGAGCGCTCCAAGGAGCGCCACTACTATCCAGCCTCGCCGCGTTAAGTATCTCCACACTTTATCGGCCTCCCCACATACGAGTTAACTCCTGGGCCGTAATCGGCCTCCAGGCTTCAGGAGTCTGCTTATAACACTCCAGACATATATCGCCTGGGAATAGCGCGAACTTATCCGTTACAGCTTGGCAACTAGTGCAAGATACAGCGCTCACTTAGCGGCCTCCTGTAATGCGTAGGCCTCTCGCTGGGCCTTCCAGTTAATAGCGGAGAAGGTAGTGTATATGCCTGTCAATGTCTGCCAGGCTTCGCTTCTAGTGCTTCCAAGGTAACCAAGTGTTAGGTGTAGTGGATCATAGTGAGCGCTTCTATATACGCTTCCTCCAGTGGCGAAGATCCTCCAGCTGTTGCCGTAGGTAGGGGAGCCATACTGGAGGATTAAGTGTGGAGTACGCATAGACTCGTACACTTCCTCGCCTAATACTTCTCCTTCTAATAGGCCAGCTTCGCGCATATATTCTTCGATGGCCTTCACTCGTGTTTCTAATTGTGCGTTACTTATCTTCACTTTATATAACTCCTTCTAAGTAATACAGCTACGGAGTGAGCTGTTATGCGTAAAGTACTATACCGTTACAGCGTAAGCAACTCCTGGAGCTGTTTATTTGGTAACGATTTGGTAACGATTCTCCAGCCTAGCGGCGGCGAGTATCGCTCCAAGGATCGAAGGCCTGGCCAGCTGTACACCAAGCGGCCCAGGCTCCTAAGTCTTGCCTATGCTGTAACGCGTAGGTGAATAGATAGGTGACTAGCGCGGCCCGACTCCAGGAGTCTAGGTGATCCAGTAGTGGATATTCTTCTCTCATAGTTTCTCCTCCTTCCTATAACTATTACTCCTCCTTGGTGTTAATCGTGTTAACTCCTGGCCTGGATCTTGGTTACTTAATACCTTGGAGCTTGGGGGAATAGGCCGCCAGGAATCTAGTCCGCCCCACAGTTTTTTGCAAACAGTTATCCACAACCTTATCCACAGGTCAGACCAGTCAGCACAAACAGGCGCAAACAGTCAGACCAGTCACCCACCGTTGTTGAATCTCAGGCGGGCGGTCCCTGTACTCCCCAACAAAAAATATTTGCTAAAGTGAAAGCTGCATTGTGCCTCTGACCTGCGGTTATATATACTGTGATGAAGGTCACATTGTAAAAACGGGAAATGCGTTAAATTTCCTGCCTTATATATAGTAAGGGGCTTTAGTAGGAAAGACCCTGAGTTGCTACGGTATGGCCTCTAGCGAGGCCCCTAGGCCGAGCACTAACTTACCCCTCAGTTCGCTGTGGCTCCTTCGGGCGCTAAGCCCGACCTGCCTAGTACTTTTAGTGGGGATAGGTCTATCTACTGGTAGATGAAACCTTCCTCGCCTAGTAACGAAACGATCCGATTACGGCCCGTCCCCAATAAATTTTAGGAGATCACGTGGCTGACAATAGTGCCGATATTGCCAAGAGAATTATCCTTGGCTGTGTAGCAGAGGGTATGACCATTGAGGCCGCTTGCGCCTCTGCTGGTAAATCCATTAAGACCTACGAGTACTACCGACGTACCGATAAGGTCTTTACCGACAAGGTTGACCGAACACGCCTTGGACTCAAAGACAAGAGCTTTATTGACTCCGATGTCCACGACATCACCTTTGCCGAGTTCCGCCAGAAGTTCCTGCACTCCCAGACTTTCCCACACCAGCAGAACCTGGTAGATATGATCGAAGGCCGCGAGCCTTCTTGGTTGCACCCCAGTATGAAGTATGAGCCAGGATTGGCTAGTAATAGAATCCTGATTAACATTCCGCCAAACCACGCCAAGTCGATTACGATCACGGTCGACTACGTGACCTGGCAGGTAGTACGCAATCCCAACTTCCGAGTTCTAATTGTTTCCCAGACGCAGCAGTTAGCTGCCGACTTTCTCTACGCCATCAAGCAACGCCTGACACATCCGATGTATGAATCACTCCAGCAGGCTTACGCTGCTGGCGTAGGGTTTAATTCTAAGTCTGCCTCGTGGCAAGCCACCCGTGTGACCTTTGGTTCAGAACTTCGTGAGTCTAGTGAAAAAGATCCCAACATCGAAGCCATTGGTATCGGTGGTCAGATCTACGGTAAGCGTGCCGATATGATTATCGTCGATGACGCTGTTACCTTAAAGAACGCCAATGAGTTTGAAAAGCAGATCCGCTGGTTAACCCAGGACGTACGCTCTCGTCTTAACCCTACAGGTAAACTTGTAGTCATTGGTACCAGAGTTTCTGCTATGGACCTATACCGCGAGCTACGTAACGAAGACCGCTACCCAGGTGGACTGGTCCCGTGGAAGTACTTGGCAATGCCAGCACTTCTGACTACGCACGAAGACCCTGAGAAATGGGAAACCCTCTGGCCTGCAAGTGACGCACCATTTGATGGTCAGATGGAATCTGACAAGAACGAAGATGACCTTTACCCTAGATGGAATGGTCGCAACCTTTACAACGAACGCCAAGCTATGGATGCAAGTACCTGGGCTTTGGTCTATCAGCAACAAGATATCTCAGATGATGCCATCTTTGATCCAGTATGTGTGCGAGGTTCTATAGATGGTATGCGTAAAGCAGGTCGCTTGGTTCCTGGTAACCCAGGCCATCCGCGTGATGTTAACGGCTTTTCTTTTATTTGTGGTCTTGATCCCGCTATGGTTGGTGATACAGCCGTCGTTTGTTACGCTGTTGATAGGGCTACACATAAAC
>Ga0315902_10014726_pt1 | contig 10046 bp, 6 predicted proteins | sample LakEriMetagenome_9_FD_203523 | JGI IMG/M metagenome (GOLD analysis project Ga0315902, IMG submission 203523) | Freshwater fungal communities from buoy surface, Lake Erie, Ohio, United States - Buoy 12 MA117 | ecosystem: Environmental > Aquatic > Freshwater > Lake > Lake biofilm | place: USA...
GACTGGGTGGTCCCGCGGGTCGGGACAACGGGTCAAACCTAGTCAACGGGGGTCGTTCGGGAGGTCGTCAGAGCCGTCCCCGCGGGCCTCGGCGGCCGCCAGGACCCGCTCCATCTCCTCCAGCTGGAGCGGGTCGTTCATGTTGAGGAGGCGGCAGTAGAAGCGGATGCCCCGCGGGGTGCCCTTCACGCGCACCGGGACCCTGTCCCCCAGGTCCGTGCCGTACCCCTTGGGGATGTCGACGGCGTGCACGCCGGCCTGGTGGAGGTCCTCCTCCACCGCGGCGAGTTCCCCGCCGTTCATCATGTAGAGGTCCGCATCGACGAAGAAGGTGAACTCGGCCACGCCGCGACGGTAGCGGCTGGGAGACCCGCAGGGGCGCTGGCGTATCCTGCCCCCATGACATTGCCCTCGGTCCCCCTGTCCGACATCGACCTGTCCAGCCCCGAGTTCTGGACCGCACCCCGCGACTGGCGGTTCGGGGCCTTCAAGACGCTCCGCGACGAGTCGCCCTTCCAGTTCTTCGAGGAGTTCGTGCCCGAGGACTCCCTCTTCCCGCGCGGCCCCGGCTACCGCGCCCTGACCCGCCACGAGGACATCTGGCACGTCAGCCGCAACCCGCAGCTGTTCTGCAGCGGCAACGGCTCGAACATCGGCGACCTGCCGGTGGAGATCAACGAGTTCTTCGGCTCCATGATCAACATGGACGACCCGAAGCATTTCCGTCTCCGCTCGATCGTGTCGAAGGGCTTCACCCCGAAGGAGATCACCGCGCTCGAGGAGTCCGTGCGCGTGCGCTCGAAGGCAGTGATCGACCGCATGTTCGAGCGGTTCCCGGAGCGCAGCTGCGACTTCGTCCGCGAGGTGGCCGCCCTCATGCCACTGCAGATCATCTGCGACATGATGGGCATCCCCGAGTCCGACGAGGAGATGATCTTCAACTGGACGAACACCATCCTCGGCGTGGGCGACCCCGAGTACGTGGGCTCCTTCGAGGACCTCGTGCGAGTCGGCGGGGAGATCTTCAACTACGCGCTCGCGCTCGGCGAGGAGCGCAAGAAGAACCCCACCGGTGACATCGCATCGGTGATGATGTCCGCCGAGGTGGACGGGGAGCGCCTCACCGCCCAGGAGTTCGGCTCCTTCTTCATCCTGCTCGTGGTCGCTGGCAACGAGACCACCCGCACCGCGATCGCCCACGGCATGCGCGAGCTGACCCTGAACCCGGACCAGCGCCAGCTGTGGTACGGCGACTTCGAGACGCACACCAGGACCGCCGTCGAGGAGATCGTGCGCTACGCCACGCCGGTCATCCACTTCCGCCGCACCGCCACCGAGGACACGGAGATCAACGGGCAGCCCATTAAGCAGGGCGAGAAGGTCGTGATGTTCTACCAGTCGGGCAACCGCGACGAGCGCGTCTTCACCGACCCGGACCGCTTCGACATCACCCGCCCGCTCGCGCCGGCGCAGGTGGGCTTCGGGGCGGGCGGTCCGCACTTCTGCCTGGGCGCGAACCTCGCCCGCCGCGAGGTCGCGGTCATGTTCGACGAGATCCGCCGGCGCGTGCCCACGCTCGAGATCACCGGTGAGCCCGCGCACCTGCAGAGCTCGTTCATCAACGGCATCAAGCGCATGCAGTGCGCCTGGTGACGACCGGAGCTACTCGGCGACCATCCTGATGTCGGCGACCACCGCGGCGTGGTCACTCGGCTGCACGCCGCCCACTGGCTCCACTCCTGCGAGCCACACCCGCGTGGGGTTGCCGATCGGCCGCGGCCGGGGCCAGCTGACGAACAGATAGTCGAGGCGCCTGTTCGGCCACGTGGAGTCGGCGATGTACGGGTTGTCGCGGCGCCATGTCATCCCGTCGCCCTCCCCCGCGACCTCCCACAGGTCGGTGAACACGAGGCCCGGCACCGCCGGCTCGCGCCGGCCGGTGAGCATGCGGATCTCGTCGCTGTCGGGGACCGCGTTGAAGTCACCCGCGATGATCACCGGCGTGTCGACCTCCGGGTCGTCGCGCAGGGAGTCCACGATGGCGCTCAGCGCCTCGCACTGGGCCATGCGCGTGGCCGACTGGTCGAACTTGTAGTCGAGGTGCGTGCACACCGTCCACCACCTGCCGTACGGCGTGTCGAGGTGCGCCACCACGGCCCTGCGGTAGCTGGGCGCCCCCGTCACGTCCGGCAAGCGGTGCACGCGCCACTCGATGATCGGCCACCGGGAGAGGATCGCGTTGCCGAGGCTGACCTCGTCGTCGTACCACGGGCCCTCGGTGCGCGCCACGTACATGTTCAGTTCCCCGGCGAGGAAGTCGGCCTGGTCCAGGCCGCCGGCCTGGCCCCACACCTCCTGGAGGAAGACGACGTCAGCGTCCTGCTCGCGCAGCACCGCGAGGATCGCCTCCTGGCGCTCGCGCCACGGCCCGAACCGCCACCACAGGTTCCAGGTGAGGATGCGCGCTTCCATGGCGCAGACGCTACGCCCTGCGGGGCGTCAGGCGCCCAGGAAATCGACGAGTGCGGCGGCAATCGGCGCCGGCTGTTCGGGGAGCATGGCGTGGCCCGCACCGTCGATCTCCACCAGACGGGCGTGCGGGGCGGACTCCGCCACGTACCTGCGGCCGTTGCCGGGCGGCGCGATCGCGTCCTGCAGGGCCTGCACCACGAGCACCCGCTCCACGGAGGCGCCCCACCAGTCGTCGCGGGGCGTGGACTGCACCGCGGCCCGTTGGTACCGGAAGACCCCCGGCATCCATCCCTCCCGCCAGACCGACGGGTCGTTGCCCGGGGCGAAGAACGCGGTGCGGACGTGGTGCAGGTGCTCCTCCTCCGGCAGCGAGGGATCGAAGCAGTGGCCGAGCGACACCCACAGCGACGGGTCGGGCTCCACCAGGCCGCCGGCTGCGAGCAGGGTCAGCGAGGCCACGCGCCCGGGGTAGTCAGCGGTGATCATGCGGGAGAGCCTGTTGCCGAATGCATGGCCCACGAGGTTGAAGACCGTGATCCCCTCCGCCTCGAGACGTTCCACCGTGTCGCGGGCGAGGTCGTGCAGCGTCGGCGTCCCGTCCCACGACGGGCGCGGCTCCACCTGCACGGTCACGTGCCCTGCCTCGCGCAGCGCCGGCACGACCGGGTCGAAGTCGGTGGCCGGCCGCCCGAGCGACGGGATCATCACGACGACGGGCTTGGCGGCGTCCATCACTGCACCGCCAGGCTCGCGCGGAACTCTGCATCCTCGACGAGCGCACGGACGTCGGCCGGCGGCTCGCTCAGGCGCTCCAGCGTCACGCCGTGGATCCGCCCCGTGAACCGGTACACGTGCGGGTAGTCACCCACCGCCGCGCCGCTGTCCAGACCCACGTCGAACGTCTCACCGCTGATCGAGAAGATGACGGGCACCGACCTCTCCACGCGCACGTGCCCCACGGGCTCGCCGTCGATGCTCATCACGGAGTCGCCTCCCCCGCCCATGCCGCCGTCATAGGCATGGTCGATCACGACGGTCCTGCGGCCCGGCGCCAGCACCGTGCGCGACACGGCCACGTAGTGCTCGTGGCCCAGCCAGTTGTAGTGGTAGCGGGGCCTGCCGTCCGGGCCCACGTACAGCGACCATCCGGCCATGTTCCCGCCCTGGGCGACGATCACTCCCTCGCACCCGCCCTCGGGGACCGTGACCTCGGCGGTGATGCGGAACGAGCAGTTCTTCAGGTTCACCACGGAGCGCTCCGGCATGCGCTGGTGGACGTCGGTGTAGGTCATCCTCGTCAGGCCGCGCAGGGAGTCGTGCACCGCGTACCTGGCGCCGAACGTCTGGCCAGGCTCCTTCAGCGGGTACACGTTGTTGCGCCGCGCCTCGGCGTCGAACAGTTCCTGCAGCGCGGCCAGGCGCCCCGGGTGCTCGGCGGCGAGGTCGACACCCTGGGAGAAGTCGTTGCGGATGTCGTAGAGCTCCCACTTCTCCTGCGGACCGTCGAAGGGGACCGAGTCAAAGCGCTTCCACGGAAGCCGTCCGTGGAAGCAGGAGGCGATCCAGCCGTCGTGGTAGATCGCCCTGTTCCCGAACATCTCGAAGTACTGGGTCACGTGGTTCTCCGGCGCGGCGGAGGATTCCATCACGGGCACCATCGACACGCCGTCGATCGGCATCTGGGCGAGCCCGTTCACGTGGCTCGGTGCCTCGATCCCCGCTGCGTCGAGCAGCGTCGGGAAGATGTCGGTCACGTGGTGGAAGTTGCTGCGCAGCGCGCCCGCGTCCTTGATGCGCCGCGGCCACTGCACCGCCATCGCGTTGCGGGTGCCGCCGAAGTGGGAGGCGATCTGCTTCATCCACTGGAACGGCGAGTCGAGCGCCCAGGCCCACGCCAGGTTGTAGTGGTTCTCGCAGCGCGCGGACCCGAAGTCGTCCATGTGCTCGAGCAGCCACTCGGGGTCCTCCGGCAGGCCGTTCTGGAACGACGGCGCGCTCCACGCACCGTTCACCGTCCCCTCGGCGGACGCGCCGTTGTCTCCCGTGACGTAGATGAAGAGCGTGTTGTCCGTCTCGCCCATCTCCTCGACCGCGTCCAGCAACTTGCCGACCTGCTCGTCGGTGTGGGCCATGAAGCCGGCGAACACCTCCATCAGCCTTGCCGCCACCGGCTTGTACCTGTCCGGGTACTCCTCCCACGACGGCACCTCCGGCGGGCGCGGGGTGAGCACCGTCCCCTCGGGGATGACGCCGAGCTCCAGCTGCCGGCGGAAGACCTCGTTGCGAAGTTCGTCCCACCCGCCGTCGAAACGGCCCTTGAAGCGCTCGATGTACTCGGGCCACACGTGGTGCGGGCAGTGCATCGCTCCGGTGGCGAGGTAGGTGAAGAACGGGCGGTGCGGGTTCGACGCACGCTGCAGGCGCATCCACGCGATCGCCTTCTCAGTGATGTCCTCGCTCATGTGGTAGTCGTCGCGGCCCTCGTACGGCATCACAGCCACCGTCTGGTCGAACATCGGCGGCTCGAACTGGCTGGCCTCCGCGCTGAGGATCCCGTAGAAGCGCTCGAAGCCGAGCCCCGTCGGCCACCTGTCGAACGGGCCGGTCAGGGTCTGCTCGTGCGCCGGGGTCACGTGCCACTTGCCGAACGCGCCGGTGGAGTACCCGTACTGACGGAGGATCTCGGCCACCGTCGCCGCCTCCTTCGGGATGATGCAGTCGTACCCGGGGAAGCCGCTCGCGCCCTCGGGGATGTTGCCCATGTGCACCGCATGGTGGTTGCGGCCCGTCAGCATCGCGGCGCGCGTGGGCGAGCACAGGGCCGTGGTGTGGAACTGGTTGAAGCGCAGGCCGTTCGCCGCCACGCGGTCGAGTGCGGGCGTCGGCACGGGGCCGCCGAACGTGCCGCACGTGCCGAAGCCCACGTCATCCAGCAGCACGAGGACGATGTTCGGGGCGTCGGGGGACGGCAACGGCACCTCGGGGCGCGAGGGCTCCGACTCCCCCACGAGCCGGCCGGTGACGCCCGCGAAGGGCGCCGTGGCGAAGGGGATCGCGGGCCCAGTGGGGACCGTCTGTTGCGGTGCGCCCGTCATCGGTGCCTCAGGCGGGCAGGCACGGGTGGTCGAGACACCCGCGTACCGCATCGACCACGGAGGCATCACCGGTCACCTCGATGTCCGCCTCCGACCACTTCTTCTTCCCCGACAGCACGGACACGAACGTCGCCCGCGTCATCGACGCCGTCGCCGCGGCGCCGCGCCCGTCGGTGGGCACGGCAACGCAGTTGCGCACCATCAGCCCGGCCGCCTCGCCGTCCACCGTGATGCACAGGTGCGCGCTCACTCCCGCGGCACGCGCGGGGTCGAGCAGCACGCGGAGAGTGTGCACGAGGTCGGTGGATGCGGCGTGCGCGATCGACTTGGCCCCGAACGTGTGCGTCATGAACCTGTCCATCGGGGTCTGGCCGTCCAGGTGCCTGGCGCGGGTGATCGCCCAGTTTCGGATGTTCGCCGCCGGCGTGCGCTCCGCGACGAGCCGCAGGCCGCGCGCGAGGAGGTCCTTGTCCGCCTGCGAGGCACCCGGTGAGCGGGCCAGCCAGGTGGCGAGCTCCACCCCCCACCTGATCTCGTCACCGTCGAGGGCGGCGGAGGCCTGCCGTGCGACCTCGTCCCTGCCGCCGAACCCGGCGATCAGCCGCGTGAACCTCTCGTCGGGCTCCAGCGGGAACAGCTTCGACTCCTCGCCGTCGAACCAGCCGCGCAGGCCGGTGTAGATCTGTCGCAGGTGGTGCTCCGTGACGCCGTACCTCTCGCTCGTCAGGTAGTCCTGGTCGTAGAGCGCGGGCAGCGTGACGCGCGAGGCGATCTCGTCCATCGTCCAGCCCTTGTTGACGGCGCGCACCGTCTGGTCCCACATGAACTGGATGGAGTCGCGGTAGCGCTCCGACTTCGCCCTGATGTCCCCCGCGCCCGACAGCGGCGGCCCGTGGGTGGCGATCAGGTGCTCCGGCGCCCATCCGATGATGTTCTCGATGCCCGGGATCAGCACGCGCGGGTCGCGGTACTCCTCGCCGCGGATCGCGTACACGTTGAACAACAGCGGCCACACCGTGTTGTGCACGCACACCCCCGTGTCCGGGAAGTAGAAGTTCACGGAGTCGTCGCTGTCGCTCGGCGAGTGGCGCACGAGCACGCGCGCACCGGCGATGGTCACCTCCCCCTCGTCCGGGAGGGCATGCGTGACGGGCAGGTAGCCCGGCGTGGCAGGTACGTGCGCGGGGTTGCGGTACGAGAACCCCAGGCCCACGTTCACGAGCCCGTCGGGTCCCTCGGCGGGCATCACGATCGCGAACTGCTCCACCAGGCCGCGGCCGTACGCGGGCGCGATCTCACCCGACGTGCGGGCCTTGTTCAGCGCGATGCGGCGGTGCCCGTGGATGGGCAGCGGCCGGGCGCAGTTGCCCTCGTCCAGCACGGCCTGCGTGCCCTCGACGTAGTGGAAGTGGGTGTAGACGACGGCCGCGATGGGCCTGTCCGTGCGGCGGCGCAGCTCCGTGAGCGCGAGCGCCATCTCCTGGACGGATTCCCCGGTGTCGAACGCGATGATGCCCTCCGGCGCGTCGATGAACGTCTGGTTGGACAGGCCGTTGCCCACGAGGCACCAGGCACCGGGGCGGACCTCGTAGAACTCGCGGCGGATGACCTCGTTCTGGGCCAGGTGGTCCCGGTGCACGCGGGCACCGTTCGGCGCGGTGACCACGTTGCGGTCCGAGCTGTCGAAACTGCGTGTCACCACTTGTGCCTCCTGCCCGGTCCTCCGGGCACACCGACACTAAGGCATGGCCCCGCGGGGCACCCGACCCGGGACGCAGAACGGCCCGGGGTCTCCCCCGGGCCGTCCGACTGTCTGTGTGTGCCGGAGCGTCAGCTGCAGCCGCTGGTGGAGCCGCAGCTGGGGCACGCGTGGCATGAGCCGGCGCGCTGCATCTGCACCCCGCACATCATGCACATCGGTGCGTCGCTGTGGCGCACCACGCCGTGCGGTGCCGAGTGGTCGCTGACCGGTGCCGTCGGCGCGGTGCCGAGCTCGATGGACTGTGCCAGCTCGTCCGCGCCGGGGATGGTCTTCGGGTCCGTCTGGATGTCAGTCCCGTTCGAGGTCTCGACGACCGACTCCTCGACGCCGGGCAGCGTGGGCTGGATGCGCTCGTCGCGGCTGAAGATGCCGAGCTCGGCACGCTCGTCGTAGGACATGTACTCGAGCGCCAGGCGGCGGAAGAGGTAGTCCATGATCGAGTTGGCGATGCGGATGTCCGGGTCGTCGGTCATGCCGGCGGGCTCGAAGCGCATGTTCGTGAAGGCCTCCACGAAGGCGCGCAGCGGCACGCCGTACTGCAGGCCGTACGAGATCGACTTGGCGAAGGCGTCCATGATCCCCGAGAGGGTGGAGCCCTGCTTCGACACCGTCAGGAACAGCTCGCCGGGGCGGCCGTCCTCGTACTCGCCGATGTTCGCGAAGCCCTTGCAGTCGGCCACGCGGAACTCGAAGGTGCGGCCCTTGCGGGAGCGCGGAAGCTTCTGGCGGACCGGCTGGGTGACGATCTTCTCGACGATGCGCTCCACGACCTGGGTGGCACCGGCGGCGGCAGGGGCCGACGCGGCGTCATCGGCCTTGTCGTCGTCCTTCTTCACCGTGCTGAGCGGCTGGCCGACCTTGCAGTTGTCGCGGTAGATGGCGACAGCCTTGATGCCGAGCTCCCAGGACAGCAGGTGCAGTGCCTCGACGTCCTCGATGGTCGCCTCCTCGGGCATGTTCACCGTCTTGGAGATGGCGCCCGAGATGAACGGCTGGACGGCGCCCATCATGCGGACGTGGCCCTCGTAGTGGATGGTGTTGTCGCCCATGGAGCACGCGAACACGGCGATGTGGTTCGACTCGATGTGCGGGGCGCCGAGGATCGACTTGTTGTCGTCGATGTACTTGATGATGTCGTCCACCTGCTGCGGGTTGTACCCGAGGCGGCGGAGGGCACGCGGGATCGTCTGGTTGACGATGCTCATGGAGCCGCCACCGACCAGCTTCTTGAACTTCACGAGGCCGAGGTCGGGCTCGATGCCGGTGGTGTCGCAGTCCATCATGAGGCCGATGGTGCCGGTGGGCGCGAGCACGGAGGCCTGCGCGTTGCGCACGCCGTACTCCTCGCCGTCGCGCACCGCGGCGTCCCAGCTCTCCTGGCCGGCGACGAGCAGGTCGTGCTGGATGAAGTCCTTGTTCGCGATCTTGGCGTGCTCGTCACGGTGCATGCGCAGCACGTTCAGCATGTACTTCTCGTTCTCGGCGAAGCCGGAGAACGGTCCCATGCGGCTGGCGGTGCGCGCGCTGGTGGCGTAGGCGTGGCCGGTCATCAGCGAGGTGATGGCGGCGGCCCATGCACGGCCCTCCTCGGAGTCGTACGCGAGGCCGAGGGCCATGAGCAGCGCACCGAGGTTGGCGTAGCCGATGCCGAGCTGGCGGAACTTGCGGCTGTTCTCGCCGATCGGCTCGGTCGGGTAGTCCGCACGGCCGACGAGGATCTCCTGTGCGGTGAAGACGACCTCGAGGACGTGGCGGTAGGCCTCCACGTCGAAGCGGTCGTTGTCGTCGAGGAACTTCAGCAAGTTGAGCGAGGCCAGGTTGCACGCCGAGTTGTCGATGTGCATGTACTCCGAGCACGGGTTGGAGCCGTTGATGCGGCCCGAGGCGTGCGCGGTGTGCCACTTGTTGATCGTGGTGTCGAACTGCAGGCCGGGGTCTGCGCACTCCCACGAGGCCTGGGCGATCTGGCGCCACAGGTCGCGGGCCTTGACCGTCTTCACGGCGCGGCCGTCGGTGACTGCCTTCAGGTTCCAGTCGCGGTCCTCCACGACGGCCTGCATGAACTCGTCGGTGACGCGCACCGAGTTGTTGGCGTTCTGGTACTGGATGCTGAACGAGTCGGCGCCGTCGAGGTCCATGTCGAAGCCGTTGTCGCGCAGCACGCGGGCCTTGCGCTCCTCCTTCACCTTGCACCAGATGAACTCCTCGATGTCCGGGTGGTCGGCGTTGAGGATGACCATCTTGGCGGCGCGTCGGGTCTTGCCGCCCGACTTGATCGTGCCGGCCGACGCGTCGGCGCCGCGCATGAACGAGACCGGGCCGGAGGCGGTGCCGCCGCCGTCGAGACCCTCGAAGCTGGAGCGGATCTTCGACAGGTTGATGCCCGAACCGGAGCCGCCCTTGAAGATGACGCCCTCCTCGCGGTACCAGTTGAGGATCGCGGACATCTTGTCCTCGACGGCGAGGATGAAGCACGCGCTCGCCTGCTGCGGCACGCCCTTCACGCCGATGTTGAACCACACCGGGCTGTTGAACGCCGCGCGCTGGGTGACGAGGATGTACTTCAGCTCGTTGCGGAAGGCCTCGGCCTCCTCGTTGTCCACGAAGTAGCCGCCCTCGATGCCCCACGTGGTGATCGTGTCAGCGACGCGGTCGATGACCTGGCGCATGCTGTGCTCGCGCTCCGGGGTGCCCGGCGTGCCGCGGAAGTACTTCTG
>Ga0315902_10014734_pt1 | contig 10042 bp, 13 predicted proteins | sample LakEriMetagenome_9_FD_203523 | JGI IMG/M metagenome (GOLD analysis project Ga0315902, IMG submission 203523) | Freshwater fungal communities from buoy surface, Lake Erie, Ohio, United States - Buoy 12 MA117 | ecosystem: Environmental > Aquatic > Freshwater > Lake > Lake biofilm | place: USA...
TCTGGCAGGGTCTCAGTGATGAGGCTTGTGAATGATAGTGCGGATGTACTACTCATCAAACAAACAAAAAAAAACCGGGGCAGCGATTAAGCCACCCCGGTCAATCCGGTGATGATGGGAAGTAGTGTGTGTGTGTGTCAATTCATCACATCTTGACGAGTTTCTGTTGTGGAAACTCTCCAGTAGTTATAGCGGTGGCTGCCTGTCCAGCAACCTCAGACCAAAGGATCCAATGTATAGAGGAGGGCGCAGACTCTATGTGAGTCATAGCAACCGCAAGCTCACCTTCAAAGGTAGCATCAGCGCCTAACTTCCAGTGGGTCCAGTCATGAACTGCCCTGAACATAAGGTTCTGTTGCGTAGACATAAGATCAGGGTTCGGCTCATTGTTGAGGCGAGATACCGGAAGCCAGCGAGTCTCACCCGGCAACACTACCCTATCAAGTGCCGCCATTGCTTCATCGATTGGAACCTCACGGGTGACGAACAGGGGCTCAATCCCTGAGGCTCGCATCTTGCCAAATTCAGACAACAGCCAGAGCCTAAAGGCGCTGCGTTCCTCCGTTGTGGGTGTGGTGTGTTGGCCAGCCTGCCACTGAGCGGACAGTGTGGAACAGTCAGTCATGGTGTGGGATCTCCTCAAGGGTAATGACCTGTTCGTTTCGATAGCAAGATCTGGCGGCGATGTGGTAGGCTTGTGAGTAATCGAAAGCATAGATTACCCTGCCCTCATTCACCCGCCAACCTCCCCGCATGGTACGGGTGCCAGTGGTTGCGTAAAACTTCCGTTCAATTGTCATACCCTAAAAGTCTCCGATAGGTAACCCAAGTGACAGCTTGAACCTGAGCCGGTGTTAGATGATGGCCACATGCTTCAAAGGATCGCTCACTAGCGAGAATGTAAGAGCGGGTGATGGCAGCGTATAACGCTTTACCGATGCTAGGAGTCTGCGTTGTAGGGATGCGTTCACCCATAAAGATAGCGAACGCGTGACCGTCAACGCAAACCGTGTCACGGCAGCCTGAGATGCAACGATAGAAGGCAACTACTTTCTGACCCGATAGAATTTCCTGGATGGTCTCACTGTCTGGTGATTCCAGCTCAAGAATGTGAGCTGCTTTATCCTTGTTTGTGTTGTAAGTGCAGACCTTTGTGGTTCTAGGATCAGCCCCAGCGTGCCAGAGTTTGATCATAGCCTCAGCATCGGCAACATTACGTGCCCACTTGTTGTTTGGGCTCAGTGCTGCAATGACACCTATGGCCTGACCTAGTGTTAGCCCATCGTATGCGTGGATAAAGCTAACCGAGATGTCATAGGCGCGTTGATACCAGCTCGAACCCTGAGTGATGTCGGCTGCCGAGGCAAGCCCGAGCATCCCGAGAATGTGGCGAGAGTTGGCGCGTGGTTTGACCCGTGTCATGATGTGGATGCCGTGGTTGGTGGAAGTCTGTCGGTGTGGGCTTGGCAGGTGACGTTCCAGCTTCCCTCAACCGATGAACACACCATAACCACAACTATGCCCATCGGTCAACCCTGCTCAACTTATCTTAATATTCTCAACAAGGAGGGCTTATTGAGAATCGTACAGATTTTTTGATAATACATGAGAACACGCGCCCATACACGCGCGTTACCTGTTACCCCTGTCCACCCCTTGCGTACCTGTCCCTTCCGCAGATACGCAACGTCCCAAACCCACTGCGCCGCAACGGTTCTCGGATGGCCATGGCACGATCTGGACACGGAAACTGGACACGCCAGGCCGACCACCCCACCGGGGGGGGAGAGCCGGGGCCGACAACAAGCGTAAGGACTTCACAAATTTCTATCAAAATCTACGGGTGGCATGTATAAGCCCCAGGAAAGGCCCTCTGAGGAGCCGTAGGTGCAACGACACCTGCGGGGAGTCAGAGGGGTGCTCCTGGACCTTCCAGAGGCCTCTCAGCCTTATCCACGGCTTTGGGCGCAGGCGTGCCATAATACCCAGCCGCCTGAAGAACACGCAGAGCTTCGTGGTAGTAGTACGAATCAATGGGAGCCACAGCCACCACACGCTTGGCCTGATCAAGAGTTAAAGACATTGGTCAACGAGGGAAGATGGTTAATGAGAATGGTTTTGATCTCTTGAGCGATCTGTCGATGCTCCAGTTGTGTCTCCACGCCAGTACGCACCGAAAGGTAATGGATCCACGAGCGGATCGTCCCAGACATATAGAGGCGGGTAGGACTGTTCATGGGCAGGACCTTTCTGGCACACTCCTTTGCCACACCAAGTTCGAGGAGGCGATCGTACGCTCGATAGCTGGTCACAAATGCCTGACCGATCAGTTTGTCGCACTCAGCCAACACCTCAAGAGGTAAATCATTAAAGCTGTTCTGGCGGTTCTTGGTGTCTTGCCTCCGCATTTCGGGAAGCTCTGGCCGCAGCTGAACCTCCGCATACCGCTGCGAGAACTCCTGAAACGAGAACGACCGATGCCGGAGGATCTGTGCCGAGATGTCTCGGGTTGTGCTTACCTCAAAGCAGGCGCTGGCCATCTCAAAGGGACTCCAGTGCTTATGCTTAACCAAGTAGTCGATCAACCGTTCTGGGTTGGCATTGGCTTCTTGGTTCTTTGGGTTGGATACCCGAGCACAGTAGGTAATAATGGACTCTGCGTCTGGTGTGATCCAGATGAGCTTTGTTTGAGGCATGTATTGGAGGAAAGATGGAGGAAGGCTATGGCTATTATGACTACTATGGTTGTTATAGTTGTTATTGCTGCTGTTGCTACTGTTGGGGGACGGTGGGGCTATTATAGCTCAACTATGATTGCGACTCAGTGTCCGAAGAACTGCGACTCTCCTCCGCTCCGCTCCGGAGACTCTTGTTCTGCTGAGTCTAGTCATAGTGTTCAACTATAAATACAATGGCCAGTAAAGGGGGTTGGGGTGAGGGTCTGCTCCGCGTCAGTCCCCCTATCGGGGGTCTTCCTTGGTCTTCGGGGCGCCGCTTGCGCGGCTTCCTCAGAGGTACCCCCCTCTTTCCCCCCTAGAAGCAAGCACCTTTTTTGGAAACCGGTGGGAATTGATGTGTCTTTTTAAGTATGGGTCTCCCTCTTCAGGTCCAGGAATAGACACCAGAATCCGAGAGAATATCATCCGTGGAGAGGTCAGAAAAGCTCTTTCCGGCAACGAGCATGTCGGTAGCAAGGGTCGGCTGCTCCAGAAAGGCGTCGATCATGGTGTTCCATTCGTGTCGTTTGTTTTGGATATGGGCCTCCTTTGCGGAGATAGCAAGGACATCCTGAAAGTGTTTAACCCCAAGGGCAAGAGCGTCAATCCTGTCGTCGTGGCGGACGGCCCCCTTCTCCCGACACATGCGGGTCAGCTGGTACATCAGCATCCTGGGAAGGCGTTCTTCGGGTGCCTGCTCGGGGTTGCTGCGGTAGTCCCAATCGATGAGGCGTTGGTCAATGATCAGTCGATGCTGATTAAGGACCGGCTCCAGGGTATCGATGATGCGGTCTTCCTTTCTTGTGGTGGCGCGTGACTCCTCAAACGCCATCCCAACCTTCATTTCTTGGGCGTGTTTCTTTAGGAGTTCCATGATGGCACCGTCACCAAAGTTGGATTCAATGAGACACATCTTACTGCCGTATTGGCGGCTGCGTCTAAGGATCTCCCTTAGGGTAGCGTCCGAGTATCCATCCTGTGTAGCAAAGATGTCTCGGATGAAGAGGTAGCCGTTGATCTGTGACAGGATGATGGATACTGTTTCGTCCTTACCCCGACCAGAGGGGTCCACTGCCGTGATGGTGTCGTTCCAGGGGATGTATTCTGAGACAGCCTTTGGCCTATGCCACCGATCACCAGGAAGGGCAACGGCGGGAAGATCGAGAAGGGTCTCCTTGTCAGAACCCCAGATCACATCCGATGGTCCCTTTTGTGGGTCTAGTGGCAGCACGGAGAAGTCACTGAGCTTTAGGGGGAACTTGAGGGCGTCACTCAGGCTGGTATCCAGCATAAACTGAAGCATAAAGTTGCTTCGGCTCATGCTCTGTTCCCGCTCCAGAAGGTTGATTTCCGAAAAGCGAGTATCCGTTGGAGTCCAGGAAAGCTTGTCCAGGCCCTCGCGGTTGATGTCGTCTTGGAGGTCCTTGGCCAGCACGTCCTCGTATCCGACAAGGGACTTTGGATAGCGAGCAGGCCACACCATTGGTTGGTAGTTGCGTTCCCGCAGCGTCCGGTAGATGGTGAAGGTAGTCTGTGGTGTTCCAAGAAACACGATACGGCTGTCCTGCTTGGGGGTCAGCACGGACTCACCCTCCGTCACGAGCTGCAAAAGTTTCTCCCGCATGAGGTCGGTAGCGGAGTTGCTTGGGACTTCCACGTCATCAAAGATGATCAGGTCGGCCCGGCTTCCCGTTAATTGTCCGGTTATTCCAACGCTTTTGACGGATGGTGACTGAGCAGGCCGACACCCACGCACATCAAAGGACACACGACTCCAGCGTTGGTCATCGTCCTGTGGGGTCAGGTGGTTGAGCCAGGGGATTTCAATGAGGCACTTTTGGCAGAAGATGGTAAAGTCGTCGGCACGTTGCTTGCTGGCCGACACCACCATGATCTTCTTGTCTCTGTCCCGAAACAGGATCCACAGGGTAAAGGCAGCAGCAATCCAGCTCTTTCCTAGTCCCCGAAATGCTTGGATCTGGAGACGCTTTGGGCCGCCTTGAAGATAATCCGCAATGGCAATCTGTGCTCTTGTTGGACGAGGCAGGTCTAGCGACTTCCATACAAGAGACAGGAACAAAGGGAAACTAGCCCGTAGACGCTCCTCTAAGGCCGCTGTTTTTTGATCCACGATAGAATGTACCTGTAAGGGGATAAAGGGGCCAAGGAAAAGCTCCTAGACCCCGATGGTGGCTATTTACGCTTCTGACTCTTCCCAGCTTTGGAAAGGGCAATCGCAATGGCCTGCTTTTGGGGACGACCCTCCTTCACCATCTTGGAGATGTTTTTGGAGACCGTCTTCTTTGAAGATCCACGAGAAAGGGGCACGATCACTCGCCCTTCTTCTTGGTATTGTAGCGTTTGCCACGCCAGCTGAATTCTTTGGCGCCGGAACTACGAGCAGCCTTGAATGCCTCATTAAAGGACTTCTTGTTGAAGGAAGCTGTGGTGGTCTTTTGGGTGGGACCCTGCTTGGGCTTATAGTCGCCCCGCTTGAGGGCAGCTTTGAGGGTACCATCACCCGTGTTGTAGGCCTGAAGACCTGCTTCAGCTGCTGCAATATGAAGGTTGCCCTTAAGGCCTCCCCTTAGCAAGCGGGCATTACGAGCAGCCTTCAGCGTGCCCTCCATGTTCTTCATGGCGGAACGGGCATTGCGCCGAGTTTGTGCTTTGGCAACTTCAGCTTTACCACGAGCTTCGGCAGCCCGCACATAGCCAGAATCGCCAGGCACCCGCATTTGCTTAACCTGATTGCTTAGGCGTTCGCGTTGGGCAGGAGTAGGTGCCGTTCTGTTACGGCTAGCAACGGTGCTTTTGCCTTCAGCCATTCGACGAGCTTGGACTGCTTTGGCTCGAAGTTGGCGAATTGCGGGGTTGTTGCCATTAGTAATGGCGCGAGGTTTGCGACCGTCTGGCTGTGAAGACGGTTTAGCTCCGCCGCTGCCGGTGGTCACCTTGGCGGAACCTGATCTGCCACCACCAGACTGGGTAACCTTTGCCTGACTGATGGACTGGCGATTGGCTCGGCCAGGATTCTGACCCGTGGTTGGGGGCTTGCTGGCCGAACGGGTGGAGCGATTTCGAGAAGAGGTAACTTTTGCCATCTTAAGAAGTACCTCAGGCGTTGATGGGACCGGTGGTGGTTGCCACGCGGATGGAGAAGCCAGAGCCGGTGCCACCAATGGTAGCCGCTGCTGCGCTCAGGATTTCGGTCACGTCGTAGCCAGAGCCACCGCTGACGAGGGTTACAGTCGTCACGGCACCACCCGACACAACGATGTTTGCGGTTGCGCCAGTACCCGTACCACCCGTCAGGGCCACACCGTTATAGGTGCCGTTGGTGTAAAGCGTACCACCAACAAGGGTGTTGAGGGTCAGGATACGGCCCTGAACCACATCAACGCGGGTCACACGACCGGTCTTGTTTGCGTTGTTCGAGGAGGGAATACGATCTGTCCGACGAACAGTACGGATTGCGGTTTTACAGGCAGCAACGGTACCGTTAGCAGCAACGGTCGTGGCGAAGGTAGCGAAGGTAGCGGGAACGGTGGTCGTCGTGGTCACACCACCCGACACGTTAACAGTGGTGTGCGTCCGGTTCTTGAGTTCGTCCTCGTCCTGACGACCAGGAGCCGTCGAGATGTTGCCGTAGCTGGAACCGCCTGCGGGAAGAGTAGCCATTTGATTTACCTAAAAAGAATTAAGTTAGTACTAACCGGTAGTCCAGGACAGAACCCTGGAGAAGTTTTTGTGGTCAAAGAAGTCTTGACCGACCCACCACGCTAACCAGTGGTTCGAACCTTTAGACTGGTTACAACTGCGGCAAGCAGGCACAACATTCTTTAGGGTGTCGTGCCCGCCGTGGGTCTTTGGATGGACATGATCTAGCGTCAAATTGTCAGAAGAGCCACAGTAGACACATTGGTTGTCCCAATGATCCTTAATGGCTGATCTCCATTGACGTTTTGCCTCTGCGCTAGTCATGGCTTTTAGGTGGAAGAGGTAGTCAGAAGGGGCTTCCAGAATCATTGATCCTGTGTGGGTTACTTCTTAGTGGATTTGCCGTTGTGTCCATTCCGGGCGCGGTTCCGTTTTGGGCTTTCGAGAACCATACGCCCGTCTCTTGTGTGGGAGAGGTCTTTGCCACCCTTCCCAGCAATTCCTCGCTTCCGTCGTTCCGTCCACCTCTCCTCTGAGGCATTTTTGACGGAAGGTTTCTTATTCAGTTTTCGTTGATAGGCCGCCTTCTTAGCTGCTGCCTCAGGATTGGCTGCGTAATACTTGGCGGACTTACTTTTTGCTGGGGCCATCTTCTACAAAAACGTAGTTTTCCAGGCGTTCCAAGCGTTGGTTGGCTGCGTCGGCTCGATTGACCAACACATCCACCGACTTAGCGATATTGTGGAGGGTCACGAGATGCCATCCAAACAACCCAAGGGCCGCTGTGGCAATCAGATTTCGAATTGTTTCTTGGAGACCATCCCCATTATTACCGGATTGCACGTTCGAGGTCCTCCATTTCCAATTCTAGGGAATCAAAAAGTGCCGACAGGGGAGAACCCATCGTAGCCAATCCAGTAATGTTGTTCTTGGATAGCCAATCGGCGGCTGCTTTGAGGTCCTGCGTCGTTGCAAGACCCCCTTTGATGCGGCTGATCAGCTCGTTAGTGACCAATCCATGCAGTTCGTTGAACTGATCTTCGGTTGCGCGTGTCATACTCTAAAGGAGCCCTTTCCTCCTGATGTAAATTTGCCCAAAATCCACTCATTTCGACCTCTAGGGACCGGTGTGGGCACAAATGGTTGTCGATTTGGGCGGTAAACAATGTCCCTTGTTTGAACATATACCAACAATTCCAAGCTACCGGCGTTGAGTGTCCTGGTAGCGAAATAATCTAGACCTGTGCCCTGAAGGTTGAAGGTTGAAGGCTGGAGATTCAGTGGGAACCTGCGAATAACCTCGGCAGGTATCTGGAATAGAGACAAATTCAGCACTGAACCGTCAATACGCCGTGTCAATAGTAGCGATGTACTGCTGCTACCAAGATTGTAGGAAGTATTGAGGCCATTAAGGATGAAGAAGAGGTTACTGGAAAGGGTGGACGAGCCAACCGTAAAGGATCCAGTTGTAACATTTAGGGCAGACTGCCTTCCAAGAATGGCTGAAGTTCCTGTCCAGGCAAATGACCCAGCATTTACGTTGAGGACAGCAAAAGGGCTCAGGATTAGATTATTACCAACAACAGAGTACGTTCCTGCTGTTACATCCAACCTTGATGCCTTTTGAAGAAGGCTGCTGGTACCACTAAGGGCGAATGTCCCAAGGGTTGTGCCCAAGGTAAACTGCTTCGATAGTATTGTGGTTGTTCCCGCAATAGAGAACGTACCAACAGTACTAACAAGAGTTAGGGAGGCCCGAAGGACAGTGCTTGTTCCAGCAAGAGTAAACGTTCCAACCGTAACATCTAGCGGATAAACAGTTGGACCAGCAGCGGCATTGAACTGCTCGTCGAACCACTGCCCTATCGGACTATAGTCTTCTAACGGATCATCAAACCATACTGGTAAAATCGGCACTCATCGTTCCTCCCCTTACCAGGAGTAAACGATACACCAACCAGTGCCACCAAGGCCACCAGCACCGCCGAGACCGGGGTTCATACCGACACCCCCGCCACCGCCACCGCCTCCACCAAGGCCACCAGCACCGCCAGCAGCACCAGCAGTAGAAGCTTGGACGGTAGATCCGCCACCGCCTCCTCCGCCACCACCACCGATGGATGAGCAGGCAGCACCAGCCGAGCCAGCCGTAGGGGCAGCACCAGACGTGCCAGCAGCAGCACCACCGCCAGATGTATAGACGTTGGATCGACCGCCAGCACCAGGAGCTGTGACAGCAGGCGTAGCCGTGTGGCCACCACCTGATCCGCCACCACCACCGCCGTTGATGGATCCGCCACCGTTAGAAGTGCCAGCTGGAGTAGCTGCTTCGCCCGCACCGCCACCTCCGCCGTCTTCTGCACAGTTAGTAGTAGAGACAGCGGCAGAACCAGTTACACCCTGGCCGCCAATTGCGTTGGTAGCTGCCGTAGGTAGGCCACCAGTACCGCCAGAAGTACTGCCAGAGGCTCCAGCACCGGCAACGCCGCCACCTCCACCACCGCCTGTTGCAGCAGCCGAGATGGCACCACCGGCACCACCCCCACCGCCGTAGGCAGTGAAGAATGAACCAAAGGTTGTGTTGCCGCCAATACCACCAGCACCACCAGCCGCACCGGCAGCGCCAGGAGAACCAGCAGCACCAGATGAACCAATAGTAACCGTTACCGTGGCACCAACATCAGAAGCAGAGAAGGTGTGGTTGATGTAGGATCCACCACCACCGCCACCACCGCCCTTTGCAACAACGGCAGTGGCCAAGCTAGCACCAGCACCTCCACCACCGCCAGCACCATACATTTCAAGGTTGATCACCCTTGGAGTGAAGCTGGTTGGCTTTGTCCAGGTGCCGGTTGACGTGAAGACTTGGACATCAACAGGACCAACAAAGGTGCCCGTTTTCTGAATACCGCCGGATGAGTACGCACGAAATTCGCCTTCCTGCGTCAGACCTACCGATTCTCCAGGAAGAAGGGTACCATTCCACAGCTCAGAAATAGTCGTACCGTTGTTGTGTCGAATATCAATGACATTCGTAACAGTTGTGCTGGTATTGGCAATAACCATTGTTCGCAGGTTACGCTGAACACTGGCACCAGGAGCAGGTACAACCGTAGTAGTGGCTGCGGTGACGATGGAGGTATTGGTTCTGCCAGGTGTAAACGTTCCAGAAGCATTGTCCACGTAGGACGCATGAACCGTAACCGTACCAGCAGAACCAGTGATAACCTCAATTACATCAGATGTTGAAGTAAGAAGAATCATGGCATTGTGTCTCCAGGATTGAACTGTTTGTTGTCGTCTGTGCGTTCAATCAGTTGGTACCCAGGAAACAATTCCTCTGCTAGTTCCTTGCTTTCAATGCAAATGATGTTCTCAATAACGTTTCCCTTAATGAGAAAAAGATCGCAAGTCATAGTATCAGGTAATCGTCAGAACACCAGCGGCATCATCAAAGTTGAGAAGAAGTGATTCTCCATCGCCAAGGGTAATGGAACTACCATAATCATACCAACCAATCAGTTCGTCGTTGGTTGCGGTCTGGTTGAACAGCACCACATACCGGAACGGACCAGTAGAACCACCCGTCGAGGTGAGAGTCTTGTCCGTGATGGTGAGTTTATAGACCCCACTCGTTTGAGCACTGCCACTCACCGTAACGGTAC
>Ga0315902_10014735_pt1 | contig 10042 bp, 11 predicted proteins | sample LakEriMetagenome_9_FD_203523 | JGI IMG/M metagenome (GOLD analysis project Ga0315902, IMG submission 203523) | Freshwater fungal communities from buoy surface, Lake Erie, Ohio, United States - Buoy 12 MA117 | ecosystem: Environmental > Aquatic > Freshwater > Lake > Lake biofilm | place: USA...
CCGCTTGAACGGTCCAGCAGCCGCATCCCGTCGCGCGCCGCCTGGAACAGCCAGTGGCCGGATTGATACAGTGCCAGCCGCCCGGCCTGGCCCGTCCAGGCGCCGGTTGGCGCCGTCCCGACCAGCCAGCACTGGCCCTCGCCGGGCTCGATGGGTGGCGCATTGGCCACGCCTTCGATCGCGGCATGGAGCAGGCCATCGATCCGGGCGAGGCATTCGTTGACGAAAAGCTCGCGCTGGGCCTGTCCGGCGAACAGCAGGGGCAGGTCGAGGCGCGGGGTGCGGCTGGCAAAGGCGGGGTCGGTCATGACGGGCTCCAGGCTGGATCGGGTTCAGGGGGTAACAAGCAGCGGCAGGGAAATCCCGCGCGTGCCAAGCTGGCGGATCGCGAAGCGCCCGGCGGGGGCGGATGCAGCCAGGGCGAACCATTCCTCCGACCCGAGCAGCAGCTCGGGGCGGGTGCAGTCCCACTGCGCCAGCGTGATCGTATCTCTAACGAATTCAACGCGATAGGCTTCACGCTCCTCGTTGAGCGGCTGGTCTGCGCCATCGTCCCAGCGCCAGCCGCCGCGGCTCCGTCGTGTCCAGCGCAAGGAGAGGCCAGCCGGTCCGGTCAGCGCCTGGCCGTGGACCGGGGCAAGGGGGCGCCAGCCGATCCCGGCCAGGGCAATCGGGCTGGTCACCGGCTCGGCATCGGCCAGTCCGATTGCGGCGATAGTGGTCCCGGCAGGATCGCCGACCAGCCCGGCTTCCAGCAGGGTCAGCCGGTCATCGATCAGGACAAAGGGTTCGCCGGGCAGATGGCTGCCGATCGCGGCTTCGGTTCCGCCGCGTCCGCGCCACAGGCCGGACAGGCGCCAGAGGCCGCCACCCAGCGGCTCGGCCTCGCCAAACTGGATCAGCTCGCTGCCCAACAAGGCCCGGTTTGCGCCCTGGGCCAACTGGCTGGGGCTGGCATCGGCCAGGGAGCCCATCGGGTCATCCAGCCGCACCATGGCGGTGCAGGTTCGGTCGATCAGCAAGGGCGAGGCACCGCCCGGTGGTTCCAGCACCGTGCCGGTGCCAGCTGCCATCCGGCTAGCCGGACCCAGCGCGACCAGCGCGCCATCGCCGCGATCAGCGAACAGCCCGGCCCCGGTCCAGCCCTGACCGGCCGAACCGGCAGCGGCCAGCAGCGTCGGTACCGGCGTCGCCGGGTTGCCATCCCAGGGCAGCTCCAGCGCGCGCAGGATCGTCGGGCGCAGGGGCCGATCGGGATCGCTGCCGACCCGGCCCGGATCGCTGGGACGGCTGGCGGCCGGGGCCATCGGGGCCACCCGTTCGAGCGCCAGCTCGATTCCTTCGGCGCGCCATTCCCAGGCCCGCACGCGCCACAGCCCGGCCTGTCCGGGTACCTTGATCAGGCTGCCGGGGCGTACGGAAGGGTCGAGTTGGGCCATCCGCCAGGCCAGGGTCTGGCGGGACCAGGATCCGCGCCGCGCCGCGGCTTCGACCAGCCGGCGTGCGGTGGGGGCCGCCAGCGTCGCGGGCAGGTCAAGCGCCAGCGGCTCGCCTGGCATCACCCGGACCGAGGCGCGCTGCGCCCCCGGCTGGTAATCGCGGTCGGGATCGTAGTGCCGCAACACCCCGACCTGCCGGGCGTCGCCAGCGGCGCGGCTGCGCGCATGTCCGGCCTTGCCGCCGAACTGGTCATCACCGGTGGCAATCGCGGCTTCGGGCAAGGCGATCGGCGCAGCCTGGAACCGCTCCGGCCGCAGGGTCAGCACCGCGCCGCTGGCATCGCAATCGAGCGGGTAAAGCGGATCGAGCAGCGCCAGCAGGTCGGCTGGCGCGCCTTCGACGCTCAGCCCTTCCAGCCCGTCGAGCGTGATCGCGGCATCGCAATCGGGCAGGGCCGGGTCGATCAGGTCCTGCAGGACCAGCGGCGCGGGATCGCCCAGCACTTCGAAGCTGAGAGCCGGGATGCGGTTGCCGAAATCGGCCAGTTGCAGATCCTCGAACACGACATAGGCGATCCCGCGGTGGGCCGGGCAGCGGGCGCGGCCTTCAGCGGCGGCAAGCAGCGGATCGGCCGGCTGATCGCCGTGGCCAAGGTGGACGCGCAGGCTGCCCCCGATCTTGAGATCGCCCGCCGCCCCGCGCAGCAGCTTGCCATCGGCCCAGATCCGGCCAATCCCGCCGATCGGGCGGCTCGACAGGGCCACGGCGAAGGACGCGGAGTAGCTGTAGGTAACGGTGGCCGGGCGGCCCTTGCCATTGCCGGTGCGGCTGCGCGTTTCAACCAGGTCGGTGGCCCAGATCACCTGGCCCGGCACCCGGCACCGGCCATGCAGGCGGGGCAGGGCAATGCCATAGCTTGAGCTGGAAACCGTCAGTTCGCTGAGCCGTGGCCCTTCGCGCGGCTTGGGCGCGAACAGCAGGGCATCGACCTGCCGCCCCGCCATGGCGCCAATCGCGCCGCCCAGCGGGCCGCCAAGCGCGGTGCCGATCACGGTGAAAACCAGCGTTGCCATGGGTCAGCCTTTCAGTCTTGGGGGTCATCGGCGGTCAGCCGCCAGCGGGCGATGGGGGTGCCGATCGGCTCGGTAGTGCGGATCACCCGGCGCAGTGCAGCGTGGGCATGAATCCATTCGCGCCCGCCCGCCAGCAGCGCGATCGCGAGGTGGAACTGGGCCGGGCCGGGGCGGGTCAAGACGACATCACCTGGCCATATCGGCCCGGTCGCCTCGGCAAAGCCGAGCGTTGGGGGATCGGGCAGCCAGCCGTCCAGCCGGGTCAGCCGCAGCGGATAGCCGCTGGGCAGGAGAACTGGGTGCCCGGCCCGCGCCATGGCGGCGCCGAGCAGCCCGATGCAGTCCAGTCCGTGCAACGGGTCGCGGCCATGGAGGCGCCAGGGCACCCCTTCAAGCGTCAGCGCGGCCGTGGCGAGCGCCTGGCCGGTCAGCCGGATCATCCCTGGGGCGCGGCATAGCGGGTCAACTGGTCGTTGCCCGGCAGGAAGGGTTCGCCTTGGAAATTCAAGGCATTGGTGAAGCGGCTCGCGCAGGTCGCCAGGGTCCGGTCGCAGCCTTCGCGGGCGATGGCGGCAGTGCCGACCGGGATCGCCAGGTCGAGCGGCCGGTCGAGCATCAACCCGCCCGGTCCCGGATCGAGCAGGCCCATGGCCTGTCCCGCATAGGGTCCGTCGAGCCACCGCACCTGGCCCCCGGCCAGCAGCGCCAGCGGCACAGGGCCAGTGAAGCCCACCGCGTTGTGATCGAGCGAGCAGGCGCTGACCCGCACCTGGTGCGTGAACCGCGCGGGCGACAGCGTGCAGCCCGGCCCGCAGAAACTGGCCCGGCAGGTCGGGCTGGTGCGGGGTACGCTGTCGATCTGCAATTCGGCCTTGCGCGATTGCAGCGCGGCGGTGAACCGGCCCGCCTCCTCGCTGACGCTGCCGATGCTGCCGCGAAACAGTTCGCTGCGCTCCAGCGTTGCCCAGTCGACCAGGCCGATCATCACCGTCGCGCCATCGAAGCGGCCGCAAGCGAGGTCGGCGGAGGCAATCGCGGCGTGGCTCAGCGCGCCTTCCACCTCGGCGCTGTCCGGCTCAAGATCGGCGCTGCGGCGGATCGCGGAAGGGACCATGCCCGGTGCGGCGCGGTGGAGCACGCCGTCGAACCACAGGTCGCGGTCATGCGCGGTGAAGCCCAGCGTCACCCCGTCACGCCGCAGCACCCGCCAGAAGGGCGCCGCGGTTTCCAGCGGCGCATCGAACCAGACGCGGCTCATGGCGCTTCCTCGCGCAGTTCGACGATCGGGACCGACGGCGCCTCGCCCGCAGCAAAGTCCGCCCCGGCGATCTCCAGCCGGTCCTCGGCAAAGCGCACCGGCACGTCGAACAGGAACCCGGCGCGCACTTGCGCCCCGGCGACGGGCGGCGCGGTGAACGAGACGATCCCGCCCGGCTCAAGCGTCCAGGCACTGGCCGCGGCGCCATTGACGCTGACCCGCAGGCTGGCGGCGACCGGCCGGGTGATCCGGCGCACCTGGGCATCGGCGCCTTCGCCATAATGCTTGACGAGTGCGAAGGTCGAACGGACGCCATCGCCGGTGCCCAGCAGCTGGTCGGTCAGGCCCGGCGCACCGGTCATCCCGTTGGAACTGAAGTCGGTCGGATCGCGCAGGCGAAAGCCGCGCGCCGCGCCGCGCCGGGCCCGGAAAAAGGCTAGCAGCTGGCCCAGCTCCGCTTCCGAGCGGATACCGGGGCCGACATCGAAGCGCAGCCGCGCATCGCTCCACAGGCTGTTGCGGCGCTCGTGGCCCGATGCTGTGGTGGCCACGCTGGTCGAAAACTCCGGCACCACGGTGGCATCGCGCCCCAGCGCCAGCGGATAGGCGATATCGTCAAAGGCCTGCATCTCTTCATCCTCGCTCAGGAATGGCTGGGTGGCGGGTGGCAGCCGAACGTAACCATCGCGGCAGACCTGGGGCAGTGCCCAGACAAAGCGCTCATGCGCCTGTCGTGTGGCGGCCTCGTCCAGTCCGGCGTCGATCAGCCGCCACTGCTCGCGCTGGTCGGCGCGCAGCACGAAGCCGGCGAGGTAATCGGTCTCGGCGCGCGGATAGCCCAGCCGTGCTTCGGCCAGGGCATAGCCCGCCCGGCGGGCTGCATCGGCGCCACTGGTCAGCCAGTCGTAATCCTCGATCTGGAGCCGGTCGAAGGCCGGGTGCGCCCAGCCCAGCGGCAGGTTGGCGCGCCGCGCCTCGGGCGTTGCGGGATCGAGCACGGTTGGCAGGAACGGCAGTAGCAGTACCTCGGCACTGGCCGGAGCCGCCGCCGTTCGAACCGCATCGCGCAAGGCGTGGGTCGAGGCCGCAAGCAGGGCCCCGGCCTGGTCGAGCAGGGCCCTTTGCGCCGCGTCCAGCGCTCCGCGCAGGTCCGCGATCACCACCGGATCGCCGCCAAGAGCAGAGCGGGCGGCATCGTCGTAGAGGCAAGGGCGACCATCGGTCATCACCCACCACCACGGCTCGCCGATCTGGAAGCGGACCGGCAAGCCAGCCTCCACCATCAGCCCGGCTAGCTCGGCACCGACCGCCTGCAGCCAGCCCATCGCCGCCGCGCTGGCAGGGGACAGCAGCGCCGAAGGCGGCACCCAGCCGGTGCGTGCCGGATCACCATTGGCGGCGCGCTGTTGCCAGGCAGCGGGGCAATAGGCAGCGAACAATTCATAGGACAGCGACAGGATCGGACTGAACCCGGCGGCCCTGGCTTCGGCCAGGAAGGCCGCGTGCCAGGCCCGCGCCGGGGCGCAGAGCGGATCGCCGCCAGTCGTGACCAGGAAATCAGGGCCACTGGCCGCGAGCCGCATGAAGTGGCTCATCCCCACATAGTGCAGCAGGCTGCCGCGATAGCCGAGTTGCCGGGTATTGCGGATCAGCCGCGCCGGGGCCTGGTTGTAGGCATCGTCATAGGCGGTCGCCATGGCGATCCCGTGCGGCGGCACGATCACATCGCCGATTTGCAGCATGGCCCGCGCGCCTTCGCAGCGGAGCTGCGTCAGCTCGACCCAGCCTTCGACCGGGGCGGGCAGGGTCGCCGCGCTATCCGCGACATAGCCCGGCGCGGTGAGCGAGATGAACATCCGCTCGATCGCGGCGGGATGGACCGGATCGCCATCGCCCGCCCAGCCCGCGCGCAGTGCGGAAAAGGGCAGGGTCACCTGGGCATTGTCGGGCGTGCCTTCGGCATAGGCCCACAGCCGCACGAACCAGGTCCGCGCCGCGCCACCCGCATCGCGCCCCTCGATCGTCAGCGTCGGGCCGTTGACCGCGTCGAGCGCGAGCACCCCGGACGAGCGCCAGCGAAACGACAGCGTGGTGCGGGCGTAATCCCGGTCAGTCACATAGGCGAGCAGCGGGTGATCGATCTGGTCCGTGCTGTCCCAGATCAACCCGGCGAGGTCGCCCTCGGCCAGGAACGCGGCATCGACGCGCAAGGCATCGGGCGCGGGCGTGGTCAGCGCGGCCATCATCGGACGCGGAAAATCGACGGTCCAGAAGCGCGGATCGAAGCGCTGGATACAGTCGCTGTCCTGCCCTTCGCGGCGGGCGGCAAGCCAGAAGGCCATGGGTTCGAATCCTCTTTCGTCATCCCCGCGAAAGCGGGGATCGCTGGCAAACAAACGGTTGATTGAACAAGGCCACCGGTCCCGGACCAGGTCCGGGACGACGCGCTAGATTTCGCTGAGCGCGCGCCGCACCGCGCTGGCGACCTGGCGGCCGGAGCGTTGCAGCGCCTGCGGGGCAGATGTGCCGGGCGGGGCGGCAATGGTGATCGCCACGCGCACGTCGCGGCCGCGGCTGGCGGGCAGAGTGGCTTCGACCCGCCCGGCGCTGGTCGGCACGAACAGTTCGGGGCCGCGCTCTCCCACCACATAGCCCCGCCCCGGGCTGACCGGCCCGCCGGTGGCGCGGCCGGGCAGGCCCAGCAGCGATCCGAACACATTGCCAAGCCCCAGCAGGCCGCCGATTCCGCCGCCGCCCCCACCGCCCCCCGTGAAGAGGGAATCGAGCGCCCGGGCGGCAATCTGGTCGAGCACCCCCAGGGCGATCCGCCGCAGGTCCTCGAACCCCAGGCTGCCCTTGCGGATCGCACCCGTCAGGCTGCGTTCCAGCACGTCACCCGCCTTGCCCAGCCCATCGAGCAGGCTGCCCTCCAGGCTGCCGCGCATGGCGGCCATATCGGCGGCAAAGCCCTGGGTATTGGCGCGCACGTCCACCACCAGGCTGTCAACCGGATCGGCCCCCGGATTGCTCCCCGAATTCCTCATTATCTCGCTCCATCATGTGGTTGAGGGTCGCCCGGTCGAGCGGGCGGCCAGCCGCATCGGGCGGACCCACCACGGCAGCCAGCTCAGCCGGGGTGGCCTGCCAGAATTCGTCCGGGCGCCAGCCGAAGTGGCGGGCCATATGCCCGGCGAGGAGCCGCGCGCCCGCCCCGAAATGGTCGCTCACGCGGCCTCGGCGCGGCCCTGCAGCACCTGTCCCAACAGGCCCCGCAAGGGCTTGGTGGCGCGGGCCAGCCCGGCGGCAACCAGGCTTTCGGCAAAGGCGGCGCGGTCCAGCCCTGTTCGGCTGGCGAGGCAGTGCCAGTAGAGCGCGGCCAGTTCGGCCAGCCGCAGCTCGCCCGCCGCCGCGCGCTCGACCAGCGCGAACAGCGGGCCCAGTTCTTCCTCGGCGGCGACCAGCGCGGCGAAGCTGGGGCGCAGGACATGGCTCTGCTCGTCCAGTTCCAGCCGCGCCTCGCCGCGCCAAATGTTGGCCGAAATGTCGTCAGTGACACCCCGGACCTGTTCCGGGGTCATGCCGGCACCACCGGGCCGGAGCTTTCCAGCGCCAGCGTGTAATTGCGCTCGCCATTGAAATCGCCGGCATAGTCGAGCCGCTGGACCAGGAACCGGCCGCGCAGCTTCTCGCCATCCTCGAAGCTCAGCTCGTAGTCGTCGATCGTCCCGGCCATGGCATTGGCGCGCAGCTGGGCTTCGGCGGCGGAACCGAGGAAGATCCCCGCCGCGCTGACCGAGACCGAGCGCACTCCCGCGCCCGACAGCAGCTCGCGCCAGCCGCCGCTCTCCTTGCTGGTGATCACCACCGTATCGCCGGTGATCGAAAGCTGGGTGGTGCGCAGGCCCGCAACGGTGCGGTAGACGGCGGGCGTGGCGCCATCCGAAATCTTGAGCAGGAAGGCGCTGCCTTTCTGGGCGGTCATGGGATTGTCCTTTCAGATCCCCCTCCCGCTGGCGGGAGGGGTTAGGGGAGGGCGTGTTGGGGAAGGTGGGGTAACAGGCCCTCCCCCGGCCCCTCCCGCAGGCGGGAGGGGGGATTTGGGGCGCTAATCGGCCAGCAACCGGAAGCGGTATTCCAGCAGCACGGCGCGGGTATTGGCGGCGCGCTGTTCAGCGCGGGCGCGGAGGAACTGGGTGGTCACGATCCGGAAATCCGGTTGATCCGGTGGCAGCGCGGCCACCCGGCGTTCGATCGCACCCACCAGCGTCGCCGCGCTGTCGGGCCGGTCGCCCCGGCAATGCAGTTCCAGCGCCAGGCGCACTTCGCGCCCCGGCCGGTCCTTGGTGCTCCAGTCGGCGCTGGCGCTGGCGGCGATGGCCAGCCAGGGCAGGGCCATGCGGCTGGGAGCTTCTTCGACCACGGCGTTGAGTGTGCCGGACAGCGCCGGATCGGCGGCCAGCCAGGCGATCAGTGCGGCGCGCAATTGCACTTCCATCGCGGTCATCCTTTCGTGAACACTTGCGCAAACAGGGGCCAGACCAGCTGCGCGGAGCGCCAGCGCCGGGCCGGATCGCTTGTGCGGAGCCGGGTGCTGGCGGCGCGGGCCTCACCCAGGCGACGGGCCGAGGCTTCAAGCCGCCCGAACAGGCGGTCGAGCCCGGTCATGCCAGCCGCAGCCGTCGCCAGGGTCGCCACAGCGCGGCGACGGCCGTGGGCGGCACCTGGCTCGCGGCCAGCCCGTCGCCCTCACGGGCGCGATACTGGTGCGCGGCAAGGCGCAGAATGCCGTGGCGCAGGGCTTCGGGCAGGGTGGCCCAGCCAGAGGCGAGGCCAGCGGTATAGCGCACTGCCACCCGCCCGGCCGCGCCGGTGCTGATCACCCGCAGGCGCCCGGCACCATCGGCATCAAGGTCGATGGCATAGGCCTCCACCGGCAGGGCAAAGCGCGCGCCTTCGGCGGGAATGCCCTGGACCTGGGTGATAGACTGGACCGGACGAGCGGCCAGGGCCTGCCACCCGGAAGTGACCGGCAGCACCTCCTCGCAGGCCTGCTCCAGCGGCATCAACCCGGTGAAGCCTTCGCAATGGTCGATCGCGGCGCGCAGCAGGGCGGCCAGCTGCGCATCGTCGGCCGGGGCGGCGATGCCCAGCCAGTCCTTGAGTTCCGCCAGCGCCGCCGGGGCCAGCGCGTGGGGCGTAATAATGGCCCGCTTCATGGGCGGTCTCCGTTCGGGAAAATGGGGGGATGGGAAAGTCCGCACCGCCGGGCAGCGGCGCGGACCAATCGCTGGTCAAGCTTCGTCATTGCGAGCGAAGCGAAGCAATCCAGGGCGGTTTGCCCCACACTGGATTGCTTCGTCGGCTTTGCCTCCTCGCAATGACGAGGTTGGGGGTCGGATCAGGTGCCGATCCGCAGCAGCTTGATCGCGTCGCTATCCAGCACCTGGCCGCCCACGCGCTTGGTGGCGTAGAAGTTGACGTAGGGCTTGTTGGTGAAGGGATCGCGCAGGATGCTGGTCGCGCGGCGTTCGGCGATCAGGTAGCCGGCCTTGAAATTGCCGAAGGCGATCGGGAAGGCATTGGCGGCGACATCGGGCATGTCCTCCACCTCGACCACCGGATAGCCCAGCAGGCGCGAAGGCTGGCCTTCCAGCACGCCCGGCTGCCACAGGAAAGTACCGTCCGCCGCCTTGAACTTGCGCACGGCGGCCATGGTCTTGCTGTTCATCACGAAGGCCGCGCCCTGGCGGTGGCCGGACTTGAGCGAATGGACGAGGTCGATCAGCTTCAGCTCCGGCCCGGCATCGAAGCCGGTGGCATTGCCGCTGGCGATGAATTGCAGCGTGCCGAACGGGCGGGTGGCATCGCCCGTGCTGGCGGCAGGTGCCGCCAGGAAGCCCCGCGGCTGGTTGGTGCCGGTGCCATTGACGAAGGCGGCGCCTTCGGCCCGGGCGAATTCCATCGCGATCTCGCTCGCCAGCCACTCCTCAAGGTTGAAGGCGGCATCGTCCAGCATGGCCTGGCTCGCGGCCGGGTTGGCATAGAGCTCGCCCATCGGGGGCACGATCTCGTTGAACCTGGGCGTGGTGGTTTCCGGCCGCGCGGCAACTTCGCTGACCCAGCCCGAGGCCGTGCCGCCCGAGGTGACGAGCTTGCGATAACCCGCCGTGCCGACCTGGACCACCTGGGCCAGGGCGCGGATCGGGCTGATGGTCTTGAGCTGCGCGGCGATCAGGGCATCGATCTCGCGCGGGACGGCAAAGCCGCCATC
>Ga0315902_10014736_pt1 | contig 10042 bp, 10 predicted proteins | sample LakEriMetagenome_9_FD_203523 | JGI IMG/M metagenome (GOLD analysis project Ga0315902, IMG submission 203523) | Freshwater fungal communities from buoy surface, Lake Erie, Ohio, United States - Buoy 12 MA117 | ecosystem: Environmental > Aquatic > Freshwater > Lake > Lake biofilm | place: USA...
CCGAAAAAATAAGGAAGAAACAAGAATAGGCTCAAACTAACAACTACCTTTTTCAGGTATTATCTTTGTCCGGCATGCTGCAGTTTTTTAAAAATAAAGATGGTCAGACTCAGGAAATCGACCGGCCCGAAGCAGGCTGCTGGGTAAACATTCTGCCTCCGCTGAAACAGGAAGAATTTTCCGAGATTTCCGAATCGCTACAGATTCCCATCGATTTTCTTTCCGACTCACTGGATATTGACGAACGCTCCCGTTTCGAACTGGAAGATCAGGTAAAACTTATCGTACTGAAAACCCCGACGGAGAACAATTCATTCAACGACAGCGATGCTTTTTATATTACCATTCCGATTTGCATTATCCTTACCGATCAGCAGATTGTAACGGTGAATTCCTTCGACAACGGCGCAATCAAAAAGTTCTTAAGCACCTTCCAAAACAGACATCCCGATAAGCGGAGTATGATGGTGTTGAAAATCTTTGAGAAAGTTGTTACCGCCTTCATGGAATACCTGAAAGAAATTGACCACCGGCGTAATATACTTGAACAGAAACTCTACGATTCCAACAGAAACGAAGAACTGCTTGATCTGATGCGGATTCAGAAAAGCCTGGTTTATTTTGTAACCGCATTGAGGAGTAATGAAATGTTGCTGATAAAAATTCAGCGTACGGGATTTCTGGGGCTCAATGCAGAAGAGGATGAATTTCTGGGAGATCTTATTGTAGATACCAGCCAGGCGGTGGAAATGGCCAACACATATACCAATATCCTAAGCTCTACTTTAGATGCCTTTGCGAGTATCATCAGCAACAATCAGAATCAGGTGATGAAACGCCTCACCTCTGTAACCATTATGCTACAACTCCCTACCCTGGTTGCAAGTATTTACGGCATGAATGTTCCTATACCCGGACAAGCCAGCAGCATTGCATTCTATATCCCGATACTCGTGTCTGTAGGTTTGTCTCTACTGATCGGACTCTATTTCATGCGAAAAAAATATTTCAATCCCTGATGGCTCATCTTTTCAATATTCGTGTTTACGGAATCCTGCTGACCAACAACAGGGAGATCGTAGTTAGTGATGAATTTATCCGCGGAAGTTTTTTTACAAAATTTCCGGGAGGCGGACTCGAATTTGGCGAAGGCACCAGAGACTGCCTCAAACGTGAACTGATGGAGGAAATGCAAACAGAAGTGGAGGTAGGTGAACATATCTATACAACGGATTTTTTTCAAATGAGCGCTTTCAACAACGCGCATCAGATTGTATCTGTATACTACTATATCCACCCGCTCCAGACTCTTCAAACAGAATTTAAACAAAAGCCTTTTGATTTTTTACCGGAGCAGATTTCAGATCCGCGAGGCGAAGCGGAAGTTTTCCGTCGGATACACCTCGATGAGTTTAACGATGAAAGCGTCACGCTTCCTATTGACAAAATCGTTGCGCGAATGATTCGGGAAAGACATTAAAGAGAGGAACCGGACACTCCGGCCTTCTTCGTCAAAGGTTCCATCCAGACTTGATAGGATTCCGGTAAAGTTTTTATAAAACTCTCAAATGCGCCCCCCGAAATCGAATCGTGAAGTGTTTCTAAAACCGCATACACCGCAGCCAGCGCTCTTTGATTGTTCCCAAAATCATAACCAGCCAAACCTCCGTCTTCTTTTCTTATTTCATTTAAAAAATCATCGAGATGCCGGATCCGTTCAAATTCGGAATCTGGTTTCCACCCATCCACATACACCGATTTCAAGGCCATCGGTAGCTGCGCCAGTAGCTGAAACGATTCCTGCAACGATAATCGGTTGCGCAGGGCATGCAATACGGAACGTATGATTCTTCCCGACTGATCCCTGGAAATATTCAACTCCTCCGCAACCTGGTTCACAAATGCATTTCCTTTAGCGGCGTATTGTAAAAAATCGAGTGACATATGCTTAATGATTTAATGCGGCAGCAGGTTCCACTTCAAAACTCAGATTCACATTAACCCGATATTCTGAAATCTTACCGTTTTTAACAATTGCGCTATGATCCTTGACATAAACGGAACGTATATTTTTAATCGTTTTGGAAGCTTCAGTAATGGCCGACTGGGCGGCATCTTCCCAACTTCTTGTAGAACTCGACATTAATTCCAGTACTTTAATAACTGACATGGTTCGGTGTTTTAAGTGAATGATAAAATTGCAGGTTTAAAAGTATATGCTGCCATTATGCATTCTCAATGACCTGTGTCATTTAAAAAAATGAAAAACTTCTTTTAGATAGTACCCTTCGCCGATGCATTTATATAGCCGGATTGCCACTTATACAATAATGAACCGGCAGCGTTTTCTTTTGCTATCTTTATAAATTATTAAGATTCATACAACGCTTCGATTCATGCCGTCAATTCGTTTTCTTTCCTTTCCCATCCTTTTGTTTTTATGCACCCTGTCCTGCAAACAGAAACAGGAAAAAAATAGTTCTGGCGGGAAACCGGCAGCACCTGCAGGAGTGATCGGTCATATCGTAGCCCCTGGCAGCATTCGGGAAAACCTTGAAATTTCCGGCCGCCTGCTTGCAGCTGAAACCACGGAAATACATGCAGAAACCTCCGGCATCATAAGATCCCTCCATATAACAGAAGGCAGCTCTGTAAGTGGCGGCACCTTACTTGTAAAACTGAAAGACGATGATCTTCAGGCTCAGTTAAAAAAGCTGAGGATTCAATTGCAGATCGCTGAAAAAACCGAAGAAAGAAACCAAGAATTGCTCCGAATCAATGGAATCAGCCAGCAGGATTATGATCTAAGTTTTTTACAGGTAAATAATATCCGGGCAGATATCGAATTGCTTCAAACGCAGATCGAAAAAACAGAAGTGCGTGCTCCCTACAATGGTAAAATCGGTTTCAGAAATATTTCTACGGGCGCCTACATCACTCCTGCAACTGTTCTTACAACCATCCGTCAGTTGCAAACACTCAAACTGGAATTTAATGTTCCCGAGAAATATGCCGGAGGAGTCCTTCCAGGTACAATCATCACGTTCAATATTCAGGGAACTGAGCATATATTTTCAGCTAAAGTTTATGCTACGGAAACTTCCGTTCAGGAAACAAGCGGAGGTTTGTTGGTACGCTGCATTGTTTTACAACAACATTCCCTGCTGATCCCGGGAGCTTATGCGTCTATCCGTTTAAACGTAAACGAAAATAACAGCGCCCTGCTGATCCCCTCCCGTGCAGTGATTCCGCAGGCTCGTGGTAAGAAAGTACTGGTATACCGCAACGGAACGGCCTTTATGACAGCCGTTGAAACAGGGCTAAGAGATTCTGCCAGAGTAGAAATTACCAATGGCCTTCGGGAAGGTGATACCATCCTTCTGACCGGTTTAATGAGTATAAAAGACGGCTCTTCCGTTAAACTAACCAAAGTGGAATAAGCATGCGTATCAGTGATCTGAGTTTAAACAGGCCCATTCTTGCCATAGTGCTCAACATCATGATCGTTCTCTTTGGAGTGATCGGATTCCGCATGCTCGGGGTAAGAGATTATCCAGCAATCGATCCTCCGAATATCAATGTACGCACCTCCTATCCAGGGGCAAACGCCGACATCATTGAATCTCAAATCACCGAACCACTGGAGAAAGCCATCAACGGAGTTGCCGGGGTTAAAAATATTACTTCCAGCAGCAGCCAGGGCAACAGCAATATCAATGTAGAATTTGAACTGGGATACAATCTCGAAGAAGCTGCCAATGATGTACGTGATAAGGTAGCCCAAACGATTCGCTCCCTGCCCGAAGATCTTGAATCCCCTCCTGTGGTAACCAAAGCAGATGCAAGCAGCGAGCCGATTCTGTCAATGACGGTTCAAAGCGAAACCCGAAATCAGTTGCAGATTACGGAATATGCCACCAACAACCTGCTTGAAAGATTGCAAACCATTCCCGGGGTAAGTAATGTGATTATATGGGGTGAGAAAAAATATGCCATGCGAATATGGCTCGCTCCTGAAAAAATGCTTGCCTATGGAATCACGGCCGGTGATATTCAGGATGCTCTGCGCCGGGAAAATGTAGAACTCCCATCCGGAAAAATAGCCGGAAGCCAGACTGAACTTACAGTGCGCACCTACGGAAGGCTTTCTACTGAGGAGGAATTCAATCAACTCATCATCCGCAATACAGGCGGTCGCATCATTCGTTTGCAGGATGTGGCAGAAGCTGTGCTCGGTCCGGAAAATGAAGAATCGGTTCTGAAAGAAAAAGGTATTCCTATGATTGCACTGGCTGTGGTACCGCAGCCCGGCAGCAACTATATTTCCATTGCCGATGAATTTTACAAACGACTGGATCAGATTAAAAAAGAAGTTCCTTCAGATATTTATTTAAACATAGCACTGGATCAGACAAAATTTGTTCGAAAATCCATTCAGGAAGTGCGTGAAACACTGCTCATCGCTTTTTTACTGGTTGTACTGATCATATTCCTGTTCTTCCGTGACTGGATCATTGCCATCCGACCGCTGATTGATATACCTGTGTGTCTGATCGGTGCTTTTTTCATTATGTACCTGGCAGGATTCACCATTAATGTACTCACGCTGCTTGCAGTGGTACTGGCAACCGGACTGGTGGTAGATGACGGAATTGTGGTAACAGAAAATATTTTTAAAAAGATGGAACGGGGCCTCCATAAATTTCAGGCGGCCAGAGAGGGATCGAAAGAAATTTATTTCGCCGTCATCTCCACCTCCATCACACTTGCCGTTGTCTTTCTACCCATTATTTTTCTGCAGGGTTTTGTTGGCAGATTGTTTCGCGAATTCGGTATTGTAGTAGCCGGCGCTGTTTTGATTTCCGCCTTTGTTTCCTTAACCCTTACACCCGTATTGAATGTATATCTGAGCAGAAGAAACAGTCAGAGTCATGGCTGGTTTTACCGGGTAACAGAGCCATTCTTTGTTCGCCTTGAAAACGGGTATCATTTTTTACTGAGCCGATTCATGCGTCAGCGCTGGATTGCTGTTGCACTCGTTTTGATCTGCACCGCATCAATCGTATTTCTTTTTAAAAATCTACAAAGTGAACTGGCTCCACTGGAAGACCGCAGTCAGTTTCGCCTGCAGGTATCCGGTCCGGAAGGAACCAGTTTTGATGCCATGGATGCATCCATCGATCGCTTAACTCAGCTGATCCTGGACAGTGTTCCCGAACAGAAAATCATCATCTCCGTAACAGCTCCCGGCTTTATTGGCAGCGGAGCCGTAAATACCGGATTCGTAAGAACATTGCTGTCTGAACCTAAAGACAGATCCCGTTCACAACAGGATATCGTGAACAGCATGCAAAAAAACCTATCGAAATACAACGATGTTAAAGCCTTTGCCATTCAGGAACAAACGATCTCGGTTAACCGAAGAGGTGGATTGCCGGTGCAGTTTGTATTGCAGAATAATCAATTTGAAAAGCTTAAAGAAGTGTTGCCAAAGTTCATGGAAGCTGCCGGTAAAAGTTCCGTCTTTGCCGGTATTGATGCGGATTTAAAATTCAACAAACCCGAACTGCGCATACTGATCGACCGGCTGAAAGCGAGCGAACGCGGTGTTAGTGCTGCAGCCCTTTCCGAAACCCTACAACTCGCACTTACCAACAGACGATTCGGATACTTTATAAAAGAAGGCAAACAATACCAGGTACTTGGTCAGGTAACACGTTCCGACCGCGACGACCCCAAAGACCTGAAAAATTTATATGTACGTTCATCAGGCGGACAGCTTTATTCGCTGGATGAATTTGTTACGATTACAGAAGAGACCACCCCTCCTACGCTCTATCATTTCAACCGTTATAAATCGGCAACTATAAGTGCCGGACTTGCTCCGGGTAAAACAATCGGAGACGGCATACAGGAAATGGAATCCATTGCCAAAGCTGTACTAGATGATTCTTTCAGCACTGCCCTCTCCGGCGCATCCCGCGACTTCAAAGAGAGTTCCGGCAATACGGCTTTTGCATTCGGACTGGCACTGGTGCTGATCTTTCTTGTACTGGCAGCTCAATTTGAAAGTTTTATTGATCCGCTAATTATTATGGTTACAGTTCCGCTGGCTATTGCTGGAGCCTTGTTGTCGCTCTGGCTATTTGGTCAAACCATCAATATATTTTCACAGATCGGAATGATTATGCTGATTGGACTTGTCACCAAAAACGGAATTCTGATTGTTGAATTTGCGAATCAGAAAAAAAAGGGAGGACAGGAACGCATGCATGCTGTTATTGAAGCAGCAGCTTCCCGTTTGCGTCCAATCTTAATGACCAGTCTGGCTATGAGTTTGGGTGCACTTCCTCTGGCTCTTTCTCTTGGCGCTGCTTCTACCAGTCGGATTCCTCTCGGCATTGTAATTGTCGGTGGAATTCTTTTTTCACTGATCCTTACACTCTTCGTAATACCTGCTATCTATTCTCTGCTATCCTCCAGGCGCATCCGGAACCGCGAGCAGGAATTGCATGCTGCGGAATCGGACATTCATCCATCAACTATCAACCCCGGCAAAAAAACATGAGAAAACACCGGATTCCCCTTTTGTTATTGGTACTGTTTGCGCAAAGCGGGATGGCGCAAACGGCCCTGACGCTGGAAGATGCCATTCGAATGGGCGTACAGAATAATTTTCAGGTGCAAATCGAACGTACCAACAAGCAGCGTCCGGCAATACTGAACAATTGGGGAACAGCCGGCATGTGGCCGGTAATCAACATCAATGCGCTGCAGGGTATTGCTTCCAATTCATTGCAGCAAAAACTCGCAAACGGCACGGTCATCGAACGCGACGGAGCGATCCTTCGTAACACCAATGCCGGCATGGCAATCAGCTGGCGCATTTTTGATGGTATGCGGATGTTTGCAACGAAAAAAAGACTGGAGGAGTTGGAACGGAATGGTGAACTGGTTTTCAGAAGACAAATCAACACCTCCGTATTTGAAATCATCGGAGCCTTTCAGCTTCTGCTGCAACTGGAACAGCAAAAAAAATCACTTCAGGAATCACTGAAACTGTTTCAGGAACGCAGTCAGATTGCTGAAGGCCGATTTAAGATCGGCAGTGCATCCAAAACAGAATGGTTGCAGGCGCAAACGGATGTACAAACGCAATTATCGAATCTGATGGACCTGAATAATAATGAAAACCAGGTAAAAACAAATCTGAACCACCTGCTCGGTATTGATCCTGAAAAATCGATAACAATTTCAGGAACAATTCAGCCGGATACCACGCTGCGTTATGAAAGCATCCGGGAAAAAGTTCTTACAGGCAATTATGATTTATTACTGGCTCAAAGTGAACTGAGCATTTTATTTCAAAACAAGCGGGAAGTACTTTCTCAGCGATTGCCTGCAGTAACCCTGAATGGCAATTACAATTTCAGTCAGAATAAAAACGACGCCGGCTTTACGTTATTCAGCCGTAACAATGGTCCGAATGCATCCGTGGGAGTTACCATTCCTCTGTTTAACGGGGGCAATAATATGCGTCAGCAGCAGATAGCAGATGTTTCAATTCGGAGCCAGCAGATCACGATCGACGGATTAAAAAATCAGCTGAAAAGAGATTTACTGAACAGTTATAACACCTACAAAAATGCTTTGCAGCAGGCAGCGCTGGAAAAGCAAACGCTGAAACTCATTGAGGAGAATCATCTGATTGCTGTGGAACGGTTCAAAAAACTCAACATCACCTCCATTGAACTCAGGCAGATTCAGCTGGATTTAATCAATAGTCAGACCCGTTACTACGGTGCCCTTTTTATTGCAAGAATGGCGGAAGCGGAGATGAAATTACTGGCCGGCATGCTTGAATGATCCTTTCAAAATATTTCAGGAAACTAATTGTAGTTTTGAAAAAAAAGATTTCATGAACAAAGCACTGGTAGGCATCATCATGGGCAGCGACAGTGACCTGAATACCATGCAGGCCGCGGCGGATATACTGAAAGAATTGAATATCCCTTTTGAGCTCACGGTTGTTTCGGCGCATCGTACACCTGGTAGACTTTTTGCCTATGCGCAGTCGGCCAGAGAACGGGGCTTGAAGGTTATCATCGCGGGTGCGGGCGGCGCAGCACATTTACCCGGTATGGTTGCCAGCATTACGACACTGCCGGTTATCGGAGTGCCTGTTAAATCAATTAATTCTATAGATGGCTGGGACAGTATATTATCGATCCTTCAGATGCCCAGTGGTATTCCGGTGGCAACGGTAGCGCTCAATGGCTCTAAAAACGCTGGGATATTAGCAGCTGAAATCCTTTCCGTTGCAGATGAGTCTATTACCGGCAAGCTCGAAGCTTATAAAGCAAAGCTGAATGCGGATGTACTGCATAAAGCAGAAAACCTAAAAAAGGATGGATGGAATAACCAATTTGATTGATTATCAATATTTTATAGAGTTCTATTTGTATTTTAAAGGATTTAGCTCTATTCTAAGTTTCTGATGAAGAGGTAGGTTGTCGATCTACGGATTTCTGTTTATATTTTCAGACCCTTGGCTCTCTTTTCTATCGATCTTTCGGACTCCCGGACTTCTTCGCATTTCGCTTATCGTTATCGTTTTTCGAAAGACAAGCAAGGAACATCGGTAAATGGCTTACTCCCGACTATCCGGACTTCATTTCAAATACGCATTCAGGAGCATCACTATTATACCGGACAATACCCCGATGGCTCCGATCCAAAACGCAAACATCCATTTGATGATATCTACTTTGTCCTGTTTGGTGAGAAAATGATTGGATTTGTCTTCAAATTTTTTTTCTACCCTACCTTCTACAAATTCAACAAGACCTTGCGCCTCTTGTCTGCCAAGTTTAGAAGCTAATAATTCGTGAAGTTGGATTTCTGAAATAATCATAAAGGCGTTTTAACAAAGGTAAAAATATTTTATAGCTTATCGAAGGCATTTTCCTATTTAAAAGAAGGAAAAATGTTATTGGTTGTAAGTAAAAACGAGGAACTGAAAACCACTAACCGATAACCGACAACCGTTAACAGAAAAACCCCCGGCTATTCACCGAGGGTTTGTATCAATTTAAACTATTGTTTTGCGAATGAGAAAAAGAAATAAAAACAAACAACCAACAACAAACAACTGCTTCTACTCTTTCTTACTCTTTTTTCTAAAATCATAAGCCTTCTTAGCTCCATAACCGGCACCCGCGGCGAGTAGTAATGCTAATCCGCCATCAACGGGCACTCCTCCTGATTGAGGTCCTCCTGGGTCTAATGGATCTATTTCTTGTGGCTGTGCCTGAACCAATATTCCACTTATCAGAAAAGAAAAAAGGCATATTACTTTCTTAAAACTCATAGAATTTGATTTTAGGGTTTTAACCTCTTTGATTCATTTGTTTTACTGAATATTCATTTTTACTTGCTGTTTCTCTCCTTTTTCATTCACCACTTCCACAATATAGCTTCCGGCACTTAGACGCTGATCCAGGCCAATTGATTGCACAGCCGTACCACCGTTATGACGAACTATTGACTGTTGTACTTGAACGCCAGTGATCGTATAAACAGTTACAGTGTACTTACCTGTTGCCTTATTTCGGAATTCCAATTGCATACTGCTTCCTTTCACTACCGGATTCGGATAGATATTGAAGTGAGGAGTTTCAGTGCTCGTTACCTGTACGTTCGCTCTGCGTAAAGCGATACGGAAACGTTGACCACTGCTCGCTTCTTTGGCATCTACGCTGAAGTCTACCAGATTGTCACCACTCAAACGCAATGGTGTTTCTTTATTCAGGTAGGCATCGTGTAATATAGCAGTTGATCCAACAGGCAGATTCATACTGCTCAGATTGATTCTGAACTGATAATTCGCCTGCTCCATCTGCCAGATACGCAACTGAATAACATCCTCTCCATTTACCAGTGAGCGACTTGCTACACCATAATCTGAGTTATTCTCACGGATAGAAAGATTCTCATATATCTGAGCGAGTTTGAACAATACATCATTCTTATCTCCGCGATA
>Ga0315902_10014738_pt1 | contig 10040 bp, 8 predicted proteins | sample LakEriMetagenome_9_FD_203523 | JGI IMG/M metagenome (GOLD analysis project Ga0315902, IMG submission 203523) | Freshwater fungal communities from buoy surface, Lake Erie, Ohio, United States - Buoy 12 MA117 | ecosystem: Environmental > Aquatic > Freshwater > Lake > Lake biofilm | place: USA...
AGCAGGCATTTATATATTGTTGCCGCTCCGGATATGGAAGGACGGGAAACAGGTACTGAAGGTCAGCGGAAAGCGGCCGCTTACCTGAAAGAGCAATTTGCAAAACTGGGACTTCAGCCAGGCAACCAGGGAAGCTGGGAACAGTTCTACCCTATTTACAAAGACACGCTGTTGAAAGCCGGCTTTTCTATTGCAGGTACCGATTATCAATTCGGAACAGATTTTTCAGCTGCACTTACCAGCATCAACTCCGGAACCATTTATGCAAGTGAAGTGGTGTACCTGGCCAAAAACGATACACTAACCGATATTAAAGGGAAAGTGGTACTGCTATCAGGGCCTCAACCCGCACGAAACCTGTTCATGAAGCTGCTGAATAATCAGCCGGCAGCAATCCTGCTTATGCAAAGCGGCATCGACCGGCAACCGGTACAACGTTCCGGATCTTTTTACAAAAACCTGTTCAAAGCAAGGCAAACACCTCTTTCTATCCGTATTTCAGAAGAAATGGGAAAAGCAATTCTGATGGATGATTTCATCCATGCTAAAGAATTGAAACTGGAAACCAAGACGTACACGTTGCCCGTATCGATTTCATTTGATAAACAAACCCGCACCATTCAGGCTTCCAATATTCTGGCGGTGATTGAGGGTACCGATAAAAAAGAAGAGTGGGTGCTGGTTACTGCTCATTATGATCATGTGGGGGTTATCAGGGGCCAGATTCATCCAGGCGCCGACGATGATGGAAGCGGCACGGTGGGCTTGCTGGAAATGGCTGAAGCCTTTGCAAAGGCTAAGGCAGCCGGAAAAGGACCCCGCCGCAGTATCCTGTTTATGGCGGTGAGCGGTGAAGAAAAAGGATTATGGGGAAGTGAATATTACTCCGATCATCCGGTTTACCCGCTCAATAAAACAAGCATTGATATTAATATTGACATGATTGGCCGGAAAGACGACAAGCTGAATAGTGCTGACAGCAACAACCATGTCTATCTGATTGGAGATGATAAGCTGAGCAGCGAGCTTCCCCGTTTTGTTGATTCAGTCAACAACCTGTACACAAAACTGATCCTCGACCGGAAGTACAACGATCCCAAAGACCCGAACCGTTTATATTTCCGCAGCGATCATTATAACTTCGCGAAAAAAGGCGTACCCATTGTCTTTTTCTTCGACGGTATTCATAAAGATTACCATAAGCCCACTGATACACCCGATAAAATCAATTATGATTTATACGAAACACGCACCCGGCTGGTATTTCTGCTTGCCTGGGAAGCGGCCAACCGCTCTTCCCAGATGAAACGGGATCTGCCGCTGAATGTGCCTGAACGTTAAAAAAATTCAGATACAACTCACAAAAAAGGCGCAAGTAAAAACATGCGCCTTTTTTGTGAGACCTGATAAATTTAAGTAAACAGCAGTATCAGTAACTGTGCTGCAATAATCCGCAAAATCATCGTCAAGGGATAAACCGTTGCATACGTTACATTCGCCACTTCGTTTTTGGCCATCTGGTTGGAGAAAGCCAGTGCAGGCGGATCGGTACTGGCTCCGGAAAGAAGTCCGCATACTTCAAAATACGTTTTTCGGAATCCATAATGCGCAATGAGGCCCACCGTTAATAAGGGCAAGAGGGTAATAACGAGTCCCATCCCAATCCATAAACCCACCTGTCCTTCAGCGAAAGCCGTATGCAGGTTATGACCGCTGCTTAAACCCACACTTGCGAGGAAGAGGCCAATACCCATTTCGCGCAACATGAGATTGGCACTGTAGGTGGTAAACTGGTTGAGATAAAGCTTACTGCCGTAACGGCTCAGCAACATGGCGATGATCAGGGGACCGCCGGCCAGGCCAATTTTCACCGGAACCGGCATATTGAGAAAATAGAAGGGTATACTTCCCAGAATCACACCCAGAACAATACCCAGGAAAATGGGCGCAATATCGGGAACATCCAGCCGCTTCATTTCATTACCCACCGATTTCATCACCTGATCAATGCCTTCTTTGGTCCCCACTACTTTCAGATGGTCGCCCAGCTGCAGCACAATATCACCATGGGGTACCATTTCCACGCCGGCCCGGCTCAGCCGGGTTAAGGTAAAATCCTGATGATGAAAAGCAGACAAATCTCCCAGGCGCCGGTGCGTTACTTCCGGCTGTGTCACCACGAGAATACGGGACATCAGTTCACTTTGTGCTGCCTCTTTCAGGTTCATCGTGCTTTCTTCACCCACAATCAGTTTCAGCATCGGCATCTGTTCCTTATGCGCCACGATCAAGAGCACGTCTCCTTCATGTATGATGGTTTGCGGAGTGGGTGTGAAAATAACTCCGTCATGAAACATGCGCGACACCACAATTGGCTCTTTCAATAAATCAAAAACAGTGCGCAACGGTTTGCCATGAAGCTGTTTGTTTTCCACCCGCAGGTGAAAGGATACCGGCCGGTTGGACTGCAGTACATGCAGTTTCCGGTGCAGTTCCCGTTCTTTTTCAAGATCGACCCGGAACAATAGTTTCAGGATGAGTATAGCGCCGATAATGCCAAACACACCAAATGGATATACAATAGCATACGCCAGGGTGATAAACGAAGTGTCAGCCGCACTGACATGCAAGTCCTTTGCAGCTGCCTGTGCAGCACCTAACCCGGGTGTATTGGTGACAGCACCGCTCATAATACCTGTTAATACGGTGATTGGTTGGCGGAAAAGAAAATAAAATATAATAGTGGTTAAAACGCCCAGCACCACCACCAATGCGGCCAGGCCATTAGTAACGGCTGCATTCTTCTTCAGTGATGCAAAAAAACCGGGACCCACCTGCAGACCAATGGAATACACAAAAAGAATCAGGCCGAACTCTTTCAGAAAGTGTTCTGTCTCGGTATGAACGGTTACCCCGAAATAAGAAAGAGCCAGCCCCACAAATAAAATCCAGGTTACTCCCAGTGAAATGCCTGCCAGTTTAACACGGCCCAGCCAGTGACCGATAGCAATCACAAAACTGAAAATGATAATAGTCTGGGGAATACTCTGCTGCGTCAAAAGGTTATATAGCCAGTTCATAGTTGAAGGCAAAAGTAATGCCTGTGCCAGTGTAAATTCCTAATCAAAATCATCTGACCTCCTTTTATCAGGCAGCGAACAGATGTGAGTTTACTGCTGTTGCCCGGGGTAATAAACCCTGGCTGCAGCTTTGAGAACATCTTCTTTACGCAGTGTCATTTTTTTGGTTTGCTGACGGAGATAGAACGGCACCTGGTCGTCGAAGTGAGGGGTACCCGGAACAGAAGAAGCCCCGTACATGTTGACCGTTTCAATTTGTGGCAGGCTATCCTTTGCAAAACGGATAAACATAATATAACCATCGCCTCCAATTGACTTTTTTGTACCGTTTTGATAAGGTGCCGTCCATTGAGGCGATAGTTGGTCGGGCAGTCCCCACAAGGCCCAGCTGCGGTTACCACGCACCAGCCGCTGCAGTTCGCCGAGCGTTACAGCCACCTTACCAAAATGCTTTACCAGGTAGTCACGAACCTCTTCAAAACAACGGAGTCCCTCCTGCAGGGTAACCCGTCGGGCGTCCTGTCCGTCCATGAGACGTACCACCTGTTCATACAGTAAAAAAAAGATGCCGGCACCCACACTACTGGTATCGGATTGACGATTCCAGTTACGGAAGGCAAGCAGAACAGAGTCCAGCTGCGCATCTCCCGTTACACGTACCTGGTACAAGGAATCAATGTTATGGATAAACTGAAAGCGGGCCGGGTATTGCTTATCAAATTTCACCCGGCGGAACTGTTCCATGGTCCACTTACCGTCTTTGGGCACCAGTTCCAGGAAACGCACACTACGGTTGTTATGATACATTTCCCATCCATCCGTTTTTGAAAAGAGGGAGGGTCGCAGATTCGCTCCTCCGTTTGTCGCCGCAAAGGAAGAGTGATTGGTGTTAAATAAAAATCCGGATGAAGGATTGATGTACTGGGGCAATTCCGGAAGCGTTCGGAAATTCGTCCACAATGTGCGCGACGTATTGCCGGGTACGGTCTTTCTCCATTGGTAAACAGACTGTGTATCCCGGACAGGCATCAGCGCATTGTTGATATAAAAAATGGTATCGTTCCTGTCGGCATACATAATATTGAACATCGAAAGCTCCTGTTGCTGCAACACCTTGTAAAACTCAGAGAAGCTACGCGCCTTATTCATTTCGTACCATTGCTGCAGGGCACCTATGCGCATGTTGGCTCCCAGGCGGATGGAAAATACTCCCTGCTTGTTTTTCATCGTGGCACCGTAACGGCTCCAGTAAACCGTTCGTTTCACCGGAATAGGTATACCCTTAATACGCAGCCGGATTTTTTTCTGCTCCAGTTCCACCCACTGCTCATCAAAGCGGTAGTAGTTGGGTTTCTGAGGATGCATCTGCAGCTGAAATACATCGGTACGGTCGCAGTAATTCACGGTATGTGCCCATCCCAGGAACTCATTGACACCGTGAAGGATACACGGGCCACCTGCCAGCAATCCGCCCAGTGCATTCCATCCTTCTTCACTGCACACATGGGCTTCATAAAAGGCCTGCGAACCTGTATTGGGCTGGTGTGCATTCACCATCAGAAACGATTCACCGGTGGTGGTGTGGGTTGCCCGTACTGCTGCACTGTTGCTGCCCTTTTGTGTACTATAGTCGGGCACGGTCCATATCCGGTTACTGAAAATGCGCTTCAACGCATCATCGGCTCCGTTGAATACCACCAATGCCAGTACCGATGCTGCTACATATTCTTTTACCGTAACAGGAAACAGTTGTTTTTCCAGCCACTGGTTGCGGTGCTGCAGGGCATACTCATTGATGCCCTGTACATATCCTTCCAGCAGGCGCAGGAATGCAGGCGACAAGGTATGCCACCGCTCCTCAGTGATTTCGCGGCAGCGGAATAAATGAAAAGCATAATCGCCGGCCGCACCTGCCTTTCCCATTACCCGTCCCATTTTACCCTTTGCAGGAAGAATCACTTCCTGCATGCTTTTAAAATCATCTTCGGCATTGGCCCATGCCAGGCCATACGCCACTTCGGGATCGGTGGCTGCAAAAATGTGTGGCACGCCAAAACTGTCGCGGGCAATGGTAACACGACGCGGATCTACCTGGGCCTGGAGAAGCTGACTCCAGCAAATTGCAAGCAATAAAAGAAAACGGTTCATAGTAGTTGTTCAACAGCCGGTTGTGCCGCTTTGTTCAGCGGTAATCATCACGGGCCGGACTGAAAAAATCGATTACCCGTACATCTGTCCGGGCAAAAGCGTTGTGGGGTACATTCGAAGGAATCACGTGGTAGCAGCCGGCCGTAAACACATAATCCACCCCGCCGATATTCATTTCCAGTTCTCCTTCGAGGATGTAGGTAATCTGCTCATGGACATGCTGGTGCATATCCAGGCGGCTGCCCTGCCGGATGTTCCAGATGCTGACGGTTGCTTTATCGCCATGAATCATTTTTCCGAAAAATCCCGGCCGCAGCTCCTGCACGGGAATGTCATTGATATGTTGCACCTATATATGATTTAGGATAAATGTAATAAAAAAGGTGATGCACGATGCATCACCCCATTCAATCCTTCAATCCTTCACTCATTCACTCATTGTATCACCACCCCAGGATCCACGCAAATAGCAGCGGCGCCACAATAGTGGCATCACTTTCAATGATAAATTTGGGTGTATGGATATCCAGCTTGCCCCAGGTGATTTTTTCGTTGGGAACGGCTCCTGAATAAGAGCCATAAGAAGTGGTACTGTCGCTGATCTGGCAGAAATAACTCCAGAAAGGAACATCATGCCATTCCAGGTCCTGGTACATCATGGGCACCACGCAAATCGGGAAATCACCGGCAATACCGCCACCAATCTGGAAGAAACCCACGCCTTTCCCGCTGCTGTTCTGGCGGTACCAGTCGGACAGCCATACCATGTATTCAATACCACTTTTAACGGTACTGGCTTTCAGTTCGCCTTTGATTACATAACTGGCAAAAATGTTTCCGGTTGTACTGTCTTCCCAACCGGGCACCACAATGGGTATGTTCTTTTCAGCAGCGGCCACAATCCAGCTGTCTTTGGGGTCAATTTCGTAATACTGCTGCAGCTCGCCGCTCAGCACGGTCTTGTACAGGAATTCATGCGGGAAATAGCGCTCACCCGTTGCCTCGGCCTCTTTCCATTGTTTCACCAGGTGCTTCTGCAGCCGGCGGAATGCCTCTTCTTCGGGTATACAGGTATCCGTAACACGGTTGTAATGATTTTCCAGCAGATCCCACTCGTCCTGAGGTGTCAGGTCGCGGTAGTTGGGTACACGCTTATAATGGCTGTGTGCCACGAGGTTCATCACATCTTCTTCCAGGTTGGCGCCGGTACAGGAAATGATATCCACCTTTCCCTGGCGGATCATTTCGGCCAGTGAAATACCCAGCTCGGCCGTGCTCATGGCACCGGCCAGGGTGACCATCATTTTGCCACCTTCGTTGATATGGGTTTCGTAGCCTTTGGCAGCATCCACCAGTGCAGCTGCATTGAAATGCCGGTAATGATGTTGAATGAATTGTGAAACGGGTCCTTTGTTCATTTTTTCAAATTTGAAAGACCGCCTTCAGATCACAAGAGCGTGAGACATTGCGGGGAGGGTGCAAAAATAAGTAATCCGGGAAAGATGCGGAAAAAGGGAACTAAGAAAGAAGTAAGATTGCCGGCGGGAAAAGACAATTATTTACGCTTGCTGCGCCAACGCCGCATCGCTTTTTCCAGCTCCTCATCCGTATCATACACAAGCTCCAGCAATTCCACCTCTAAGGCCTGAGCAATTTTACGGAGAACAGGAAGCGTAGGATGCAGCTGATTGTTCTCCAATTTACTCACATGGCTCTGGCTGATGCCGGCATTAAAAGCTATGTATTCCTGAGAAAGGTTACGCTGCAGGCGAAATTCTTTCATACGGTTATGGCGCATAGGTCTACGGTTTTTACATGGGTTCGCATTAAAATTACAAATAAAGCTATTCGAAAATTCAATCATTCCTATAGAAATAACAAATTCTGATCGGAATTGGAAATTTGACTGGAAACTTAAAACTTTGAATATACACTGACTGCCCCGTAATCTTATTAAAAACACTAAACCGTTCATTATGAAAATCAGCTATTTGATTTGTACCTGCCTGGCACTTTTATTGCTTTCCTGTTCTAAGAATACAGACACCTTGAGTCAAAAAGAAAACATTACCTCAAAAAAAATCCGCTACGCAGAAACTGCAGAAGAAAAGCAGCTTGTAGCCCGTATTGCCGAACTTTCTGAAATCCTAAAATATGTTTGTAAAAACAAAGAAGCGAACAAAGAAATTGCTGCCGTTATAAAAGGCGGCTTTTATGAGGATGAGCGGGTGAAGATTGAAGACCTCCTTCGTCCTGAATCAAGCCCGGCTTACAAAACAGAAGCGCTCAAAAAGCTTACATTCAGAAAAGGATCCTTTAAAGAGGAGTTCGCAAAACATTCAGCAGCTGCAAACAATAGCATCAGCACAAGAAGCACAGATGATTACCTGGGCGATATTGCTATTTATTTTCCCTACTCGGAAATGTTTCAGCTTCCTGAGTACATTACTTTAACACCTGCTTTATATGAGTCAAACGAGGGTGATGGTTTTGTCATACTGGAGAATAGTGAATACCGAACCGATGTGAATGATGACTATGCCTTTGAAAATCCCACTTATATTGTTACAAATGGGGCTGAGCAGGTGGATTGTACAGATCCGGCATGGTGTAACCCTCCTTTAGATCCTGTGCCAGAGCTAAATTTAAGAAGGGTGCAAATTGGCTGGGCAAGATCTAAAGTAAATTGAGACAATTTAATCAGCTTTAGCCATCTCAATGGTGGCGGTAATGAGGTTGCCTATGGCCGGGGATCAGGGTATCTCAGGCATGAAAACAACGGTATCATAAGGGGCTTTACTAATATTGTCACACTTAAATTCACAAGGCTTGATGCGCGAAATAAAGTATGGAAAGAGTATCATAATCTTAATTGGGATGCTAATTGGCAAGTTGACAATCACGAACAAATAATCACTGTTTGGGAAATGGACAATGACACAAAGCAGGAAGTTAATGCCAGCTTAAGTACAACTATCAAGAAAACAATCAATGGAGCTGAAGTTTCTGCCACCGGAACATTGGGTTTTAAAACAACGATTGTTTCTAGAGAACCTATTTCGTATCAACAAAATTACAGCTGGAACTCCTATGTGGGGACAGCACGTAATCCAATTGAACCCAATACCTTGTCGCCAATTAATAATAATGCGTTTTTTAATTATTTATTTTTGGGAGGCGCATTATCTTATATAAATTATTCTAACGGAACTGCAAAAGATATAAGATTTCTTCCAAATGGAGAAGCATGGTCTATTGTTGATTTGGGCAAATTATCCGATATCACCTGGCCTTATCAACTAGTTCGCTGATAAAATAAATATTGAGGCTGTATATAGTTGCAATTTTAATTTTTTTGCAATTACACTTTACAGCCTCAATATTTTTATAACATAAAACAAAACGCATTAAATAACCATTCAAATTTGATGATTTGCACCTACGGATACAGCATTAAAACTGCAAATCATTACAAATTTGTGGGGGGGGGGTACCTGAGGCCATTATGTTACATAAAAAAAACACATGAAACAATTACCTCTACTATTAGTAACATTACTATTTTCTTTTAAAAGCTTTACCCAGGATAGTAGTAAAACGCAGTATTTTTTGCGGTTTTCAAACTTTAAACCAGATTTTGGTTTTTCATCGAATCGGAGTTTTGACATTCCCGGCCAGTTGAACATCCTTGATGCCGACCCAACAAATCATCCCGGACATTCCCTCGAATTTGGGCTTAAATGGAAAATTCTACGCACAACATTTTTTTCCACCTCTGTAGGAATTGCTAACGCAAGACAAAGCAAGAGCTTTCTAAATTACCGGTCCGTTGAGGATTACCTGGAATTCGGTTACAATACGTTCTATATTACAAGCGCCTCTTACGAACATAGAAGACTTTTTTTAAACACAAGTGTAGAGCAATATCTTTTTTTTGGTTTGTTTGTTGAGGCCGGAATGAAAGTTACTGGTGATATTTCTTCAAATAAACAAAATGTACCTAGCTTCAATAACCCAGCAATAAGAAAAACCTACGCCTCTGTATTTTATGACATACCCAAACAATCAACACCGTTTATATTATTTTACAACTTTCGCATAGGTTACAACTACAAAGGGTTTACTGCCTCATTTTTATATGAGCAAAATTTTACCAAAATGGAACGAACATTTACACTAAGAGGCGTTGAATACACTGAAAGACAACCGCACTGGAAAAATATCGGCTTCAGCCTTTCTTATACATTTAATAAAAATGATTTAAAAAATCAGGCCTCAATGAAAAACAAAAAGTAATTGAACTATTCAGTTCATAGGCTTAAAATCGACAGCAATCTGCCGGAACAAAAGCTCGGTCAACTGTAAACAAGTCTTAAAAATCCTTTATAAATGAAATATGTTCTTTATTTCGCTTGTATGTTTTGTATTAGTACCAGGGTGATGGCACAAAGCCATACAGAAAAAAAACTTAAACCCTCAAATAAATCATTCTATGCAGGCATTGGTCTGCTGGGTACAATAAGCCGGCCTTATGAAACCACAGGCAATGAAGATAAAATTATTACGAATAGTTTTAACACTGGCTTACTGTTGATTGTAGGCTTTAAAACCATTTTGAATGATCATTCAGCATTAAATCATTCAATAATTCTGAGCAATATCTCTCCTCTTTTTAACTACAGGTTCCGCAATACGGAAGGTACCGGACCTTTCAAGTATCGTCGGGAAAGAATGGTTGTACCGCTTAATGCTGCAGCTTTCACGTATAAGTTTACCGCAGAATATTACTTCCCGAAAAACAAAATAAACATA
>Ga0315902_10014742_pt1 | contig 10038 bp, 11 predicted proteins | sample LakEriMetagenome_9_FD_203523 | JGI IMG/M metagenome (GOLD analysis project Ga0315902, IMG submission 203523) | Freshwater fungal communities from buoy surface, Lake Erie, Ohio, United States - Buoy 12 MA117 | ecosystem: Environmental > Aquatic > Freshwater > Lake > Lake biofilm | place: USA...
CCGGTGGGGCTTGTCCCCGCCTCCCTGCAGGGGCTCGACACCGAGGGCCTGCTGGCCGGCGCGGCGGAGATGGACGCCCTGACGCGCGACCCGGACCCCGATCGCAATCCCGCCGCCCAGCTGGCCGGGGCCTGGCTTCACCTCACCGAGGGCAAGGCCAAGCGCGCGATGGTGGTGCTGCCCTACAAGGACAGGCTCGTCCTCCTCTCAAGGTATCTCCAGCAGCTCGTGATGGAGTCGCTGGGCAAATCGCACGACCGCTCGGGCAGGCTCGTCCGCCAAGGGCTCACCGTCTACGGCAACAAGGGTTCGACCGACCAGCACGCCTACATCCAGCAGCTGCGCGACGGGCCGGACGACTTCTTCGCCGTCTTCGTGGAGGTCCTGCGCGACCGCGAGGGCCCCTCCCCCGAGGTCGAGCCGGGCGTGACGAGCGGCGACTACCTCCAGGCATTTCTGCTCGGAACCCGCGAGGCCCTCTCCGCGGAGGGCAAATCCAGCCTGACAATCACCCTCGGCGCCGTGGACGCCCGCGCCATCGGGCGCACCCTGGCGCTCTTCGAGCGGGCCGTCGGACTCTACGCCTCGCTCCTGAACCTCAACGCCTACCACCAGCCGGGCGTCGAGGCCGGCAAAAAGGCCGCCGGCGAGGCCCTCCGCCTTTCGGCCGCCACCCGCAGCCATCTGGGGGGAAGGCCCTCCGAATGGCTTTCCGCGCCTGAAATCGCCGCTCAAATAGGGCTTGAGGGGGGTGGGGAAACCGTGTTCAAAGTTTGCCTGCGCCTCTCGCGCAACGGCCGGCTCGAGTGCAACCCTCACGCCGACCCCTCCCTCACCCGCTTCCGTCACCGCAACCCCTCCCCCAACGCATCATGACCAAGTCGACTAACCTGGCCATCCGCCTCCTCGGCATCGCCGCCGCCGTCGCCTGCGGCGCGTTCGTCTACCTCCTCAACGGCAAGGTGGACCTCGTGATGGCCAAGACCGCCGTCCTGGTCAAGGAAGGCGCCGGCAACGACTTTGACTCCCGCGTCAACAAGATCCCCGAGGTGCACGCCATCCTCGAGGAGCGCCGGGCCAAGGTCGTCGAGCACGAGGGCACCATCAAGGACCTCGTCGCCGACGTGGCCGAGAAGAAGACCCGCATCGAGGAGCTCAACCGCAACGTCGCCACCCTCGAGGGCGAGCGCACCGAGCTCACCCGCCGCCGCGACGAGCTGGCCACCAACCTGGCCACCGTGACGGGCGAGCGCGACTCCCTCTCCAGCCAGCTCAACACCGCGCGCGAGGAGGTCGCCCGCAAGACCGAGCAGATCGCCGCCATGTTCACCCGCGAGCAGCTCGACTCCGAGATCGCCGCCAAGAACAAGATGGAGGACGCCCGCAACGACGTCACCAACAAGTACGTCCAGCTCTACAACTGGATCCAGAACAACACGGGCAGCAAGCCCCCCTACCCCCGCGACCCCAACTATGTCGACAACGGCGGGGTCAAGGTCGAGGCGGCCCCCGAGACCCTGACCACCCGCGTCGTCGCCATCTCGCCTTCCCAGGGCCTGATCAGCTTCTCGGTTGGCGAGGAGGTCGGCGTGCGCAGCGACGCCGGCTTCGAGATCTTCGTCAACGAGAAGTCGGTCGGCAAGGTCCGCATCTCCGAGGTCAGCCCCTCCTTCAGCGTCGCGCAGATCCTGCCCAACACCAACCTGAGCGCGCTCGCCCGCGGCCAGGTCCTGACCCTCGTGCCCTTCACGGGCAAGGTCTCGGCCAAGTAAGCACCGTGCGCGCGGCCTCCTCCGCCCTCCTGCTCCTGGCGCTCGCGGCCCTGCTCGCCGGATGCGCCTCGGCCGAGGAAGGCGGAGGAGGCGACCTGCCCCAGGCCCAGCCCGCCCACTGGGAAGGCGGCCTTCCCGGCATCGCCCCGGGCGGCCCCCCTCGCTGATGCCCGCGCCGGGGCCCAAGCCCGGCGGGATGCTCCTGCTGGTCGCGACCCCCTTGGGCAACCTCGGCGACCTCTCCCCTCGCGCGAGGGAGGCGCTGTCGACCGCGGACGTCGTCGCCTGCGAGGACACGCGCACCACGGCCAACCTGCTCCGGCTCGCCGGCATCGGCGCGCGCTCCCTCTCGGCCTACCACGACCACAACGAGTCGGAGGCCGCCGAGGCCCTGGCCGACCGGGTGGCGGCCGGTCAGGTCGTGGCGGTGGTCACCGACGCCGGCACGCCCGGGCTGAGCGACCCGGGTTTCCGCGCGGCGCGCGCCTGCGCCCGGCGAGGCCTCCGCGTCTCGCCCATCCCGGGGCCCAACGCGGCCATCGCGCTGCTCTCCGCATCCGGCCTTCCCACCAACGCGTTTCGCTTCGTCGGCTTTCTCCCCCCGAAATCCGCCGCCCGCCGCCGCTTCCTCGCCGAGGAGGTCCTCGCCGCCGCGGAAACCGTGGTGCTCCACGAGTCATGCCACCGCGTCGACGCGCTGCTCGGCGAGATGCTGGAGATCCTCGGACCGGACCGCGCGGCCTGCGTCGGCCGCGAGCTGACCAAGCTGCACGAGTCGGTTCGCACCGGACGGCTCGGCGAGCTGGTGCCCGCCGTGCGCGCCGGCAGCCTGAAGGGGGAGTTCACGCTGGCCATCGGCCCCGCCGGCTACGCGCTCGTGCCGGCTTTAGGCCGTTGACCCCGGGCGGGGCGCGGGCAATCCTGCCGGGGTGGCGGGTTTCGACGACAACCTCGTGCGGGAATACTTCGAGCTCGGCGGCTTCTTTGTCCGCCAGTCCCGCAAGTACGCCGTGCAATCCCGCCGCAAGCGCGCGGACGAGGAGTCCGACCTCCTGGTCATCAACCCCTCGCCCCGGCGGGGGACCTCGCCGCCCTTCCAGATCTTCGGGGCCGACCTGGGGGCCATCTCCCGGGCCGTGGTCGCGGTCAAGGGATGGCACACCACGCGCGCCGTCACGCCGTCGATGATCCGCAAGGGGGAGCTGCTTGAGTTCGTCCGCAAGGAGGCGGTCGACGCCGCGCGCGAGGCCTTCGCGGACCTGGGCGAGACGGAGGACGAGGCGGGCGGCGGGCTGACCAAGATCCTGGTTCTACCAGGTTTGCCGACCGCCGAGCCGCAGCGGGCCGAGAGCATCGCCCTGCTGCGCGAGCACGGGGTCGACCATGTCCTGACCTTCCGCACCATCCTCGAGAGCATGGTGCAGCGGGTGGAGTCGAACCAGAGCTACGCCAAGTCCGACACGCTCCAGCTGCTCCGCCTCCTCCGGGTCTACGACATGGTCAAGTCGGCCCAGCTCGAGCTCTTCCCCGACCGCCCTTCCCGATGATCCATCCCGCCGCCCTCGTCGAGCCCGGCGCGCGCGTCGCCGCAGGATGCCGCATCGGCCCGTTCGCCGTGGTCGAGCCGGGGGCCTCGCTCGGCCCGGGCTGCGTCCTGGCCGCCCACGCGGTTGTGCGCGGCTCGGCCCGGCTGGGCTCGGGCGTGCGCGTCGACAGCTTCGCGGTGATCGGGGGCGACCCCCAGGACCTCGGGTTCGACGCCGCCACGCCGAGCCTGGCGGAGGTGGGCGACGGCGCCGTGATCCGGGAGCACGCGACCATCCACCGCGCCACCGTCGCCGGCGGCGCGACCCGGGTCGGCGCCGGCTGCCTGCTGATGGCCGGGGCCCATGTGGCGCACGACTGCGTCGTGGGCGACGGGGCGATCCTCGCCAACGGCTGCATGCTGGGCGGCCACGTGGAGGTCGGCGAGCGGGCCTTTGTCAGCGGCGGCGTCGCCGTGCACCAGTTCTGCCGAATCGGGCGCGGCGCGCTCGTCTCCGGCAACGCGGTGATCACGGAGGATGTCGCCCCCCAGCTGCTCGCCCACGGCCGCAACGAGGTCGCCGGGCTCAACCTCGTCGGCCTGCGCCGGCGCGGCGCCTCGGCGGAGGCCGTCGCCGAGCTCAAGCGCGCCTACCACGCGGTGTTCGTCCCCGGCGCCTCCTGCGCAGCCCGGGCGGAGGCGGCGCTGGCCTCGGGGACCTTCCGCTCCGCCGAGGCCGCGGACTTCCTCCGGTTCTTCCTGGGCGGCCGCCGCGGGCGATTCGCCGCCCCCGCATGAGCGCCCGCCGCCCCATCGCCCTGACCTGCGGCGACCCCGCCGGGGTCGGTCCCGAGCTGATCGCGCGCCTGCTCGGCTCCGAGCGCCGTGACCTCGTGCCCGTCGGCCCCGCCTCCTGGCTGGCATCGCTTCCGGTTCCGGGCGTCGTCGTCGGGCCGGACGGCTGGCAGGCCAAGCCGGGCAAGCCCGAGAGCGACGGCCACCGCGTCGCGCTGGCGGCGATGGAGCGAGCCGCCGAGGGTTGCCGCGACGGCGAGTTCTCAGCCGTGGTGACGGGCCCGGTGAGCAAGGCCGGGCTCGCCTCGGTCGGCTTCCGACACCCCGGCCAAACCGAGTTCTTCGCGGAGCGATGGGGCGGACAACCCGTGATGGCGTTCGCCGGCGGCCGCATGACGCTGACCCTCGCCACCTGGCACCTCCCGCTGTCGGAGGTCCCCGCGGCCCTCTCCGCGGACGCCGTGACCCGCGCCGCCGAGGCCCTGGACCAGCTGCTCGCCAGGCTTGGCAAGGGACGCCGCATCGGCGTCTGCGGGCTCAACCCACACGCCGGAGAGGGCGGCCTGCTCGGCGCCGAGGACGAGCGCGTCATCCGTCCCGCCGTCGAGCGGCTCGCCGCCAAGGGGCTCGACATCAAGGGGCCCCTTCCCGGCGACACCGCCTTCGCCCGCCACCTGGCGGGCGAGTTCGACGGACTAGTCGCGATGTACCACGACCAGGGGCTGGCCCCGCTCAAGGCGGTCGACTTCGCCGAGGCGGCCAACCTGACCCTCGGCCTTCCCTTCGCGCGCACCAGCCCGGACCATGGCACCGCCTACGACCTCGCCGGCAAGGGAACAGCCGACGGCCGGAGCCTGGCCTCGGCGCTGCGCCTGGCCAGGGTTCTCGCCGCGCGATGAGAGCCCTTGCCGCCTGCCTCCTCATGGGAGCCGCGATCGCGACCGCCGGCGAGGCCAGACGGATCGCGTCCTACTCCCCGGCGGCGACCCGCATCCTCGTCGACCTCGGGCGGGCTGACCGCCTCGCGGGGACCACCCGGTGGTGCGAGCTGCCCCCGGGCCATCCGGCCGAGCGCATCTGCGACGCCTTCGCACCCGAGCTCGAGCGCCTGGTCGCCCTGCGGCCCGACCTCGTTATCCTGCCGCGGCTCGCCAACCCGCTGCTCGCCGAGCGACTGCGCGCCGCGGGCATGCGCGTCGAGGTCCTCGCCGCGGAGTCGCCCGACTCGCCGGCCGCCGACATCCGCCTGCTCGGCGACCTGACCAACGCCAAGGCGCGCGCGTCCGAGCTGGCAAGCGCCCGCCACCTCCTTCGCCCACCCTCGGGCCGGCGCGTGCTGATCATCTGGGATGGCGTGCTCGCCGGTCCCGACTCCTATCTCTCATGGGTTATCCGCGCCGCAGGAGGACGCCCGTCTCCAACCCAAGGCCTTTGGCCGGAATGGGACGCCGAAGCCGTCGCCCTTACAAATCCCGACATCGTCCTATACATCCACGAAGCTGGCCCAGCCCTACCCCAAGCGAGCAAGGCCAGAACCGAGGAATGGAGATCCATCCCTGGACTAAGGTCAACCTCTTGCAGCACAAAGGGTTACATATTTGAGATGCGGGCTGGATCCGATTGGCTGCCGGCCAGCGGCCTGCCCAAGGCGGCGCAGCAGTTGGCTGAGCTGCTTGATCGCCACAAATGAGCGAGGACGGTTGACGAGGGTCGGCAAGCCGCCAACCTCGCAATTGCTGAAACTAACCCGCAGCCGCGCTGTTATCCTTTAAGCAACCCTTCTCCCAAACATGAACACCCGCCTCACCCTCCTCGGCTCCGCGCTCTTCGCGCTCGCCCTCCTCGCCTCGCCGGTTCGCGCCGACGATGGCGAATCCTGCCCTGGTTGCCCCTCCAAGAAGCCCAAGGTCGCTCCCGCCGCCCCCGCCGCCTTCGTCGGTGGCGCCGAAGCCTGCGAGACCTGCGGCTGCAAGGACAAGAAGAAGAAAAAGGATGGCGAGTGCGATCCCGCCAAGCCCGCCCCTGCCGCTCCCGCCGCCGCCCAGGACGACTGCGACAAGGACTGCGACAAGGGCAAGAAGAAGTGCGAGCCCAAGACCTCGGTCGAGCAGGGCGACTGCGATGACTGCGGCTGCAAGAAGAAGAAAAAGAAGAAGGGCGCCGACGCCCCCGCTGAGACGGCTCCCGCCGCCTAAGCGCAGCGACAGCACCACCCAAGGGGCGCCGATGGCGCCCTTTGTTTTTTGGCGATCAAGCGCCTAGGCCAGGCCTAGGTCTCGCCGGACAAATTCCGGGAAGTCCGCCCTGATCGGTACGCCGTTCTCGCGGGCATGCAGCTCATCGCCTTCCCTAAAAGGCGCGCCCGACCTGACCGCGCAGGCGCGGATACCGGCGGCCAGCCCCGCCATCCAATCCGTCCTTCGGTCCCCCACCATCCAGCAACGAGCCGGGTCCAGGCCGTGGCGGGCGATGGACTCGGTGATGAAGCGAGGGCTCGGCTTGCGGTAGAGGGAAGGCTCGTCGGGGCGCTCGGGGGCGGCCATGGTGGCCAGGAAACCCGGGGCGGGCAGGTCAAGCAGCTCGAGCATGCGATGGTGGCAGGCGCGATAATCGTCCCAGGTGAAGAAACCGCGGCCTATCCCGCTCTGGTTGGTCAGGATGAAGAGCCCGTAACCGGCCGCCATGCAGCGATGCAGGGCCTCGCGGACCCCCGGAAGCGGCTCGATTTGCTCGACCCGCGAGGTGTGGTGGTGATCCCGGATGAGGTTGCCGTCTCGGTCGAGGAAAAGGGCGGGCTGGCCGGGCATGACCCATGGTCGACGGGGGGCTCGCCAGGGGCAAGCGCGGGAAAGGGGACTTGACCGTGGGGGGGCGGGTCGGTAGCACCGACCCTCACAACCGACGTCCGCCATGGCCAATCCCAAACGCAAGCAGTCCAAGCGCCGCAGCCGGCTTCGCCGCGGCCAGAACCAATTCCGCGCCCCCAAGCTGGTCAAGGACGCCGAGTCGGGCGCCCTGCGCCGTCCCCACCGCGTCGACCCGGTCACCGGCAAGTACCGCGGCCGCCAGGTGATCGACACCGGCGCCTGACCCCGCCGGGCCTAGCGCCCGAGCCATGGAAACACCCAAGGCCGCCCACCGCATCGCCGTCGACTGCATGGGCGGCGACATGGGCCCCTCGGAGGCCGTCGCCGCCGTCGCCATTGCGCTGAAGGAGGGATTGGTCGGCCCCGAGGACCAGCTGGTCCTGGTGGGCAACGAGGAGATCCTGCGCCCGCTCGCCCGCGAGCATCGCATCCGCCTGAGCGCCAACGTCAGCTTCCGCCACGCCCCGTCGATCATCGCCCCCGACGACACCCCGATGACGGCGATGAAGGGCAAGAAAGACGCCTCGATGCTCGTCGCGGTCGAGATGCTCAAGGCGGGCGAGGTCGACGCCATCGTGTCCACCGGCAACACCAAGGTGCTGGTCGGCGCCGGCACCATCCGCCTCCGCGCGATGGAGGGCGCCGAGCGGCCCGCGCTCGCCGCCATCATGCCGCGCCGCGAGGGCCATTTCGTCATGCTCGACGTCGGGGCCAACCCGGAGGCCACGCCCGACCACCTCGTCCACAACGCGGTCCTCGGCCGCATCTACGCCCAGTCGGCGCTCGGCATCGCCGACCCCCGGGTCGGCCTGCTCACCGTCGGGACGGAGGAGGGCAAGGGCGGCGACCGCATCAACCGCACGCACGCGCTGCTCAAGGCGATGGGCGAGCGCATCCGCTACGTCGGCCCGGTCGAGGGTTTCGACGTCTTCGGCAATGTCTGCGACGTCGTGGTGACCGACGGCTTCACCGGCAACATCATCATCAAGACGCTCGAGGGCATGGTCTACATGGTGCGCGACCTGGTCGGCCCTAAGGTGCGCTACAACCCGGTCTACCTGGCCGGCGGCATCGCGATGTTCCCCCTGCTGCGCGAGCTCAAGGGCCATCTCAAGCCCGAGCGCTACGGCGGCGCCCCCCTGCTCGGGCTCAACGGCCTGGTCATGAAGGCGCACGGGTCGAGCAACCGCCACGGGATCGCCAGCGCCATCCGCCTCGGCCGCGAGGCGCTCGAGGCCGGCGCCGGGCGGCGCATGCGGGAGGAGCTGGCGGCGGCCAACGCGGTGATCGCGACCCACCCGGCCGCCTGAGGTGTTTTTGCGTTCCCTTCGGGAGCCAAACCCCCTTCCCTTGCCCCGTCGATGCCCGCCCCGAAGTCCGTCATCATCCGCAGCGTCGGGGTCCACACCCCGGAGCGCCGGGTAACCAACGAGGAGCTTTCCCGCACGGTCGACACCTCCGACGAGTGGATCCGCACCCGCTCGGGCATCGGCGAGCGCCGCATCGCCGGGCCGGACGAGAACCCCTCCGACATGGGCGCCAAGGCGGCCGCCCAGGCGCTGGAGCGGGCCGGCCTGTCGCCTTCCGACGTCGACCTGCTGGTCGTGGCCACGATGACGCCCGACCTGCCCTTCCCCTCCACCGCCTGCCTCATCCAGGCCAAGCTCGGCCTCCGGCGCGACATCCCCTGCTTCGACCTCGCCGCCGCCTGCTCCGGCTTCATCTACGCCCTCCAGGTCGCGACCGACATGGTCCGCGCCGGCCGCTACCGCCGGGCGCTGGTCATCGGCGCGGAGAAGCTCTCCAGCGTCGTGGACTGGACGGACCGCTCGACCTGCGTGCTCTTCGGCGACGCCGCGGGCGCCGCGGTCGTCGAGGCCTGCGACACGCCCGGGGTCGGCATCCTCGCCAACCTCCTGGGCGCCGACGGCTCCAACGCCGAGCTGCTCTGGGCGCCCGCGGGCGGCTCGGCCAAGCCCGCCTCGGCCGAGACCCTCGCGTCCCGGGAGCACTACCTCAGGATGAACGGCAAGGAGATCTTCAAGCTCGCGGTGCGCGTCATGGCGAGCTCCTGCGAGAAAGTCCTCGCGGAGGCAGGCGTCGCCTCCGACCAGGTGGCCTGCTTCATTCCCCACCAGGCCAACGTCCGCATCATCGAGGCGGTGGCCGCCCAGCTCGGGCTGGGGATGGACCGCTTCCCCCTCAACCTGGAGTGCTTCGGCAACACCTCCGCCGCCTCCATCCCCCTCGCCCTCGAGCAAGCCTGGCGCGAGGGAAAGATCCGCCACGGCGACCTCGTCCTCATGGTCGCCTTCGGCGCCGGACTCACCTGGGGCGCCACCCTGCTCCGCTGGCATGAACCGACCCGCTAACCTCCTCCTCGCGCTGGCCCTCCTCGCGACGTCGCCCGCCCTCGCCGAGCTCCGGCGCGGCCCCGACGGAACCTGGGCGCTTGCCGAGGGCAGGCCGACCGACCTGCCCGCCGATCCCGCCGAGCGAGCGGAGATCCTCGCGGCGCTCAACCGCGCCCAGGCCGCCCTCGACTCCGGGCGCAATGGCGAGGCCATCGGCGCGGCCGACGACGCCGTCGACCCCGCCGAGGAATCGGAGGCCGCCGCGCAGGCCCGCCTCATCCGCGCCCGGGCGCGGGCCGAGCGGCGGCAATTCGAGGACGCCCTGGCCGACCTGCGCTGGCTGACCAGCCGACGCATCGATTTCCCCGAGCTCGACGCCGCGGTCGACCTCCAGCTGGCCCTCGCCCGCCGCCTCGCCTCGGGCGAGTCCCGCCGCCTCGGAGGCTGGATGCCCTGGTTCGCCGACCGCGCCCTCGCCCTCGAGGCCTACCAGGACGCGCTGCGCGCCGCGCCGCGCGGCCGCCGGTCCGACACCGCCCTGGTCGAGCACGCCCGCCTCGCGCTCCAGCTGGAGCGCCCCGAGGACGCGCTTGAGTCGCTCGAGAGGCTGGTCGGCGAGCACCCCGACTCGCCCCACCTGCCCGAGGTGCTCGCGCGGCTCGCCGAGCTTCGCGCAGCCGACTCCCCCGGCCCCCACTGGGACCAAGCCTCGGCGCGCGAGGCGC
>Ga0315902_10014743_pt1 | contig 10037 bp, 7 predicted proteins | sample LakEriMetagenome_9_FD_203523 | JGI IMG/M metagenome (GOLD analysis project Ga0315902, IMG submission 203523) | Freshwater fungal communities from buoy surface, Lake Erie, Ohio, United States - Buoy 12 MA117 | ecosystem: Environmental > Aquatic > Freshwater > Lake > Lake biofilm | place: USA...
GGGCGCCCAAGGCCTAGTGACTCAGTCGGTAGTAGGGGCCTCACAAAATCGCAGCGATTTTTGGTTCTCACAGTGCTGCAAAGCGGACGGCGAGAAGTGTGCATTGCACACCCAGCACCGCCAGGTACAGGAGCCCTTGCGCGCGGCGTGCTCGGACGAAGTTGTAGATCGATAGCAGGAGCGGCGCGAGCGGCGTTAGCAGAAAGCTGAGCGCGGCCATCGCCCAATCGCCCCCGCTGATGCGGCCCACGACTTGAGCCCCGGCTCTCGCCTGTTCAGGCCCAGAGTCTTCGGAGCCACGGCCGCGCTTAGGTGCGTCTGCGGCATGGAAAGGACCGACCGCGTTGTCAGTTTGAGAAGGCTGGCGCCATGCATCGAGGCGGTCTATCCCCCTCGTCCCGCCCCAATCCTTCACACCTACCCGGCAGGCGGCGAGTAGATCGAAGAACGGGCGCTTGCGGGGCGCACTGCTTCGGTTCAATGCCAATCGGCGGACGACCAGCCAGCCGGTTGCAGCGCACAGCATCACCACAGGGTTCGTCAGATGGACTGCGCCAGCAGCGACGCGGGCGGTCCAAACGTCAGCCCGCGCCACCGTGCGGTCGGTCTCCCTCCGCCACTCCAGGCGGGCCAGGGCGCGACTCAGCGAGGCGGGGCCACGCCGGCCGTTCTCGACCACAAAGGCGATCTCGTCCGGGTCCAGCCCCTCTATCGCCTTACGCAGCTCAGCGTCAGCGTCCCACCCACCCATCGCTGCGATTTGCTCGCGGTCTTTGCGCTCCAGCTCACGCCCGTTCAGGAGGCTGTCGATGGCCGCGTGGCCGAACCGCTCATCCGCGCGGGCGGCCGCGAAGGCTTGCCCGAAGGTCACCCTCGGCGGCTGGGCGCCAGCGATGCGGGCGGCGATGGATTCAAGGGTCTCGTGAGTCTTGCTGTCGGCCAAATGGGCTCCTTTCTTGACCATTCGCCCGCCGACACAGCGCACGCTGCCGTCAGCTTGACTATGGCGATGAACCCTATAGGTTGTAGCACTAAAGGTTTCAGAGAGTCCCAATTCGGGCCGAGCAAGCCTCGGCATGAAGCGACCCCCTGCGTCTGATTTCTCGAACGCCCTGCGCTGGGTGCGCAAGGCCCGAGGCTTCACGCAAGAGGACTTCGACGAGGTTTCGAGTCGGGTCTACGTCAGTGCACTGGAACGCGGCATCAAGCAGCCGACGCTTCGAAAGGTGGATGGCCTGGCGAGCCATTTGGGAGTGCATCCGTTGACGCTGCTTGTCTTGGCTTACTGCAGCGAAGCAAAAGCAAGCGATGCCCAAAGGCTCTGCGATCAGGTGCTCGCGGAGATTGAAGCCGTGGAGAGCGGGGCTGGGCCGCGATAGCGTGGCCAGTCAATCGACTGCTCGCCAGACGGGCACCCGCCAACAGAGCCTCCGCCAAGGGCCCCAGAAGGCCCAATAGGGCGCGTTCTCGAACCGAGCGCCACCAAGGTAGCCGGAAGCTAGAAAATCGCTCTAAGGCCCGCTAAACGGCCCTGGGCGCCTTCTCCTCATTCACGGGCTTGGCGCCTTCCTTCCTGGCAGCATTGCATTGCGGCCGCCAACAAGGGCAGACGCCTACTGCTGTAGTTCATCTACCATGGATGGAGCGCAGCGACACATGCAGTAGCGCTGGCCGCCTGGGTGAGACCTAGACATTCAACCCGCACTGAGAGCCCCGTGGTTCCTATATTGCAAAGGGGTTCATACGGAACGGCAGTGACGTAAGCTGGTTCTATAAAGCAGCAATAAACCAGCTACTACTTCTGGCTATGTTCAACACACAGAACTATTGGGCAGTTCAGTAAGGCCATCTTGAAGGCCAAATTACTGGATTACTGAGTTCTTTGCCCAATAGGAAAAGAGACAGAGTGCTCTCTAAGTGGTTAGGCAATAGAGTCATACGGATAGCCTTCTAGTGTGGCTATCTCCCACTGTGGAAGGTATGGAGCTACTTCATAGTCTTCCGAGGGAGGTCATAGCGGTCATCCTGTAAGCCTCCTAAGTACGATCCACCTGTGCAATATAGGCACCAGCCTCCTGCCTGATTGCAGGCGGGTGCTTCGTTCACCCGCCGACCGCACTCCTCCGAATCAGTTCTCAAGCTCCGGTAAGGGAGCTACCGGGAACTTCTGAAGCTCGCGCGCCATCACGCTTAGCGGCATGCTGCCGTAGGCCCGCGCTGCACCCGCTGCGCCCGTGTGGCCGGTTATCGCGTCGTGCACATCCTCGGGGATGCCTGCCCCGCGGCAGAGCGTCTTAAAGGCGTGGCGGAAGCCATGACTGGGGCTTGCGGTACTGCCCAGCTTCACCACGTCCCGCAAGTAGTTCGCCCAGCGCTTGCCGAAGTTCGCGCCGAAGTAGCCCACCGGGTTTGCAGTCAATGCCGGGAACAGTTGCCCGCCTGCCGGCACGCTCTTTACGTAGTCAACGAAGCCCCGCTTGATCAAGTCAGCGTGCAGCGGAATCGCCCGACGGCTTCCTGTGGTCTTCACGCCGCGCGCTGTGTCGTCGTCACCCTGCACCTCCAGGATGCTGACGTGCCAGATTCCTTCCTTGCACTGCCTGACCTCTGATGCGGCAAGCTGCGCCAGTTCTTCCCGCCTCGCTCCGGTGTAGTACATCAACAGGGGTAGCCAGAACCACGCCCGGCCGAAGTCGGCGCGCGGCGGCGTCCAGCCATCTTGCATGTAGATCGGGCTGGAAAAGATCGCGCGCAGTTCGTCCCACGTGTAGTCCTTGCGCCTGCCCGTCCCAGTCTGTCGCTTGCTGGCAGCCTTCGCTGCCGCACGCCCCACGCCACCGGCAATGATTGGGTTCTCTGTGAGCCAACCTAGGCGCACACCGTGGGTCAACACAGCCGACATGGCACGAATCCTGTTTCGGATAGTGGGCTCCGACAGTCGTGGTAGCCGTTCGGCCTCGGCCTTGGCGATGAGCTTGGATGCCGACAGCCCGCGGATGCCGACGCCCTTTGCCGGCAGCTTCGCCAGCGCGGCCCGAAAGCCTGCAACGGTCTCGCGCCCGACTTCCGCCACGTCAAGGTCGCCCTGAAGCTCTATGAAGCCCTCCACGATGGCCCTATAGGCCTTCAGAGTTCTGCGCGTTGCTCGGTTGTCACCATCGTTCAGGATCTTGTTCTGCGCGTAGGCATTGAACAACTCGCGCAGCTTCCGCTTGGCAGCCTTGGCTGCCTGGGGCGGCGACTCGACGCTTAGCGTCTCCTGCGAAATCAGGTCCGTGCGGTGGGCCCAGTCCCCGCCTCGCCGCTTGGCTGCCAAGTCAGACAGCTTCACGAGATGGTCAATGAACGCCGCCTCAAGCTGCTTGTAGGCCTCAGCACTGGGTCTCGGAAGGTTGGCTTCGCGCAGCATCGCCAGGATGTGCGGACGCACAACCGCCGGCAGATCGTAGTCCTCGCCGCTTTCGAGTGCTTCTCGAAGCGTGAAGACCGCCTCGACCTCGTCATAGTCGGTACCCCTCTCCACGAGGGTCGGCGTCCCGACGATCAGTTCATGCACGAAGTTGCCGGACTGCTCCATCTTCTCGGCTTCTTGGCGAAACCATCGGGCGGCAAGCACCTGCACGTCTCTGGTCCCCAAGGAGGTCTGTCCTGCCACTTGAGCGCGCGCAGCCGCGAACATCGCTTCGGAGTCGGTCCATGCCGCGGCGTGTCGCCTCTTGGCCTCTGCTGCATCGCTGGTCTTCAGGGACCGCTTGAACTCGCGCCCCAGCACCGCGCGCAACTCGGCCGGCACCTTGCGGCGGAGGTAGTAGATGCCGCTGCTGGGATGCTTGAACGGCTGGGCCATGAAGGAACGGCGGACCGGCGGACGGGACGGCCGGATACGGTGGTTCTGAAGGCTCAAGGTGTACTCGCTCGGTGTACCAATCCGAGCGCTGAGCCGACCCGCTTACGTGAAAAAGCCCCTGAATCTTTGAAGAATCAAGGGCTTAGCGTACTGGTGGCCTGGGGCGGAATCGAACCACCGACACGCGGATTTTCAATCCGCTGCTCTACCAACTGAGCTACCAGGCCAAAACGTGAGCCGGCGAGTATAGCCGGGGCGCGGGGTGGGCTCAGGCCATGCCGCCGTTGTTGCCGCCCTTGTTCTTGCCACGGCTGAGGTCGACGCCGAGTTGCTTGAGCTTGCGGTAGAGGTGGGTGCGTTCGAGGCCGGTCTTTTCGGCGACGCGGGTCATCGAGCCGTTTTCGCGCGCGAGGTGGAACTCGAAGTAGCTCTTCTCGAAGGCGTCGCGCGCCTCGCGCAGTGGGCGGTCGAGGTCGAAGCGGGCTTCGGGAACGCCCGCCGTGCCCGTGGCGATCAGCGACGAGGGAGGCAGGTTCGGCAGCGCCGAGGGCGAGCCAGCGGCGCCCGCTGCGGCTGCAACGTTTTCGGCACCGCGCCAGTCGCTGCGTGGATCGGCCATCGCCATGGCGCGGGCGCTGGCTTCGCCACCGTCGGACTGGGCCATTCCGGGGGCGACAGTGCCGGCCAGCATCGCGCGTGGCGCAGCGGACGCCGGTGGGGGCGGGGCCGGCTTGACCAGCGCCTGCTCGACCGCGCGCAGCAGCTTCTGCAGCGTGATGGGCTTTTCGAGGAAGGCGGAGGCGCCGACCTTGGTCGCTTCGACCGCGGTGTCGATCGTGCCGTGACCGCTCATCATGATCACCGGCATCGTCAGCAGGCCGTTGGCCGCCCACTCCTTGAGCAGCGTGACGCCGTCGACGTCGGGCATCCAGATGTCGAGCAGCACGAGATCGGGCTTGAAGCGCTCGCGCTGTTCGCGGGCCTGCTGCGCGTCGTGCGCAAGCTCGACGGTGTGTCCCTCGTCGCTGAGGATTTCCGACAGCAAGGCGCGGATCCCCAACTCGTCGTCAACTACCAGGATGGTTGCCATGTGTGGAGGAAGGCTGGCCCGCGAATGCAGCGTGGTCTGACGTGCCGGTGTCGTGCTCGGTCGGGGTGCAGCGACCCATCAGGCCACCTGCACCTCGCCGGTCGGTACACCCGGGGCGAATATCGAAAATGATAGCGAAACCCGTGCGCCGGACACGGGCAATCCAGGGGCCGATCCGGCGGCGGCTCGCGGCGACTGGCCGGGGCCCTCGCCCAGGTTGGCCAAAGAGACCCTGGCCCGGTGCTCGTCGGCGATCTTCTTGACCACCGCCAGACCCAGGCCCGTGCCCTTGCTCTTGCTGGTGACGTAGGGCTCGAAAGCACGCTTGAGCATGTTGTCGGCAAAGCCCGGTCCGTTGTCCATCACCATCAGGCGCAATGCACGAATGCTCCCGGTCTCGCTGCGCGCGACCTGGGTCGCGATCTCGACACGGCCGTCGGCGCGCTGGGCCACGGCATCCAGGCCGTTCTGGACCAGGTTGTGGATGACCTGGCGCAGCTGCGACGCGTCGCCCATGATGCCCGGCGCATCGGGCGCCAGGCGGGCCACGAGGCGCCCGCTGTCCACCGCCTGTCCGTAGAGCACCAGCACGTCGGAGACGAGCGCATTCAGGTCCAGCGACACCAGCGTTGCGCTGGGCAGCCGGGCGTAGTCGCGGAACTCGTTGACCAGGGTCTGCATCGCCTGGACCTGGGTCACGATGGTGGCCACGCTCTTCACGAGCAGGGCCTGGTCGACCCCTTCGAGCTTGTGACCCAGCCGGTGCTGGAGGCGTTCGGCCGACAGCTGGATCGGCGTCAGCGGGTTCTTGATCTCATGCGCCAGCCGCCGGGCGACCTCGGCCCAGGCGGCCGAGCGCTGTGCGGAGATCACCTCGCTGATGTCGTCGAAGACCAGCAGCCCGGCACCCCCGGGCAGCGTGGCGCCGCGCACCAGCAGGGTCTGGGTCGCTCCGTCCTGACGCGCCAGCTCGAAACTGTCCTGCCACTGGTCGCGCTCGCCGGGCTCGGGCGCTGTCGCCAACAGGTCGAAGCGCTGCTTGACGGCCGCAGCGAGGCCGCCGAGCTCGGGCAGTTCGGCCAGCGTCAGGCCGTGCCAGGCCGAGATCGGACGGCGCAGGATGCGCGTCGCGCCCGGGTTCACGGTGTCGACGCGGCCTTCGGTGTCGAACACGATGACCCCGGGCGTCAGCGTGTCCAGGATGGTCTGCAATCGGGTGCGGGCGGCCTCGAGCTGTTCGACCGTGTGCTCGACCTGGGCGCGGGCGTCGGCCACCTGTTCGGTCATCGCGGCGAAGCTCCGCGTCAGGCCGGCGAGTTCGTCGTCGCTGGCGAGCACGCGCTTGGCGGTCAGGTTGCCGGCGGCGACCTCGCGCACGCCGTCGGCCAGCACGAGCAGCGGTCGCGCCAGCTGGTTGCCCAGCAGGATGGCCAGCAGCACGGCCGCGAACACGGCCAGGATCAGCGACAGCGTCAGGGTCCCGATGTACATGCGGCGCAGGCTGTCGCGCGACAGCGCACGCTGCTGGTACTCGCTGTAGGCCGCCTGGACCGCCAGGGCATCGAGCGCCAGTGACCGGGCCAATGGCTGCACGACGAGCAGAAAGCGGTCGTCGGCGGTGGCCAGCGTCAGGTCGCTGCGCGGCACCAGCACCAGCGCCGCAATGCGCGGGCTCTCGCGTCCGGCGGCCAGGGTCTCGTCGTCCAGGCCTTCGATCTGCGTGGCGTCGCCACCGGCGCGCAGCTTGCGCAGCAGCTCGCCGGCGGTCCGCGACGGTGCGTCGGCGTTGGCCGAGCCCCCGGCGGCGAACAGGACGCGCCCGCTCGACGCGACGATCGCGACCTCGCTGGCGCCGATCTGCTCGCGAACCCGCTCCAGTGTCAACGGCAGGGCGCCCGGCGTGCTCTCGACGATGCGCGTCGCCGCGACCCGGCTCTTGCTCGCGAGCTCGCTGCTCAGGACCTCGAGCGTGCCCTTGCCCAGGCCCAGGCCGGCGTTCAGCGCGCCGGCCACCTTGACGTCGAACCAGGCCTCGATGCTGCGGGTGACGAACTGGTAGCTGACGGTGTAGATCACCAGCCCGGGCAGTACGCCCACCAGGGCAAAGATGCCGGCCAGCTTCAGCAGCAGCTTGCTGCCGAACTTGCCACGCCTGAGCCGCGAGATCAGTCGCGTGGCGACCCAGGCCAGCACCGCCAGCAGCGTCAGCGCGATCGCAACGTTGAAGCCGAACAGCCACACGAAGTGCCGCTCGTAGAAGCCGCCGTCCTGGGTGACGAAGGCGATCACGAACGCCAGCACCAGGGCCGCGCCGGCAGCGGCGACGCCGGAGATGATCCAGGCCCAGCGGGCGCCCTTGCTCAGGCTCATGACGACCGCCGCGCCCCTGGCACGCCGCGCCTCATTCGACGCGCAACTCGCGCTGCACGCCAAGCACCCAGTCCGCGCCGCCGGCGCCAAGACCAAAGGACATCGGCGCCGGCAGCTGGCTGGTGTCGAGCTTGTACGAGAACTCGACGTAGTAGCGCGAGTCGGGGTCGATCTGCCCGGCGTCGGCCAGCTTCCAGCCGGAACTGCGCGATGCCACCAGCAAGGCCTCGGAGAGGGTGGCGGAGGTCTGGTTCAGACCGCCGAGCGCGACCCGCCAGGTGCCGGTCAGCGGCTGGTAGGCAATCCGCCACTGGCGCGACACGCGGGCGACGCGGTCGTCGCGCCAGTACCAGCGCTTGCGCATCAGCTGCGCTTCGGCCGTGAACCACACCGGCACACCGCGCTGCATCGCGTCCTCGACGGTGCGAGGCAGCTTCACACGGGCGGCGAACTCGATCTCAAGCGCCGCCTCGCTGCGCACCAGATTCAATGTGGTCAGCTCGACGCCCTGGGCTGCGCTGGGCCGCGACCCCATCGCCAGCAGCACCAGCAACGCCAGAAGCCACGCGCCCATGGGCACGCCAACACCCCGCCTCTGACCCGGCAGGGGCGGCGGCTGCAGGGCGGTGCGCGCGGCGTTCACGGAGTTCAGTCGGCCATGGCCGTGGTGTTTGTCTTGTGCAGCAAGGCGTAGAAGAAGCCGTCGTGCACGAGCCCGGGGGTGCCGGCGGCGGCGGGCTGCAAATTGTCGGCGAGCGGCAGCAAATGACCCGGGGAGGCTGGGTCGCGGCGCACCGCCGCGGTGCCCATGCGTTGCAAAAACGCGTCGATCTGGTGCTCGCCTTCGGCCTTGAACAACGAGCAGGTGGCGTACAGCAACCGCCCGCCGGGGGCGAGCAGCGGCCACAGTGCGGTCAGCAACTCGGCCTGGGTGGCGGCCAGCGCGGCGATGTCGGACGGACGGCGCAGCCAGCGCACATCCGGGTGGCGTCTCACGATGCCGGAGGCGGTGCAGGGTGCGTCCAGCAAGATGGCGTCGAAGGGCCGACCGTCCCACCAGGTGGCCGGCCGCCGGGCGTCGCCGGCGCGCACTTCGACCCGGCTGGCCGCCGTGGCCGGCAGCCGCAGCCGACCCAGGGTGTCGCGCACGCGCTGCAGACGCAGGCCATCGCTGTCGAGCGCGAGCAGATCCAGGTCGGCGCGTTCCAGCAGCTGAGCCGTCTTGCCACCCGGTGCGGCACAGGCATCCAGGACCCGTGCGCCCGGTTTCAGCGCGGCGTCGCCGCTGCCCAGCAGCAGCCCGGCGGCACGCTGCGCGGCGGCGTCCTGCACGCTGACCTCGCCCTCGGCAAATCCCGGTAACTGCTGGACCGGGCGCGGCTCGTCCAGGACCAGGGCCTGGCCGGCCAGGGCCGGGTCGGGCAACAGCCGCGAGGCGATGCCCAGGCTCGCCAGGCGCTGCACGTAGGCCGCGCCGCTGCCACGGCGGGCGTTGACGCGCAGCGTCAGCGGCGGGTGCTCGTTGGCCTGTCGCAGCAGGGCCTGCCAGTGCCCGGGCCAGTCGGCCTGCAGGCGCTGCACCCACCAGACCGGGTGGTTCCAGGCCGCCATCGGGTCGTGGCGGACAGCGGCGATCAAAGCGTCGCGCTCGCGCAGGAAGCGGCGCAGCACGGCGTTGACGAAGCCAGCCGCCGCCGGTGTCCGCTGGCGGGCGGCGGCCACGGCCTGATCGACCACGGTGTGCTCGGCGTACATCGGCACGCGCTGCGGCCACAGCAAGGCCACGGCGACATGCAGCAGGCTGGCCACCCGCGGTGGTGGCGGCTTCGGCGCCAGCAGCACCGCCACCGCCTGCACCGCGCCCCAGTGGCGCAGGCTGTGGAAGCTGAGCGCCTGCACGCCGGGGCGCAGCTCGGGTGGCTCCTGCGCCAGCAGGTCGGTCAACGAGCGCCCGCTGTCGAGCACGCCGGACACCGCATCGGCCGTGGCCGACAGCAATCGGGCCAGGGCCGGGGCGTTGCGGTTCATGGCCGGGCAGTCTACGTGGCGGGAAACCACGCCGGCGCGCAGGCCGGGCAACACCGTCGCAGAATGGACCTGTTCCGACCTCACCGGCCGACAAGCCGGCGCCCCGATGCCCAAGACCGCCTCCCCCCTGCCGTCGAACCTGCTGCCACGCAGCGAGGAAGAGCTCGCGCACATGCCGGCCAGCGAGCGCATCCGCTACCGGCTCGTCACCGCCGACCGCCGCTTCCACGCCAACGACAACATCTCGGCTTTCCTGCGCGAGGGCGAGATCGACGAGCTCAAGGCCGAGGTCCAGGCCAAGCTTCAGGAGGTGCTGCGCGCGCTCGTGATCGACACCGACAGCGATCACAACACGAACGAAACCGCCAAGCGTGTCGCCAAGATGTACCTCGACGAGGTCTTCCGGGGCCGCTACCACCCGATGCCGTCGGTGACCGAGTTCCCGAATGCCGAGCGCTTGAACGAGCTGATGATCGTGGGCCCGATCACGGTCCGCAGCGCGTGCAGCCACCACATGTGCCCGATCTTCGGGCGGGTCTGGATCGGCATCCTGCCCAACGAACACTCCAACCTGATCGGCCTGTCCAAGTACGCCCGGATTGCCGACTGGATCATGAGCCGGCCGCAGATCCAGGAAGAGGCGGTGACGATGCTGGCCAACGAGTTGCAGCAGCGCGTCAAGCCCGACGGCCTGGGCATCGT
>Ga0315902_10014744_pt1 | contig 10037 bp, 10 predicted proteins | sample LakEriMetagenome_9_FD_203523 | JGI IMG/M metagenome (GOLD analysis project Ga0315902, IMG submission 203523) | Freshwater fungal communities from buoy surface, Lake Erie, Ohio, United States - Buoy 12 MA117 | ecosystem: Environmental > Aquatic > Freshwater > Lake > Lake biofilm | place: USA...
CAGTAGGTCCTGGAATGACTCACTGGTGTATTGGCAACCTCGGTCGCTGTGATGAAGCAGCGTTCCTGCTGAGGGCCTCCTGGCCTCGATCGCTTTGCGCATCGCATCGGTGATCTGCTCACGGACCAGCCCACCACCGTGCGGCTGAACAAGTTCAATACTACTGCAAGATAGACCCATCCACTGAAATTTGGCAGATAGGTTCTGTCTGCAACCCACTTTTGGTTTGGCCTCGCAGCTTGGAACTCCTGATTGAGAAGATTGGCTGCAGGCTGCTTCGATGTTACGGCATGCCTTTTCCACTTCCGTTGATTTCTGTAGCTCATGAGCTATCTTCTTGCTTCCATAAATGCCTCTGGAGGCCTCAAGGACCCGGCGCACCGTTGCCTTGATCGTTTCGGATCGAATGGCACGGGGACTCGGTGTTACGTCAAGCCACTTGTAGAAGCCGCTTCTGCTAACGCCCAAGAGACAGCACATGGTTTGAACTGGATAGGAGTCTTGATATTCCTGGATCCAAGCGTATTTCACTGCGACTCGTTCCGGAAATACACCGTTGCTTTTTCAGGATTTCACGCTCCAACTGGGCCTGCCACAGCTGCTTTCGAAGTTGGCGATTTTCAGATTCGAGTTGTTCGACTCGAGCCTTGTCGCTGGTCGGGGAGCCCAGCGCAGATTCTTTGGCCGATTGTTTTTGGCACCATTGACGAAGAGTCGTATAGGGAACATCAACGGCCTTGGCCTTGGCCGCAGCCGCCAAGCTGTACCCCTCCTGGGTGACTAGCTTAACTGCACCATCGATGAAATCTTGATCAAAGGTCCGACGGGGTTTCTTTTCATTGGTTGGCATTGGACTTCCTCCGGCTTGAGTTTAGGGTTCACCGCCGGTGTCCGCCCGTCCTGGGCTATCGCAGTTTCATCAACTTCAAGAACACGCTGATCCTTCTGACCACCAACTCCGGCACGGCGCTGATTGCCAGCCTGTGCAAGGATCCCGAGATGATGCCCTATCCCGAAGGCATGTTAAAAGCCCACCGCGCCCCTCTATTGAAAATCTTCCCGCCAGCGCTGCTCGGCCGCCTGGTCGCGATCCCTTATTATCCGCTGAGCGACGAGATGCTCGGCAAGATCGTCAAACTGCAACTCAACCGCATCAAGAAGCGGGTCGAGGCCCGTTACAAAATTCCGTTCGAGTACAGTGAAGATGTGGTAAAACTGGTCGTGTCCCGTTGCACCGAGAGTGAATCCGGAGGTAGAATGATCGACGCAATCCTGACGAACACGATGCTCCCCGACATCAGCCGCCAATTCCTCGTTCGGATGATGGAAGGTAAGCCGATCGCAGGTGTCGAGGTCAAAGTCGTTGGCGGCCAGTTCGAATACGCGTTCGAATGAATGATTTAATGTGGATCCCTTTTTAATCACCCACCTGTGACCAACAGTTGCCGGCAACTCACCTTCAAAAGAGGAGTCACCGGGACTACTTTATCCTAACCCATTTCAAATCCGGAGTTCAGTTATGGAACTGGAAAGACTTGTCGCTCTGATCAAATTGACCGTAGAACTTTGTCACGGCACAGTCCATACGGGGAGGCGCCTGAGCGAAAACCCCGACGTATGTCATGCGGCCTGCAACTGGTTCTTGAACACCGTGAGAAATCAGGGAGCAGTGGCCGCCATCGCGGGACTATCAATCATCTCAAAAGATACCTTTAAGGTTTCGCAGAGACATGCGGAGGAAGGACCCGCCATGGTTCGTGAGGCCATATCGAATGCGAGAAGAGTCCGAGGACAAATGGCCCCAACGGATGAGATGGATGCACTGCGATACTTAATGAAGCATCACCGCCAACCCGATCCCAATTCATGGAGCAACGACTACAATGCGGTGGGAGCTGACGTTTCAGAGGCGATGAAGCGTAATGATGCGGTCATGATCTACATTCACAGTAACAACGGTGGACACGTCATATGTGTCTGCGGCAATGTGGGTGGTGTTTTGGTTTATGACCCCAACATCGGTGTGATCAGTCTTCCTGCCCGCGAGCGTGGTGCTCTGGCGAATGTTATTAGCTTAATCCTGAGTTGGTACGCCAAGGAGATGAAATTGGACTTATTTGCCTTTCTGCCAAAGTGACCTTCGGGAAAGCACGAGAACGCAAAAAGGGACGCAGGAAGAAATCAAAGCTGCCATGTGGGTTTTTAGATTTTAACGAGAAACGTGGTCTGCGCGCACGGGTAGCGGTTCCGCCGCGAGCATGGAAAAAGGAGGGGCTGAAAGCCCTGTACTGAGATAGAAATCAAAAGGGGACGCAACCAATCGTGTTCGGCACGATTCATGCTACGCCCCATGGATTTTAGCGTATTTGCTGTTTCGACGCTAAGTGAGCGATCGAGAGATGGTACTCCTCGCTGATGTTCCAAACTTAGCGCAGCATGGAAATCAAAAGGGAAATCAAAAGGGGACTCAGCTCATTAAATTGACTGCAGCGCGCAGTCTTCTCCGTCCGTATTATGAGAAGGACTAACGGTGCCACCCACTTTTTGCAATTTTTGGATTGCCTGATAGATGGCGGGTCGGTAGACTTGTCCTGGGATAATGGCCCTTCGGTAGGTGCCAGGCACGAATGGCACTGTACGCCTCACGTAAGCTGTTTCACTCAAACGAGTTATCTCCGTTGCAGAGTCTCTTTCGCAGTTTGTTTCGAGGTTCCATCATCAGCTTGTACTGGTCCCTCCGGCGCTTGACGCATCTGGGTTCGAATCTGCCCGGTCTACAACCGACTCTACATTGCGATATGCAGCGAAGAATCTGGCGAAGCATCTCATCGGGAGTCAAGGCGGAAAAGCATGCCACATCCCAATTCGAAAGGATGTACTGACAAGTCGACACAAAGCTGATCTGTCTCGGAAGGATCGACTCCTGTTTCGCCGCAAGTCCCACGGTCATTCTTATAAGGTTGTAGGCCAGTATTTTCGTCCAGAATTCAGTGTTGACCATCGGTGGCGACTTGCAACGCATGAAATCCATGTTTAAGTGCGTCTTGATATTCCGGATATCGAGTTCGGACGAGATCCCCGTTTCCAAGTCACGATGTGATCGTTCTTTCCAAGCCGTCTTCCTTTGCGGAAGTCGGTATGGCGAGTTTGGCACGTAGCGTCTTTACCGTCTCGCATCACTTGGCAAAGGAAAGCCCACGTAACGATGGCCGAATGAAAGACGCCTCCAAAGAGACACTTGTGCGTCTCCATCAGACGCTCGACTACCAGTCGCCTGATCAATTCGAGCGAAAACAAAAGATGCCGTCAGTTGCGTAATTACATTTCGCCGGTGTCCGCCAGTCCTGGGCTATCGCAGGTACGTGCGGAGCTACGGCAGGGCAAATAGCAAAGCGAAAGGGTCATATTCGCAGGGCAATAGCCGTGGGCTCCTTGAGCCCTACGCTCAAAGCGTCCTTCGGGGACGGTGCGAGTCTGTGGGGCATCGCTTGATAACACCATTCAGGCCCGCTGGGCCACGAACCTCTCCGGTGGTGGCGCTGCGCTTACCACCGGCTAATTGCCTCGATCCCTCCGGGATCAGGTGCCCCGGACAGCCATAGCGGGTGACCCTTCTTAGCCCAATTTGCAAGCCCCACGGCCCCAAAAAACGGAATAGGCCGCTGTATACTTACGGTGAACCAAAACTTCATGAACTGAGGGGTCCTTGTCAACACGATACGGCTCAAGACCAGCATCAACAATCGCAGGTCTATAGACATCCGCGTACCGTTTGTCGTACTTCCCGGAGTCGAATGGCTGGATAACGAAGCAAGTTGTCATTGTGTTCTCTGTACGTACCTGTTTTTGATTGCGATCGGCCTTTTAGCCACTCAGGCTAGCCCGCCGGCGCGGATAGGAATATCCGCAATGAATCGATAGCACCAATCATGGGGCTTGTATGCATTCTATCTCCAATGCTGCAAAATCACCACTTAACAAGTCGATGCTACCCTCATGTTGTGTCCATCCAAGTTCCAGTCAATCTCGCCAAGGTATTACCGGCACAACCGGTATTGCTTCGCATTTCCAACCCCCAAAGCATCTCGCACATGGATCATGCCCCATTTCCAACGATCCAAAAATCATCGACTTGAGGCCATGCTGCGACGCTCCCTCGTGGCCCTTGCAATCACCTCTGTCTCACTCGTCTTTGTGCTCGCCGGGCTGCACACTGCCCAAGCCCAGTCAGGGCTGGCTCGGATCGACCCCAATCTCCCCTCCGCAGATTCAACGGAAAATTCAGGTAAACCCGTATTGGCTGTTAAACGCTCCTGGATGGACACTCGACCTCGATTCATCAACTCCAAAGTCAAAAACTCCTCGATCTCGGACAACGGGACCTTGGTCCCCCTCTGGGCTATCCCCCAAGACCGCTCGTTACTCCCCCCAACCACCGAACTCCTAACCCCCCTGCCAAACTACTCGAACCAGTTCGATCGAAACCTCTTCAAAAACACAAGCCAGTACTACCACCATCGCCTGCTCTTCGAGGACTACTGGCGCGAACGCTATGGAATCTCCCATGGTTGCTTGCCTGGCTCACCAGCGATCGGAGCTACCAACCTGTTCCTCGGACAAACGGTCCTGTTGCCAGTCCAAGCCGCCAAAACCATCCCGCTAAAACGGATCCCAAGCGGCGATGCCGCTCGTTGAGGATCTCTAAAAGATCGGTCGAAACGAACGAGCCAGCCAACGCCGCAGTTGCTCGGCCAACGGCTGAGGATCCACCGTGATCTTCGCCGAGCCGACGCTGCCCCCGACCAAACCCAACGGACTCGAATCCAACTGTACAAAGACCATGTACAGGGTCGTTTCGGACCAGCCTTGTCCAAGATCCGCCGAGGCGATGCCCAATTGCCATTCGATCGGGTCGCTCTGAAATCCTCCCGCTTCAACGGGGTTTCGAGAGATCTGCCTGATCGTTCCTGTAAGAATCCTTCCAGGTGCCATGTCCAATCCCACTCGCACCCTTTGGCCCTCACTCAGTTGCGGGACGATCGATTGAGGTGCGGCCAAAACAACTTCCATGTGCGTCGGATCTCCTACTAGGCAGACCAAGCTTTGACGCTCGAGTTGGCACCCGAACTGATCGGCTGCCAGCGGATTGCTTTCCCAGTTCCTCAAGGCTCTTGGGTCGTCCCTTGTAACATCCTTGGATCTGCTGCGGTTCGGAGCCGGGATGACGGTCCCTGCGATCGGTGCTCGCAACTCCAAGGCTTGGGCCTGCTCCCTCAAACGAATCCGTCTTTGATCCAGATCATCGAGGATCTGCTGGGACGAAGGGATCTGCGATGCCAACTGAGGGTTTTGGCTGCGAACGGCCTCCAAGCCTCGGATTCGCATGCGTTGCTGGTGCCACTGGCCCTCGACTTGCTGGAGTTCCTTTTGCACTTCTAAGTTCTCGAGCCTTGCGATCAGATCTCCAGGCTGCAAGGTTTGCCCAATCGAAGCCGATTCGATCAATCGACCAGGCATGGAGACATAAACTCTCTTGGCGTCGGCAATTTGCAATGTCGCCGGAACGGTCAACCGGCACGGTAAAGGCAACCAGAAGGCCGCGATCAGCAGTCCTGCTACGATCGCAGAAGCTCGCCCCCAACGCTTCGGTGTAATCGAGTCCGCGGCGATTGGATTGCTAAAAAAACGAGCCAGTCTTCTAAGCGGTGCGATGCAGATCCCTGCCAGACTCAGCCCCCCGATCGCATGAGCCAAAGGTGTAAACCCAGCGGGCGTGAATACTCGGTAGACCCAGTACAACAAGCCAACCAACAAACAGACTTGATAGACCATGGAAGCCAGTCCATAGGGGGCCAACCACCACGGCTCGTCAGCTTCAGGCCGATTTTTTTTTCTTGGAGGTCCAAAGAAGAATCGACGCGAGTATTTGCCCAACGCCGATCGGGAACGCTGCCACAGATTGCTCTGACCGAGAAGATCCGAGAAGATGAAGTACCCATCGAGTCGCATCAGCGGATTGGCATTGAGCAGGAACGTCCCTAAGGAACAAATGGCTACGACGTTTAAGCAAAGATTTTGAACCAATCCTGGTTGCAAATACCACCAAAGGAACAAGCATACCGAGGCCAGAACCCACTCGGTGGCTATTCCCGCTGCGGCGATCGCCAGCCGGTGCCAGCGCGAGGGGAGTACCCACGAATCGCTCACATCGCAATACAAGCAGGGGGTCCCGGCCAAGATCAACACACCCATTTCCCTGCAATGCCCCCCGAAGTGTTTGCAAACCAATGCGTGGCCCAGCTCATGCATGATCTTCATGATCATCAAAACCACCGCAAGCCACAGCCAATTCTTGGGCCCTAGCCACTGCTCAATTTGAGGCAATCGCAAGCGGATACTCTGCCATTCCCAAACCAACAACGTCAGGGCTGCCATCACCAAAATGAAATACGTCAGGATCGCTGATTTGGAAAACAAAGGGCGAGCCCAAGGATAGATTCGATCGAGCCACCAAGTCGGATCAAAGCCACCGACGCGAATCGCTAGGGGGCTTGCTAGCTGCCCCCAAAAACGTTCCTGGCGGGCTTTCTCGCTTCGCCGAGCAAGCACTTCTGCTTGTCCTGCATGGCTCGATAGGACCAGACCGTGACGGTGCAATTGAGACAAAAACTGATTCAACAGTGGGATCGGTAATTGCTTTGGGGCAAATCGCGATTCAAAGCTCGATTGAACCGATTGAGTCGTCGAGTCTCCATTGAGACAACTCAATATTTCAAACTCCTCGTTGCTGAATGAGAAATACTTCGACGATACCGGGTCTCGAACGATCCAAGCTCGCGCGCTATTTTCCGATTGCTTGAAAATCTGCAAGTCGGGTCGCAACTTCAGCGGTATGACGTGACGGCTGCTTGATTCCAAGTGATCCGACCTCAGGTCTCTCTTGGTGGTGCTAGTTGGCTGGCCATTGGATTTTCAGGCTTCCTCGCATGCCCGGTTTGAGTTTCCCGAGCCGATTGTCCAAATCGACCCAGACACGGACTTGACCGTTGACCGGATCGACCTCTGTGCTGACGAAAACAACAGTCCCCTCAATCGCCGAAGCGGTTGACTCCTGATCAGCGACGAATTGGGCTTTTGCACCTTGTGCGTTGACATCGATCGATGTCGATTGCGCGAATCCCTCGGCCCTTAGGCGATCGATGCTAACAATTCGAAAGAGCTTATCTCCGGGTTTGACCCATTCGCCGGGGCTCCGAAGAACGCTTACGACGACTCCGGTCAGTGGAGCCGTCACCGAACGGAGTGCGAGGTTTCTTTGAGCGATCGCCAATTCGCTTTTGGTGCGATCCGATTGAAGCTTCTTGAGTTTGATTTCATTTTCCTGCTTTTCCAGATCGAGCAGTGCTTGTTCCATCGCTTGTTTGGATTTTGCGAGCTCCGACTCGGAGACGCTGCGAGGCTGCTCTTGGTTGGCTTTCGCCAAACGGGCATGTTCATCGGTTGCGTAAGCGACCGAAAGTTTCGCTGCTCGGACCGCGACATCATCGATAGCTTGTTGGGCTGCGATGGCTTGCTGGGCAACTGCTTGGTCGAGCAGTAGCTGTGCCTCTTGAGGATCCAGTTCGCCGAGGATCTGTTTCGCTTTGACGCGATCCCCTTCTTGGATTTTGATTTCGCTTAATACTCCGAGCGACTGCGCGGGTACGTCGACTTGGTCGATGAGTCTTACGATCACCGATTGGACATCCAGGCGTGGCGGCTGATTGGAACTTATCGAGGAATTCCAAAAGAGGGTGGTCCACACCACTACCACGAAAGCGAGCCGTGGAGGGAATGTCTTGGATTGCGTTGGATTGGACAAAGCGTCGGTCGATGCCATGACGAACCTCCTGGATTAGAGCCAAAGCCAAGTTTTGAGGCTGTTGTAGATATCGCTTAGCCACGTCAAACCTATAGGGTACCACCCGCAATGGATACTCGCGATCACTTTAGCGCCTGGTCGCGCGTTTGTTTCAGGCAGGTTCAGAGTTGGGGCCAGCGCTAGCAGAGACTCTTTGTATTCGGGATCCCAATCGACCCTAGCGGCCAGTTCTGTGAGTTTGGCGCGGTAGGATTCTTTTGGCAAAGTCGCCAGCGTGTATCGAACATCTAGGGTGTTGTTTGGATCAGGGGCTTTCGCGATGAGCTTGCTGACATTGCGGCCTTGTACTTTCAATTCGAGGGTCCATTCCCCCTGGGTATCGGCGATGGTCGTCAAGAGTTGTCCTCGTTGGACTGGCCGATTGAGCAGTAGATGTTGCGGGTCCCAGGTCAAGATTCTTCCGCGGATCGGAGCAGTCAGCGATAGATCGCGTTGTTGCTTTCGGATGATTTCCAGTTGTTTTCGGAGGCTTGTGCGGAGCTCTTGGAGTTCCTGTTCTTCTGCGGCGATTTGCCCAGTGGAGCGAATATTGCTTTCCGAATCGGAGTTGTTCCCAAGACGTTCCGAGAGCACTGCAAGGAGTCTTTTCTCGGTGGTTTGCAGTTCCCCTTCGATCTTCTGTTGTTCCAGCTCCAATGCGCGGCTACCTAAGACCAACAGTTTCTGGTTCGGCTCAACCCAATCATCGTGTTGAAAATCCACCGAGACAACATCGCCGTCTACGGGAGCATAAAGATCGCGGCGAAGGATCGGTTGGAGTTGGCCTTCGCAGCGCACGGTCACCGGCAGTGGGATTGCGCCAGCGGCAAGCAGCGAGCCGATGGCTAGAGCCCAAGTCTTTGCGTGGTTGCGGGAATGTCTTCCCCAGCCCGGGGGTAGGCCCTGAGTCATCCTTGTCCAGCCTGTTGGGAGCCAAGAGTGATTCTTAGCTGCGTTCCTCCACGCACTGGTAAAGGCGGAGGAACCAAGTGGGATCAAGCGTTGGATTTTGTCGTTATCCGAGTAAAAGTCGGGAGCATGAAAAGACTCCACCAGCAAAGCACCGAGCAGATCTGGCAGGGGTTTGCTCAACGGGGTGGAAGGTGGATCGGTCGAAGGGGGCTTGAGCAAGTGGACTTCGAATGATTTGGCTTGGGAGACGTCCACGTATTTTTCACACGCTTCGATGATCTGCGGAGGTTGATTTCCATCCGGTAGAGGATAGCGAAGATTTTCGCCGGTTGCCGCGACGGTTTCGATGAGGGCTTGCATGGCCGTGACGCTAGCTGCTTTACGATCGATGGTATCGACACCGCTGGTAGCCTCCAGGCGGACCTTCGGTTGGACGATCGAGAGGACAGAAGCCCGGTCGCAACCTAGGAATTCCCGAGCGTCGTGGGCGAGTTGAAATGTCAGATTGGAGAATTCACTGCAACGGAGCAATCGCGTGGCGATAAGTTGGCTAGACTCTGCATTGCCGACAACGGTTTTTTCCAATTGGAGTTCATGCACCGTTTTGGCGTTTTCCATTTCGCAGCGCAATACCGCAAGGAGTCCTTCGTATAACGGCGTGTTGGTCGATTGAGCATTCTTGAGGACAAGGATTTCCAGGAATCCCCAGATGTGGTTGTCAAAGATTACGGGAGTGGTGTTTGCAAGAAGAACCGTAGATTTCCAAGCGAGGGATTCGGGGCCTACTTGGCGGTTGCCTTGGATGGCATTGCGTAGAAAGGCCGAGTGCTCTTGGGAGGCAAGATGTTCGGACCAGGGGTAGTTGTGTTTCGATTCAGCGTAGAACAGCAACTGGGCTTGGTTGGCTGCGGGGATGCCCCAAAAAGCTATCAAAGTGGGTTCTGAGAATTTTTGGACGGCTAGCTGAGCGAGTGACTTGGCAAATAGCTCAGGGGTGAGCCCTTTGGCGCGCAGTTCGGGGAGTTCGGCGACGAGTGAATCGAGAAAGCCTCGACTGGACACAATTAGACCTTGGGCAAAATGGGCAAGAGCAAACAGTTGAAGAGATTGTAAGGAAAAAGTGGATTGGATGCATGGGGAGTGACGAATATACCATATCGTGAAGGTGGATGATGGACGCGTAACCGAAGCGCAAGGTACTGAGGGCATGATCGATCGAAGGTGG
>Ga0315902_10014745_pt1 | contig 10037 bp, 9 predicted proteins | sample LakEriMetagenome_9_FD_203523 | JGI IMG/M metagenome (GOLD analysis project Ga0315902, IMG submission 203523) | Freshwater fungal communities from buoy surface, Lake Erie, Ohio, United States - Buoy 12 MA117 | ecosystem: Environmental > Aquatic > Freshwater > Lake > Lake biofilm | place: USA...
TTATATAGATGCTTTATTATACCTTTACTACGTATTGCTTTAAATGCTAAATTCTCAGGACCAAACTCCCCATGAACATCTAATCCTGCTTGTCTATACTTCTTAATTGTCTTTAATACTTGTCTTATCTTTTCTAAATTTTTAGATTTTACAGCATATTCTGATAACTTATATAACTTCTCAAACTTGGCTTTAGTAGCAGCCTGATCTAAATGTGCTCTACGTTTTCTAGGAAGTTTGATCCACTTGTCATTCATTACTGAATACTCACCTAAACTAATTACAGGCTGATTTGTATCTTGTACGTATAACTCTACTTCATATCCGTTAATAACAATATCGTGTTGGTCATTATATACGACTTTTTTAGCATCAAATAGTTCACGATATACATCATCATCGGAGAATTTGTTCATGTCAACTAGAATATGTAGGTCAATATCGCTGTATTTTGTATACGAATAGGCTGCACTACTACCTGATATAGTAATGTCTACTATGTCTATATTCGGTATGCCAAGATGTTCTACAAAGTCTTCAGCAATATGTAATAGTTGTTCTCTAACATCGTATTTCATATGGTCACCGGCAAATATAGCGGGATTTAACTCGTCATGAAAGAAGACCGCATCGCTGAGGCTGAAATTATCTAGTTCGTTTAACTGCATATAGTATTTATTCGTAAATATGGAAACGGCTGACAGATGCCAGCCGTTTGTGCTAAGATTAGTTTATATTAAACTTTTTTCTTTCTTGCTGCCGCTTTTTTAATAGCAGGGGCAGATGTTGGCACAATTTCAGGTTGTGTATCAACTGGAGTCGCTACTGAAGGTTGTTGTTTTTTCTGTAATTCTTGTACATACATTGGACCAATTGTGTCCATTAAATGCTGTTGATTTTCCATACAGAATACATATGATCCGGAGTGACGTAGTAATACACGTTTGTCAATCCAGATTTTACCACCTAAATCACGCCAGTTTTCACAGAATGTCCAATCTTCACTATAATAGCGATTCTGACGAACTGCTGTATCAAAATATGTTTTTAAGTGTTGGTCATACTTTGGATCTAGCCCAATGTCGTTCTTGTATTGTTTGACAGCTGGGTGTGCTTTTAATTTTTCAAATACATGACGTTTCATTAACAAGAAACCTGTACCTGCTTTAGATACTTCTTGTAATCCGTCGGCACCTTCTTCGGCACCTTCAAATCCATTAACAACCCACTTGATTGGCATTGTCTTCATTGGATATAGTCCACCGATAACATCAACATCACGGTTCAATAGAACTAGTAAATGCCATGGTTCCCATCCAATGTCTGCGTCAACAAAAAACAAATGAGTTGAATCTTTTTGTTCTAAAAACTTAGCAGTTAATGTATTTCTTGCACGTGAAATCAATGACTCATTAACCATTGTTTCTAGTGTCCAATCAATACCAAGTTGACGGGCTGTATTTGCCCACTTAATGAATGACATGAATGTTGATTCTGTTAGCATACCACCATAACATGGCATTGCAATATGTACCCTTGTTGTGCGTAGATAATCTACATTAACTTGTACTTGATTGCCAGCTGGTTGCTGCTGTGCTGCCTGTTCAGCAATTTCTTGTACTTTTTCAATGGGTACGGTCTTTGCTTCTGATTTAGCGTCTTTTAATGATTTAGTTGTTTTCTTTGTTGCCATTTGGTCCTCTTTAAAGATAAAGATATTTACACTATAAAGAGGGGCCCGAAATATTTTTATTTCTCGTCTAAATAATCCACAGATTCATTCATGTCACCATCCATAGTAAAGCCAAAATATTCTGTTGCTATTTGTTGTATCTCAGATGCATGTGGAGAATTGGTTAGATAGTCTGTGACTAAATCGTGAATATGTCCTGGATTTCTAGCCTGATCAATGGCTTTGGGCAATGGTATTTCACCGTACTTCCAACTAAGGTACACAGCACCAGGGCTGTCTAAGAACCAAAATCCAAAATTATCCTCCCATTCAAGTCCATACTTTTGAACTTCGGCAATTAATGTAATGACATTAGATGGATCTTGTGGTCTGCGACAAAATACTTGAAATTTATTCTGTCCCAAATAGTTTGCTTTGAAAGGTTTACCAAAGTCTGGCGGAATATATTTGTCATCATCACCGTCGCCACCGTTCCCACCTGGTGCAAGTTCGTTTAAGGAGCCTTCCGCTACACCTTGCTTAACAAATTGAACATTTAATTTAGCATTTTTCCACAATGGATTTTTAGGATCCATTCTTTGTTGTAGCAACCATATGGCAGATACCCTATGGGCACCATCTTCAAACTTACCGTTTAATACTATTGCTGGTGGCAACTTTGATAAACTTTCTGGATGATCCTTCAAGTAAGTAGCATACTCTATAACTTTTTTAGTAACGCCCCAACTATAATCTTTAGCGTCCCAATCATCGACTACATTGTTATAGTAAGGCACACCGGGTATAGATGATATAATATCTTTTACCGTCATTTGGCGAGTTTGTATTTGGGCATCAGCACCGAACTGTTTTGGAGCACCTGAACTTGGTCCTGGTTGAGGGACGCCTTCCGCCATACCTTCACCGCCGGCATCTCCTCCACCCTCACCTGATTCCCCACTACCACCATAGTAACCATATCCCGGAAAGAAGTATCTTCCAAGACTACGTTTTCTACTTTTATTTTTTCTTTTTTTCTTTGCTTCTGCTAAACCTTGCTTTACTGTTTTATAAGCACTCTGTAGCACAAACATATATTCTTTATCTGTTATGTCCGGTAATATACCTTCAACTGCTGTATTGAAAAAGTCATCACCTGCTATCATATTCATGGCATGTATCATACCCAATTCATCGACATTTTTTTCTTTTGCTACTTGTATGGCAATTTCTAATAGTTTTCTTATTCTACGATTTCTATCATTCTCGCCACCGCCGTCATCTCTACTTGGTGGGGCAAATTCATTCAATGATTCTGATAAACGATCCCACATTTCTTGTGTACCGCCCCATAGATTGTTTTGTGCTGATTTACGAAAACCTTGTGAAATTAATTGTTGGTCAGTATAACTACCACGGATCTGATTAGGACGTTTCCATATAAACTTATTACGAGTAGGATTAGTTTGTTGTGCTATCTTATTACGTGTTTTAATTACGTCACCATACGTAGGACTAACTGCTTCTTCTATATTTGTTATTGCATAATCTTTTAACAACTTAAGAAACTTTACTTTCTTTTCAATTGATGCTTCTTTTAGTAAAGGTCTAGCTTGTTTAATCATCTCTGCTAGTTTCTTATTCTTTAATTGTTTAGCTGCTGGCACTTTGGGCTCCAAAACTGTTTTAGGTGTAGATTGCAAATATTGATCCAAGACTTGTTTGATTGTATCTTTGTGGCTACTCTTAGGATATAACTGACTAATGATTTGTTCTTTATTTACATCGTCTGCATTAGTATACATGTCACGTACTTGTGATCCAGAATATACTTCTTGACCATTAACAGTAAAATCTTTTTTCTTTGTGACTAGTACATAAGCATTTTTACCATATGGATTACATTGGTCTAAACTGACAAATGGTTGGAAGTATGCGGGACTACCATCTTTTTTAGTGTATGGCATAGGGTCACGCTCACTACGTACTAATACAAATATATCTTTTGCAGGGTCAAATATTTCTAAAATTTCTTTAGGATTGAGCGGCTGCCTTACTTCAACAAACGCATCTCTAACACCTGCTTGTTGTGCTAGAAACTTCTTTACTTTAAAAGGAATAGGTCGTTGTTTAACATCATTGCTGGCGGCAACAAAGAATTCAGCATCAGGAAAGGCACGTTTAGCCTCTACATAACTGCTCAAATGTCCTGCATGAAAGGGTTGAAACCCTCCACCATAAACAACAACTACCGCCATTTTAGTATGCTACCTTAACGTTATCAATTAACCCATTAGTAAACCCGGCGGCTATAGCACGTAAGTATGTAAAATTACCACGTATATTTGTAAAACTTCTTTGAGTTAAATTAGTACCATTAATAGTATATATGTTAATCCAATCAGTAGCAGAAGGCTCATCTACTATTGTAGCTTGTATTATAATAAGACCTGTGAAATTAGTCAAACTCCATGAGAATGTTTGATAGTTATGATTTATGTAATAGCCCGCTCCGGGTTGTGCAGTACCTGTCACATTAGGCCCCGACGTATGCGGCGTCTGTGGTAATAATGTTATTGTAGTAACTTGGCTCATTATGCGCTTTCTACTTCAACAACAACGGAATCGCCTACTAATTCTTGGGCGACTTGTTCTAATGCAGCCTGAATTTCAGCACTAGTTATGCTAGTACCTTCATCACTGTCCTTAACTATTCTGCTAAATTTGATGACTAATACATCTTCGACAATCTTTGCCATGGTATATACCCTATTGTAATAGAGTATTTATCATTTTAGATAGGTTCAGGTCGTTTTTCTAATTTGTAGCGTTTTCCTAAAAATTCACCATGCATTAATGATAGATAACTTAACACGCTTTCATCATCATAATCAATGAAATGATTAGGATTAGTAAATCTATAACGCCAACTCCAATGAGGTGATGTACCGTCAGTAGACCCTTTTACCCAATATTTTAAAGACGGGCTAGGATGTAATCCCGAAATACGGTTGAATAAATCATTCAGTTGTATAGCAAAATTATTTTCAACTTTTTTAGATTTTAGATATACTCTGAATCTATGTTTGGGGTTATTGACAAAAGACTTTACCCCTATAAAATTGCTAGTTTGTACTTCGGTATAATCATAATATATTCCCGGTTTAATGGTCTCAACAGTTTTTAACAAACTTAAATCATTACTAAAAAATGCTATTTTATTATGTTCTACTCTAACTGTTCCTGCAACGTTTTCTTTGAAAGAATTGCGAAGTTCTATAAACAGTTTAAGAGCTTCTAAGTTAAAAGTTACAACAGGTAAATCTTCTTTTCTGATTTTTTTCCAACCTGTGGTAGCGTTATATCGCTTTATTAAACCCTCAATATTTTTTTCATATGTGGCATATCTTATACCCTCTATAGTGAATCGTACTCTATACTTATATTTACCATAGTAATTATCATCTCGGTAATCGAAAAAATCAATACCCGGAACGTCACTGACTGATTTCAATAATCCCATTCTCACCCACCGTTGCTGTTAATTTAGGTTGTACATCAAACATAATCTTGTAATCTACTAAATTGATATTGATATGTGCACCTTTGATTCTATCAAATAGAATCTTCTTACTTAAAGGAACTCTAATAAGTTCATCAATTTTTCTACTCAATGGTCTAGCACCCATCTTGCTATCATATCCATGCTCTGCTAGATATTCTACTACAGGTTCAGTCAGATTGATTGTGATGTCGTTATTTTCTTTTAACGATTTCTTCAACTCATCGGTAAACTTGATAACAATCTTCTTAATAGCCAACATATCAAGTTTAGTGAACTTACATATCATATCTAACCGATTACGGAACTCTGGTTTGAAGAACTCTTTTAATGCTCGGTCATCATCACCTGTACGTTCTTGATTACCAAACCCGATCTGATTTCGTTCACTATCACTTGCACCTAAATTACTTGTTAAGATAATGATAGTATTCTTGCAGTTAACTTCTTTACCATTAGATCCGGTAATACGTCCTTCGTCTAACATCTGCAAGAAGATATTAAATATATCAGGATGAGCTTTTTCAACTTCATCAAACAACAATATACTGTGAGGATTCTTGCTCAAGTCATTAATCAATCGTCCACCTGATACTTGGCTATCATTGAATCCAACATAACCCGGTGGGGGACCAATCAAACTAGAAACTGAATACTTCTCTGAATACTCTGACATATCATATTTGAGTAAGGGCATATCTAAACTACTACTCAATAATCTAGCTAGTTCAGTTTTACCTGTACCAGTCGGGCCTAAGAACAAAAAACTACTCATTGGTCGTGTTTGATTACCGATACCTGCAAACGACACATAGATACGCTCAAGTACTTTATCAACTGTATCTTCTTGACCATAAAGCTTATTCTTAATGTTAGCTTCTAAACTAAAGATACGTTCATAACTATCACTGTTTAGTTTATCAGCAGGAACTTTAGTCATGCGTTCAACTTGTTCATATACTAACTCTTTTGTAATATCTACTTGTTGATTACCTAATACACGTTGTTTGGCACAAGCCGCGTCAATCAAATCTATGGATTTGTCAGGATTCTTACGGTCATGCATATAACGTGTAGCACTATCAACTGCCGCTGTAATTGCATCATCGGTAATGTTTACTGAGTGGAAGTCATTCAATCGTGTGCTTAGACCTTTAAGGATACGAATAGTAGAATCACGATCCGGCTCATCTACGCCCACACGATAGAATCTACGCATCAATGCACGATCCTTCTCAAATGATTCATAGTACTCTTCCCAAGTAGTGCTAGCAATAACTTTCAAGTTACCTTTAGTAATAGCCGGTTTAATCATGTTAGCAAAGTCAACACTACCATTGTTAGCTGAACCACTGCCTTTCATAGTATGCGCTTCATCAATGAATAGTACTGCTTTCTTTTTAGTAACTAATGCTTCTAGTACCGATTTAATCTTTTCTTCAAAGTCACCACGATATTTAGAACCAGCAAGTAATGATCCCACTTCAAGCGAATACAACTCATGATCCTTTAAGAACTTGGGTACCTCATCGTTGATGATTTTACTTGCTAGACCTTCTGCAATTGCAGTTTTACCTACACCAGGATCACCTACCATCAATACATTTGATTTAAATCGTTTAGCAAGAACGTTAACTATGTCATCTACTTCTTTAGTACGACCTATCATTGGTTCAAGTTTACCTTGACGGGCCAAATCAGTTAAGTTGGTTGTATATTCTTCCAAGATTTCATCAGCCCGATCGGTAGTTAATGGTGCTTCGCCTTCATTGTTTTTGTAGTATTTTTGCCAGAATGGTATAAATTCGTTTTTATTAATACCATACTTTAAGAAGAAGTAATGTGCGTGTGTATTTGTTTCGTTACTGATGCTAAGATACAAATCAATAGTTGTAACAAATTTACGACCAGTAAACAATACTTGTGTTACCGAACGATTCATTACACGTTCTAAGCTATTTGTTTTACGTGGTTGAATTTCTTGTTCAATATCAGAAGATGCTTCAATACTACGTTGGTTATCTAGGTATCCACTTACATCTTTAACCATAGTTGCAGTATCAACTCCAAAGTCGTCTAAAACTTTACTAAAGGGTGAATATGTTATTAGAGACAATAATAAATGTTCAATAGTGCAATATTCATGTCTACGAACTTTTGCTAGGCCTATTGCCTGTTCAATAATATGTTCAATTTCTGGGCTATGATTCATTATGTTACCTCTTTTAAGTTATTTACTAGCAATAATGCTATTAGTGATAGAACTGTCAATTATATCAGGAATGAATGGATCAAGCAAGATCATTTGGTCCCCTGCTATACCATTTCTAATTAAACCCTGTCCCGAAATACGTAGTAAACTTCCAGGTTGTGTTTTTGGGTTAACTGTTACTGCTAAAGTTTTACCACTGATAGTAGTAAACTCAAAGCTATCACCTACGATTAGATCCAAAACACTTATTTTGTGTGTAGAGTACAAGTTCATACCTCTTCTTTCAAATTTATGATGAGGTTTAACTCTAAACTCTACTATAAGTATAGCGTTAGGAAGCATATTTTCATAGCGTATTTGTTGACCGTTTTCTATACCTTGTGGTATTTCTACCCTTATGGTTTGGTTAAGGTTATTACCATTGAAATGTAATACCTGTTCTCCGCTAGTGTACACCTGTTCCAATGATATCCATACATCGGTTTTGTAGGTTGGATTAGAAGGTTGTTGTCTCTGACTAAACATTTGACCGAATAAATCGTTGATGTTAAATCCTTGGTTAGAGAAGTGAAATCCACCGGGGAAACCTTGTGCATGTGGATTGTCATAGTCTTGTTTTTTCTGCGGGTCGCTTAATGTGTCATATGCTACTTGAATTTTTTGGAACTGGGCAGTATCACCGCCCTTATCCGGGTGATGAATACTTGCAAGTCTACGATATGCTTTTTTTACTTCGTCAGGAGTAGCGTTTTTTGCTACCCCTAAAATTTGATAATGATCCATCTGATAATTATAACACCTTAGTGTTAAAAGTCAAATTAAGATTTACCCTCAATTTTTTCTTTTGTTCTACCGTACGCGGCGATACCTAGAACTGCACCCATAGCAATGTGGTAAAGACCAGCACCCTGTAATGTTAATGGTTGCCACTGGCTTGTTACTGAACCTTTACTTAATGCTTGTAATAAACTCCATAATACCGGGAATATAACAAAGTCAACTGTACAAGTTAACATATATACCCAGCCCATAACTGGACGCCATTTTTTGTTAATCCAATCAGTATTGTCATTAGCTACTAATACGTCTGCCCCTTGTGCGGCATTTGATCCTGCTTGTGTAAGATTTGGTGTCGATCCAGATGAATTCGCTCCCGCTCCAAAGTTTGAATTGCTACCAAAGCCGCCTCTGCTGCCATATGGTTGTGATCCAAAATTGTTTGTGGTTGGTGAACCAAATGAGCCAAAGTCTCCTGTTGAACTACCGATTGCTGATGTACTGAATGCATTACTTGAACCTCCAAAACTACTATTTTTCGAGAACTCACTAACAGTAGGATCTGCCGCTAATTGCTCATAGTGATCGTCATCTTTTGCAATTGTATTGTCTTGTGGTCCCGATTTTCTTGCTAGTAGCGTTTGCGCCATTATGTTCTCCTTATAATCCAGCTTTTGCTATAAAATCTTTTAGTATGTTATCTTTTTCAAAATACACATTGTGCGGTTCTAATCCAGCACGACTACGCATCTCATTGAGATCCGTTTCTTTTAATTTTCTATACTCATGTGGACTTAGTATTATTTTAGATTTTAATAATTCCACAGTAACTTCATGTTCTTCTTCGTCAATGATTACAGACCAATCTTTTAAAGAAAGATCAGTTAATGTATCCATATCTTCTATCATTTCAATAATACGTTCAGGTGTTCTTGTTCTACGATCCATTTCAACAAATACTAAATATTTGCCTGGACTTACTTCACCTTCGCTTGTTTGTGCATCTAGTACATAGTCATAACCACGCTCTAACCAATCTACTAAATCTTCTGCAACTTGTTTGCCCTTAACCGTGAAAGTCACTGTAACGATTTCGTCATCATCGCCCATTTTAGCTTCATACTTATCTATTGTTGCTATAGGTACTACCATGTTTTCTAAATCATGGTAATCTAATGTTTCATTAATAATTTTTCTCATTATAGACCTCCGCCTAGGGGAATTTGTCCGCCTACTGGTAATGCAGGTCCTCCGGGTGCTGGCATGCCTCCCATTTGATCTGCGGGTGCTTTGCCCTCTTCACCCTCTAAACCTTCTTTATCTAAATCATCATCGTATGCACTATCTAGTTCTTCTAGGTCAATAGTTTGGTCTGCTAAATCAATACTACCCTCACGGATATCATTCATCAATTCTCTAGGGATTTCAATTCTAACTAACCAAACCATGCGCTCAGTTAGTTTAGGGTAATGTGTTCCTGGTTTATAGTCTTCAGGAGTCTTTATATCTACTGGTACTTTAATTGTAGTTTTCTTAAACTGTATAGTGCATCCTAAATTTATTAAACGTTTGCCACCTCTTGGGTCTGGCATTAGTTTTTCAGGATACATAAAAATGCAAGAAACACTATATCGTTTACTGTCCGGACCGTCTACTAGTTCACCTAGTCCCCAGTTTTTGTATGCATACAAGTCAGCTTCATCCAAAACACGTTCAAAATCTAATAAAGTGTTAATGGAAGCATCACTGGTATATATACCCTTGACAGTATCTATAATACTAGGGTAATCAATGTTGGTAAAGAAATCGTCTGC
>Ga0315902_10014748_pt1 | contig 10035 bp, 6 predicted proteins | sample LakEriMetagenome_9_FD_203523 | JGI IMG/M metagenome (GOLD analysis project Ga0315902, IMG submission 203523) | Freshwater fungal communities from buoy surface, Lake Erie, Ohio, United States - Buoy 12 MA117 | ecosystem: Environmental > Aquatic > Freshwater > Lake > Lake biofilm | place: USA...
CCCGTGTGACCCGGGCCGCACGTGGGGCCCACTGCAGCGGATACGGCGTGACACCGGAAAACGCATTCATGTTCTGTGCGCCGTACTGTACCACCAGCGTCCCGCCGCGCCGGACAAAGTCGAGCAGGCGCGCGGTGTGCTGCATGAGCAACGGGTGCGTTTCGTACGCCCGTGGACCAAGGACGATGGTCGTATATCGGCTGAGGTCCGCGTCGCCCAGTCGTGAGGCCTCGAGTGATTCCGCAGGCACCGCGAGCTGCTGCAGCGCCTCCAGCCCAGGATCAGCCACGCCGGTGAGGTATCCCACGCGGACGGCGGGATCCACGGCGACTCGCACGGCCGAGAAGGTGGCCACGGCAGCACCGTGCAGCCGGATCGGCTCGATGTGCGGATATTCCACCGGGTAGGCGGCGTTGGCCGCTACCACGTCCGCATACCGGACGGAGGCGCGCACGCCGTGGCGCCCCTCCGGCACCCGCCCGCGCACCGTAAAGAGCACCGTCTGCTCCTCGTCCGCCGCCAGCGTGCGGGTGCGCACCGAGGAATCCGCCACGAGCCCGGGTGGCAGATCGAGTTGGACCATGGCGCTGACGGAATGGGGATAGGCCGAGCGGACTCGGACCGCCATCGTCCGCGACACCGGCGTATCCGCCCGGAGATATGAGGTCGTGCGACCGAGCTGTACCGTGATCCCTGGGACCGCCATCACCGCCCGCTGCACGTCCCCCTGCACGGGGTCTGCCGTGCGGTACACGATGGGGGCACGCACCGTGACCGGCTCGCCACCGAGGCGCACCGTGACCGCCGCCACCAGTGCGGATCGTGCCTGCTGCTGCACTTCATCTCGGGCATCGATCGGCGTGTGGAACCAGTCGTCGCCCTGTCGGCCGCGGGTGCGCCACCAGGGTGATGTCAGCTCGTAGGCGATGGCCCACCGGCCTGCCGTCCATGCGCTGTCCGGAGGCAGCACAAGCGGTGGCGGCGCCAGGTCGCCAATCGTGCGACCGACCCCGAGGACCTCGGCACCGAGGAGCGTCATGGCCGAACGCCCCCGATTGTACACGACGATCCGGACCGGGAGCGAATCCTCTACCGTGATCGCCTCCGCCTCCCGGACCGGCAGAAAGGGGCGGGGTACCGTCGCCTCCACGGCCAATCCGGCGGCCAGCACCAGCGCCGCTTCAATACGTTCACGCGTCAGCTGCAAGGCATCGTACAGCGCCGGATCTGCGTGCTGTCCCCGTGTGGCCGGCAGCGGCACCGTGCCGGTGGGCGACACGACGTACACCGGTGGGGCCGGGCCGAGTTGCTGGCGTAAGTCCATCAGCTGTCGATGCGCCTGCGCAAGGAACGGAATCAGGGACTCGGGTGTGGCCGGCCGGTACTGCGCACGTGCGTCATTCAACGCCGCGAGTGCTGAATCGAGCAGCGGACGAGCCACCAGAGGCAGGCGGTCAGCGATAGCGGCCCAGGTCGTATCCACGCCGTCAAAGGGGGACCGTTCTCCAGCCGGATCCTGCGGACCCACGCGGGCGGCCTCGCGGGCGAGAACCCCCCAGCGCACCCCCTTTTCCTGCAGCATCCCGAAGCCCTGCGACTTGTGCTGCGAGCGGCTGTCCGCGGCGATCTCGTAGTAACTGCGGCCACTGACGGGATCATAGGCACCGGTATTGATGCGAAGCGTGGCCCGTTCGGGCGCCTGGCGGGCACTGCGATAGAACTTCGCCGGCGTCCAGGGGAGGCCGTAGCCCGCTACCGGAAATCGCACCGTGTCTCCCGCCGCATCGTAGGCCTCGCGTGCGAGCAGCCCGGAGACCTGATGGTGCCCGTGCCCATCACGGGGGGTGCCACTGAAGAACGCGATCACGACGTGCGGGCGGAAGCTTCGCACCACCCGCACCACATCGCCGAGGATCGAGTCTTTCGGCCAGTGCGTGTACGTCTCCTCGGCCGTCTTGCTGAATCCGAAGTCGTAGGCGCGGGTGAAATACTGCCGACCGCCATCCAGACGACGCGCGGCCAGCAACTCCTGGGTCCGCAGTGCGCCCAGTGCCTCGCCCAGTTCGTTGCCGATGAGATTCTGGCCGCCGTCGCCGCGCGTGAGGGACAGGTACGCCGTTTCCACGTGATGCCCACGCGTGAGCCACGCTATGATCGGCGTATCCTCGTCATCCGGATGCGCCGCAATCGTGAGTACCCGTCCCGTGGTGCCCACCGAGGCCAGGGCAGCGGCCAGTGCCGCCGTACCGCGTTCGCCTCCAGTGCGCCCCTGCGCCCCAAGCGGGACGGCAATCCCCACGGCGCCGAGGACAAACGCCGCGGTGCGAGCCGCGGCGTTCACACCACTCCGGCGCCAACGGCCGGTCATGCGGGAATCGACGGCGAGAGCGACGCGGCCCCCCGCTCCTCGTGAAGCCCGTCCGCATCCATCACGGCCGCCACGATCCGGGCCTGCTCCGCCTGGTGGGCGTCCATGTGCCCCTCAGCCGGGCTGGCCCGCTCCGGACGGCCGATGTAGCGCACCCCCACCGCAGCGCCGGCCGAGACGCGCAGCCGCGGCTGCACATAGCTCCAGGCCCCCTGGTTGCGCGGCTCCTCCTGCGCCCAGACCACCTGCTCGATGGCCGGATACCGGTCCATGAGCTGCTGGATTTCGGCGTGCGGCCAGGGATACAACTCCTCCACACGCACGAGCGCCACGTGGGGATGACGGGCCGCCGAAAGCGCCAAATCGTAATAGACCTTGCCTGTGCAGAAGACCAGTCGGCGCACATCCTCCCGGTGCCCGGTCACGGCCGGGTCATCGATCACGGACTGGAAGCGGCCCTGCACGAGCTCGTTGAGCGTGGAGGCCGCCTGCGGCAAGCGCAGCAGCGACTTCGGCTGCAGGCACACGAGCGGCCGTCGCGTGGGGCGGAGCGCCTGCCGGCGGAGCAGATGGAAGTACTGGGCCGGCGTGCTGCAGTAGGCCACCGTCATGTTCTCCTCGGCGCACAGCTGGAGGAATCGCTCGAGCCGGGCACTCGAGTGCTCCGGCCCCTGGCCTTCGTAGCCGTGTGGCAGGAGCAGCACGAGCCCGCTGTCCTGCCCCCACTTGGCGCGGTCGGCCGCGAGGAACTGGTCAATGATCGGTTGCGCCACGTTCACGAAGTCGCCGAACTGGGCCTCCCAGAGCACCAGCGAATCGGCCGCCACCACGCTGTACCCGTATTCGAACGCGAGGACGGCCGTTTCCGACAGAGCCGAGTTGTAGATCTCAAAGTGCCCCGACGCCCCCGTCAGATGTGCGAGGGGGCAGTATTTGCGCCCGGTGTTGGCATCGTTCAAGACGGCGTGCCGGTGCGAGAAGGTCCCACGCTCGGCGTCCTGACCGGTGAGGCGGATACTGTGTCCGTCGGTCAGGAGCGAGGCGAAGGCGAGCGCTTCCGCATGCCCCCACTCGATCCCGCCCTGATCACCGAGCGCCTCGCGGCGACGCTCGAGCTGCTTGGCCAGTCTCGGATTGGCGTGGAAGTCCACGGGCCAGCGGAGCAGCTGCTCATTCAGGTCCTGCAGGCGCTCGGCACCGACCCCGGTGGTGACAATCGTCGGGGCCATCTCGGGCTCCGCCGGCCACGGCGCATGCGTCTCCTGCCCCAGCAGGGAGCGCTTGAAGCCCTCATGCAGCGTCGCGTACCGTGTCGCCACGTCACGCTCAACGGTGGCGGCCTCATCGGCCGTCACCACGCCCTCGCTCGTCAGGCGCGCGCCCCACACGTGAGGGACCGTTGGGTGCTGCCGGATGAGCGCCGTCCGTACCGGCTGCGTGTACATCGGTTCGTCACCTTCGTTGTGCCCATGGCGACGGTAGCCCACGAGGTCGATGAGCACGTCCTTGCGGAAGGTGGCTCGGTAGGCGCACGCAAGTCGGACCGCCGTGATGCACGACTCCGCGTCATCCGCATTCACGTGGAAGATCGGGATCTCGTATCCCTTGGCGAGATCCGACGCGTAGTAGGTGGAGCGCGCGTCTGACGGATCGGTGGTGAAGCCGACCTGGTTGTTCACGATGATGTGGATCGTGCCGCCGGTCCGGTACGCATTGAGATGCGAGATGTTGAGCGTCTCAGCCACGATCCCTTCGCCCGGAAACGCAGCATCCCCGTGAATGGCCACCGGCACCACGCGGTCTTCACGGCGTCCGCCTGGAGTGCGCTGCAGCGCCCGCACGACCCCTTCGATGACGGGGTTGACCACTTCCAGATGCGACGGATTCGGCACAAGGCGAAGGCGGACGTCGCGCCCATCCACCGCGCGGGCGCCCTGATAGCCCATGTGGTACTTCACATCGCCGCTGGCGCCTTCGTCGACGTGCTCGAAGTGCCCCTCGAACTCGCCGAAGAGCGTCTCGAACGGCTTGCCCATGACGTTGGTGAGCACGTTGAGCCGGCCGCGGTGCGCCATGCCGATCACGATCTCCTCGGCGCCGGCCCGGCCCATGGAGGCGATCAGTTCATCGAGCATCGGCACCAGCGCATCGGTGCCCTCGAGCGAGAAGCGCTTGTATCCCTGGTAGGCCCGCCCAAGGAAGCGCTCCAGGCCATCCACTTCATGCAGGCGGCGGAGCACCTGCCGCTTTTCGTCGGGGGTGAGCGGGCGCGTGAGGACCCCATCGCGGAAGGCGCGACGGAACCACTCGCGCTCCTCGTTCACCTCGAGATGCCACACCTCGTAGCCGATTCGCGTGGAATAGACCTCCCGTTTGCGGGCGATCACGTCGGCGGCGGTGGGAAAGCGCGCGTCATCGATGGCCGCCCCCGGAATGGTCTCGAGGTCCGCCTCGGTCAGCCCGTAGAACTCCGCACGCAACTCGTCGGCGCCTGCCGGCGGTGCCCCGAGCGGGTCGAGCGGGACGTCGTAGTGTCCGTACATGCGGATCGCCTGCAGGAGCGAGGCGGCCGCCGCCACCTTGCGGAGATAGCTGGCGTCCGCCGGTGGCGGGGTCACCCCGGCGGTGGTGGCCGATGGCGTCGCACCGCCGAACAGGGCCTCGGCCGTGCGGAAATACTGGCGCCAGTTCTCATCGACACTCGACGGATCGCGGCGAAAGCGCTCAAACTGTTCGACGACGATGCCGTCGTTGAAAACACTCGTGATAGCGTGGCTCATGACGCGCAATGTACAAAACCCGAGAGGGCAGATTCAGTCGTCCTGACCGGTCAGCCAGCGATTTCCGGTATATGGAAAACGCTGCCGGAACGTCCGGCCCGGTGTCCTCGTTCGCCGTGCGACATGCCACGTGAACCCAAGGGCCTCAAGGCGAACGGCGTGAACGGCCACCCGGACAAGCTGTGCGCGCGGTGCGGCCGCCCGTTCAGCTGGCGCAAGAAGTGGGCGCGGGACTGGGAGGCCGTTCGCTATTGCTCCGACAAGTGCCGCATGGGCAAGGGGGCGGGGTAACGCCGCCCCCCGCCCCGGATCAGAACTCGTGTGACAGCGTCGCGAAGAAGGCGCGCGCCGGGAGGACGAAATAGCGGACGCGCCCCGAGCTCGACACCGCGCCGCTCCCGAACTTCTGCGTGTCCCCCAGGTTCTGCCCGCGGAGCGTGAGCGCCGTGCGGCCGCGCGAGAGACGGAGCGCGGCGTCAAGCGTGTAGTAGTCCGGCAGCACACGGTCCGGGCTGCTGGTGTTGTCGAGGAACGCGCGCGACTGGTAGCGCCCCTCCACGGTGAGCGCCACGGCCGGAACCGGCGCGTATTCCACGCGGTGCGTGGAAATGAAGCGCGGCGTGAGCATGGGCGACACATTGCGCCGCACCACCGGCGTACCACGCGAGGAGTCGGTGAACTCACGGATCACGTTCTCGCTCCAGGTGGCGTTCCCCGCCAGCACCACGCGCGGGATCCCGCGCCACGCGGCATCGAGCTCGATCCCGCGACGCAGGCTGCGCCCCACATTCCGCCGGAGAATGGACCCCGACGCCGTCGGCGCCCCGATGCGCGCGATGTCGTTCAGGAAGTCCATGTGATAGAGCGTGGTCGACAGATCAATCGTGGGGCGCGCGATGGTGAGCCCCAGTTCCGAATCGTGCAGCCGCTCCGGCTTCACGCGGGTGAAGTCGCCGTAGGCCGCCACGTTGTCCGCGTTGAGGTCGTCGTCTCCGGCCAGCAGGTCGCTGCGCGTGGGCTCGCGCCCCGTCACCCCGGTGGAGGCAAACGCCGACACCCCGCGCCCAAGCCGCATGGTGACCCCGGCCTTCGGATTGAGGAAGAACCAGTCGATCGCCCGTGCCGCGATGCCCGCATTTTCCGATGGCACATACCGGAACCGCGCCCAGCGCCCCTGAAGATCCGCGAACCAGCGCACCGCGCCCACATCCACCGAGGCCTTGGCGAAGGCGCTCGCGTCCTGCTTCTGGCCGCTGTTGTCGTAGAGTTCGGTATCCGGCTGGAGATAGCCCCGATGGGCGCGCTCGTACACATTGGCGTTGACGCCGGTGTTGAGCTGTACAGCCCCAACCGTCGCGGTGTAGGCACTCGTGGTGCCGTACCACCAGTGGGCCAGGTTGAAGCGGTAGCGGTCGGGCAGCTCGAAGTAGTCGTAGTTCCCGCTCGCCGAATTGCGGTACACGGTGGTGCTCCACGTGGCCCCGCTCGCGAGGGCGCGCGTGTAGGCCAGCGAGACCATCTGCTGCCCGAACTTGTCCCGTTCATCCGGTGCCAAGGGGTTGAAGCGCCGGTTCTGCGCCAGCTGCGGCAGCGTGGCCCCCACGTAGGACAGCGTGTCCGCCAGGAGCCCCACCAGCGCCGTCAGCTTGATGATGTCGCGCGAGCCGAACCACCCGGCGCCGAGAAACGCCGAGCGCCCCGTGACGCCACTGTGCTCGCGGTAGCCGTTGGTCCGCAACGCACTCACCCGTCCGTACGCCGCAAAGCCGCCCGTGGTGCGCCCCGTGTGAAACCCGGTGCTCACCCGCTGCGCCCCGAACGAGCCCAGCTGGAGCTGGACATCCCCTCCCGCACCGCGCCGCACCACCGGCGTGGTCTCGAAGTTGATCGATCCCGCAAAGGACGCCGTTCCCGCGGTGCTGGTGCCCACGCCCCGCTGCACCTGCACGCTCTGCACGTTCGCCATCAGGTCGGCGAAGTTCGCGAAGTAGAGGACCTGATCCTCCATGTCGTTCAGCGGCACGCCATCGATGGTGATGTTGATCCGCGTCTGATCGAGCCCACGGAGCCGCAGGTAGCTGTACCCCCACAGCGTCCCGGTTTCGGTGTGCGCGGTAAGCGACGGCGCGGCCTGCATGAGGAGCATCGGGACATCCTGCCCCACGGACCGGGCAGCAATCACCGCCCGGCCAATGGTAGTCTGGGCAATGGGCGCCTCCGTGCCCCCGCGGATGGCCTGCACCAGCACCCCCTCGATGGCGCGAACCGTGTCCCGCCCGGCACGGCTGGTATCGGAGCGCACCGGTGCCACTTGCGCGGCGATGGACCCGCCCCATGCGAGACCACCGGTGAGGAGCGCGAGGGCGGTGAGGCGGCGGGCCCCGAGAACGGGGCAGACGATGGCAGGCCGCGCACGGCGCGCGGCAACGCACGGGTGATGCATGGAGACTCCCTACGCCGGTATGAACCGGATCAGGTTCGGCGGGTCTTTTCTCAGCCGACGCACACCAGCGGCGCCGGCACCCCGGTCATGTCGCGTGGAGGCTAATTAGCTTGGGACAGGATGACCAGTCCCCTCGCCCCCCTCTGCGCGTGGCTCGAGGCCTACGGCTCCTCCTGCGCGGAGCTCTTCGGCTTCATCACCGGCGTGCTCAACGTCTGGCTGGTCACGCGACAACACCTCGCCAGCTGGCCCCTCGGCGTCCTCAACGCCCTCTTCTACGCGGTGGTCTTCGCCCGTGCCGGCCTCTACTCCGACACCGGGCTGCAGGGCGTCTATTTCGTGCTCTCCCTGTACGGCTGGTGGCACTGGGCGCGCGGTGGCCCCTCGCGCACCACCGTGCCCGTGACCCGCACCACACCGCGCACCTGGCGCCTGATGGCCCTCGTGGCCCTCACCACGTGGATCCTGCTGGCCACCCTCACCACGCGCATCCCGGGCGCCGCCCTCCCGTGGCTCGACGCGGCCCTCGTGGCGGTGAGCCTCGTGGCGCAGTGGATGATGACGCGGAAGCTCCTCGAGAACTGGGTGCTCTGGATCGCCGTCGATGTGGTCTACATCGGTCTCTTCGCCGTTCGCGGGCTCCCCCTCACGGCCATCCTGTACGCCATCTTCCTCGGCCTCGCCACCCACGGCCTCGTCACCTGGCGACGTGCGTGGCAGGGCGCACCGACCGCCGCGCCATGAGCGATCAGCGCGAGAGCACCATCCCGCGCCGGGTGGTACTCACGGGATCGGAGAGTGTGGGCAAGACCACGCTCGCCACGGAGCTCGCGGCGCGCTACGGCGTGCCACTCGTCCCGGAATTCGTGCGCGACTACGCCGCCGCCAAGGGAGCGCCGCTCGACTTCACCGATCACGGCCCCATCGCGCGCGGACAAGTAGCCCTCGAGGACACCGCCCTGGCGGAGGCGGCCGCAGCCGGCCATGGGCTCATCGTGCACGATACGGACCTCGTGAGTACCGTGGCCTACTGCCATCACTACTTCGGGCGGTGCCCCACTTTCCTCGAGGAACTGGCGCGCGCGCGTCGCGCCGATCTCTACCTGCTGCTGGATATTGACGTCCCGTGGATCGCCGATGGCGTCCGTGACCGGGGGGATCGCCGCGCCGAGGTGCACGCACTGTTTCGTGACACCCTGAGCCGCCTTGGCGCGCCCGTTATCTTGATTCAGGGTGCGTGGGATGCACGCCTCGCCATGGCGCGTCACCACATCGACGACCTTCTTGCAGCCAACCCTCTCTCACCGGCCTGATCATGCCCGCCGACCAGCAGGTTCCGCAGACCTTCGCCAATCACACGCGTTTCGATCCCTGGTTCCACTACTTCGCGGCGCCGGCATCATTCGCCTATCTCGTCTGGAGCATCGTGCGGCTGGTGCGGCAGCCTTCGGCCGATGACGTGTACGCGCTCATTGGCGCACTGGCCATCTTCGGCGGCGTGTCCGTGGCGCGCCTCTCGCCACTGCGCGCGCAGGATCGCCTGATTCGTCTGGAAGAGCGCCTTCGGTACGCCCGCCTGCTCCCGGCCGACCTGGCCAACCAGGCCGAGGCGGCACTCGCCACCCGGCACTACGTGGCGCTCCGCTTTGCCGGTGATGCCGAACTGGAAGGGCTGGTGCGCGAGGTGCTCGCCAACCCCGCCCTGACCGGCAAGGAGATCAAGCAGAAGATCCGCAACTGGAAGGGCGACTATCTGCGCGTCTGACTCACGAGGAGCGCCACCGGTATGCCGCCATTCGAGGTGGCAAACCGCGACGTGAACCCGAGCCCCGTCTGCCCCGGCAGCTGGGGCTCGGGTGGCATCAGGAGCCCGAGTTGCCACCCCGCTCCCCCCTCGCGAACGACCGTCCCCAGCCGCTGGAAGAGCGGGCGCAGATCGGCGCCGCCGCTCACCCGCTGACCATACGGCGGATTCGTCAGCACCACCCCTGACGGGCCAAGAGCCGCCAGCTCCAGCGCGGAAACGGGCGCCACAGCGAGATCGAGATCCGCCAGGACGCCGGCGCGCTCGGCATTCGCTCGCGCCGCGTCCATGGCGCCGGCATCGCGATCACGGAGCACGATGGGCACCCCGACCGATGGCCGCATCGCCTGCCGGGCCTCGGCCCGCACCGAGGCGAACAGCGACGCATCCGCCTTCGGCCATCGCTCCATGGCAAAGCGCCGCGCAAGGCCGGGCGCGATGCGCCGGGCCCGCAGCGCCGCCTCGATGCCGATGGTGCCGGAACCGCAGAACGGATCCACCAGCGGCACGGTACCGTCCCACCCGATGGCGGCGAGCATCGCCGCGGCCAGCGTTTCGCGCAGCGGGGCCTTGGCCACCGCCTGCCGCCATCCGCGTCGGTGCAGCAGGTCACCCGAGGCATCGGCGCTGATCGTACACA
>Ga0315902_10014749_pt1 | contig 10035 bp, 6 predicted proteins | sample LakEriMetagenome_9_FD_203523 | JGI IMG/M metagenome (GOLD analysis project Ga0315902, IMG submission 203523) | Freshwater fungal communities from buoy surface, Lake Erie, Ohio, United States - Buoy 12 MA117 | ecosystem: Environmental > Aquatic > Freshwater > Lake > Lake biofilm | place: USA...
AAAAAAAAAAAAACCGTTTCGAGCAGGTAGAGTTTAAATTTTGCGACCGAGACCTGGTAGATTTTGAATTGTGCAACCAAGACCTGGTAGATTTTAATAGTGACAACGGGTACCTGGTAGAATTGTTTCAATGTGCAACCGGAACCTGGTCCGTTTTTTTTGAAACTCTCCGTAAGTCGCCGATCTTGATCGTACACCACGGGTGGTGCACAAAAATGCAAAATCTCCGTTCCCAGGTCCTCGGAGACTTTTCGGAGACTTATTTTCAGCACCACATCAATACTAGAAAATCAGCCTAGTACAGGTATCGGGGACATTTTGGGATGCCAAAACAAAGAGGTACATGTCCTGGGGAGGTAAGCGAAGACCTGCTAAGAAGACTCTGGAAGAATTTAATCGAGATCGCGTTCCACATTTGCAGATTCAGGAGCGACAAATTGACCTCTGGCTTTCAGAAGCACTGGAAAGTACATGTTTGAATTACAATGGCCTTTTTGTCTTGCAAAGTGCATCAAGATGCAAGGCATTGGAGCGTGTAATTCGATGGCATAGAGAGCTGCTGGAATGTTTCACAACCCGACAACTGAAGGCACGCTTGGATGAAGTTTGGAGACTGCGAACAAGAAACATTTCTTCCATCTCTACAGAAGAACCTGCTGCTGGAAGTGTAGCGTCCGAGGACAACGCCAGAAAGGCAATGGAGTATCTGCAGATGACACTACGTCTACCACCAAGTAGAATCAACCGGGAATGCGGAGCAATTGACCAGATGTCAGATACGCGATGGAGACCCAAGTTCTGGGTGATGATTCTGCCATCACCACATATGAGCTTCAGAAGGACAAGCTCTCAGAAAGAATGGAGAAGACGAAATCGGCATAGAAGAGGAGGACCAGGAGAACAAAACGAACAAGAGGGCGTGGATGACCATTGGATTTGTACGAATCAACATGGATGGTTCAAGGTGTTCTATACACTCGAAGAAGACCTCAACAAGGCTGTATGTGATTACTTTCTTGCCAGTATCCAGCAGGAGGCCGAATTAGAAAGATTTCACTACAAAGCAATTCTTTTGGACTCTAGTGTGGATCCCAGAACGATAACACAAGTCAACTCAAAGATTCTACAGGCACAGGAGCAGCAGCAGCAACTACAACAAGAACAACACCAACAAGGACAGCTGCCATACTTTGTCCAGCACAAGTGTCAATTTCAATTGCCATTGCATTGTTTCGTCGAAAGTGCAGTCTCTTTGGTCAAGCGAAAACTATCACGGCAAGGTCTCCTGGTGGCTTCTAGCTAGATCTTCTTTCGGCGTTAATTGCTGCGCATTCCCGGTTCATAGCACGTTGGTTTGGTTGGCGCATGTCAAGTAGAATAGATAATCGGTGTACATCCTATTTTCAATAAAGACCTGGTACTACGAGTAGTGCATTTTTCCCGACCTGGATTTGTGTCCTGGTAGTCTTATCTTACCTGGGGCATTTTTTCCCGACCTGGATTTGTGACCTGGTAGTTTTACCTTACCAGGCGGTGAATGAAATAGACCTGGTTGGCGGTTGCAGGACCTGGCGGTTGCAGGCAGCGTACCTGGCGGTTGCAGGACTTGGCGATACACTTTGCATTTCTATTGAACTACGTCACGAACGAGCAAACGAGAAAAAAACTTCTTACAAGAATGAGCTCATCTTCATCCACTCAGAAGGAACAGGAACAGTTGAGTCCAGAACAGGTGCGAAAGTTCACACATATGGGTTGGCAGCTGAGGAATCTTGCAGTACAAATGCTCGAACAGATCATTGACAGCTTGGAAGATAAGAAATATCTGAAACTTCCTAGTGGTGATAAGAATCTAGCAGAAGAGAGACGGGAAGCTAGCTCAAAACTAAAAGGAATCCAGAAGAAGATTTGGATCGAATGCACTACCGAGGTGAAGCCAAGTATGCATTTCATAAAGAGGTACCAGCATTTCCTGAAAGACAGTGTCAAGTACATTCACCAGGCCAGAAAACTCCTGGAAAAGTATCCAGGTCCTGAAAAACTACAATTCAACGAGCAGCAAGAGGAACTCCTACTGGAAGTGGAAAAACAGGATCATCGTGAGGAGGAAGTGACATCGACGCAGGTCACCACTCCATTGAGAGCAGCATCTGAGTCTGCACCGACGCCTGCTCTTACAGAAGAACATTCAGATGCTGACGATACTATTTCTCAAGAGACGGGACACATAGACCTGGCTGAAGGGGAGAATATCGACAGAGAGAAGGAGTACAATACCACGAAACTAACAACGCCTGCAGCTGTCCCATTCGTGAAACAACGTGCGTCAGAAACGATACAAGATCTGGTGTCAAGTGAGGAGGAAGAGGAGGAGGAGGTTCTGGTAGTACACCAAGAAGAACATGATTACGAAGCGGAATCTTCTATGGACCTGGACTTTGCAGTATCAAAGTCTTCTCTAGAAAGCGAAGAAGAAAAGCGCCTCAAGAGGAAATGTCTTCTACAAAGTATCACTGAAGCTATGTTCCCCTGGCCTCCACAAGATTTTGATTTGAAACAGGTACCAGATGCTTTCAATCCGTTCATCTGGGATACAGTGGACAATGATGGAGCTCCAAGATACGGTACACAGGAGTCCTCCTGTGCATTCAGTATGCTGCTCCTGCTCTCTGGATACTGCAAGATACCTGAGTACAACGCAGACCAGGAAGGGAAACACCAAGCAGAGAATTCTGTTGTGGGAAACAAAGAGTTCCACCAGGCGTTCCATCAACTCAAGAACATACTCTTCTCTGATGGCAAGATTGAAGAATCCATCAAGAACAAGTTGTATGATCAGATCAACGACGGCCTGATGAGGCTATTTAACAAGGTCCTGGGAGACGAGAAGAGTGTAACCAGTATGAAGAAGACTAACCTGGACCAAGAGTTCAAAAACGTGCTGGAAGTGGTCTACGGTACAGCAAGAGTCTATAGGATGGTGTGCACCAAATGTGGTTCCAAAGCAAGGACATCTTGGAGAGATGCAGTATTGAAGCCATTCCTGACCATGTTTGGAGTTCCTTCAAACCAGGTGAATTGGCAGAAAGTTCATGTGGGTAAGCTCAGGTTGCCGTGCCCAAGCTGCCGATCATACGGCACTTTGCGATTTGAGTACAAGAATCCTCCTAAATACCTGCTGGTTAACGTAGATCGGACCAAGTGGAACATGTTCAACTTCTCAAGATACCCACTGCAGTTTCCTGACCTGGCGTCAGTACCCATGGCAGACGTAGAAGACTACAAGAAGAAGAAAATGAAGACAATCGACCTGGCTTCAATCCAGAAGAAGTTTCATGCCTACCGCTTGGCTGCAATCGCAAGGCTTGGAATGTGGGTGGTACCTGCAGGAAGCTCTACATGCGTTGCGACGCATTGGATGATGGATGCTGTTCACAGAGTTGGTGGAAAGCGAGTGTGGAAGAGATACTCCAATGGAACGATTAGTGACACGCCGCTGAATCCAAGAACTGAGTTGCCTTACGTGGGTCTGGGATATAACGACCCAGATCCATGTACAGGAGAAGTCACTTTCGTTTACTGCTTGGCAGAACAATCCCACTTGTCCGATACACTTGGCGATCAGGAATGGAGCCCATCGCATAAGCCTTCAAGCTGGTGTCAACAGGTGGTGGATGAAGAATGTGAAGCATATGGTAGGGACGAGGATGTACCCAATTGGTTTCGAAATGGACTGCAGCTCTACGACTTGGAGAGGAGAAAACTTTGAAGAAAATAGTTTGATTTGATGTTGTTTGTACATAAATAAATTTGATTTCTACAAAACCTTGTGCTCCTGGTAATGAAATCTCAATTTCATCATCACCTGGTTCATCCACCTGGTACGTTTTTGCATACCTGGTGCTGGTTGCATAGAACTCAGACTACCTGGTAGATTGTAGTACTGGTTGCAGGAGTGGTTGCAGGACATTACAAAATATCCTCTCATGTCGACATCGCAAGAACCAGAACTGACTCAAAGAAAAAAAAGTAATGACAAGAAACCACCCTATGGAGCCAACACGGCAGAGTCAAATCTGAGCTCTGTCTTGCGTAACATTATATGCAAGAACGATTGGACAAGTCTGCAGGGTGCAAGCCTGGCTGTGATGGCGGTAGTCCTGAAAGACCTGGAATGCATCAAGCATCTCATTACCACTCAGAAGAAGCCTTGCTGGACAGTTCTTCAACGTCTCTTCCAGCCAGGAGGACCAGATCTCTTGAAGAATGCAGGCTCACCAGTTTCCATGGAAGATGTCAACCTGGAGATCTTTACTTGTGGCAAGTGCCACCAGGTGACCAGGATGAAGCTGGATGATAAAGTGTTCTCTGCACCCGGTGACAAGGAAGAGTGGGTAGAGTTCTGTGCATGCATCAATGAAGAGGAGCTGCTGAAAATGCATGAGGAGAAAATGAAGGAGCAACGCAATCAAGAGATTCTCAGAATGCAGATGCTTCAGCAGAAGAGAGAGCGTACACAACACGACGTGATCAGCAGTGACGAAGATGCTGTCCAAGATATGTCGGATCGAGAAGAACCGATTGTTTTGGAATGGTGGGATCAAGAAACAGGAACAGCTGCACCTGAAGAAGATGAAGATTACGACTACGTCTCATATGACATGGTGGATTCAAGAACGAAGCAGGAGAAGATTGTGCCATCCTCTCTTTCCGCTGATGAAAAGTTTGCCGTGGAGACAAAGCTCACTCATCAACAGGTCGGCCAGGTGATAACCAGGATGCGTAGGTTGCTGGAGCAATTTCCTGATGAAGATGTCTACCAGCTAAATGGTTCAAAGATTGAAGTCGATGCAGCATGGTTCTTGAAGTACCTGATTTTTGAAGAGGATGCTTCAAGACAGTTGTTGTCGTCTACATCTTCCAAAAAACCTGTTTTCAAAGTGCAAGACAAGAAAACGTCGACTACCAGGAAGAGAAAAGGAGCCACTTCTGGAAATGCAGGCCCGAGGAAAAAACAAGCTGGAAGATCCATTGCAGGCGGAAAGGACAGACCTGGTGCTGCTGGTGGCAAGGAAGTCATGCAATCCAAGGACTTTTCAATCCCAAGCAACCTCATGAAAGTTCTCCAGACATCTGGAAACGTTGCTACCATATTCTGGTCTTCGTTGAAGTCTGAATTGGATCTTGGTGATGAACATGTGCAGCATTTAAAGGATCACAACCTACTAACCCTTCCCTTGAACACGTACAATGATGCCCAACGTTTTGTGGAGGATTACGTCGTTCCTAGGGCTGTTTGATAACGAAGTACATTTTCGTTTACACTTGTTTGCCGTTGAAAAATAAATATGAGACTTTACATTACAAAATTAATCAATGCAGGTTTCAACTCCCCTTCGTACAATCAATGCAAGTTTCAACTCCTCTTCTCCTGGGAATATCGGATGGAATCTGGTGCTTTTAATGCAGAATATCCAGAAATGGACTGCGTTTGGGCATTTCGGATGGCACCTGGAGCTCTTAGGTTGCACCTGGTCCACACCTGGTGCTTTTAGGTTGCACCTGGTCCACACCTGGTGCTTTTAGGTTGCGCCTGGTGGATAGAAAATCACATTCTAGTAACCTGCTTGTCTATGGCCTAAACCCTAAACCCTAAACCCTAGCCGCGAATTCATGCACCCTAGTGATCCCTAGTGGAGTTCGGTACAGTCGAAGCCTACTAAGTCGAAATGGAAGTGCTCCAGACTCGGAGCCTACTAAGACGAAGTGGTCGTGCTCCTACTATAGATCCTACGAACCGCTATTGCTCTTCACCTGTCACTGTACCCAACATCATTCTGGGATCTGTCACTGTACCCTACATCATCCTGGAATCTCTTTCATCTTAGCCCTAGATCAGACTTTCTTTTCGTACTCCTGGTACACCCTAACAAGTGCAGAGATATCAAGAAAACTTTTCACCTCGGGAGAATACACCACAATTTGGCTTTTCTCCAAGTAAATCAAGCATTAAAAGCATAATGGAGTCCTCCCTAATTTTGAGGCAGGATTGGAAAGCCAAGCTTGAAGCAGAACTCAAAGTGTTTCTTCTAGAAAATGGGGCTGTGTCAAATACAGATATATCTACGCTGATCACAAAAGCGATGTTTGACTCTGCAGATAACAAGAAATCGAGGAGTCCCAAGTTAGAAAGCCTGCGGGAAACATTTGACCTGGTCTTGGGTGCATCTGCCATCCCATTAAATGAAGTCCATTTCTGGATATCAAGTTTTCTAGTGGAAACACTACACACTCGTTCACCTCGCCAAGCTGTCGCTCTCGTCAACACACTTGAGACTAGTACGGAGAGGCGAAGACCAGGAGACACAGAGGTTCTTCAAGCAATCATTGTGCCTGCTACAGATTCTCGGTCTCGTTTAGGACATGTCCAGGTACTTCCAGGAACGAAGTCAACAAGAGAAATATTTCCAGATGACAATTCAATTCAACAGACTCTGCCCAGGAGTGAAAAAGAAGTGACCTGCTCCACATGCAAGTCCAGATTGTTGAAGAAGAATCTCAAGAGACACATGCTACAGGTGCACGGCACTCCTGGCAGAAACTCAACGCCGATGAACGAAGTTGTGCAAGTACAAGAAAAAATGGAGGAAGTAGTGCAAATTGAAGATGATACCGAAGAGGAATACCAAAATCACCTGGGTAAGTATTTCAATCTGACCTGGTATCTGACTCTAACCTGCTTGCCTACATTTACCACAGGAAAACGCAAAAATACATCCAGGGTGAAAAGGATACCTGTCGATGATGTAGATACAAATGACATAGATTGGTCATTTCCCACAACTTCCACGTCAAGACCCAAAAAGCGTACGAAAGTTCTACGAGAACTACGGAGAAATAGAGTTGATCTTCCAGAGGCAGATATCGAACCCCAGCTCGAGGATGACCTCAAACGATTCTACTGGAGAGGAAAGCATGAAGCAATTGCTAAAAACGATGTAGAGTGGAAAGGCATCAAAATGACTCTCCGCCGATTTTTATTCTGGTGTCATCCCGATACTCCTGGAAAAAGAACAAGTTATGAAGTCGACTCGTAATTTCTTTTCATTGTTTTACATTTTTAATCTATTTTGCATTGTCATTAGAAGTTTAAGATCTTCTCTTCTGATCAGCTCTTTTCTCGAGAACCTGGGGTCCTTGAAAGTATCGTCGAAAACGATTGTTAACGCAATTACACGTTTTGGAATCCTGGTCAGATGGAGAAGATCCAGGTTAACTTCATCCATTGCAGATCTCCCAAGCAGCATGCAGTTGAATCAAGTTGAAGCCGACCTGGTCCAATGCAGGAGATCCTGGAATGTTTCAGCCAGTAGAGAAGATATGGAGAAAGATGAAAAATATTTCAAGGATAGAGGACTGTGGATGGATTATCAAGATCTGCGGGAATTGTTCACATCAAGCTACAAAGATATGTGGGAAACAGTATGCACTTCTGGGGACATCAGAAATATGATCGCGTTGATCCTTCTAAGCATGATGTGTCTTACACGACCCTCTGCAAGAACACAAACATATTGCGATTTGACAGTGGGACATATTCGACAGCTCCAGGCTACAAGAAATTCGAAGATTCGTCAGATCGAGATAACGGACTTCAAGACAGCGGCCAAGTACAAGACTCTGTATCTCTCGATACATTCGCAAACTCATTCCATGATTGAAAAATATTTGGAAGTACGGAAAGGTCCAGGCGATGGAGAACCATTATTCATTTCACCTGGCAACTGTAAATGCAATGGGACAGATATACACAGGTATATTCATGGATTCCTGTGGAAAGTGACAGGCGGAAGGATCTCTCTCTCCGTCAATTCGATCAGGAGATCATACAGAACAGCGATCGAACAATCTCAAAGACTCACGAAGTTGGACAAAGAGCTGGTGGATAGCGTGGATACACACAGTACAAAAGTGGTGAACCAGCATTACAACAAGACTTCCAGAAAAGAAATGTCTGAGAGGGCGGACGAATTGTATCACAAAATGTTTGCTGAATAAAAATGTGATTTGTCTTCTAACTTTATGATTTTTTTGCGGAGGCAGGTGTCTGAAATGTTGTAGACGATTTGAAATTTGCGGGTTCAGCGATATCAACATCATTGTACCAGGTAGTTGCACATCATAGAAAATTTGTACCAGGCAGTTTCAGATCATAAAAAAGTTGTACCAGGCAGTTGCTCATCATCATAAAATCGAACCAGGTAGTGTGTAGTCATCAAAAAGTCGTACCAGGTAGTTGGATTTTTATTTTGTTGAAAAGGTATATTGGAAAAGTTTCAAATTGCTGCGCATTCCAGATTTTCTAGAAATCCGTTAGAAGCAGATAGCTGCAGGAACAACCGTGGAACCATGACAGTATGGATCTGCATACGCGTCTTACAACGTGTCCAAGGTCCTAGATTCTGGTGATCAACGCACTTGTCATTCATAAAAGAGGTGGCAAAAACTTCTTCTTCTGGTAACAGAAGAAATCGAACAGCTTTCTGGATCATGGACATCTTGATTCTATTAGTATCAGGAGGCTTAGGCCTCGTACACACAGCTGCAGTGGAAAGTAGCTCGAAGGATGTATATAAGAATCGCTCTCTATTCTTTTCATAGCAGCTATGCGATTGGTAGAAGTGATCTTGATCGCAGATCCACCTGCTCTTGTAGACTTTCCGTGTAAACAATCTGTAAATCAATTCGAAATAAAGATGATAGTATTCTTCTGCCCAGGTCACCTGTTTTTGCAAGAAATGGACCAGATGCAGAATATAATCATAGGAATCCGCCTCAAACTCTCCATAGTCAGTAACTGTTAATGCGATATGGGAGAGTACAGTGACACACCAGAACATGAGCTTGTGTGATACTTTCTTACCAAACTTGGAGATGGAATAAGCAATGCAATCCAAAGCAGATCCAGCTGCTAAGCTCACCTGCACCTGGTGGTGTATATGTTCACAAAGATTGAAAGATACAACAAACCTTGACAAGAACTTGACAATATCGTTCTGGGATGCAGAAAGAAGCTCAACAGGTGACAATACAACATCTTGAACTCCACAATCGTATTCACCAGCATTTGCCGTCTCCATAATATCTGCAGCTCCCATGATTCTGAACGATCTGAGCAGGTAGATATACTGATTTGCGTCCAGGAAGAAGGGGAGAGAGTGCAAGTCCCAGATACTGCTGCATGATTCTTCATCCTCATCAGTTCCGTCACATCTATAAGCTTTAGGCGTCGTCTTGAGCTTGTCAGTATCCACAGATATTGGTTTTCCATTCCAAAATTTAAGTACCTGGGCGGACACAAACATATCCTCTCCAATAGAGTCCCAAGACTGAAAGCGGGGAAAGTTCTTATTGGACAGGTCATATCGAGACAGTATCGAGTGGTCCATCAAGCAGGTGGCGTACGTTTTCCTGAACACCAACGGAAATCCTTGATCAAGTAAACAGGAGTGATACTGCACCACATACCAGGAGATGGTGGTGGTGATTCGTGTATGTGCTTCTGTCCAGGAGGCGGCACTATTCTTCTGCCTTTTGTTGTGAGTGTGGATATCTTGACTGCAGATACGTGTGACGTGGATTGTATCTGGACTGTCTATGAACACGTAGCCTCCTTGGTCTCCAGCTGCAGGTATTGCTAGAAGTCTGTAGTTGATTCCAGAATCCGAGTCTTGGTTAATGCAGAGGATATCTTTGATGACACCTGAAAGATGGAACAGCGTAGGCAAATCACCAGGTTCAGGAGCAGCTTGTTGTAGAATGTTGAGCAGAGATGAAGTGGAGACTGTTGGAGGAACTTGTATATCGTTGTACCATTTCTGCTGCTGCTGCTTGTTGTAGGAGATCCTGGAAGGTACAAGTGATTGTTCTGGTGGTGTGTTGTTGATGCTCGTTGATTCACCTTGTGTTCGTTTCCATGCGGCGCTTCTTACTCCTCCTCCTCCTCGTGCATCTGCCATGTTATTGGAGGGGGGG
>Ga0315902_10014750_pt1 | contig 10035 bp, 5 predicted proteins | sample LakEriMetagenome_9_FD_203523 | JGI IMG/M metagenome (GOLD analysis project Ga0315902, IMG submission 203523) | Freshwater fungal communities from buoy surface, Lake Erie, Ohio, United States - Buoy 12 MA117 | ecosystem: Environmental > Aquatic > Freshwater > Lake > Lake biofilm | place: USA...
TTGCAACTGACTGCGCCCGAGGCCCTCGACCCGATCGGCCGCTGCGCGGACGAGTTCGATCGAATCCTTTTGAGAAGCGATCCCCAGGGGATTAAAGCGAATGAAGATCGCAGCCGTTCCGTCCTTGCCGATCACGGAGCCTTCGAGCCTAGCCCGAGCCGCAAGCGGGGTCAGGGAAAGAGGGGGCGCGACCAATCCATTGAAAATCTCCTCGGAGGTCTGAAGCGATTCGACGAGCGGTTCGGTCCGGGAGTCTAGGTCTTGGATGCTCTGAGCAAGCGACCCGAGGCGTGGATCGGAAAGGGTCAGGTTCTCCCAGGATGCGATCAGGTACTGATCCGAGCCGAAATGGTCGATGAACCACTCGTATCGGGCTCGCTCCACCCGCCCCTCGGGGAGCCAAGCATGGGCCGATGCGGACCCAATCTTGATATGCGATGCAGCCCAGAGAATCAGAGGCATTAGCAAAGCCAAGAGGACCAGGAACCAGAATGAGGTTCGGTCTAACTGCTTTGCTCGGGAAACTTGCTCGCTTGTCGACACAGAGGATGGATTCCCGAAACGAGGGGTTGAATCAAGGGGAGCGTCGACGAGGGATCAAGCGGTCGAAGAGCCCTTTTTTGGGGGCAGGTACCGTCGAGGCAGTTTCTCTGGGGTGATCGACCCGTTGGTGAGCGGTGCTGACGATCTCTAGGTCCGCCAATTCACCGAGATACTTCTTACGGACTTGGGGGTCTTTGCGAACGGTGTCGGGATCTCCCTCGCAGAAGACTTTTCCTTCATCGATCACGTAGCAGCGATTGACGCTTTTGAGGATCTCTTGGGCATCGTGATCGGTGATCAAAACCGAAATCCCAGCGGCCCGCAACTGATGGATGATGGGCCTCATCGATTGGACGGTCACCGGATCGACCCCGGCATAGGGTTCGTCGAGCATGATGATTTTGGGATTGGAGACCAAGCATCTTGCGATTTCCAATCGACGGCGTTCCCCACCCGAGAGCGTGGCGGCCTTGGAGGTGCGGATGTGTTTGATATTGAGCAGTTCGAGCAACTCGTCGGTCCGCTTGCTGCGGTCTCGCCATGAGTGGCCGAGCATCTCCAGAATTGCCGAAATGTTTTGCTCGACGGTCAGCTTTTTAAAGACGCTGGGCTCTTGGGCCAAGTACCCCATTCCGCCGTCGCGGGCTCGCAGGAACATCGGCCAGCGGGTCACGTCGTCTTGCCCCAAAAAAACTTTTCCATTGTCGGGTTGGACCAACCCGCAGGTCATCTTGAAAGAGGTCGATTTGCCAGCGCCGTTAGGACCTAGGAGCCCAACGATTTCGCCTGCTGCGACGCGAAAGGAAACTCCTTGGACGACCTTGCGCCGTCCGAATGTTTTTTCTAGATTTTCGACTCGTAGAACGTCCATGCTCCAGCGAATTCCTTGGGTTAGCGAATCAGGCTCATGCGTTGGAAGTTGGGGATGAATGGGATTTTGCCATAGGTCCAATAGTGGGGCCAGAAGACCATGACGGCTCGACCGATCATCAAACGGCCGGGTTGCCCGGCCTCTTGGCGGACGTTCCACATCCGAGCGTCGGAGGACGCTTGGGTGTTGTCCCCCATCGGGAAATAGTCCCCTGGACCGAGTTGGTAGATCAATCCTTCTGACGACCAGTCGGTTTGCGATGCACCCTTTGCCACACGGTAGGGATCCTTGGTGTTCCTGACGTTGATCGGTTCGTCGTAGCGGGATGAGGAGCTACCCCCAAAGGTCGTTGCGGTGTAGAAGATATCTCGGAAGACCTGGGCCTGAAGGATCTTGCCGCTGCCACCCTGGATGCCGATTCCCAGAGGAGCCGCATCGAGAGGATTCTCTGGGCGATAGACCGGAAGATGGCGATAGTTTTCCACTGCAGCCTCGATCGAATATCCACCGTCGATTCCCCAGGGGATCGATTTGCCATCGACCCACAATCGCAACGCATCGTCGACGTTGGCATAGCGGATGCGATGCGTCGAGCCGGATCGCACGGGGGTTTGCGCTTCGAGCGTCGATGCAAAGCCTTGGGTCGATTCGAACACAGAAATCGCCTTGCCATCATGCAGCGCTCTTGCGGTCGCTTTTCCCGTGCTTAAATCGATCTGGCAAAGGAATTCGACTCCTCCCTCGACGAGCAAAAGTTCCAGAGCCTGGGTGCCTTTGGACGTTGAGATATGCCACTGGCCTGCCAAGTCGCCGACCCAATGCGCACCATCGGTTTCGATATTGTCGGAGCGACCGTTTGCGGTTCGAAAGGTCTTGTGGTTGTAGGCTGTAAAGTCGGTAATGAACCGGAAGTCGCCGGAGTTTGGCGATGCCCCCGAGCGGTTCGATTCTTCGAGCCTATGGGTAAACCTGAGCATGGCCGTCGAGCCTTCAGGCACATCGGAAACCTGTGCGTCCCAACGGTACTTCGATGCGCGATTCGTCGGCGTCGCTTGATTCTGAGTTTGCCACTTAGGCACCGAATCCTGCGAGGCGTCTTGCCATGAATCCGCAATGCGTCCTTCGCCCACGGCTGGCGAGAGATGCTCGGTGTCGGCGACGGCCTGAAGGGTCGCGCCGACGACCGAAGGTGGTTTGCGAGCGATCCGGAATCCGTCAGCCGATTCGTAGGTGGATATCCCTTTGGGGTATTTTGGGTTCTTGACGTAGATGTCCCCGTGCCAAATCTTGAGGGTCTCGCCCGGCAACCCGACGCAGCGTTTGATGTAGTTTAACTTGGCCTGCTCGATGAACTTAAAAACGATGACTTCCCATCGCTTCGGATCGCTCAGCGCATAGGCCAGTTTGCTCACGAGGATCCGATCGCCCGAGAAGGTGGCGTGATTCTTGTTTTTCTCGATGTCCATCGACTCGCGTTTGCGGCAAAGCGGGCAGATCGTCTCGACGACCATAACGTCTTTGCGAGCGCCCGTGCTGCTGTCGAACTCTTCGCTCGCCCCGCTTTGGTACTGGTAGCCGCAGTGCTCGCACTGGATGTCTTTATGGGCACCCATCAACGTTGGAGCCATCGACCCGGTCGGGATGATGAACGCGTCGGCGACAAAGGACTTGAAGAGCAGTGCGAGGATAAAAGCGACTGCCAAGCTTTCGATGGTTTCGCGAAAGACCTGAACGGGCGGCTGGGATTGAGCCCCTGAGTCATCCCCTGATTCAGCTTGGGGTTGGCTTGCAGAGGCCGAGGGATTGGATTTCGTTGAGGACAAGGCCATCGTCGATGGAACGCTTCGGATAGATAGATGAAAGGAGATCACACAGGCCGTCGAGCTGCTATTGTAGTTTTTAAGCCGAAAGCAGACTGCGCTGATTGCCGGAAATCGTTGGGGTTTGGAGCATAAAAAAAGCCCCGGAACCCTGTCGGGTTCCGAGGCTTATCAGTCGGATCAGTCGGATCAGTCAGATCAGTCGGATCAGTCGGATCGGTCGGATCGGTCGGATCGGTCGGATCGGTCGGATCAGTCGGATCAGTCGGATCAGTCGGATCAGTCGGATCAGTCAGATCAGTCAGATCAGTCAGATCAGTCAGATCAGAGGACTACTTCGCAGCCTTGGCGAACTTGGCCTTGCCGTAAGCTTCTTCGCCGAAAAGGTTAGCAACCTTGTCGTCGTCGCTCATCTTTTCTGCTTTGCCTTTGCAGTTGTTGCAGCAGAAGGAAATCTTGGCACCCTTGAACTCAACGGTAGCGTCCTTATTGAGTTCTCCGCCGGAGAATGGGCAAGCCTTTTGGGTCACTTGGCCAGTTGCGATCAATTGGTGATTGGCCTTGGCTGCCATGGCCTTTTTGTCTGCATCGAACTTGCCTTTGCAGTTATCGCAGCAGAAGTAGACGTTGCATTCTTTCCATTCGCTGGTCTTGGCTTCCTTGGCCGCAGCCCCGGATACCATGCACTTGACCTTGGCGAAATCGATCTTTTCAGCGTAAGCGGTTACGGCTGAGAAAGCGACCAGAGCGGCGAAAGCCGCGGCAAAAAGATTCTTCATTATGAACTGACTCCAGATGGAACAATCGGACAAAAAAACGAACGTTGCTTGGCCCTCTATGGTAGGGCGCGCACAATCCCGGTGTCAATCTCGCAACGGTAAAAACCCGGAAATAAGCATCGGTTTTGCTTATGCCATTCGAGCCATGAGAAGTTCGTGTTGGCATAGCAGTTCTTTGGGCATGGAGTGGTAGAGTTTCAAGAAGAACTGGTTTTGGCTTGTGATTTCGGCCAGGAAGTCCTCGCGGCGGAATTCCATGGCCGCATCGAATTGGTCGTGGGTGAAGCCCTCGAGTCCTTTGACGCAGAAGTCCTCCCAATCCGGGGTCCAGCCGATGGGGGTTTCGTGTCCTGGGATGCGACCGTGGCATCGTTTGACGATCCACTCGAGGACGCGGATATTCTGTCGGAAGCCGGGCCAGAGGAAATTCCCTTGGGCGTCTTTTCGGAACCAGTTGACGTGGAAAATTCTCGGGAGTCGGCGGATGTGTTTTCGCATATCGAGCCAGTGGGCAAAGTAGTCGCCCATGTTGTATCCGCAGAATGGGAGCATCGCCATCGGATCGCGTCGTACGGTTCCGACCGTACCGCTTGCGGCGGCGGTCGTCTCGGAGCCTTGGGTGGCCCCGAGGAATACTCCGTGGGTCCAGTCGAAGGCTTGGAAGACCAGAGGCATGGTTGTTGGTCGACGACCACCGAAGACGATCGCATCGATAGGCACTCCATCTGGGTTTTGCCATTCGGGGTCGATGTTGGGGCATTGGTCGGCCGGTGCGGTGAATCGGGAGTTGGCATGGGCGGCGAGTCGTCCTGATTGCGGGGTCCAGTCTTGCCCGGTCCAATCGATCAGATGGCTAGGTGGTGCCGAGAGGCCTTCCCACCACACGCCGTTTTGGTCCGTCAGAGCGACGTTGGTGAATATCGTGTTTTTCGACAGCGCGTGCATCGCGTTTGGGTTGGATTGCCAGGAGGTACCCGGCGCGACGCCGAAGAATCCGGTCTCGGGGTTGATCGCATGGAGTTTGCCCGACTTGCCGGGCCAGAGCCAAGCGATATCGTCTCCGACGAGGGTGGTTTTCCAGCCGGCTTTTAGGTAGTCCTCCGGGGGCGTGATCATCGCCAAGTTGGTCTTGCCGCAGGAGCTTGGGAACGCAGCCGTCAGATAGGTTTTGACCCCATCGGGGCTTTCGAGTCCCATGATGAGCATATGTTCTGCCATCCAACCATGATCTCGAGCGATGGTGCTGGCGATCCGCAAGGCGACGCATTTTTTACCGAGCAAGGCGTTGCCGCCATACCCGCTCCCGAAGGACCACACCTCGCGGGTCTCAGGGAAGTGGACGATGTACTTTTCATCGTTGCAGGGCCAAGCCGAATCGGATTGGCCTTTGGCAAGTGGAGCACCGACACTGTGCAAGCAGGGGATAAACGCTCCGTGAGCACCGAGCTTGCGGAATACTTTTTGCCCCATGTGGCACATGATCTTCATGCTGACGACGACATAGGGCGAGTCGGTCAATTCGACTCCTACGAGTGCCAGCGGACTATCGATCGGTCCCATGCAAAACGGGACGACATACATGGTCCGTCCTCGCATGGAACCTTGGAATTTGTCCCTGAGCAGCGCTTTCATTTTTTCCGGATGTTGCCAATGGTTCGTCGGACCGGCATCGGATTCTCGAAGCGAGCAGATGAAGGTACGGTCTTCGACGCGGGCCGTATCCGAAGGATGGCTGCGTGCCAAGAACGAGTTTGGATGCAGCTTAGGATCGAGCCGAATCAGAGTTTTGGACTCGACGAGCTGGTCCGTCAGCGTGTTCCATTCCTCATCGCTCCCATCGCACAGGACGATGCGGTCGGGTTGGCACACACTTGCCATCTTGCGAATCCACTTCTCGAGACCGGCGTTGGGGCAATCGAAGGGTAGTTTTTCGAATTCGTTGGTGTTCATGTTGGCATTCGTTCTTTCAGATCGGCGGATCGGACGTTTCAAAGTCCGCATGCAGGATTCTAACGGTAGCGAAAACTAGGTCGCTTGAGAATGCGAGCCGCTGCAAAGCCCTGGCGGATTTCGAAAATCGGCCGATTTCCGACTCGGTTCGATCGCTGAACGAATTGTTATCTATGGGTCTTTAAGCAATTACTCCGAATCGGAGTTTCCGCCATCAGAGTAAACGTCTTATAATCGATCGGGCGTGGAAGATCATCCCGGACCCAACACGTGCCGCAATATTGAAGAAAAAAATTGGATACCAAGCCGTCAGCCTTCTCGCCTGAGCAGGTTCAACATGCCATCGAACACGCAATCCACTATCTGCCCTCTCAAGGGCCGATTGCGGTGTTTGTTCATCACAACACCTTGCATGCCTTTGAGCATCTGCCGTTTGAACTAGCGGTTATCGAGGGTTGGAAAAAATACGGTGCAGAACCTTATTTGTCTGAGGATCGCTACCGTCAGGAGTTTCTCCGTGGACGCATCGCACGTGAGGATATCGAGCAGGTCTTAGCCAAGGACTTGGACCATCGCGCCGAGGAACCGATCGTGCTTGGCACGACGCGTTATGAGCTGCGATTGGCCATGTTGCTCCACCCGATTCGAAATGCTCCGGAGGAGGAACTCCGTTGGTTCATCGCCGAGACCAAAGCGCTCAGGGAGTTCCGCGATGATGTACCCCCTAACGTGGAATCGAAGGTCATCCGTTCGGTGCAGGAATGGATGGAGCGAAATTCGAAAGTCACACAGCAATTTACACAGCAATTTACACAGCAATTTACACGGCAATTTACACGGCAATTTACACAGCATTTTACACAGCATTTTACACAGCATTTTACACAGCATTTTACACAGCATTTTACACAGGGGTCCAAAAGCGAGGATCCGACAGCGGTTTCCTCTCCTGAGCAATGGAGAGCGTGGACCTTGGAATGGTTGCACCGAGTCTGCATCAAGGGGGCATCGCTCGTCGGTGAAGTTCTCAACGATACGATCCCGGTCCGTCGCCATCGGGATATCGTGCTAGGCTCGCACGGCATCGATTGCGATGTGCGTGTCAATGAGCAATTGATTCGTTTTTTGGGCAGCGCGACCGACCAAGGTTTTGCGCAATGGGGGCTGCCTGATCGGGATCGACCTTTGTTCGAGTTGTTTCAAGAACTCTACGGAGTACGTTCGATTTTTCAGCCCGGTTGGCTCAAGGAGCTTTCGGATCTGATCGCACAGGACCGCGCGTCGGATCGCAGTTCGATCGAGTCGATCGTCCACTCTTTGGAATCGCTTGGATTAAGGGAGTATGGACTCGATGATTTCATCGATAGCACCTTGCTGAGCTTGCCGGGTTGGACCGGAATGATTTGGCAACTCGAGACCAATGCCGAATGGACACCTCGCCCCTTGCGCGACGGTTCGCTTCAGGACTACCTTGCGATCCGACTTCTACTCGACCGCGCTAGCCTTCGCTCGGCCTTGGGGCAAATCGCGGAACTCGAGGACCGGCCGTCGCTCGAGCAGGGGAGCTTGTCGATGGAGCGATTGGCTCAAGTCCTCGCGTTTCATCAGCGGCGAAATGTTCGCCAGACCGTAGATCAGCGAGCGTTCATTCTCTTTCAGGTCGCCCAGCTCCTAGGTTGGTCACCCAACGAACTCGAGGCCCTCTCGGCCACCGAGTGGCAGAGCCTAATGGACGAGATCAGCCACTGCGGGACCATGGAACGACGTCGTTTGCTCCATCTTGCTTACGAACAGCATTACCGCAACGAAGCCCTCGATGCGATCGCATCGCAACCTGCACCCGTTGCGGCTGCAGTGCCTACCACGGCTTCTAGGCCTATTTCGTTCCAGGTCATCACGTGCATCGACGACCGAGAGGAGTCCTTTCGGCGTATCCTCGAGGAGATCGACCCGGCGGTCGAGACGTTTGGAGCCGCAGGGTTTTTTTCCGTACCGATGTACTTTCGTTCCAGTTCTGATGCTCACTACATCCCGCTCTGTCCGGTCGTGATCAAACCCAAGCACTTCGTCGACGAGATCGGGCAACTGTCCCAACAAGAGCTTCAAAGGCGGCAGGCCGAAGCCAGGCGGGTCCTGGGCCAGGCCTCGCACCGTCTGCATATGGGGAGCCGTTCGTTGGCTGCAGGAACTCTCACGAGCCTGCTCGGGTCCCTGGCTAGCCTTCCGATGGTCGCTCGCGTGCTAGCTCCTCGTCTGACTTCCCGCATCCGCGAGTTGGTCGCCAGGGTGGTAAAGCCCAGCCAAGCGACATTGCTACTGATCGAAAGGATCACGCCCGAGGCGAGCATCGACGCTACTGCCTCGGGAGCGGCTCACTATCGCGAAGCGAAGCTCGATCAGGAAGCGATGCTCAATCAGGGCTTTACGCTCGAGGAGATGGCCAACATGGTCGAGCGCCTTTTAGGGGATCTGGGACTCCATCGCTTTGCACGCTTGGTGTTGATTCTGGGACATGGCTCCTCGAGTTTGAACAATCCCCACGAGTCGGCTTACAACTGCGGGGCATGCGGGGGAGGGCGAGGCGGCCCGAACGCTCGAGCCTTCGCGATGATGGCCAACGATTATCGCGTTCGCAAGATCCTTCAAACGCGTGGTTTGGAGATTCCCGAATCGACTTGTTTTGTCGGCGGCTATCACAACACATGCACCGATTCGGTCGAGTTTTTCGACATCGACCGTTTGGCGCCGAGCCGCCATATGGACTTTTTGCAAGCTCAATCTCTGATCGATCAAGCTCGTGAGCGCAACGCCTCGGAAAGGAGCCGTCGATTCACTTCAGCGTCTTTGGGGCTCAAGCCTCCCGAAGCGCTCAAGCATGTCGAGGCCCGCGCTGAGGATTTGGCGCAAGCACGCCCCGAGTACAACCATGCAAGCAACGCGGTCTGCTTTGTGGGGCGGCGATTGCGGACCCGGGGATTGTTCATGGATCGACGATCCTTTTTGACCTCGTACGACCCTACCAGGGATGGACCCGGCTCGGAGATTCTCACGAGGATCCTACAAGCGGTCATTCCGGTGTGCGCTGGGATCTCCTTGGAGTATTACTTTTCGACCGTCGACAACGCGGTTTATGGATGCGGCTCGAAGTTGCCGCACAACATCACCTCGCTTTTGGGGGTCATGGAGGGTGCCGCAAGCGACTTGAGGACGGGTCTGAGCCAGCAGATGGTTGAAATCCATGAGCCCATGCGGATCTTGTTCGTCATCGAGAGCACTCCGCGTGCTGTCCTGGAGATCTTGGCCAAGAACCCGGTTCTGGATCGCTTGGTATCGAATCGATGGGTACAGCTTGCGACACTAGCTCCGGATTCGAATCGAATCGAGCTCTACCAAGACGGTGGGTTTGCGGATTATCAACCGACATCATCGGCGATTCGGGTCGTTGCCGATTCGTATGCCTGCTACCACCATCGACGAGACCATCTTTCGTTTGCAAGATTGGGAGTGCAATAGCTCGCTATGAGTTCCGTGCTGAATTGTCTTGCGGCCATCGTGCTGGGTTGCCCGATTTTGACATTGCTGATTCTGGGGCTTTCGGGCTTGATCCAAAGGCCTTTGCCTGAGCGATTGGTCGATCGACTCACCAAGTTCCATGTCGCCATGGGTCTGGTCGCTACGCTCGGAATCCTGGGGATCATGATCGGAACGAACCACTCGATGGAGGTTTTGGATTTAGGGAATTTCGTTGAGATTGGCCAAGAGCATTTCCATTTTCATTTGGAGTTCATCTTCGATCGTTTGAGCATCCCGATGGTGCTTATGACGTTCGTATTGGTCGGGGTGATCGGTTCCTTTGCGAATATCTATCTTCAAAGCGACGCGGGGTATTATCGGTTCTTTGTTTGCTTTTCGATGTTTCTCGTCGGATTGCTTTTTGCTTTCCTGGCAGGCACGATTGAAACATTGTTTCTGGGTTGGGAGTTGGTCGGCTTATCCTCGGCGCTTTTGATCGCTTACTTTCACGAGCGCACTTCGCCGGTTGAGAATGGGTTGAGGGTATGGGGGATTTATC
>Ga0315902_10014756_pt1 | contig 10033 bp, 9 predicted proteins | sample LakEriMetagenome_9_FD_203523 | JGI IMG/M metagenome (GOLD analysis project Ga0315902, IMG submission 203523) | Freshwater fungal communities from buoy surface, Lake Erie, Ohio, United States - Buoy 12 MA117 | ecosystem: Environmental > Aquatic > Freshwater > Lake > Lake biofilm | place: USA...
TTTCTGTCCAAGAAGGAACTTTGCCGTGTTTTGGGCGACTTTCGGAAGAATCCTCAGAGCGATCCGAATCATTCGGGTCGTCGAACTCGTCGAAAGAATCCACGGAACGCTCCTTGGACGATCCTTCTACGTCTTCTTGTGAATCCGAGTTGCGGCGACCGCGTCGCTTGGGCCTTCTTTCTCTTGAGGAAGAAGACTCCTGTGAGCTTCGGTTCCGATCGCCCCGTGTTGAATCGTTGGACTCGTCTGGTTGGTCATTGAACAACACTTCGTCTTCGCGATCCAGATCGATCGGATCGGAGTCCGACGCGATGCCTTGGGCGAATCCCGAGTGCTCTTTGCGTCGGTCGGAGTCACCTCGTGCGTTGCGATCGCGACGATCGCCGTCTCGTCGATCACTTACGGGACGGTCGTTGCCTCGTCGATCGCTATCGCGTCGATCGCTTGTGGAGCGATTGCCATCGCGGCGATCGCCCTCTCGTCGATCGCTCACCGGACGATCGTTGCCTTGTCGTTCGGTATCGCGTCGTTCGGTATCGCGTCGTTCGGTATCGCGCCGTTCGCTTGTGGGGCGATTGTTATCTCGTCGATCGCCATCTCGTCGATCGCCATCTCGTCGATCGCCATCTCGTCGATCGCTTACCGGACGGTCGTTGTCTTGTCGTTCGCTGTCGCGTCGCTCGCTTGAAGGGCGATTGCTATCGCGGCGATCACCATCTCGACGATCACTCACCGGACGGTCGTTGTCTCGACGTTCGTTATCGCGGCGATCGCTTGTGGGCCGATCGCCTTCGCGCGGTGAGTTGCCGCGTCGCTCGCCTCTGGGGCGATCGTTGTCGCGTCGATCTTGATCTTGGGCACCCCTAGGTCCGCGCCGATTGTCTCGCGAAGGAGTTTGGTCGAAGCTTTCTTCGGAGCGAACTTCGAGGGCGGGATCTGCGGATGGATCGGCCGGAAGGGTCGCATCGTCGCGCTGACCTCTGCGAGGAGCGCGCCTTGGTCCCCGGCGATCCGATTCGATTGAGTCTTGATCCCTCGGATCGGGGCGTCGGTTTCGTGGAGCCGAGGGGCTTGCCGTCGAAACAGGGGCGTCGTTCTTGCTGGACGCTTGGGGGGAATCGGGCGCCGACGTTTTTTCTTCGGAATCCCACATGCTGCTCGAACCCGACCTTTTGGACGATGGACGGCTCGCTTGCGAATTGCGATCTTGCGAATCTTTCGATTCGTGAACTTGGGGTTCGAAGGACTTGGGTGCAACCGGGGTCTCGGGCGGTTCGCGTCGAGAATCGGAGGAGACGCCAAAGAGGTTCGCTAGAGCGTCCCATGAGCTCTGGAGCATGGACCTTTCGCGCGGCTCCTTGACCTGCGGTTCTTTAGCTTGAGGCTCTTTGACCCGTTGCGAGGGTGTCCGAGACTCTCCGGATCGAGAAGCAGGAGGTTGGGGTTTTGAATCAGACAGGGGAGATGCCTGATTGAAGTCGGATTGAGAAGGAGTCGGGGGCGAATCGGAAAGCCCGCCGCCGAAATTGTCTTGGACCGCCTCGGTGGGAGGCTTGGGCTTCTTGGGAGACGATGCGGTTGACCGACTGCGTGCTGCGCGGGGATTGTCGTCAGGCTTTGAGTCGGAGTTCGGTCCCGGCAGAATGCTTGGGGTGCTGAGATTCTCCGGCTTGCTTAGAGTCTCTTCGGGGGGATCCGTTGGCCGACTGGGGGTCTTCGATTGGACTGGGGCAGTCCCCGCAGTGGGCTCGCTGGGAGCTTCGGTTTTTGGCGATTTCTTCGAGCGTGGAGCAAGATTCGGCGTGCCGAGCTGATCTGCAAGCAAATTCCAATGGTCTGACATAGAGTCCTGTTTTATTCCGTTCGTTACGCACCTGAATCGGCCCTGAGCGTCGACATGGGTTTAAGGATATCCCTTGAAACCCGTTGTGGCAACCGTCGCAAAAAAAAGCTTCGCCTCTGTGAGGATTCCGTGAAATTACCCCATAAATCGCCTGCTAACCCCATGATTGGACTAGACTTAGGTCAATCGCATCCGAGAATTTGTCTCGTGGTGCGCTCGTCGGAGGGAATCAGGCGAGCGAAATTAGGAATTATTTATCGAAAATGTGTCGTTTTTGCTCGACGGGTCGGAGTCTGTCATGGAGAGTCGGTTCAAAGTCAATGACTGGGTGATTTGCACAAGGGAAAAGTACGGGCTTTCGCCCGGAAAACGTGCGAAAAACATCAGCCCAGCTCCCCGAGGAGATCTTTATTCCTACGAGGTTGATAAGTATTGGATCGTCCGATCGGTAAGCGACCAAGATTTGGTTTTGGAAACACGAACCGGAAAACAGCATTTGGTTCCCCTCAAAGACCGTCGAATCCGGGTGGCAAATTGGTGGGAACGCTGGATTTACCGCAACCGTTTTCCCGCGAAAAACCAGATTTCTCCGTCACAAACCCACCCTGAGGCCGAGCCGACTGCTTTTGCTTCGGCCCAATCGATATCGCAGGCGGCAACGCAAGCTGCCACGCATTCCGGGGGTTCAAGACTCCCCAGAGGAGCTTGATCTCCAGGATTTTCGACCAGAGGACTGGCTCTCCGCGGACAAGAGGTCTTGACGTTTTCCGCGTTTAGCAATTATCTTTGTACCCACAAAGCCTAGGTTTCCGTCCTTGGGCGGGTTGTCGGCATAGCTTCAATTGGCAGAGCACCGCATTCGTAATGCGGGGGTTGTGGGTTCGACTCCCACTGCCGGCTTTCTCAGCTTCGTGAATCAGAATTGGAACCACAGCATCCATGGTAGCAGCATCATCGATCGACATTCGTGAAGTCGTCCTGGCGAATCAGTCCTTTGGACCGTCAGATATCGAGCGGATCACACGAGCCGTCGAAGAAGACCTCACGCAATTGGCTTTGCTCAAAGATGCAGTTCAAGAACTTCAACAGACTCAAGGACTATCGCCTGCCACGCAAGTGCGTCTAGGGGTTTGCTTGTTTCTCCTCGGCAGGTTTGCTGAGTCCGAAAGTGCCCTCAAGCAAGGCGATGGCGGAGCCTTGGCTCAGTACTACCTCGGAAGAATTTGCTTCCAAACCGAACAATTCCAACGCGCCTTGGATTACTACCAAGCGGCCGAAAAGGCTGGATACACCGTCGAGTGGTGCCAACTCTCCAGAGCCGAAGTGCTCCGATATCTCGGACGCAAAGAAGAAGCCCTCCAACTGCTCGACAACATTTTTGGACCCGTCGAACAGCACCCCGAGTACCCCTACCAGCGGGCAGCGACCCTGGCTTCCATCGGAGGGAATCTCCCCGAGGTCATCGCTCTGTACCAAAGAGCCCTTCAACACAACCCGAAACATGGCGGTGCCCTCTTCGGCTTGGCCCTGGAGTACGATAGGCTCGGACACGATCAACAAGCCTTCGAACTCTACCAACGCGGCGCAGGGCTGATCCCCTCGCACATCGGCACACTGTTGAATCTCGGACTCCTCTACGAAGACCGAAATGACTATTCACGTGCCCAGGGCGTCTACCGACGTGTCCTGGAGACCTGCCCAGACCACCACGTCGCCAAGATGTATCTTAAGGACGCAATCGCCGGTGGCCCCGAATCGGTAGACGAAGAAACCCACAAGAAAAACGAGAAACTAGCCCAACTGCTCAACATTTCGGTGACCGACTTCGAACTGTCCGTCCGATCCCGAAATTGCTTGCAAAAAATGGGGATCCGCACCCTGGGAGACCTCACGCGTGTCTCCGAACAAACACTCCTCTCGAGCAAAAATTTCGGCGAAACCTCTCTTGTCGAAATCAAGGAAATGCTCTCCGCAAAAAATCTCTCGCTCGGGCAGTATGCTCACGAGAAGCGAGAAGCCGAGCCCCCCTTGGACCTCTCGGGTATGACCCCAGATCAGCAAATGCTTCTGGACCGCCCGATCTCCGAACTGAATCTATCGGTTCGAGCAAGAAAATGTATGGTCCGCTTGCAACTCAACACCATCGGTGAGTTGATCCGAAAGACCGGCGATGACCTGCTCGAATGCAAGAACTTTGGCGTCACAAGCTTGACCGAAGTTCGCGAGAAACTCACCGGGCTGAACCTGAAACTCCGCGGCGATTGATCCGAAACCCTTCGGCTCGGCTCTCTGTCTTCTGGATTTGTTGTAATGCTAGCGAAACCCGCTACACTGTCGGTCTTCGCTCTAGCAAGACTTATCCGAAGCAATACCTTCTAGCCGTGGCTCTATGGGCATCCTGCGATTCCGACTCCCCGACCATTCCCAGTTCGATTCGCGCTTTTGGGAATCGGCCTATGTCGCCGGGGCGATCGAAGGGATCCCGAAACCCTCACGACGTTCGATTTCCGACGGGATCCTGAACTTCGAATTCGACGAAAACGATACCTGCAAGCTATCGATACCCTGGCCGACGAAGGACTATGGACCGGTCGTTCTTACCTCAACGTCCCTGAAAAGCTCAGAGACTCCCTATTCACTGCGTTTGGAATTGGCCCGAGGAACGATCCATCGGATCCGTACCCGTGCCTTTTCCTGGGAGCATATCCGAGGCTTGCGGATCCCCTCGGCCTACCATGCGTCGATGGACCAAGCCCTCGAGCACTTCGTCCAGGCGGTCATCGAAGAAAAGGGCCGCGACGCGTACGGACAACAGGCCCAATGGTCGATCGATAAGGCCATCGAGGCCTCCCGGTCCTTAGCCCGAGCTTATTCTTCGCAAGTCCTTCAAGCTCGATTGCTCGGCGGTGAAAAACTTCAAACGCTCTTCGGAGTGCAACTTCCGACAATCCCAGATTGGCATTCGATCGGCCAAGAACTCTTGCCCGCTTGCAATGCCGTGAGCGTCGACCTTGGAATCCATCGAATCGCACCTGGAGCAAACCGACTGGCAGATAACGATCCGATCTTCCAACAGCTCGACTGGGCCAAAGAGAGAGACCTTAAGGTCATCGGCGGGCCTTTGTTATCGCTTCAACAGGGCAGGTGCCCGTCGTTTATCCAGCCATCGACACCCTTCGAACAAGTCTGCTCCAAGGTGTTTAACCGTGTTGAAAACGTCGTTTCGCAATGTCTCGGGCGTGTTCGATTGTGGGATGCGAGCGCAAGCATCAATGCTTGTGCTCAGTACGAATTGAGTGACGAACAAGCCTTCCGTTTGGCCTCGGGAATTATCGGTGCGATTCGAAGCATCGACCCCAAGAGCCCGATCGTGTTTTGTATCAACCTGCCAGCCGCAGAGTACATGACTCGAAACCAACAGAGCATCGATCCTTTTCGCTTTGCGCGTAGCTTGATCCAAGTCCACGACAAAGACATTGCAGGCATCGGCCTGGATTTGAATTTGAACTGCTGGCCCCATGGGACATTGCCGAGAGATTTGATCGATTTGTCGGACATCATCGACCACTGGCAATTCCTCGAGAAATCCCTCTTGGTACGATTGACCGCTCCGCTTTCGCTCGAAAACGATCCGACGGCTTTGTATCAAAACTCCATCGTCTCATCCTGGGCCTATCCGGGCAGCCAACCTTCGCTTCAAGCCCAAGATTGCACGCAAGACACCGATCCGGATCTTTTTGGAACTAGGCTTGAAGAAAGCTCGGCGCCGGCAGTCGAGGTTCGCCCGACGGCTCTGCCCCCCAACGGCCTGGAGCTTCTTCAGTTGCTATTATCCAAGCCGAGTGTGCACGGGATTATTTGGAACCAAGCGATCGATTCGAGCGACCACCTGTTTCCCAATGCAGGTCTTTTCTCCGCAGACTCTCGGCGTCGTCCGCTCGTCGAATGCATGTCCCGATTGCGAGAGCAGTACGTCATCTAAATCCTTGTCCGCCTGCAAACCAAGCCATAAAAAAACGCCGCGTCGGAAAGATCCGACGAACGGCGTTCTAGTGATCGGATGGCGATTTAGGGACGCTTGAAGACCAAGTTGGCGGTGATTTCCACTTCGTCGTTGATCTTGCCTTTGCCGTACATCATCCCGAACTTGGTGCGATCGAGTTTGAAGTCGGCCTTGAGCGTCGCGGTTCCCTCGGCGATGGTGGCCTTGCAAGGCACCTTGACCTCGACGGTCTTGCCTAGCATGGTCATCTTGCCGGTCAGTTGCACGTCATCTTCACTGGCTGCGTTGATGGCCGTGGTTTCGAACGTGATTTTCGGATGCTTGCGAACATCGAAGAAGTCTGGGTTCTTGAGGTGTTCGGTGAGCTTCGGGTCGTCGGACCACAAGCTTTCGGCTTCGATCTCGAGTTTCATCGATCCGTTTTGTGGGTTCTCAAGATCCGCCTTGACCTCGGACTTGAACCCCTTGAATCCTCCCTTATGGGCACCATCGGGCTTCTTACCAACAAAATCGATTTTGGACTTCTCGACATCCAAAGTCCAAGTCTCCGCATACGCTGGCGAGAGTGCAAACATCGCTGCAAAAAGCAGCCCACTGAGATACTTCGTCATTTTCTACCCCATCAAAAAAAGTCGTCGAAAAACAGTCGTCACCAAGACTTCGTCGCCCCATCCGCATGGAACGCACTCGTGTTTCCACGATGGAAACCTGTTACAGTATATCCGATCGCGCCGGTCATGTAGGAGCGTCACGATTTCCCACCAACTGGATTGGATGCAACGATGCCGAAGCTTCCCAGGTCGCTCACATCGCCGAAATGGTGCTTGTTTCTGGCCCTTGCGCTCTTGGCATGGAGCACCCAAGCCCGTCATTGTTCCGGACAACTCGTCGACCTCGGCACGGTCCAGGAGGCGATGCGGATCGGCGAATACCAAAAAGCCGTCGAGATCGCTCGGTCCCAAGTGGAGAAAAAGACCTGGAACGAAGCTTGGCCACGCTTGCTTGCAGCCAACTACATGCTCCAGGGCAAATACCCTGAAGCCCTTGAGGTTTACCGAGGTTCCTTGGAACGCTTTTCCGATAGCCTTCGGCTGAAGCTTCTGGGTCATAAAATCCTGCTTGCCAACAACCTCGAACCCGAAGCTCGCGCGCTGCTCGAGGAACTCACCGCTCAAATCCAACGCAATCCTTGGCGATACTCGACCAAAGCAGAGCTTGTACCCCTCGGGGAGTTCTTCCTCCTCCAAGGCGAGGATCCCAAACAGGTTTTGAAGCTTTGCTACGATCAGGCCCTTCGATCCGATCCGAAGAATCTCGAAGCCCTCAAAGCGATCGCGTCGATGGCCCTCGAAAAGTCCGACAGCAAAGTGGCGGCCGACGCGCTAGAAAAGGGGCTCAAGCTCAGTCGGAACGACCCGGATCTTTTATTCCTCTATTCGGAAGCGTTGAGCAATTCCGATCCTGCGAAATCTCGCGATGCGCTCCAAGAAGCCCTCGGCATCAACCCAAGCCATATTCCAAGCCTTATGAAGCAGGCCGAAGCCCTCATGGATTCCGAGAGCTATCCGCAATCTCTGAGTGTGCTCGGGCAAGTCGAAGCGATCAATCCAAACCTGCCCGAACTCTGGGCCTTGAGGGCCGCGATCGCACACCTCCAAGGAGCCTACAACGACGAAGGAACCTTTCGTAGCCGCGCGCTGGTACTCAGGAAGCTCAATCCGATCGTCGATTACAAAATCGGCAAACACCTTTCGTTGCACTACCGATTTGCCGAAGGCTCCCAATACCAACAGCGCGCCTTGGCGATCGACAGCAACTTCCATCCAGCCCGCACCCAACTGGCCCAAGACCTCTTGCGGCTGGGAAAAGAACAGGAGGGTTGGGAGATGGTCGCGTTGGCTCGCCAAGCCGATCCTTTCCATGTGACGAGCTACAACCTTCAAATCCTCCGAGGGGAGCTCGCCAAGTACCAGACGATCGAGGCCCCGGGCTTGGTCATTCGTATGGAAGCAACCGAAGCGAACGTCTACGGAAGCCAGGTCGTAGAACTCCTGCAAGAGGCACGCGAAACGCTTGTCAAGAAGTACAAGGTGGAGCTTGAGGAACCCATCGTCGTCGAGCTCTTTGCCAAGCAAAGAGATTTCGCCGTGCGAACCTTCGGGCTCCCGGGAGGCGAAGGATTCTTGGGCGTGTGCTTCGGCAATGTGATCACAGCCAACTCCCCAGCGGCATTGAATGTCGAACACAATTGGAAATCGGTCCTGTGGCACGAGTTTTGTCACGTCGTGACCTTGAATCTGACCAACAACCGCATGCCTCGCTGGCTCTCCGAAGGTATCTCAGTCTACGAAGAGCGGAGGCACAGAGACAACTGGGGGGAACCCGCCAACCCAATGTACATCCAGTGGCTCCGAAGCGGCGAATTCGAACCTCCGAGCCGCATGAGCCGCATGTTCCTCGCACCGAAGTCCCCGATGCATCTTCAGTATGCCTACTATGTAGCCTCCTTGGTCGTGGAGTTCTGGGTCGAGCAATTCGGACAGGATGCATTGCTCAGTCTGCTTGCCGACCTCCGCGATGGACTCCCAATTACCGATGCGATCGCACGTCGCACCGGTAGCCTTGAGGGCCTCGATCAGGCCTTCGAACGTTTTGCTAAAGACCGAGGTGCAAAGCTTGCACCGAGCCTCGATATGACTCCCATCGACAAAGACGAACTCTGGAACACTTGGCTCGAGGCCCATCCGAATTCGTACGCAGCTCTTCACAGGAAACTCGATGAACAGATCGAGCAGAAGGCGTGGACCGACGCGATCGTAACGGCGCAGTCGCTCTACGACTCCTGGCCAACGGACCCGACGCCAAGCAGCGCTCTGATGAAAAAGATGATCATCCACCGCGAACAAAACGAAACGAAAAAGGTTCGCGAATGCTTGGTCGAAATCGTATCGCTCGACCCCCACTCGACCCCGCCGCTCGAGCGGTTGATCGCCCTGGATAAAGAATCGCAGGATTGGCAAAGCGTGGCGAACTGGTGCAAGAATTGGCTCGAGATCCAGCCCATGCGGGCTTCGGTGCTTGAAGACCTCGCGCTGGCCGGACAGAAAACCCAACAACCTCAACAGGTCGTCGATAGCCTTATGGCCCTTTCTCACCTAGATCCGTTGGACCCGGCCGAATTGAACTTCGAACTGGCCGTCGCCTACGATCGTCTGGGGCAACACCCCGAGCAAGCCTTAAGGCACTGCTTGATGGCTTTGGAAGAAACGCCCCACTACGAACAGGCATTGAAGTTGTTGCTCAAACTCAGGTCTTCGAACAACCCTTGAACGAAGGATCATGTTATCCTGAACATCCAGATCATTGAAAAATGAAAGCGGAACGGCGCAAGCCGTCCGGTGAGTCGCAGTCGACGTTTTGTGTTTTTGTTATCAAGTTTTTTTGGAGGCAGAATCTCATGCTCAAGTACCTTTTGATTTGCACGACGATGATTGGATTTCTCGGTTCGAATCTCTCCGCCCAAGACGCGGCCAAAAAAGCTGGACGTGGCGATCCAGAAACCGCGATGGTCAACCAGTTTCTCAAGCAGCTCGAACCAGCCGGATTGAGCCAAGAGACCACCACCAAGATCAAAGAGAATTTCACCAAGACGGCTAAGGAGGTCATGGCCAAGCGGAAGGCCGTGAACTTGACCCCTCAAATGCTCAAGGATAGGGCAGAAGCCAGCAAGAAGGCGCGCGAGGACGGGAAGAAGCCCAAGGAGGTTCGAGAGATTGCACTCGCGGCGATGAAGGCCAACGAGGAGCAAAAGAAGGTTCTCGTCGAAACCGAAGAAATGCTCACAAAGACCCGAATCGAAATCGGAAAAATGCTTACCGAAGAGCAGATGGGCAAACTGCCCAAGCAATTTCAGGTGAACCTCAAGGAAGCTCCGACCAAGAAAAATTCCAAGTCGTAGGCTTCATGGATGAGCACCGACCCCACGAGTTGATTACCTTGTGGGGTCGGTTCGTTGGTAAAACGCGATGCGTTACGAATAGGCCGATGGTTCGCTAGGCAACACGTCGGTAAGCACCGGTCATGTAGAACGACTCGATGGCCTCGACGACCGACTCCTGTTCGCCAGCCGTCAGCTCTGGGTAGATCGGCAGGTGAAGGATCTCCCGAGCTGCTGTTTCCGTATGGGG
>Ga0315902_10014757_pt1 | contig 10033 bp, 5 predicted proteins | sample LakEriMetagenome_9_FD_203523 | JGI IMG/M metagenome (GOLD analysis project Ga0315902, IMG submission 203523) | Freshwater fungal communities from buoy surface, Lake Erie, Ohio, United States - Buoy 12 MA117 | ecosystem: Environmental > Aquatic > Freshwater > Lake > Lake biofilm | place: USA...
TGTTCCGGTGAATCCAAAATCAAAATCAAAATCATCATCTGCGGTTGCGAATGCGTATAAGTTTTTAGGTGATACAGTTCCACCAAAGAATTCAAATGCATCATCGTTAGCGTAAATAGTTTGAACATTCTCAATGATTGTTCCACTACCAACTCCACCTAAAGTTAATGCGTTGATTTCCGAGTTTGGCATTGCCGCAACACCAGCATATTCAATTCTTACATAACGAAGAACACCACTATTATCTAAATCATTTACACCACCAAATGGTCTACCAATACCACCTTCAATTGTTGGTTCTGCTGTTCTATTGGTTTTTGCTCTACCCAATATTACGATACCACCCCAATCACCAGGTGCTTTCTCACCAATCGCTCTACCAGATGTAAATACAATTGGTTTAGTTGTAGTTCCTTCTGCGATAATTTGCGCACCTCTTTCAATAATTAACGCACCTTTCTCAGCAATATCAGATACGATTGTTGTACCTGGTTGGATAATAAGTTTTGCACCATCGGCTACATATACATAACCTTTCAATGTCCATATCTTATCTGATGTTAATGTGATAGTTTCCACATAAGTTCCACTTAGTGTTGTTGTGGTTGGTACGTTTATTGGTCCATCATTTCCGCCCAAATCTTTTTCACAACCCCATAATCCGATTATTAAAATAAGTCCTAATAGTTTTTTCATAATGATAAATTTAATGTTAATGAAACTGTTGTTTCGTTGTTTGTTTTTATTAAGTTTCTGTTTTGTAACTTTTGGTAATAGACTGATGGTTGTGCCAACACATCACCTACTGCCAACTTTATTTCTCCTTTTGGAAGTTTATGTAAAAGAGTTATATCCAACACATCTCTACTATTTTCAAAGATGTTTGGGTAACCCTGAAATCCTACTGCTGATATTCTATCTCCAACTCTATTGTAAGTTATGTTAATAGTATTTTTATTTTTATGAATGTTCACTCCACTATTTAACACATAGTTTGATTGTCCCTGTAATTGTCTTTTCACACCATTCACTTCTACTTCCGAATTCATCACCGAAGCGTTTGTGTAGAAATCAAACCAATCGTTTATCTTTTTACGAACTTCCAATTCAACACCATATAGAATAGCTGAATTAGGATTTGTGTAAGTTAATAATAAGTTTGATGGAACTGAACCATCTGCTACGATTTGTTCAATTGGTTTAATGAAGTTCTTACCAAATAGAGAAAATGAAATGTTCTCACCTGCTTTTGGATACCATTCGTATTTAAGGTCTACATTATATATGTCAGATTTTTCTAACTTTGAGTTTCCTAATATTTGTGCGTTTCTAACAAAATCATAATAAGCAAAATTAGCTACTTCTCTAAATTCTGGTCTTGCTAATGTTTTACTTGCTGAAAATCTATACTTTGTTTTCTCTTTATTATATGAAAGATTAAATGAAGGTAAAACATCTAAATACTCTCTATTCACATTTATTTTTGTTCCACTAAAATCTGCGGTTGATACATCAAATAAATTATACTCACCTCTTAATCCGGTGTTTAATTTCCACTTACCAAATTCAGTATCATACATTGTGTAAAGAGAACCCAAATCAAAATCGGCTGTGTATCTATCCGTATTATTTGTTATCTCATCCATCATATCAATTGATTGATATCTAAATACCCTAGCATTAAATCCTCTAATCTTTTTTAAATAACCACCGCCTATTTTAATCTTACCAAATTCTTTATTTACATTTCCATTAAAAGAGTTCTCATCCATTACACTCCAAAAACGATATGTATCTCTCCAAGCAGTTGTATATGGTTCGTTAGTACCTAATGATTTTGTAATAGGATTAATTCGGTAATCGGGTTGTTCTCTGAACATATAGTTATATCCTACATTAAAATCTAATGTTTTAATCTTACCATCTAATTGAGAATTTATTACAACATTATTCATATGATTTGATGCGGTAGAACGAACATTTTGAACGTTATCAAAGTTATCACCATTACGAGTCAGATAGTTATCATCTGATTGATAGTTTACTAAAGTTTTCCAACTGTATCTATTCTCACCTAAATAAGTTAAGTTAAGTAAACCATTTGCTGAAAATCTTTTTGTGAATAACGTATCTCTATAATCATACGCCAATTCAGTTGATGATTGATAATCAGTTCTATGAATGTAATTAGTTGTATATGTGTTTCGTATTGTAGAACTGAATAGTGAGTTCCATTTACCTTTTTTAATACCAAAAGATAATCCACCATTTAGGTTAGGTATTGATTTATATTCTTCGGTTGATGGGTTGTTAAACAATTTCGTATATGCTCTTTTATCACCATTTCCACTAATACGATATTTGTAAGTAGATGGGAATGTGGAAGGGAATTTAGTAGCTTGAACTAACTTAAAATCTCTAAAAGTTGAAACCAAACCCCAACCACTTCCCAATGACATGTTGAAAAAATTATCAGATACTTCTTTTGTTGAAACTTGAATTAACCCACCAGCCCAATCACCTGGTAAGTTTGCGGATGCTGATTTTGAAACAATAATATTATCTATTAGTGCAGTTGGTATTATATCAAATGAAAAAGCTCTTCTATCAGGTTCAGTTGATGGTAGTGGTGTTTTATTTAACCAAGCAGAATTATATCTATCAGATAATCCTCTTACCAATACAAATTTATCATTTTGAATAGTAACACCACTTACTCTTTTAAGAGCATCTCCTAAATTTCTATCTGGTGTCTTTTTTATAAATTCAGTTGAAATACCATCTGAAACAATATTACTATTTCGTATAGTTCTAATTATAGAAATTTCCGTTACCTTTTGTGGTGTTGTCCTAACAACCACTTCTGATAATTGTGTTGTATTTTCTTCTAAAATAATATCAAAATTTAAGTCTGATGTTACATTTAGTTCTTTTACAAAATCTTTATATCCAACATAAGATGCTTTAATTTGATATGTGCCGGACTTTAAGATTATTTTATATTCCGCATTTTCATTTGAAATTGTAGAAAATAAATTTCCATTTACGTCTTTAAATGTTATGTGTGAAAAATATATTTTTTCTGAATTTGATTTGGTATTACCCGTTATTGTTACTTGAGCGAATAATGATACTGGTATTAGTAACAATAGTAAAAGAAACGTTCTCATATAGATGTTTTAAGTTAGTTCGTAAATAAGTATGGTTGCCACTTTTCAAGTACCCCAAAACTATATTAACTAATCATTAACTTTATATCATCATTTTATTAACAAAAAAACCCCCACCGAAGTGAGGGTCTTTTTAATCGCCAATTTTCTTACTTTTTTAAAAATCTTTTTACAAAATTTACTAAATAAGGAAGAACAAAATATCCAACTAATGCTCCACCTAAAAAGTGGATGTTGAATACGAAATCTAAAATTGTTTGCATTTTACTTTTCTGTTTTAGTTAATTGTAAATAACTTAATTAATAAAACAGGCGCCATTAGTAAATAAATATTCTCTAATATTATAAACCTCTATTGATTTAGTAGATTTAATATACTATTCACTGTATCTTTATCTACGTCTATCTCAATATATGGAATATTATTTTTGTCCAAAGCCGATTTTATCATATTGTCCAACTCAATACTTTGTTCTAATTTTTGATAACGTTCTTTATCATTATAATCAGTATTGAGATTTCTTTTTAATATGATATTCATATTATCATAATGATTATGAATCTTTAATAACATATCATCAAATTCTTTACCATATAAACAAGATGGATATTCGGCTGAATCATTATAGTAATCTTTATAAACCAAACTTAAAAGAATTGGTGAATCAACAACTATGTATTTTACTTTACCATATGATTTTGCTATACCTCTATGTTGATTTGCTATAACATATAATTGGTCTTTAATTGCTTCACCATTATTATCCCATGCCAATACTTTTGGAAATTCATAAGGACAATCACAACTAATATGTTTTCTTTTTAATTTATATGTTAATCCAGCAGCAATAGAAGATTTACCAATGCCGGGTCCTCCAAATAGGTTGATGATTTTGCTCATTTAGAAATCTTTTTATAAATGTAATGACCTTTACTACTACCCCACACTTGCTTTCCGTTTTTATCCCATCCTCTTTCCCAACTATGTATTTTATTTTTATAGACCATAAAATCAGTAGTAGTATAAGATGAACCTCTAAAAGTTGCTATACAATTTGTATCATTTGTTTTACCACCATATACACCTTTAAGAATTGGATATGCAACAGTAGTTATTTCTAAATCACAACCGGGCTTTAGATAAATATCTTTTGATGTTATTGATTTAATTGATTTTGGATTGAAATAAGAAAAGTTTTCTTGATTTTTTATATAGTAAATTCTTTGTAGTATTTTACCATCAACGATAGCTAATTGATAAACTCTTTGGCGGTATGGTTTATAATATAAAAACTCACCCTGTTCGGTGTAAACCCAATAGATACCATTTTTATCTTTTCTAATTAGTTTTGTGTAAACTCTTACATTATCAAATGTAGTATCTAACTTAGATTGCTCTTCAGTTGAAAATACTCCTGTAATTCTTTTTGTGTAATCTCTAAGATTTTTATTTGTCATCTGTCCAAATGATATTGTGGACATGAATACAAATATAATTAATAATAATTTTTTCATATTAAAATTTCCCCCATTGTGAGTGTTTGTTTTTATATTCTTCAGCCATTTTAAATCCTAAAAGGATATCACTAAAGAATTTACGGATTTTAGTAAATATTTTTTTCATAGTTGTAAAGATACGAAATTTTTAGTTAAAAGCAAAATAAAGGGGATATATTTCAATCCCCCTTATAATTTATTTTTTGTAGAATATTATCTACCAAATGTATAGCGAATACCTAACTGAGCTGTCCATACATCGAATACTGAAGAGTTTCTTTGATATGTATCTCTTGCTAAGATTGTACTACCATCTGCAAGTTTTTGTGTAGATAGAGTGTAAACAGGTTCTCCATTAACAGTTGATTTATAGTTCAACAATGCTGGAGCTGTTGCTCTTTGAGATACACCCCAATTGTCATTTAACATATTTCCAAAATTAAGGATATCAAAACGAATTTGGAAAGCGTTTCTTTCACCTTTAATTTTAACGAAAACATCCTGAGCAATTGATAGGTCAAATCTATGTAGGTATGGAAGAATACTTCCGTTTCTTTCTGCATATTGACCTCTACGAGTTGAAAGATAATCATCTTGCGAAATGAATGCATCAAATGCTGCTTGTTGTTGAGCCGCAGTAAATGTCACACCACTTGTTGTGAAATCTTCGAACTTAATATCTGAACCTTTTGTTGGTACAAAAATTAATTCATTATCTCTAACTCTATCTCCGTTCATATCGCCTGCTATGAAATAAGAAAATGGATTTGATTGTTGTCCTACATATCCTAAAGTAAATGTAGTAGCACCACCATATTTCTTACCATAATCCAATCGGTATCCTAGCAAACCTACAAAACGATTCTTAACTAAGAAATCAGAAATTGAAAGGTCTAAGTTATTGTTACCATTTACTGAACGAGCAGATTGCCAGCTACCACTTGCGATAGAACCAGCACTCATATAGTCTTGAGCATTTGCGGTAGTCCAAGCAAATGAACCCCACATACCATTAGAAATTGGTTTTTCTAATTTCAATGTAAGTGAGTTGTTAAATGCGCCATTTTTTGTTGTAAGAACGGCAGCCATAGAAACATTATCATTTACTCTTACACCAGCATCAGTACCTGCAAATCTTACTCTTTTGTCAACACCTGAAAAGTTTCCAACTGAAGCATCTAAGTTTGCGTTATAATAATGAACTGCGTTAATAGTTTTATTAAATAGAACTTCCGCACTTGCTACTAAACCTAACCAAGGTAACTTTTGGTCAACTGCCAAATTGTTTTTCCAAACTTGTGGCATTTTGTAGTTAGGGTCAGTTAATGCTAAATCAAATGTTGAAGGTAATGTTGGAGTTGATGGTACAAAATATTGATTAGGATTTGCGGTGAATCCATATTGTGATGCCGCTGAACCACTTACATCAATAAATCCTGTCAACACACCATTGTTACCAATTTGATTAGATAAGAATACATAAGGAGGTCTACCGGTAAAGATACCACTACCACCTCTGATTTGTGTTTTCTTTTCACCCTTTACATCATAGTTAAATCCGAAACGAGGTTCAAATAGAACTTGTGTTTTGGGCATTGTACCTGTATTCCATTTTTCACCACCTGCAAAAGTCATAGCGGTGATTGCTTTGTTTTCCAATGCTGTATTTTCAAAATCAATAATGTTTGTTCTCACACCAAAAGTTAATTTTAAATCTTTCGTTGCATTGTATTCATCCTGCAAATAGAAATCCAAACGATTTGTTTTCAACACTTGCATTGGTTCTTCACCGCCTGGTAATGCTGAATAACGTAGTTGGAATCTAGAAGGTGCTAACGTAGAAGGTCTACCACCATTAGCAATTGATTGTCTTGCTGCTGCATAAAAATCATTCAAGCTATTAAAGATGTAAACACCATTAGAAGCTGGGTAGAATAGGTTGTTAGATTGATACTTTTGGAAATTGAAACCACCAACCAAAGTATGTTTTTCAAAATACTTAGTAATGTTGTTAGTAACATTAAATGTCCAATAATCTAATTTATTACCAGGAGTAAACGGGTCCATGCCTACGGATGTGTAAGTTGCTGAACCTTCTCTGATATCAATAGTTGGGAACATAGGACTCATATAAGCTCTATCTTCAATTTGCTTATCATAAGAAACGATTAAGTTGTTATGAAGTGTGTTAGAGATTTTAGAGTTCAATTCCAATACTGCTGAACGAGTGTTGTCCTGAATAATATAACCACTGTTCTGAAAACTCATTGCGTTGAATTGAGTTGTTCTATTACCAGCACCAGCTGATTGAGAGTTTGAAATATTAATCTCCGCAGATGAATTGTGGTGAACATAACGAGCAGTTAATTTGTTCTTATCGTTAATATTCCAATCAGTTCTAATCAAAAACTTTTTAGATGTGTTATCATTAGAATATCCTTCAAACGGACCGGTTTCATAACCCAAACTATCTTTCATAAATTTAGATAGCTTAACCATATCAGCGTACTTAACACGGCTGATTTGTGAACCAGTCAATGGAGAACCATCCGAAATCCAAGTTGTACCAGGTTCGGTTCTTACGATATCTTCATAGTTACCAAAGATAAACAATTTGTTTTTAATAATTGGTGCACCCAAACGGAAACCTTGTACTTTTTCATTAAATTGTGAAGCAGTAACTGGTACACCATAAGCTGAATTACCAACATACGTTGAACTATTATTTCTTTGTGTTTGATAAACCGAACCCTCTACTTTATTAGTACCTGAACGAGTTACGGCATTAATACCAGCACCCGTAAAACCACTTTGACGAATATCAAATGGAGCAACGTTTACTTGCAATTGGTCAATCGCATCTAATGAAATTGCCGAAGCACCAGTTCTACCACCGGCTTGTGCGGATGAGCCCAAACCAAAGTTGTTATTAAACTGAGAACCATCAATTGTAAAGTTATTCAAACGAGAGTCTTGTGCTCCGAATGAACGTCCATCACCAAATGGATTGTACTTAGTAATCCCATCAATAGTTCTAGCACCAGTGATTGGAATTGTACTTAATTCTCTACGTGAAAATTGTTGAGTTGCTCCAGTTCTTTCTTTAGAAAAAGTCCCGTTTTTTTGAGCGGATACAACAACTTCTGTCAAAGCAGTTGCTTCTTCAATCATCAAAAACTCAACATTGGTAGAGTTACCTAATTGAGTGTTGATTTCTTTTAGTTCTGCTTTTTTGTAACCAACGAATCTTGCATGAAGTGTGTAAGGTCCGCCCGGTCTAACTGCTGGAATCGTAAACACACCAGACTTATTGGTAACAGCCGTATACTGTGTACCCGTTGGTTCGTGTGTTACGTGAACAGTTGCGCCAGGCAGTAATTCACCCTTCTGGTCCTTCACAATACCAGAAATGGTCGAGGTTGTAATTTGCGCAAACCCCGAAATCGCAGTCATTACCATAAGTAATAACACTAATCCTGCTTTTTTCATACGCATTTGTTTTTGTTTTAAAATTGAAACATATTAAAATAAAAAATGCTCGATTATTAGGTCGAGCATTTAATTGTTAAAAATTTAGTAAAAACCAAATTTCTAATATTTTTAGTAAAGAATTCCGTTATGTATGATGAATAGGTTAGTTGACGCCTATTATATCGGTAGGACACCGATTCAGTAAGAATATCAAGTAACATATTTGTTCGATTCATAGAGGTGTTATCTTTACTCATCCAAAATAAATAGATGATTTTTCTAAAATTTTAACAAATATACGAAAAAAAAATGTAAATTCCAAATTATATTTCTGCTAAGTTATTGATAATCAATACGAAAAAAATATTGAAAAAACAAACAAAAAGCTTGGAAATTTGGAATTTTATTCGTATATTTACATAGTAATAAAGAAATCAAAGTTATGAGACAAACTGAACAAAAAGCATTGGATTATTTGAAGAGTAACCCAATTGTAGCTGGATTTATTGAAAAATTGGATAAAGAACGTAAAGAGTATTACGAAAGAGCCAATATGCCAAACCAATACAAACCCGTAGTTGTTGAAGTTGGTAATAAATTCATCAGAATATGGCATGGTACATCTTGTTGGGGATTTATCAGTAGAGTTGATGGTGATTTAAAAGGTTCACCTATTAAGAAAGGTGATTTGTTAAAAGCCGCAACTTGGAAAGCGCCAGCAAAGCACGCTAGAGGTAATATTATCGATGGTACTGCTCGCTATGGGGTGTATGGGCCGGAATATTTATAAATTATAAATGGAGTTAAGACCAAATCAGATAGAACCTGTAAGAAGGGGTGTGGAATACTTTAAAAGTAAAAAACCACATCCTTCTATTATTGTTGCCCCAACGGCATTTGGTAAGTCAATTGTTATTGCCAAAATTGCTCACGAGTTAAACGAAAAGTTATTAGTAATCCAACCTTCAAAAGAATTATTGGAGCAAAATTATAATAAGTTTATTAACTTAGGTGGTAAAGCATCAATTTATTCCGCATCAATGAATGAAAAAGAAATTGGTGAGGTAACATATGCTACAATCGGTTCTATTGTTAATATTGCTTGGAAATTTAAAGAATTGGGTATCACAAAAGTTATTATAGATGAGTGTGACCGTTTTCCAAGAGAGCCTGATGGTATGTTGAGGAGATTCCTTACGGCAGCTAAAATTACTCACGTATTAGGATTAACCGCAACTCCATTAAAATTACAAACAAATATAGATGAGTATTTCCAACCATTCTCAAAATTGGTAATGCTTACATCAAAGAGTAAAAAAGGAAATTACTTCAAAGATATTATCCACGTTGCACAAATTAAAGAAATGTGTGATTTGGGTTTTTGGTCACCATTGGAATACGAATCGTATGATTTTGAAACTGGTGACTTGGTTTACAATTCAACAAAAGCTGATTTTACCGATGATAGTATCAAAAAAGCTTATAAACAAAATGATATTGCTGGTAAAATAATTAAAAGAATTTCGGAATTACCCGATAGAAAATCTATTCTAATTGCAGTACCATCTATTGATGAAGCAAAAGAGTTATCCACACGCCTTCCAAGTTGTGAAGCAGTATTTAGTGGAATGTCTGATTCAGATAGAAACCGAATTATTGATGATTTTAAATCTCTTAAATTAAGGATAGTTGTTCAAGTTACAATTCTATCAGTAGGATTTGACCACCCGCAGTTAGATTGTATTATAACCGGCCGCCCTACGGCTTCTTTGAGTTGGTGGTATCAGTTTGTAGGTAGAGTAACTCGTATCCATCCTGACAAAGCAAATGGGCTTGTAATCGATTTTGTGGGGAGTGTACCAAAGTTCGGAAAGGTAGAAGATTTATATTTCGAA
>Ga0315902_10014762_pt1 | contig 10031 bp, 7 predicted proteins | sample LakEriMetagenome_9_FD_203523 | JGI IMG/M metagenome (GOLD analysis project Ga0315902, IMG submission 203523) | Freshwater fungal communities from buoy surface, Lake Erie, Ohio, United States - Buoy 12 MA117 | ecosystem: Environmental > Aquatic > Freshwater > Lake > Lake biofilm | place: USA...
CTCGCCGAAATTCCGCGTCAGCTCCACCAGCGTCACCGGCGCGGGAAATCCGGCCAGTTGCTCACGCGCGGCCTGCGTGGTCCCATCCGAGCTGCCATCATCCACCAGCACCAGTTCCCAAGAATCGCGCAGCGTCATCGCCTCCGCGCGGAAAGCCCCCAGCAGCGGACGCAGCAGCTCGCCCGTGTTGTGCAGGGGGACGACGAAACTGAACTCGGGCGTGGGATCCGGCATGGCGGGGTGAATGGAGGTGATTAGAGCAGCAAGCCGCGCTGCTGGCACATGACATGGCGTGTAGCGTCTTCGCTTACTTGCTTGTGGCGGCGGATGATTCCTTCCAAAGCGATGGCAGCATGAATTCATCGCGCGGAAAGAGGTCCGTGTTCGGCGGCGGCAAGCCTTGGCGATCCAATTCCGGCCCCACGGCGATGATCTGCGCCTGCGGGCCCAGCACAGGCTGCAGCAGCGCATGCAGATCGATGCCCGCCTTTTGAAAATGCGCGCGCACCGCCGGATCATCGATCCGCGCCTGCAAAACGGCCGCATCCAAGCGCAGCGGCTCCTGGCTGCCGATGCCGATCAGTCCGCCCCACACCGTGAAATGCGGAAACACCCGCGCCATCGTCTCCGCCACGCGCTGCGTGGGCAGCCACGTCACCGCCAGACCGCCCGGGCGCAGCTTTGCGGCCAGCAGGCGGAAGTATTCCTCCGAATACAGCGTGCCGGAGTGCGCACTGCCCGGACGCAGCGCATCCGCCTCGATCACATCAAAACCCGCCGCATCGCGCAGCAGCATCTGGCGGCCATCACCGCTGAAAAATCGCACGCGCGCATCCTCCAGCACCTTTTTCACCACAGCCGTCTCCGGCCTCTGCGCGGCCTCGCGCAGCACCTGCGGCAGCGCGGAAACGATCTCCGCGCTCCACGCCTCACGCGTCTCCGCACGCGCAAGCATCGCGTGCAGTGTATCGCCGCTGCCGAGGCCGATCAGCGCCACACGCTCTGGATTCGGATGCAGCAGCACCGGCAGCGCGCCGAGTAGCGAATGCACACCGCCATACGGCACCCAGCTCTGGCCGATGCCATTGATGAAAACCATCGTCTGCCCGCTCTGCGCGTCTTTTTTCATCAAAGCCACGCCAGAGGCATCCTCAGCCACCATCACGGCCTCCGGCGCGCTGCCATGCACGTGCGCCCAAAGCCTGCGCGTGTCCGGCAGCATGGTCATCAGGCCCACTGCGACCACCGCGGCCGTCACTCGCAGCCACACACCACCGCCTGCGGCGAGAAGTCCCGCGCCGATCACCGCCAGCACGCGAAAAACCAACGCGCTGCCACCCGCAGGCAGCAAAAACACGCACACACCCGCCGCACCGGCCATGCAGCCGAGGATGTTCGCGCCTTGCAGCACGCCCGTGCGCCAGCCGATGCGTGCTGAGTCCGACTGCGCCGCCTTTTGCAACAGCGGAAAGCCCGCTCCCATCAAAAACGTCGCCGGCAGCATCACCAGCAGCGGCAGCATGAAGTGCATCCACGGATACACCGGCAGCAGCGCGCGCTCCGGGCCGCTCAAAGTGCCCGCCGCGTCGGCCGCGCGCAGTTTCATCGCCATCTCCGCGTCCACCGGCTCATACTGCGCTAGATACGCGGCCAGCTCCGTGTGCTGGAGTACCTCCAGCGTCAAAGCGGTGCCGCAGGCCGCGTAAAGCACCGCCAGGCCCTGCAAACGCAAAAATCCGCGCCACGCATCCGCGCAGCGACGTGCCCAAAAAGCACCCGCGACCGATCCAAGCGCCAGACCGAGCAAATACAGCCCCAACAACGTGCCCAGCGTATGTGCGGAGGCCTTCGCCATCGCTCCGAGCACGCGCAGCCACACCATTTCCGCCGCCAGTGCCGCAAAACCCGTCAGCATGAAAACCAGCGCGCAGCGAGCCAGCCCCACGCGCGGTATCAGAGCGGTCGATGCAACCTGCGGCGGTATTTCACGCGTCGGTTTCCATTTCAACAACGGCAGCAGCAGCAAGGCGCACACGCCATTGCACGCTGCTGCCCATTTCAGCGAGCCCGCAATGCCGCAAAGCGGCAGTAGCACCCACACGCAAAGCCCCGCGCCACACGCCGCGCCCAGCGTGTTCACCGCATACAACAATCCCACCCGCGAAGCCGCCTCCGGGGCATGCACCGTCAGCACCCGCGCCAGCAGTGGCAGCGAAAGTCCCATCAGCATTGTCGGCGGCAGCAGCGATCCAAACAGCACCAGAATCATCCGCACACGCGACGCCGCCAGCCATTCCACGTGCGCATACAGAACCTCATGAAACCACCACGCGCTCAACAGACCCAGAACGCCCGTGAGCAACTCCGCCAGCGCAAACAGCACCGCGCTGCCTCGCGCGCCGAGCCGGTCCGCCAGCCAGCCGCCTAGCAAACTTCCCGCACCGAGCCCCGCCATGAAAGCGGTGACGATGATCGTCACCGCGGCCACATCACCACCCGCAAACAGCACCAGCAGCCGCTGCCACGCCGTCTGGTAGATCAGCGCGGCCACGCCGGACAAAAGAAACAGCGGCAGCACCATTCCGCGCACCACGCGCTCATGAAACACCTGAGTCATCGATTCAAAGCTGACTCAGCAGTTGAGTGACCTCCGGATCGCCCGGCGAGAGCTCGTTTGCACGCCGCAGATGAATCACCGCGGAGTCCCGGCGCTGCTGCAGCACGTAGATCAGCCCCAGCGCCTTGTGCGCGAAAAAGTGCGAGGGATCGTGATGCACGATGCGCCGCAGCACATCCGTGCCCTCGTCCACGCGGCCCGTCCCCGCCAGCGACACGCCCAGCGTGTAGGCATGCTCCACCTCCTCGCGCAGTCGCGGCCAGATCGTCAGCATCCGCGCCGTCACGTCATGACACTCGCGCCACTGATTCAGATACAGCAGCGTCGCGGAGAGGTTCTTCATCGCATGGTAATACTCCGGCGCGACCTTCAGCGCCTGGCGGAAGCACTCCGCTGCGTCCTCCATGCGGCTCTGCTCCGCGTAATGCGCGCCGAGGTTGTTCCAGGCCTTGTAGCAATCCGGCTGCTTCGCCACCACATCTAGCCACATCGATTCATTCGTGCGCCAGACCTCGTTTCGCGTGCCCGTCGCGATTCCCAGCGCCAACACCGCCGCACCAGCCAGCGCAGGCACCGCAAAGCGTGTGATTCGCTCCCAGCGCAGCCGCAACCAGTCGAGCGCGCATACAATGAGGATGAAAAAGCCCGCGGACGGCAGGTAGGTGCGATGTTCCGCCATCAGATCCGGCAGCGGCACCAGACCAGAGGACACAAACAGCGTGCCGAGGAACCACAGCAGCCCCGCCGCAGCCAAACCGGCCCGCGCATCCAGCGAGCTGCGCCTTCGTGCCAACATCAGCACCGCGGCGAGCAGCGAAACCAGTCCCGCCAGCGACAGCAGCACCGCAGGCTCGAAAAGCGACTCTCGCAGCGGCGGCAGCGGCGCCAAATTTTGACCTGTGGGCCAGATCAGCAGCCGCGCATACTCCGCCAGCACCGCCGCCTGCGAAATCAGATAGTCCAAATGCTTCACCGGCAGGTCCACGCAGTTCGTCAGTTGCAGCCCGTTTTGCAGCGACCACTCGCCGCCGTTCAACGCTGCGCCGCAAAACAAAACCATCACTGGAACCACCGGCAGGCACAGCAGCAGCGGCAGCGCACGCCGCAGCGCCACCGTCCAGCCGCTGCGCAGCACCAGCCCGTGAATCATCAACTCCAGCAGCGGCAGCGTGAAGACATCCTCCTTCGTCAGCATGCCCGCCAGCGTCACCACCACCGCGCCCGCCTGCCAGAGGCCGCTGCGCAGCCGCGTGCCCGCCTCCAGCGCGCGCAGATGCAGCACCAGCGCAAGCAGCAGCAGAAACGCCCCCATCGAGGTGAAGCGCTGCACGATGTAAGTCACCGACTCCGTCGCCAGCGGATGCGCCGTGAAAATCAGCGATGCCGTCACCGCGATGAACACAGCGGAATCCTTTCGCAGCCTACCCTGCCCCGCCAGCTTCGTGCCGAGCTGCATCAGCAGCCCATACAACAGCAAGCCGCAGCCCGCGTGCAGCAGGATGTTCACCACACGATAGCCACGCGGTGAAAATCCGCCGAGCTCGTAGTTCCAAAGAAACGTCACATACGCCAGCGGGCGCAGCATGCGGTTCACCGCCAGATCCGGCTCTCCCGACGCGGACTTCACATACGTCATGCCGTCCTCGGTCAACGGCAGCGGCGCCGTCTGTAAAAAAAGCGGATTGTCCCGCAGATAGACCATGTCGTCGTAGATCATCGGAAAATCCGCCGTCCACGCATACAGCGCCGCGCAGAGGAGGAGCAGTAGCGCGGCCATGCGACCGGGAGACATCAGTTGGGCATCGATCTTCATAACGCCCCGATCATGCCATCCGCGGCCTCATTCTGGCAAAAGACACGCGGAGTCAGCACCCACGCCACCCGGCTCCTGACGACTCATGACGCCCCGGTGGCACCTGCATCGGCGCATCCGTCGTTTTGACCGCCACAAGCAAGATGGACGAACCCCACGGCACACGCAGGCAACGACAGATCCACGCATCGAGACGCGCCACGCGCTCCAGCAGCGAGTTCAGCCACCGTGGCGGCAATTTCAGGTCGCCGTGCACCGCTTTGAAAAAGCGCCGCCGCAGCCACAGCGCTGGAAACAGCCACGCATTCCAATACGAGGCGATTTGCACCTCAAAACCCGCCGCAGTCACCTGCGCGGCCAGTGCAGCCTTGCGATAACGACGCGCGCCGCACACCGCCTCATCATGCGCGCCTCGCAGGCACTCAAACGCGGCCGTATTCACGATCAAAATGCCGCCGGGACGCAACACGCGGCTCATTTCACGAAGCGCGACCGTATCATCCACCTCCGCGTGATAGAGAACATCGAGGCTCAGCACCGCATCCATCGTTTCATCCGCATACGGCAGCGATTCCACCCGCGCCTGAGTCACGCACGTCAGTCCGCGCGCTGAACAAAGCTCCACCGCGCGTGCACTCGCATCGCAGCCGCAGGTGGAATACTCACTCAATCGTGCCAGCAGGCCACCGGTGCCGCATCCGGCATCCAAAACGGTCGCGCCGGGCCTCACGTGATGCCTCAGAGCCTCAAGCACCTGCACCTGCAGCGTGCGGTGCCACCAATGCACATCCTCCACCGCGCGCAGCAGTTCAAGCTGGCCCGGTTTCATGATGAAAAGGCCTCCAGCGCCGCGCACACGGCATCCACCGCGTCCAGCGGCACATGCGGATGCACCGGGAGCGAAAGCACCTCACGCACCGCGCGTTCCGCGTTCGAAAAAGAACCTGCGCAGGCAAACGCCGGCTGCTGATGCAGCGCCGCAGGGTAATGCACTGCCGATGGAATGCCGCGCCGCCTCAGATGCGCCTGCAAGGCATCGCGATGCGCGTGACGCAGCACCAGTTGATGAAACGAATGCCCCGCCGTGTGTGCGGAGACGAGGGTGCTCACCCGCGAGGCATAACGCGCCGCTCGCAGCCGCCGCGCCGCCACTGATGCGGCCAGCGCGGGCAGTTTCACGCGCAGCACCGCCGCCTGTAGCTCATCCAAACGGCTGTTGATGCCATTCACATCGCTGATCTGCCGTTTCACCCATCCATACTCGCGCATCTGACGCAGACGCTGCGCTAGAGCCTCATCCGAGGTCGTGATCGCCCCCGCATCGCCCAACGCGCCGAGGTTTTTCGTCGGATAAAAACTCCACGCCGCCGCGCGGCCCAGCGTGCCGGCTTTTCGGTCGCGATACGTCGTGCCGTGGGCCTGCGCGCAGTCCTCCAGTAGCAAGACACCATGCGCATCACACACGGCGCTCAATTCATCCCAAGCCACCGGATGACCGTAAAGATGGACCGCGAGCACCGCGCGCACCTTGTGGGAGCGTAAAACTGTCTCCAACGCCTGCGGGCACAGCGTGAGATTGGTTTCATCCACATCGACCAGCACGATCTCCGCGCCTGCGCGCCTCACCGCGGCTGCGCAGGCACTCGGGGCCAGCGCTGGCAGCGCCACCAAGGCTCCGCGGCCGATTTCCAGCGCGCGCAGCATCAATTCGATCGCGTCCGTGCCGCTCGCCACGCCGATGGCATGCCCCACACCCAAAAAGGCCGCGAATTCGGCCTCAAACGCGTTCACCTCCGCGCCGAGCACAAACTGCCCGCGCTCCAAAACACGCTCCAAAGCCTCCGCGATGCCGTTTTGATGAAACAATCGGTCTGCGGCTGGAAAATCCGGAAACAGGCAGTCAGGCACGGGCAGCGTCATGCCGTGCATTCTCCAAAAAAGGGCCCGCAGGCACAAATGACGCCTGAAGTGGCGGTCGCAATGACAAGACGGCCGTGCTCACTCCGACGGCTCGATCACGCAGCGCATGCTGCCGATGCCCTGCTGCGCGTTGCGCGGCTTGTATTCATGCACCTGCTCCTGGCGCAGCTCCGCGAGCTCCTTGTGCACGGTGGCACAGATCACGCGGCCCTTTTCATGCACTTCCTCGGCCATTCTCATCCCCAGATCGCGCGCATGGCCAAACACGTCCTCCAAAAGGTCGATCACATAGTCGTGCGAGTGTTCGTCATCATTGAGCAGGATCACATGCCAGGGCGGCTCCAGCCGCGGCTGGCGCGGCGGCTGCCCGGGCAGTGTGCGCGGCGTGACGGGCTGTCGTTTCGGCTGCGGAGGAGCGGTGGTGGAGGAACTGCGAATCATGAGAGTCTTCAAAGCGGATCGCGTCCGGTGCTTTCGACAAACTGCTGCTTCAAACTGAGGTAGGACTGCTGCCACTCGTCCACCTGGCGCTGCAAATCCATGGCCTGGCGCTCCAGCACCGCGATGCGGCGCTGCGCGGCCTCGTCCGCCATCGGCGCGCTGCGCACATACTGCGTGCCGATGAAGGTGGTGGCCGCACTGCGGATCTGGTGCGGGCTCGCCTGGAACCAGTTCAAATCACCGAGACGGCTTTCCGTGTTGTCGAGGCAGTTGATGATGGTGACGTTTTCATCGATCTCACCCGTGGCGAGGAATTCCTGGATCGTGGCCACATTCGTCGGCCCGTAAAGATAATGATCCGGCATCTGCACGAGCATGTCCATCTGCAGCTCGGCCACCATCGGCGCGCGGTTCCAGCTCTGGCGGTTATCGGCGGAGATTTTGTCCAGCGGCGAGATTTTGGCCTCCGAGGCCCAGCTTTTCAGCGTGGCGAGGTCCGTGGGGCCAAAAACATCCTTATCAGCGGCTTTGTAGAGATACCAAGTGCGTGCGCTCATGGTGGAAGGTGCCTCCACGCCGCGTCACTGCCAAGTGGAGAAACGATCCGTCGCAAAAAAGCCACGTGGCGCGCCGTTCAACCCGCCCCCGATGCTCCGCACGCTCCTCCCCGCCCTTTTTGCCGCCAGCGCGGCCCTCGCCGCCGATCCCGCCGTCTTCACCATCAAGACGATGACGGCGCAGATGAAATACAACGTCACCGAGCTGGTCGCCACGCCCGGCCAGCCCTGCCGCCTCGTGTTTGAAAATGGCGACGACCTGCCGCACAACATCGTCTTTTGCCAGCCGGGCACGGACACCGCCGCGCTGAGCCTGAAACAGATGGAAAAGCCGGACGAGGCGCTGAAGCGCAACTGGCTGCCGGACGATCCGCGCATCTGGCTGCACACGAAGATGCTCAATCCGCATGAAAAGCAGGAGCTGGAGTTCACCGCGCCAAGCAAACCCGGCACTTATCCCTACGTGTGCACCTTCCCGGGCCACGCGCTGACGATGCGCGGCGAACTTCGCGTCTCGCCCGCGGGTGAAGGGCTGAAGGACCTGCGCTTTGCCCTGCACCTCGGGAATTGGAAGACGCTGCCGGACTTTGCCGCGCTGAAACCGCACCGCGAAGGCCCCGTGCCGTCCAATTTGATCGAGGTGAAACTGGATGATTATAAAAACGAGTTCGGCGTGGTGTTCACCGGCCGCCTCGACGCGCCGAAGACCGGCAACTACCGTTTTTACCTCGCCAGCGATGACGGCGCGCGCCTGCTGATCGATGGCAAGGAGGTCCTGAACAACGACGGCATCCATCCTGCCAGCACGATCAAGGAGGGCGCGACGAAGCTGGAAAAAGGATCGCATGAATACCGCCTCGAATACTTCCAGGCGGCGGGAAACATCGAGCTCTACGCCGCGTGGAAGGGCGCGGATTTTCAAATCACGCCGCTGTCGAAATGGCTGCATCCGGAGTGGAAGGGCGGCGCGAAGAAAAAGAAGGACTTCGATCCCATCCCGCTCGTCGTCGGCCAGGAGCCGGTGATTTACCGGAACTTCATCGCAGGCGCGGGGAATCGCGCCATCGCGGTCGGCTTTCCCGGCGGCATCAATCTGGCGTGGAGCGCGGAGAGCATGAATCTCGCGCTGCTGTGGCGCGGAGCCTTCATCGATGCCGGACAACACTGGAACTCGCGCGGCGGCGGCCACGTGAAGCCGCTCGGCTACGATGTGATCGCACCGGCGGGCGAAAGCATCCCGGCGCTGCATCTCACGGACAAACCAGAGGGCGAATGGCCCGCGTGGGACAAGACGCGACGCTTTGAGGGCTTTGAATGGAAGGGCTACACGCTGGATGCCGCGCGCAGCCCGCACTTCCGCTACACCTTTCACGGCGCGGAGGTGGAGGAGCACTTCACCACCGAGGGCGATGGCTCACGCGCGAATGGAAAGCCCGCGCTCATCCGCCACGTCCGCATCCGCGGCCCGGTGGCTGAGAATGCGTGGTTCCGCATCGCCAGCGGCCCGGTTCAGGCTCAAGAAGGCGCCTTCCTCTGCCAGTCCGGCCCGCTGCGCTATCGCGTGCGCGCGGAAGGTGCCCGCATCGCCGGTGCGAACCTCGTTTTACCCGTGAAAGCCGGTGAAATGAACATCCGCTACGAGTGGTGATCCGCGCGATCACTCGATCGTCACGCGCAGTCTCGCAAACCGGCGCGGCACCGTGCCTGCGGCCGGTGTAATGCGCACGCTGACGATTTCCGTCACGCCATCGCCGGATGGAGTCGCGCTCGTTTCCGTCACCGCGGCCTGAGTGCTGTCCCACGTCACCAGATCGTCGCTGGTCTCGATCGTGTAAACCAGCCCGCCATGCGGCACGCGGCGGCGATAGCTCATCGTGAGCCATTTTCCGCCTGCATCCGACTGCACGGACGCGGCCGGCATCAGCGCATGCGCCGCCGTGCCGGATGGAATCGCCATCGCATGCTCCAGCAGCGCGGAGTGACCATTCCCATCCGCATCCGCGTGCGGATCGACGATGCGATAAACCGTGGTCGTCACCGTGGTGGTGTTCGGCGGCACCGCCTGGTCGGAAGCGATGATCGTGGCCGTGTTCGCGCCTTCGACGAGGCCGTTCACCGCGCCGCTCCAGTTTGCAGGCAAGGCCGCAGCCGTTCCGTTGATGGTCACGGATGCGAGACCGCTCACCGCATCCGATGCGGTGCCAGAAATGACCGCTGTGGGCCCGCTGGCCGACCAGGGCTTCGCCACGATCTGCGGCGGCGTGGCATCCTGCGTGGAGCTGACCACATTCGACCACGCACCACCATACGGCACGGAAACGAAGGCCTGATAGCCGAGGCTCCACGATTTCAGCACCGGTGTGACCGCGGTTTCCGCTGTGGTGAAGTTCGCACGCAGCTTCAACTGGCTGTGCGCCATCAGCGACGCGAGACTGGTCCCGCTGGCCACGTTTGCGGCGAGCAGGTTGTTGTCCTCATCGAGAATATCAAGCGTGAGGCCGACGCCCTGCACTTCATAATTCAGCACGCCCCAGCTGGCGACGGAGAGTGGTGTCACGCTGGCGATCATGCTGCCGCTGGCGGCATGCACGCGCTGTTTGCGAGTCACCGTCACATCATCAAAGAACAAACGCGCGCCCGCCGCGCCCTGGATGCCCGCCACGCCGGTCGCGAAGTGATAATC
>Ga0315902_10014766_pt1 | contig 10029 bp, 7 predicted proteins | sample LakEriMetagenome_9_FD_203523 | JGI IMG/M metagenome (GOLD analysis project Ga0315902, IMG submission 203523) | Freshwater fungal communities from buoy surface, Lake Erie, Ohio, United States - Buoy 12 MA117 | ecosystem: Environmental > Aquatic > Freshwater > Lake > Lake biofilm | place: USA...
TCGCGAGCGGCTTCAGCAAGAGCGGCGAGAGGAACGTATTGTCCGCCGCCACGCGCGCGCCGACGGCCTTCGCCGCCTTGGCGATCGCTTCAACATCGACCACGCGCATCAACGGATTGCTGGGCGTTTCGATCCAAACCAAGGCCGGTTTACGCGCAAGTGCAGCGTTCAGCGCCTCCAGATCGCTTTGATCAACATACACGACTTCGATCTGCGTCTTGCGCGCCCGCGCTTCAAACAAGCGCCAGGTGCCGCCATAGCAATCGTGCGGCGCAACGATCAACGCGCCAGCATCAAGCAAGTTGAGAACGAGATCAACCGCCGCCATGCCGGAGCTGGTAATGACGGCCCCGGCGCCCTGCTCCAGCGCGGCCAACGTGCGCGCGAGCACATCGCGGGTCGGATTAGCAGTGCGGCCGTAATCGTAAGCGCGCTTCTTTTGAAAGCCCTCGAGGCTATAGCTCGACGACAGATAAAGCGGCGGCATCACCGCGCCTTGGCCGGGGTCTTCGTCGACGCCGATCGAGGCGAGAATGGTTTCGTCGGAATCGAACTTAGTCATCGTTCAAGAACTCGCGCAGGATCGCACCGACGCGCTCGGGCTCTTTCAGGAAAGAATCGTGGCCATAGAGCGAGGGCAGCGTACGCAGCGCAGTGAGATTCTGCACGCGACGGCCGAGTTCTTCGACGGCTTCGAGCGGGGCGATTTGATCGGTGGGACACGCCGCCAAAGTCACGGGCGCGCTGATGTCTTCCGGTTGCAGCGCGCAGCGATCGATAGATTCGCTGAGCGAAAGCCAACGCTGCGGCGCCATCGCGTCGATATAGGCTTCGCCTCGCGCGATGAGGTAGCGATCCAAGCCGGAGCGGCCTTCGTCATCGAGCGCGCAGTCTTCAAAACGCTGCTCGAATTCATCGGCGCTGCGATAGGTGATCATGGCGAGTTGGCGCGCCAGCGCGAGGCCTTGATGGATGTCGCCCTGCGCGATCGCGAATTCCACCACGCGCCGCTGCACGCCACGCCAACCGCGCGCGAGCGCGGCCGGCTTATGCGCCGCGCAGAGCACGCAGAGCCGCTTCACACGCGCCGACGCGTGCGCCGCGAAATTCAGACCTACCGAGCCGCCATAGGAAGAGCCGATCCACGCCTCGATCACACCGATGCCCAGCACATCAAGCGCCTCGGCGATCAAGCGCGCCTGATCGCTGGGCGAGAGCCGCACGCGATGATCCTCAACCGGCGCAAAGTCGAAGCCGAACACGCAATAGGTATCGAGATCGATTGCCTTGCCTGGGCCGATGTGGTCGTCCCACCAACCGCCCTCGCCCGCCACAAAGCGGCCGCTCGAAATGCCACCACTGACGATCGCCACCGGGGCATCGGCGCGACCGTAGCGGCGCAGGCGAACGTGCGCGTCCGGCAATGTATCGCCGGTTTCCAAACGGAATTCGGCCGGCACAGCGACGAAAACGTCTTCGCCCTCGTAGCTCGGCGTCTGCGCCTCAGGATCAGCAAGAGCTGCCATCTTAAGCGCCGACATGCTCGCCCGCCTTCGCCAGCATGAGATGTTCGACGCTGGCCGCACCTTGAACGACACCGGCCACGTCGCGCACGAAGGCGCGCGCCCGCGCCGCCGAAATCGCCTTCACACGACAGCGGAGCACGAAGAGATCGGCGCTGCGGTTGAGCGAAAGCGCGTGCACATCGGCGCCGACGGCGCTCAGACGGTCGGTGATGTCGCCGACGTCAGACCAGTTTTTCAGGGAGAACAGCATCTCGTGCTGGAGTTCGAGGCCAGGAAGACAAAAGTCTTCCACGTTACAATTGGGCTCCGAGGGAAGTTCAAATGCCATAGGTCCGCGCCTTCAAAACTGCGCGTCGGTTCTAGGCGTCGCTTGCGGGCCGGAGGGGTACGCCCAAGGGCGTACTTACCTTCGCTTTAGCTGCATTTTTAACGCGCCCGCAAGCTGAGCTTCAAATCGGCGCAAGCGGATCTATAGCGGAACGAAACGGGCCTGTCACCCCCTCGCCGGCGCGGCAAGTTCAGCACTTGCAGCCGCCGGCTTGGCGATATCCGCCAGGATAGTCTCGATCGCGGCGGCGATGCCGGAAGTACCGATGCCGAAACCTAGCGCGCCGAACGCGCCTTACCTGGTGGTGTGGCTATCGCCCCTCGGCGATCACTATGCCCGGCTGGATCAGACCCATTTCCGGCATGACCACATGCTCGATCCCTTGCATGGGATGCAGGCACGTCGAACATCTCAATGCCGAACTCGGCGCAATTGCGCGCGAAATAGTGAACTTGGGTTTGTCCGCAAGCATCGGGCATGCGCGCGGTACGATCCGGCGCGCTGGAGTTGACGTGATCTACTACTCCGAGGGCGCCTTGCGAGCGCCAGACTTGCCGACGCGTGTCGCGGAACCCCGGTGAAGGCCTGCGAGCTCGTGTACTCATTGAGCACCGTCCGATCGACGTAGAGCAGCACTTCAGCGCGGCCTTCATCAAGCGCGCGCACGGTATGCGAGCCGATAATCTTATCGTAGCGTGTCCGCGCCCTGCTGTCATAAGCCGCCATGCTATGCGCGTAGCAACCTTAAAGCGTCACGCGAAATGCGCACTCTGCATCGCCCGATGCAAGTGCAGCATCAGGCCAATGCACAAACCCTCAGTAGCGAACAGAGCCCGCGGCACTGGCTTACGACCAAGACGCTTGCATTGAGTCGCGCGCTGCAATCGCTTGCTCGCGATTCAAACCCTAAGCATCCACATCCGCTTCCAGCGCGAACTCTTCGATGAACGCGCGCCGCGGCTCCACCACGTCGCCCATCAGCTTGGAGAACATCTCGTCGGCGTCGTCCGCGTGCGCGACTTTCACTTGCAGCAGCGTGCGCACATCGGCGTCGAGCGTGGTTTCCCAGAGCTGCTCGGCGTTCATTTCGCCCAAGCCCTTGTAGCGCTGGATCGAGACGCCTTTCTGCCCCGCGCCTTCGACGGCCTGCAACAACGAGAGCGGCCCATCGATCTCGATCACATCGCCGCCGCGCTTCAATTGCCCGCGCGTCGTGTAGGTCTCGCGCAACACCGCCGCGCGATCGGCGAGGCGGCGCACATCGGTTGAATTCAAGAAGAGCTTATCAAAGGTGGCGCGCTCGGCGACGCCGCGCACGGTGCGTTCGAGCACCAACGCGCCATCAGGATCGAAGCGGCCGGTCCAATTGTTTTCGCCCTCTTCGGCGATGCGGTTGAGGCGTTCGGCGGCGGCTTGCGCTTCCACATCCGTCGCGCCCTGCGCAAACGCGCCGGCGAGCGTGGCTTGTTCGAGCACGCTATCGGGCACGCGCGCGTGCAGGCGCTTGATCAAGGTTTCGACCGCCATCGCTTCGCGCGCGAGGCGCTTTAGATCATCACCCGCATATTGCACGCCGGCGGCTTCGAGCACGCCGCCCGCAGAGCCCTCTTCGATCAGGAAGCTTTCGAACTCGGCCTGATCCTTCAGATAGCGCCCGCTCTTGCCCTTGGTGGCTTTGTAGAGCGGCGGCTGGGCGATGTAGAGATAACCGCCCTCAATCAGAGCCGGCATCTGCCGATAGAAGAACGTGAGCAGCAGTGTGCGGATGTGGGCGCCGTCGACGTCGGCGTCGGTCATGATGATGATCTTGTGGTAGCGCAGCTTCTCAATGTTGAAATCGTCGCGGCCAATGCCGGTGCCGAGGGCGGTGATCAGCGTGCCGACTTGATCGGATGAGAGCATCTTGTCGAAGCGCGCGCGCTCGACATTGAGGATCTTGCCGCGCAACGGCAGCACGGCTTGGGTTTCGCGTGAGCGGCCTTGCTTGGCTGAGCCGCCGGCCGAGTCGCCCTCGACGATGAAGAGTTCGGATTTGGCCGGGTCTTTCTCCTGGCAATCGGCGAGCTTGCCGGGCAGCGAGGAAATATCCAGCGTCGATTTGCGGCGCATTTCGCGCGCTTTACGTGCGGCTTCGCGGGCGGCGGCCGCCTGCACGATTTTCGCCATCACGGTTTTGGCGGCGCCCGGATTTTCCTCGAACCATTGCGTCAGCGTTTCGGCGACGAGGTTTTCAACGACGGGGCGCACTTCCGAGGAAACCAGCTTTTCCTTGGTCTGCGATGAGAATTTCGGATCAGGCACTTTGACGGAGAGCACGCAGGTCAGGCCTTCGCGCGCATCGTCGCCGGTGATCTCGACCTTTTCCTTTTTGGCGATGCCCGAGCTCTGCATGTAATTGTTCACCACGCGCGTCAGCGCGCCGCGGAAGCCGGCCAAGTGCGTGCCGCCATCCTTTTGCGGGATGTTGTTGGTGAAGCAGAGCGTGTTTTCGTGATAGCCGTCATTCCATTGCATCGAGGCTTCGACGGTCATGCCGTCTTTCTCACCGATGACGTAGATGGCTTCGGGTATCACAGCCGAGCGCGAGCGATCGAGGTGGGCGACGTAGGCTTTGACGCCGCCTTCGTAGAAGAGCGTCTCCTCGAACGGCTCGGGGCCGCGCAGATCTCTGAAAATGATGCGCACGCCGGAATTGAGGAAGGCGAGTTCGCGTAGGCGGTGTTCGATCGTCTTGCGATCATATTCGACCATGGTGAAGGTCGCGGGGCTGGCCAGGAAGCGCACGGCGGTGCCGTTCTTGACCTTGCCTTCGTCCTGCGGCGCGGGGCCCACTTCCTTCAGCGGCGCCTCGGCGTCGCCCATGCGGAAGCGCATGTAATGCTCTTTACCGTCGCGCCAGATGCGCAGGTCGAGCCATTCGCTGAGCGCGTTCACAACGGAGACGCCGACGCCGTGCAGGCCGCCGGAAACCTTGTAGGAGTTTTGGTCGAACTTACCGCCGGCATGCAGCTGGGTCATGATGACCTCGGCCGCCGAGACACCCTCCTCGGTGTGGATGTCCGTTGGAATGCCGCGCCCGTTGTCGGTGATCTCCGCGCTTCCGTCGGGGTGCAAAATCACCTCAACCCGCGTCGCATGCCCCGCCAACGCTTCATCAATCGCGTTATCAACGACCTCATAGATCATGTGGTGCAACCCGGACCCATCGTCCGTGTCGCCTATGTACATCCCCGGCCGCTTTCTTACCGCATCTAAGCCTTTGAGAACTTTGATGGAATCTGCGCCGTATTCAGGCGCGCTCACCGGTGCATTTTGCGGGGCGGTCATGCGTTTCGAATCGAGCTGGAAAACATGCTCGAATATAGGGATTTCGGAGCCGAAAGTCTCGATTTTCGGTGCGGATTCTTGGCTCGGAGGCTGAGCCAAAAACGCTTAGAAAATCATCGGCAAAGCGAGCCAAAAGGCGCCGCCGACAGCAAGCGTGCCGAGCAGCAGCCAAAGGCCGTCGCGGGCGGTCATGCCGAGGCCGAAAAACACGACTGCGAGGCCGGGTATGACCGGCAGCAGCGGAACCAGACCGAGCGGGAAGGTGATGAGCGCAGCGCCAATCAAAAGCAGCGCCACGAGGTTCACGAACGGAGGCTTGGAGAGAAAGGTTAGGCGCGGCTTTAACAGCGTATCGACGCCCTTGGCGACGCCCCTGCTCTTCTCGACCGCGCCCACCACGCTCTCGCGCGGCAGGCTCATGTCGCGCGCTTGGCGCGGCAGCCAAATGCGTTTCATACCCAGCGCCATCTGGCCGGCCACCAGCAGCGTGAGAACAGCCACGAACCAGGTCGTGCCTGGCAACGCTGTTAGGGGCGAGACAGCAATAAGACCGATCACCAGCAACAATGGCCCGTAAGTGCGTCGGCCGACCGAATCCAACACCTCGCCAAGCGTGAGACTATCAGGCGTTTTGTCGTTCGACGCCTTGTAGGCGATGTCATCGAGTACATCGTTGAGATTGAGCGGTTCAGCGTGCGGGGGCGGCATGCGCGATCCACACGCGTTTTTGCGCTCGCCGTCAATGTGCGCGTTGGCGGGATCGCTGACACTGTTCATCACGCGGGAAACGCGAGCCAGCGCGCGCTTGTTCCGTTAACCGGCAATACGCACTGGCAAGGTCTCGTAGCCCTTCACGAAGGAAGAATAGACCCGCTTTGGCTCGTCCACGACTTCGATGTGGTCGAAGCGCTTCAGGATTTCTTCCCACACGATGCGCAGCTGCATCTCACCTAAGCGATTGCCAACACAGCGGTGAATGCCAAAGCCAAACGAGAGGTGGCGACGCACGTTCTCGCGCTCGATGTCAAAATCGTTGGGGTTTGCGATGACCTCTTCGTCGCGATTGCCCGAGACGTACCACATCACGACCTTATCGTGCTTCTTGATCAGCTTGCCGCCAAACTCGACGTCTTGAAGCGCGGTGCGGCGCATGAAGGCGAGCGGAGTTTGCCAGCGGATCGTCTCGGACACGAGGTTCGGGATCAGCGCCGGATTGGCCTTGAGCTTGGCGTATTGCTCGGGGAACTTGTTCAGCGCATAGACGCTGCCGCTGATCGAGTTGCGCGTCGTATCGTTGCCTCCGACGATCAGCAGGATCAGGTTTCCGAGATATTCCATCTGCGGCATGTCCTTCGTGCTCTCGCCGTGCGCGAGCATGGAGATCAGATCGCTGCGCGGCGGCGCATTGGCGCGCTCCTGCCAGAGATTCATAAAATAGGCCAAGCACTCCATAAGCTCGGCGCGGCGCTGCTCGTCGGTTTCAACGATACCGCCGCCGGGCGCTGCGGTCGCCACATCCGACCAGCGCGTGAGCTTGCGGCGATCTTCCCACGGGAAGTCGAACAAGGTCGCCAACATCTGCGTGGTGAGTTCGATCGAGATCTTATCGACCCAATTGAACACCTCGCCGCGCGGCGCCTCGTCGAGGAGTTTGCCGGCGCGCTCGCGGATGAGCGGCTCCAAATGCGCGAGGTGATTTGGCGCAACGATGGGCGAGACGGTCTTGCGTTGCACATCGTGCTTCGGCGGGTCCATCGCGATGAACATCGGGAGCGCGAAGTCTTCTTCCGGATCGAACAGAACGATCGACGGCTCGGAGGAAAAGCGATGGTGATCGGTATCGATCGCCATGATGTCGTTGAACTTTGTGATCGACCAATACGGACCGTTCAGACTGTCCGGGCAATAATGCACCGGGTCTTGCTTGCGCAGGCGCTCGAAGAACGGCCAGAAATTATTGTCGCGGAAGCGCTCGGGGCGACTGATGTCGAGCGTCGAGAGGTCGGTCTTCCAAGCGTCTTCGTTCGGGTTGTAATCGAACACGAATTCCGGATTTTCGACGCGGACGTAGTCGGTATTGGCCATGTGCGTTTCCTCTTTCCGCACACGTCAGCAAATTTAAGCGCGTTTGTCACCGTGACGCTTGCGTCAGGTTGGCGTCACCTTCCCGTCCTTGACCTCAAATCGCTGGGCGCGATCGCCGAACGCCTCGAATAAATTCTCGTCTGTGCCCGTCAGCCAAGCTTGGCCGGCGTTGGAGAGCAATTCGTCGAACAGCGCCGCGCGGCGCACGCCATCGAGATGCGCCGCCGCTTCATCGATCAAGATCAGCGACGGGCCGGCGCCCGGATCGCCAGCGAGCGCGCGCGCCTGGGCAAGTGTCAACCCGACGAGCAACGCCTTCTGCTCGCCAGTGGAGCATTGGTCGGCCGGCATATCCTTAGCGGCGTGACGCGCCAGGAGATCAGAGCGATGTGGGCCGTCGAGCGCGCGGCCTGCGCCAGCGTCGCGGCCGCGCACATCGCGCAGCAATTCCGCGAAATCCTCTTCAACATCAGCGCTCGCCGCGCCGTTTTCGAAGCGCGCTTCCATCAGGCCTTCGAGTTCAAGCATGGCCTTTGGGAACGCGCCATCTGGACGCGTGTCTATCGCGCTTTGCAAGCGATGCAGCGTCTCCACCCGCGCGGCAGCAATCGCTGCGCCATGCGCGGACATTTCGCGCTCCAGGCCGCCCAGCCATGAATCATCGAACACGCGCTCACTCAGCAGGCGCTGGCGCTCGCGCATGGCGCGCTCATAGGCGGCGGCGCTATGGCCGTGCTCGGACGCGCGCGCGAGCGTGAGCCGGTCAAAGAATTTTCGCCGGTCGCCGGCGGGGCCGGACCAGAGGCGGTCCATCGCTGGTGTCAGCCATGTCATGCGCGCGGCTTCGGCGAGCTCGGCGGCGGTCGCCGGCTGCCCATCCCGGCGCGCGAGGCGTTTGACCCCGCCTTCCGGCGTGCGCTCAGCGCCAGCGCCAACGACCGTCTCTTGGCCATCTTGCATGATGCGCGCGGAGACGGCCCAAGGCTGCGCACGGAACTCATCGCCCGCGCGCGCCACATCGCTGAGCGACGCCGTGCGCAAGCCTCTGCCAGGCGCCAACATCGTCAGTGCTTCGACGATGTTGGTTTTACCGGCGCCGTTCGGGCCGAACAGACACACAGGTCTGCCGTCGAGCTGCAGATCGAGCGCCGCGTGATTGCGAAAATCGGTGAGCGTGAGACGCGAGACGTAAAGCGCGTGTGTCATGGCGCCCTGCGCTCAGCCGCGAGCGGGCCTATGGTTTCGATGCGGTCGGTCGCCACGCCGCCGCGCCAGCCATGCGGCACTTGCGCAAAACTCGTCGCATCATCGACGCCTTCGCCATCGGTGCGGCAACCGATGGTCCAATGCTGGAAGACGGTAAAGTCGCCATCTGTCGTCGGATGAATGTCGATCTCGACCATATCTGCGCCGAGTTCGAACGCGGCTTGCATCGAAGGCAGCATATGTTCAATGAAGGCGTGGGTCGGCGGAGAGATGCGCTCCGCCGTGCAGGTGTCGTTGTCGAGATTTTCGCGATGATAGTCCTGGTGCACGCCGCGATGCGCGAGCAGCGTCAGCTCGCCTTGCGGCGCGCCCCAGAACGGTGCGTTGAAGAGAGCGATAGCGCCGATCGTCAGCGCCAGCGCGCCGAGGACGATCCAGCGCTCGCGCATGAAGCTAGACCCGGAGCGGCATCAGCACGTAAAGCGCTTGATCATCGGCTTCATCGCGCACGAGCGTCGGAGAACCGGAATCCGCGAGCTCGAACACCGCGGAGGCGCCTTCGATTTGACCGGCGACGTCGAGCAAATATTTGGCGTTGAAACCGATTTCCATCGTGTCGTCGCCGTATTCAGCGGGCAAATCTTCGGTGGCGACCCCGGCGTCCGGGTTGTTCACGGTGAGTGTAACTTTGTCTTTCTCGAGCGCCAAGCGCACGGAGCGCGAGCGCTCGGCCGAGACGGTGGCGACGCGATCAACCGCTTCTGAGAAAGCTTTGTTGTCGATCTTCAGCTTCTTGGAATTGTTCTTCGGAATGACGCGCGCGTATTCCGGGAACGAGCCGTCGATCAGCTTCGAAGTGAGCACGGCGTCACCGAGCGCAAAGCGGATCTTCTGCGACGACACCGCGATCTCGACCATGTCGGACGCGTCGTCGAGCAAGCGCTTCAATTCGTTGATCGTCTTCCGCGGCACGATCACGCCGGGCATGCCGGTCGCGCCCTTCGGCGCCACCGCATCGGCGAGGGCAAGACGGTGGCCGTCTGTGGCGACGGCGCGGAGCTTTGCGCCGTCAGCCTCGATCGTATGGAAGAAAATGCCGTTCAGATAATAGCGGGTCTCTTCGGTCGAGATTGCGAAGCGCGTCTTATCGATGAGACGCGCAAGTTCAGTTGGCTCGATTTCAAAGCGCGTCTCAAATCCGTCAGATGGCATCGACGGGAAGTCGCCGGCTGGCAGGATCGGAAGATGCAGGCGCGATTTGCCGGCAGAGAGGAACAGGCGCGGATCATCCGTTGAAGCGTCGAGCTTTACGGCTGAACCATCCGGCAACTTGCGTACGAAATCATAGAGATAATTGGCCGGCGCCGTGGTCTGGCCGCCGCGTTCCACTTCAGCGTGCGCCGCTTCCGAAATCTCGATGTCGAGGTCCGTCGCCGTGAGCTTCAGGCTGTCGCCCTGCGCGGACAAGAGCACGTTCGACAGAATCGGAATCGTATTGCGGCGTTCGACGACGCTTTGCACGTGGTTGAGCGCTTTTAGGAGCGACGAGCGCTCGAT
>Ga0315902_10014767_pt1 | contig 10028 bp, 11 predicted proteins | sample LakEriMetagenome_9_FD_203523 | JGI IMG/M metagenome (GOLD analysis project Ga0315902, IMG submission 203523) | Freshwater fungal communities from buoy surface, Lake Erie, Ohio, United States - Buoy 12 MA117 | ecosystem: Environmental > Aquatic > Freshwater > Lake > Lake biofilm | place: USA...
CTTGGAACGGCGAAGGAACCGATGATCTGGTCAATGGGTCGTTAGAACACGGTTCGTCGCTGGACTCCTTCAACAGAATCGCTGGAGAGCCACTCGGTGCTCCACCCCGCACTCACGCCGGCCGCCAGCCGCCGTTGACATTGATCACCTGACCGGTCACGAACGCCGCCTGCGGCGAGAGCAGCCAGGCCACCGCCGCCGCAATATCCTCCGGCTCGCCCCACCGGCCGAGCATGCTCTCCCGCACCGCCCGCCGCTGCCAGGCCTCGCTCGCCCCCGCGCCCCATGCCGTGCGGATCCAGCCCGGCGCCACGCAGTTCACCCGGACCTTCGGCGCCAGCGACTTCGCCGCACTCCGCGAAAACGCCATCACCGCCCCCTTCGCCGCCGCGAACAGCTCGCCGCTGTCCCCTTCCATGCCGGTCGCCGCCTGGTCCCAGCCGATCGTCACGATCGCCCCACCGTCGCGGTCGGCCATCCACCGCCCGAGGGCCCGCGCGAGCAGCATCGTGCTCCGTACGTCCACCTGGAGCAGCTCGTCGAGTTTCCGCTCGTAGGGCCACTTCGCCGGCTCGCCCGTGAGCACGTCGGCCCCGGCCACCAGCGCCACAGCGTCGAGCCGCGGCAGTTTCTGCATCACCTCCGCCGTCAGCCGCTCCGCACCGTCGCGGGCCGCGAGATCGGCCAGGAATGTCCCCGCGTGCTTGCCGTCGGCCGCGAGGAGCCCGGCCACCTCCGCGGCTCCCGTCATCGACCGGCCATGCACGGCCACGTTCCAACCCGCCCGCGCCAGCTCCAGGGCCACGGCCCGGCCGATCCCGCGGCTCGATCCGGTCACCAGCACCGTCCGCTCGTGCATTGCACTCGTCATCTCAACGTCATCCTCGCCGACCATGGTATCCGGCCTCAAACGCGACTTGGCCTCACCTACCACCCGTTCCGCGGCCCCCGATACCGCGACGCCATCAATTGACATCAGATGTCATTTTTATTAGCATCACGCATCATGCGTACGACGATCGACATCGACGGCCCGGTCCTCACCGAACTCAAAGCCTTGGGCAAACGCGAGGGAAAGTCCCTCGGCCGACTCGTGTCCGACCTGCTGGCGGCAGCGCTGGCGGGCCGCAGGCAAGGCCGTGAACCCGTCGCCAAGCCGATCCACTGGGTCGCCAAGCCCATGCAGGCGCGGGTGGATCTGGCCGACCGGGATGCGGTGTTCGATGCCATGGAGCCGCAGCTCCGGTGAGCTTCGCGATCGACGTCAACGTCCTGCTCTACGCGTCGGACTCGACGTCCACGTGCCATGAACGGGCCGCGGCGTTTTTGCAGTCGGTCATCGCAGGCGGCGAGATCTGCTATCTCGCATGGCCGACCGTGATGAGCTACCTGCGGATCGCGACGCATCCCCAGGTCTTCGCAGCCCCGCTCTCGCCGGCGGAGGCCGAGGGCAACATCGACCGCCTCCTCTCGCTGCCTCATGTCCGCTGCGTAGCAGAGGGCGACGGCTTCTGGCCCGTGTACAGACAGCTCTGCCGCGACGTGCCCGCCCGCGGCAACATGGTTCCCGATGCCCATGTGGCGGCGATTCTCAAGCTCCACGGCATCCGCACGCTCTACACCCGCGACCGGGATTTCGCGAAGTACGCCTTCCTTCGCGTCATCGACCCCTGTCAGGGTGCGGGCCGCAGCGGCAGCGCGTAGCAGGCGGCCTCTTCCGCGTTGCGAACGAGCAGCCGGTCGCCAGACACGGCGAGGTTGTTCCAGGTCTGGCCCGAGAGCGCCGCCAGCCGGCCGCGGACGACGTGCTTCGCCGGCCCGTAGTCCACCGCGACCACCTCCCCCGACTCGGCCTGCACGAGCAGCACCTCGCCCAGGCGCAGCACCTGCCCCTGCCCGTAGCGGCCTCCCTTCCAAGCCCGCTTGCCGTCGGCCAAGCGGACGCACTCCAGGATGCCGTCGAAGAGTACGATCTCGGCGACGGCGTTGCAGAGATCTTCTGTGCACCGTTAGCTACGAAAAACACATCGCTCTCGTGGTCGTTCCGCCTGGCTCCGCCTCGCGGAATCCGCCCGCCACGGGTTGCAGGCCCGGGTTCTGAGCCGTGGTCACGCTGCTCGGGGCATGCCGGCGGCATCGGCCTGACCGGCCGCTCCTTCGGCATGCCCCCGATTCGTTTGCCTGCCGCCCGAGCCTTGCGATCGGCTGGTGGCGAACCGCTCTGTCCCGTGGATAGTGTACTGCCGTTTACTCACGCCGTCCGCCTGCCGGTCCGCCCATGGTCGCCGCGATCACAGGGTTTCCCGCGCGAAGCCGACGCCGCCCGCACGGACGTCCCGCGGCGTCCCGCCGTTACGAGCGACGTCGCCCCGAGAAGACGCCGCTCCACGAGATCGTGTCGGAGAACCTCGAGAGCTGTCTCGAGTGGCGGGAAGCCGCCGAGCGGCCCGTGCCGGCAATCTCCGTGCCGAAGCGGCTGCGGGGCTCGCTCGCCTGCTCGACGCCGCGGCCGCCGCCGACATGCTCGCCTGGGAGAACAGCGGGTTTTCAGGAGACGCCGGCGTCCGGATCACACTCCTCGACTGCGACGTGCCGAGCTATTTTCAGAGTCTCGAACATCTCCTGAGATACTGCGTCCGGCCCCCCTTCGCGCTGGAGCGACTGTCCGTGATCCGCGGCGAAGACGGCCGCATCAATCGCATCCGTTACCTGCTGCCACGGCACAAAGCCGCCAACTGGGTCGGGCCCGGCCGCGGCCGAAAGTCCACCCCGCCTGGGCCCAACGGCGTCGTCGAACTCCCGCCGTTTGAGTTCCTCGACCGGCTCGCCGATCTCGTCCCACCGCCACGCAAAGGGGTGCCGGGCGTTTCGAGAAACCCACTCCGGACGCCCGGGCCGCTCCTCCCGAGGCGCACGAGTCGCTCATCAGCCGGAAGATCGTTGCAGAGGTGCCATTGACCGGGCTATCCGTACCAACGGCCAGAGCGTTTCGTTCGCGTCGGCAGTGGCGAGCAGCGGCGGCTCGCTCGTGAAACTGGGCGCTGGAACGCTGACACTGACACGGATTGTCGATGGATTGGCGGTGCGTGACGGCACCATGACGGTCGCCGCTGACGGCCTGCTCCAATCCGGTGTCAACGGCACCAACAATCTGGCGGTCGGCTATGTCACGTCCGGCATCGTCAACGTGGCCGGTGGTCAGTTCAGCACCAACCAGGCGACCTTGGGCTGGGATGCGTTCGGAGCGATTGCCGTGACGAGCGGGACATACACCAGCCAAAGCACCACCTCGATCGGCTTCAATGGCTTCGGCGACTTCAGGATTTCCGGAGGCTCGGCGACGGCGTCTTCCTTCATCATCGCGGAGAACATCGGCAGCACCGGATCCATGACGATCAGCGGCGGCACGATGTCGGGAGGTCTGCGGATCGGGGCAAGCGGATCCGGCGGGCTTAGCATGACGTCTGGGCTCGTGTCGGCCACGAGCCTCACGGTGGGCAAGTCAGGAACCGGAACGCTCTCCATGAGTGGAGGCACGATCACGTCGAGCGCCGCACTCGGCATCGGCGCGAGTTCGGGCACCGGCGCCGTGAGCGTCTCCGGCGGATCGCCGGTGGTGGGCGGCAATCTGCTCGTGGGCGGCCTGAACTCGGTCATCAACGGATACAGCAGCCTACGGATTTCGGGCAGCGGCGGCGCTGGCGGGTTGGTGTCGGTGTCGGGCACGCTAGCGACCGTCGCTTTCGGTGGCAGCATCGCCCTGACGTTCGGCGGCACCATCTCGATCGGCAGCGGCGGGGCAGGCGGCGTACTGGCCTCCGCGCTCACCAACAACGGCACGCTGATCTTCAACCGTGCCGATGCGAGCACCTGCGGGGTCCAGATCAGCGAGACAGGAGAGATGATCAAGCGAGGGTCCGGCATGCTGAGCCTGCCAGGCACCAACACCTACAGCGGCCTGACGACGATCGATTCCGGCACGCTCCGAATCGGCAGCGGCAGGACGTCGGGAGTGTTACCCGGAGACGTCGTCAACAACGCCTCCCTCGTCTTCGACCGGTCCAATAACCTGACCTACGGCGGCCGGATCAGCGGATCTGACAGCGTCCGAAAGAATGGCGTCGGGAGGCTCGTGTTAAGCGGCAGCAGTCCGTATTCCGGACTGACCACGGTCGGCGGCGGCACCCTAGAGGTAAATGGAATCCTCGCGGGCACGAGCCTGATACAGGTGCTCGCCGGAGCGACCCTGTACGGTACCGGCACGATCGCCGGGGCAGCAACGATCAGCGGCACGCACTCGCCTGGGGCTACGTCGCCCGGCACGCTGGCCTTCAACTAGGGCATCGTGTACCTGGCCGGTTCGGCAGTCAACTGGGAACTCGCCGCAAACACGGATACCGACACCACGGCATTCGACCGGGTCGTGGTGACCGCCAGTAGCCTCGTATTCACCGGATCGACCTCCCCGAACCTGATGTTCAATGCACCGGGGAGCACAGTGCTGTGGAGCGACTCCTGCTGGGATATCGACCGCTCGTGGACGATCTACGACCTGCCATCGGGGGCCTCGACTCCGAGCCTCGTCAATCTCGTCCTCGGCGGATCGCTCCTCGACTCGCAGGGCCAGTCCCGCTCGGCGGAGCGGGGTTCTTTTTCGCTCGGCCAGGTCGATGGCAACGTCGTGCTCACCTTCGCCGCCGTGCCGAAACCGTCGGCGTTCGCCCTCGCGGCCGTCGGTGTCGCTGTCACTGTGGTGGTCCGCCGGCGGACTCACGCTCGCCGCCAGCCTCGCGTTCTCAATGCCCTCAAGGCTCCGCTGGCACTCGTAGATCAGCTCGTTCAGGCCGGCTGCCGCCCGCGATCACTCGCGTGTACCTGAAAAAAGGGATTTCGCGGCCCGGAGTCCGCGCCCATAGTACCCGCTCGGAGTCGATCTCCGTCCGGGCCGCAGGTCCGCTTGCTCCCTGTCCATCCAAGCCCGAAGCGCGAGCGAGGGACCATGCGACGTCCGCCCCAAGCATCAACGCAAACCGAAAACCCGATCCGCATGCGGCATCATCGTCGCGGTCGCGCGGGCTTCAGCCTCGTCGAGGTGCTCGTCGTGCTCGCGATCATCGGGATCCTCGCCGGCATGCTCCTGCCGGCCGTGCAGGCGGCCCGCGATTCGGCCCAGCGGACGGCCTGCGGCAACAATCTCAGGCAGTCGGCCCTGGCGGTGCTGGCCTTCGAGTCGGCCCGCCGCACGCTGCCGCCGGGAAGCGACCAGGTGCCCCGGCCGGGCCTGCCTCAGGGCACGCTGCTCGCGTGGTCGAGCTTCATCCTGCCCTACCTCGAGGAAGCGGCGGCGGCGGGCCGGATCGACTACGCGAAGGAGTGGGATGACGTGGGGGGCAACGACCTCGCCTCCGACACGAGGATCGCCGCGTATGTCTGCCCAAGCGGCCAGGTGGCCTCCGTGGGCAAGGCCGATTACGCCGGCATCTCCGGGGCGCTGATCTTCCACGCGGGCCGGATGGTCGGCCGGGCGGGACTTGCCAACGGTCTCCTCATCGCGATCGATGCGAACCGGCGGCAGGCAGTTCGGCTCGCCGAGACGACCGACGGGCTCGGCCAGACCTTGCTGGTTGCCGAGTCCGTGGACCGCTGCCCTCGCGAGAGCGCGGCCGACTTGAAGCAGCCGATGGGCCGCTGGGCGTGGATCAACCACTTCGCCCAGCCCGAGCCCTTCATCAACACGCTCGGCGGCATCCAGAGCCGCCATCAGGGCCTCGCGACGGTCGCGTTCGGCGACGGTCGCACCGTGATGCTCAACGAATCAATGGACCCGGCGGTACTGGCGGCCATCTGCACCCGCAACGGTGGCGAGGCGAATGCCTCGTCCCTCGCGACGCAATGACCGCAAAGACGACGGACGCCCGGGCAGCGCATGGCGGTCCGGCGGGCGATGGATCGCACGGTTGATTGAATTGGATGACGGGATCGAACACCAAGGACACGAGTTTGGGGCGGCGTGGCTGCCCGACATCGGTCCGAACCCCGAGAGGAGTTGATCGGATGAATCGCAGGCACATGTGCATCGTTCTTGGTTCTCTGGCCTTGAGCATCGGGCTCGTGGCTCCCGCGGAAGCGGGCGGTCGGCGGCCGACGCCGAAGCCTCCGAAACCTCCGGTGCCTCCGGTGACTGTCACGCAGGTGACCGTCGTCAACAAGACGGCGAAAAACCTGTTCGTGCAGGTTGGTGAAACCGGAACCCTCGCCGACAAGGTCGGGGCGGCGCAGACTGCCGGAGCCAAGGTGATCAATGCCGGAGCCACAGCCGTGTTTACGCCCGCCAAGGCTGGTGACAACGACATTCGGGCCACCGATATGGCGGTGCTGAATAATCTGAACTTCCCGAACCAGACGGTGGCGGATGGCGCCTATCCGCTCAAGCAGCAGGGTGGTGATACCTTCACGGTTGCCGCCAACAAGAACACGACCGTCGAGATCACTCAGCCGAACGTGAATGCCGCCATGTTGTTCAACGTAAAGTGACCGGCAGCCCATGCTGATCGCTCCCGAGTGCGTTCAGTCTCCGGCCGGGCAGGATGGTGAGGGCGGCGAACGCCCCGCCGTTCCGCCCGGCCGGGCTGTTTCGTTTTTTGACCGACTATCGGCGGCGTTCTTGGCCGCCAGTGCCGCGATTTTTATGGCGGCGCCGTGGCTCGACGAGCGGCTCGTCTGGTGCGGATGGATCGGCACCGCCATCGGGCTGGTGGCGGTGCAAAGCCTGCGGGGCTGGCTGGGCGAGGCGTGGACGCTCGCCGCCGCCTTCTGTGCCCTTGCCATCGCCTTCCACTGGACGCCCCGGACTCTCGCCACGGCCATGGAATCGACGTATTTCTCGGGCCTCCTCGTCGCCATCCCGGTGGTCGCGTGGGATGCCTTCCGGCTCGCGGCGCCCTTCCTGCTCGCGGCCCGCGTGACTCGATCGCCGGGCCTCGCCTGGCTCCCCGCGGCACTCTTCGCGTGTGCCATCGAGGCATCCTGGCCATCCGTCTTTCCCTGGAAGCTTGGCTATGCGCAGGCCGGCTGGCCGCTGCTCGTGCAATCGGTCGACCTCTTCGGCCCAGAGACCGCGACCTTCGTTTTCTTCGCCCACGCGGGCGCGATCGTCTGGGCGCTCGAGGCGATCGGCATGGTGCGCCGGTGCGGTCCCCGGTGGATCGGCGCGGCGGCGGTGATCGTCTGCCTGCTCAACGTCGCCTACGGCGCGGTCTCGCTGGCTTCATGGGAAGCCCGGATCGCGCGCGCGCCGTCATTCACCGCCACGCTCGTGCAGACCAACCCGGGCGATCCCGACGGGATCGCGGCCCTGCGGTCGCTCACCGCCGCACGGACGGTCACGGAGCCGCCCGACCTCGTCTGCTGGCCGGAGTGCAGTGCGGGCGAATTCGACTGCCGGCTCGATTCCTTCGCCGATCCCGAGCGGTTGGCCGCGCTTTCGCGTCAGGAGGCCGAAGGCGGCCTGTTGGCCGGACCTCCCGGCGTGCAGCTGCTCTGCGGTGGCATCGTCTATGAAGGCTATTCTGAGCGACCGGCGGCCCTGCGGCAGTCGGCCCTGCTCGTGGCCGCGGCCGGCGCGGTCCGCGGCCGCTATGACAAGCGGTACCTCATGCCGTTCGGCGAATACGTGCCATTGGCCGATATCTGGCCCGACCTGCGCCGCCACTTTCCGCTCGTCGATGACTTCATCCGCGGCACCGAGGCCACCGTGCTCGCGGGCGACGGCGGCACACGGTTCGGCGTGCTGCTCTGCTACGAGGACATGGTGCCCGCGGCGGCCCGGTCGCTCGTGCTGCGTGGCGCCACCGTGCTCGTGTCGCTCATCAACGGCAACTCGTTCACGGCCCCCCGGACGCTCGTCCAGCACCGCCAGCTGGCCCAGCTTCGAGCCGTCGAATGCCGCCGCAGCCTGCTGCGGTGCGCCGCCACCGGCGAGACGTGCGCGATCTCGCCGACGGGCAGGATCGTCGCCGCACTCATGCTCCATTCCCGCGGCACGCTCGACGCCCGGGTGCCGCTCATCGACACCCTCACCCTCGCCAACCGACTCGGCCCGACTTTTCCGATCGGCTGCGGGATCGCCGCCGCGGCGATCGCGATCCGGGGCCTGAAAAAGTCCTTTCGAGCGTGACGCTGGGCGGGCCTCGCGAGACTCCGCGGATCGAGCGCGACACCCGAGTTTGCCGGCCTTACCATCGCGGTGTTAGTGCAACATTCTTTCTGTAAATCGCCGGTGGGTGCCTGTCCGAGTCGAGCGTAGCGAGACGAGGGCGGGCACCCACCGGCGGCCCGAGTTGAAGAGGTGGGCCATCGAGGTTTTCTTGGAAGTGTCTTAAGCCACCAAGAAGGAACCTGCGATGACCCACCAAGACGAATGCCCGACGATCGAAGACCTTACCGCCTTACTCATCGAGCACGGCCCGGCCGCCATGGTCTCAGCCCTCGCCACGCTCATGAATCACGCAATGCAGATCGAGCGTGAGCAATTGCTCAAGGCCGAGTCTCATCAGCGAACTGCCATTCGTCAAGGATGCGCCAAAGGATTTAAGCCGAAGACCTTGAAGACCCGCGTTGATCGGGTGGATCGGCGGATCCCCTGGCTTTTTCCATGGGCCGTTAGACTCGCTTTTCATGCACATCACAGCCGTCGACTGGGCCATCATCGCCTGCTACCTCGTCGCCGTCGTGGGACTCGGCTGCCGGGCCGGGATCACCGCCCGGAGAGTTAGTGCCCTGCGCGGCGAATCCGAGGCCGGTGATCCGGCTGCCGCCGAAGCAGCGTGTGACACCCCGCCGGCGTTCCTGCCGGCCCGGCCAATCACTCACGTCCATCTGGCCGCGCTCACCGAGCGGGTGCGCCGCCGCATGATCCGGTGGTTCCGGCTCGCTCGCCTGCTCGACGCCGCGGCCGCCGCCGACATGCTCGCCTGGGAGAACAGCGGGTTTTCAGGAGACGCCGGCGTCCGGATCACACTCCTCGACTGCGACGTGCCGAGCTATTTTCAGAGTCTCGAACATCTCCTGAGATACTGCGTCCGGCCCCCCTTCGCGCTGGAGCGACTGTCCGTGATCCGCGGCGAAGACGGCCGCATCAATCGCATCCGTTACCTGCTGCCACGGCACAAAGCCGCCAACTGGGTCGGGCCCGGCCGCGGCCGAAAGTCCACCCCGCCTGGGCCCAACGGCGTCGTCGAACTCCCGCCGTTTGAGTTCCTCGACCGGCTCGCCGATCTCGTCCCACCGCCACGCAAAGGGGTGCCGGGCGTTTCGAGAAACCCACTCCGGACGCCCGGGCCGCTCCTCCCGAGGCGCACGAGTCGCTCATCAGCCGGAAGATCGTTGCAGAGGTGCCATTGACCGGGCTATCCGTCGTTGTCAGGGCGCGGCCCGCAGCGGCAGCTCGTAGCAGGCGGCTTCCTCCGCGTTGCGGATCAGCAGCCGATCGCCCGCCACGGCGGGATTGTTCCAGGTCTGGCCCGAGAGCGCCGCCAGCCGGCCGCGGACGACATGCTTCGCCGGCCCGCAGTCCACCGCCACCACCTCCCCCGACTCGGCCTGCACGAGCAGCACCTCGCCCAACCGCAGCACCTGCCCCTGCCCGTAGCGGCCTCCCTTCCAGGCCCGCTTGCCGTCGGCGAGCCGGACGCACTCCAGGATCCCGTCGGAGAGGCCGTAGGCATGGCCGTCGTGAATCACGACGTTGGTGAACTTCGTCTTCAGCAAGGCCGGCTGCGACCAGACCTGCTTGAATCGCAGTGGCTCGCTCCCCGCCTCCGGCACGAACACCGCCGCGCCGATGCCGTAGCCCTTCGAAATGAAGATGCTTCCATCAGCGAGGAGATACGGCTGCGAGCAGGAAGCGTCGGAATTGGAATGGCCCGGCCAGGGAAACGACCAGAGTTCGCGGCCATCGAGCGGGTCGTAGGCCGCCACGCTCCCTTCGTTCACCATGAGCACCACGTCGCGGCCACCGATCGCCACGA
>Ga0315902_10014768_pt1 | contig 10028 bp, 11 predicted proteins | sample LakEriMetagenome_9_FD_203523 | JGI IMG/M metagenome (GOLD analysis project Ga0315902, IMG submission 203523) | Freshwater fungal communities from buoy surface, Lake Erie, Ohio, United States - Buoy 12 MA117 | ecosystem: Environmental > Aquatic > Freshwater > Lake > Lake biofilm | place: USA...
GACCCCACCCAAACCCGCGACGTGCTCGGCCTCTCGATCAGCGCCAGCTTGAACGCGCCAATTCCAGAGACGCGCTTTGGCGTGTTCAGGATGTAGGCGATGCTCAGACGAGGTATCCTTGTGATCTGTGCGTCGCTGCTTATCTCAAGCTGTGAATCTCATTTCGTCAAGACTGAGACATTAGCTGGCGAGTATCGCGCGGCGTGGAGCGACGAAGTTCGTTTAATCCTCAATGACGATCGAACCTATTTGATGAGGACAGACACGTCGGAAAGCAGCGTCGGTCAGTGGTATCTCCCGCATTATTTTGGCGACGTCAGCATCAACATGAATGACACGGACGGATTCCACGCGACGTATGACGTGCGACGCAGCATCCTCGGAACATTGTCTATCGTCTTGGATGCGCGGCGAAACCGAACGCTCGTAAAGGTTGCTGATGTTTGAATCCGTTCTCATTGCCAATCGTGGCGAAATCGCTCGCCGCGTGATCCGCACTGCCAAGCGTCTCGGTGTGCGCACGGTGGCCGTGTATTCCGACGCCGACACGAAATCGCTGCACGTGCGCGAGGCGGATGAGGCCGTGCATATCGGCGCATCGCCCGCGAAGGAAAGCTATCTGCGCGGCGAGAAGATCATCGCCGCCGCGAAGCAAACCGGCGCCGAAGCGATCCATCCGGGTTATGGCTTTCTCTCCGAGAACGCAGATTTCGCGCAGGCTGTGATGGATGCGGGGCTGATCTGGATTGGTCCACACCCGGATTCGATCCGCGCGATGGGTTTGAAGGATGCGGCCAAGAAGCTGATGGCCGAAGCCGGCGTGCCGACGACGCCGGGTTATTTGGGCGACGATCAAAGCGAAGAGCGATTGCAGAAGGAAGCCGACGCGATTGGCTATCCGGTGCTGATCAAAGCCGTGGCTGGCGGCGGCGGCAAGGGCATGCGCAAGGTCGAGAAGAAGGGCGAGTTCAAGGCAGCGCTGCAATCGGCGAAGCGCGAAGCGGCGGCGGCGTTCGGCGATGATCGCGTGCTGCTCGAAACCTATGTGCAGCGCCCGCGCCACATCGAGGTGCAAGTGTTCGGCGATACGCATGGTAATGTCGTGCATTTGTTCGAGCGCGATTGCTCGCTGCAACGCCGCCACCAAAAGGTGATCGAAGAGGCGCCGGCGCCGGGCATGAGCGACGAAGCGCGCAGGGCTGTCACTGATGCGGCCGTGCTAGCGGCGAAAGCCGTCAACTATGTCGGCGCCGGCACGATCGAATTCATTGCCGACGCCAGCGAAGGCCTGCGCGGCGACCGCATCTGGTTCATGGAAATGAACACGCGCCTGCAAGTCGAACACCCAGTGACGGAAGAGATTACGGGCCAAGATTTGGTCGAGTGGCAGCTCCGCGTCGCCAGCGGCGAGGCGCTGCCGCTGAAGCAGGAAGAGCTGCGCATCAACGGCCACGCAATCGAAGCGCGGCTGTATGCGGAAGACCCGAGCACGGGTTTCTTGCCGTCGATCGGTGAGCTGAAGCACCTCCATTTGCCGCACTTTCCAACACGTCTGGAATCGGCGTTCGACAGCGATGGCGAAGTTAGCACGCATTACGACCCGATGATCTCAAAGATCGTCACGCGCGGGGCAAAGTCGCGGGCGGAGGCGATCAGCCAATTGCGCGCCGCTTGCGCCGAGATCGAAGTCTGGCCCGTAAAAACAAACGCCGGATTCCTGGTGCGCTGTTTAGCCGATGAGCGGTTCGCGGAGGGTGACGTTGACACTGCGCTTATTGCGGCGCGTGGCGCGGGTCTGACTGACAAGCCTGCGCCTTCGGCGCGTGCGCTCGCCGCCGCTGCATTCGACCTTCAACACTATGCCGTTCTCGACACGTCTCGCCACCAGCCGCTCGCAGATCGGTCACCTTGGTTAGCGCTGTCCGGCTTTAGATTAAATGCCGATCTATCGTCCAAAATCCGCTTCCGTGCTGGCGAGAACCTGTACGAAGCGACACCCGCACTGGACGATGACGACGCAGGTGGCATCAGAGTTTCCGCCGACTCCGTCGTCATCTTTGAAAACGGCGAAGCCCACGAATTCACGCTCGACACCGGTGAGCGTGCCGAAGCCGAAGCCGCCGCCGGCGATGGCGCGATCCTTTCACCGATGCCGGGCAAGATCGTCTCCGTCGCGACCAAGGCCGGCGCCAAGGTGAAGAAGGGCGACGCGCTCGTTGTGCTCGAAGCCATGAAGATGGAGCACACGCTCACCGCGCCGTTCGATGGAATCGTGGCGGAGCTTAAAGCGAACACCGGCGATCAGGTGAGCGAAGGCGTGCTGCTGGCGAAGCTGGAGAAGGCTTGAAACTCCGGTTTGCTCCCCCGATTACGGGGGGCTGTCAGCGAAGCTGGCTGAGGGGGCGGGGCTGCCCCCTACGTCTCGCGCTTCGCGCGATCCACTTCCCCCGCACGTGGGGGAAGACGGCGCGTCAGCTCATCGCGAACTGTGCTTCTTCCTTGTCAGGGTGTCGCGTGGCTTCGCCGTAGCTTTCGTTGACGTTGATCACAGCGAGCGCCGGAATATTCGCATTGTGCGGCACGCTGGCGCCTGGCCCCACGCGCGCGCCGGCGCCGAGAAACGCGTACGAACCCACCCGCACCGGCCGCACCAGCACACGCGATCCGGCCCCATCCATTTTCTGGCGCACGTGCGCGCAAAGCTCGACCTCGCGCGAAAACACAACGCGGTTGCCGATGTCCATCAATTGCCGGTCCAACACGTCCATCCGCACCGGCCATTCCACGCCATAGCCCACGCGCGCGCCCCACATGCGCAGCCACATCGAATAAAAGCCCGGAAATACCCGCAGCAGCGATTCAAGATAGGGCAGCGCGTCGTAGAAGGCCTGAATGTGGTGTGCCGCGAGCCACGGCGAAAACGTGCGGCCGTCGATCGGTGAAATGCCGTGCTTTAGCGGCGCCCAGCGGAACATGATCCGCTGCACCATCGGCGGCATAAAATAGATCACGAAGATAAGTAGCGCCGCGCTCCACAGCGACGGCCATTGCGCAAACACGCCGAGCGCCGTGAGCGACGCCACCGTCATCATCAACGGGAAATACGAGAACAGCCGATCGGCCGGCGTCATCACGCGGCGTCGCTATGTACAGCGCCGGCGATCAGCGCGAAGAGTTCATCGCCGCCGCGCGCGCCGCGCAGCTTTTCGCGGGTATCCGCATGACGGAAGAAGCGCGACACGCGTGCGAGCGCTTTCAAATGATCGCCGCCACGATCCGGCGGCGCCAGCAACAGGAATACGAGGTCAGCCGGGCGGCCATCCAGCGCGCCGAAATCTTGCGGCGGGTCGAGCCGCGCGAAGGCGCCGATTGGGCCTTTGAGGCCAGCCACAGGCGCATGCGGAATAGCGACGCCTTCGCCAACGCCGGTGCCGGAGAGCCGCTCGCGCAGCAGCACGGCGTCAAACGCCACGCGCGCGTCGATGCCGGCCGCTTTCGCCAGCGCATCGCACAGCATCTGAATCGCCTGACGCCGGGATGTGGCCAAGGCGCGCGGCAGAATCGCCTCCGGCGCGACGAGATCGCTTAGATCGTTCATTCCCTCACCCAGTTTGGCGCAGCCCTGCACGGACCGCGCCAAAACGAACTTTGAACCCACAGGTTCCCTTTAACCGGCCCCTTTGACCTTCGTGTGACCGTTGGCCCGCTCGGGATCGACCCAGCCGATGTTTCCGTCGGCACGCCGATACACAAGGTTAAGACCGCCGTTTGCCGCGTTTCTGAACATCAGCGCCGGGCTTTCGGACAGATCGAGCTGCATGACTGCCATCGAAACGGTCATGGTGCGGACCGAAACCGCGTTTTCGGCGATCACCAATGGGCTGGCGTCGTGCCCGTTTACCGACGCGGTTTCGTCGGCCTCTTCTTCGTCGTTTAGCGGGGCGAGCACATACGCGGTCGCGCCCTCGGCGGGAAGGGGGGATTTGTTGTCGGCGTGGTGGTTTTTCAGCCGGCGCTTGTAACGCCTCACACGTTTTTCCAGCTTCTCCATCGCGTCGCTGAAGGCCGAGTGGGCGTCGCCCGCATGGCCCTGGGCCTGAAGCGATATGCCGGAAGAGAGATGCACGGTGCAGTCGACCTCGACTCCGTTACCGCCATTCTTGCCAACGGTGACAACAGCATCTGTAGCGCGATTGAAATACTTACCTACTCCGCTTGAAAGCTCGCCCTCTATTCGGGTTCGCAGCGCTTCGCCGACATCCATCTGCCGTCCGGCGATTTGTATGCGCATATAGGAGCCTCCTTAAGGGTTCACGCCGCGGCGCGGCGAGGGCTCTCGGGGCTTCGCTCCGCCCCCAAGAGCGCCCCGATGCCTAGGCAAAAAGATATGCCTCGGAATAGGTTGGGTCAACGATTGGAGCCCGAAAAGGGCGCCAGAAAATCGTGTGTCAGCATCAAGGCGGGTGCATCTGGACAGTGTCAAAACGGCGCCCCATCTCCCGTCAACGTGAACGGCGCATTTGAAACGCGGCTTGCGTGAGGGGGATGCGCCATGAGCGCGGAAACAAGCGCTGGCGCGCCGTCGGCGGCGCCACCGCAATGGTTTGATCTGGTCGCGATCATCGTCTGCACGTTGGCGTGGGGCACGACGTGGTTTGCGATCACGCTGCAGCTTGGCGTCGTCGATCCTGTTATCTCGATTACATATCGCTTCGCGCTGGCTGCAGTGCTGCTGTTTGCCTGGTGCGCGCTGCGTCGTGAGAAGATCGCGCTCAATCGCGCGCAGCACATGGCCGCGTTCGGCGTCGGCATTTTCACGTTCTTGCTGAATTACGTGCTCGTCTATTGGGCCGAAGAGCGCGTGGCTTCGGCTGTCGTCGCAGTGCTTTTTGCCGCGCTCGCATTTTTCAATCTGATCGCGTTTCGCTTGGCGTTCGGACAACGCGCGCCTGTGCTTGCGTGGGCTGCGGCGTGGCTCGGCATTCTCGGCGTGGCGTTGCTCTCATGGGAGGAGCTTGCATCGGCGCGTATGGGCGAGGCCGCTTTGATTGGGCTCGGGCTCACTTTCGCCGCCGTGCTCTCATCCGCCGCCGGCAACATCTACGCGCGGCGCGGTGAGATTGCAGGCGCCGGCGTCGCCACGTTCACGGCGTGGTCGATGAGTTATGGCGTGGCGATCCTCGTCTTGTTTGCTCTCGTAACGGGCCGTGCTTGGACATTCGATCCAAGTTGGTCCTACGTGCTGTCGCTGCTCCACCTTTCAATCATCGGCTCGGTGCTGGCATTTTTGCTCTATTTCGGCCTTGCGCGCCGTCGCGGCTACGCGACCGCGGCTTACATCTCGGCGCTCACGCCGCCCATTGCCATGACGGTGTCCACCATCTTTGAAGGCAAGAGCTGGGGCCTGCTTGCGCTCGCGGGCGTCGTGCTGGTGCTGCTCGGCCAAGTCTTGCTGTTGCGCGCCAACAAGGGTTAGGGCAGCGCGCGCAATGCCGCTTCGACACCCGGCAGCATGGCGTTGTCTTCCGCATTCTCGCTCAGCTGTACGTTGAGATAGATGGTTTGCAGAAACGCTTTGGCGTTGTGGATGCGGGCGAGGCCCGCCTGTGATGCGTAAGGATTTTCGCCGACATTGGCGAATTGCGCGAAATAAATGGTCCATTGCGCTTGGCTGATCAGACCGCGCTGCGCCATGAAGATGATCGGCCGCGCCAGGCGCTCGCTTTCGCCGTAAATGTAGAAATGGCCTTCAGGCGTGACTTGTGTGGCGATAGCGTCCGCGATGCGCTGCACATCAGTCGTGCCGAGTGCTGGATTGAGCCCAAGCTGCAGCAACAGATCCGAGCCATGCGCAACGCCGTGGCGCCAGCCCTCGCGCTCATCGAAGCCTCGATGATCGCGCACTTGTGTGAAATAGCGCAACGCGCTGTCGAGCAGGCGCTGGCGCGAGCCCTCGTCCAGATACGCCTCAATCCGATCCGCGCGCGCGACTTCGCTCAGCACCAACGCGGCGAAGGGTTGTTCGAAGCCGTTTGGATCACTGGCGAAAAGTCGCGTTTCTAGATCAATGGCCAACGCGCGCATCGTCTGAGGTGTGAGCTGCCGCGCGCGCAGCAAATGCGCGTACGCCTCGAACGCAATGCCATCGCGCATCGTTGGATCAGGTGAGGCGAGACACGGCGTAAGCGCCAGCGCCAAGCGATTGCGCGCGCGGTCGCTTGGTATGGCCCATTCGCTCGTCTTTAGCGCATCCAGCTGCGCGCGATCATAGCCGGCGGGTGGGCAAGATGGCGCCTGAGCCTGCGCACTGGCGCAAGCGGCGAGAACAAAAGCGGCGGCGAGGGCGAGGTATTTCATGCATCAAGCTCACAGCGCTGCGCGACAATCGGCAAAGACGATGCGACGAAAGGCCGGTGAAGCGGGACGGGATGCGCCAGCCTCAGCGCAATTTGGCGATGGTGAGTCCGTCGGCCTTGGCGCGGTCCTTGGTCGATTCTTCGCTGCGCGTCAGCGCCTTGGCGATCGCTTTCAGCGACATGCCCTTGCCCGCCAGCATATGCAGCTTGCGAATTTCATCCTGCGTCCAAGCCTGACGATGCCGCTCAAACCGTTCCGCCATGTGCGTGATCCTTCGCTGCGCACCGCATGGTGCCACAGCTGGGCGCGGCGCGCGAAGCCTTAAATCCCGTTCGCAAGCTTGCGCTTGCGTTCGACGCTGCTCGGAATGCGTAGGCTTTCACGATACTTCGCCACCGTACGCCGGGCGATGTCGATGCCTTTTTCGCGGAGGATTTCGACGATCCGGTCGTCGCTGAGGATTTCTTCCGCGCCTTCGCTGTCAATCAAACCCTTGATCTGATAGCGCACGGCTTCGGCCGAGTGCGCTTCACCGCCATCGGCGGAATTGATCGAGGCGGTGAAGAAATACTTCAGCTCGAACACGCCGCGCTCGCAGGAGAGATATTTGTTCGAGGTGACGCGGCTGACGGTGCTCTCGTGCATCTCGATCGCGGCGGCGACCGTTTTCAAATTCAATGGCCGCAAATGCGCGACGCCTTGCACGAAGAACGCGTCCTGCTGGCGCACGATTTCGCGCGCAACCTTTAAGATCGTTTTGGCGCGCTGATCGAGGCTCTTCACGAGCCACGACGCATTGGCTGCGCATTCGGTTAGGAATTGCTTGTCTTCTTCGCGCTTAGCCGTCTTCGATACGGTCGCGTAATAGCGCTGGTTCATCAGCACGCGCGGCATGGTCTCGGAATTGAGCTCGACGTGCCACATGCCGTCAGGCGCTTGCTTCACATAGACGTCCGGCGCAACCGACTGCACCACGCCGCCGCCAAAGCCCGCGCCAGGCTTGGGCGTCAGTGCGCGCACTTCGGCGATCATGTCGTTCAGATCTTCGCGATCTACGCCGCACGCGGTCATCAAGCGATCGAAATGGCCTTTGGCGAGGAGATCGAGATTCTTGATCAGCGTTTCCATCGCCGGATCGAAACGGCCGCGCTCTTTCAGCTGCAGCGCCAAGCATTCGGGTATGTCGCGCGCCATCACGCCAGTGGGCTCAAAGCCCTGCATAATTCCCAGCACGCGGAGAACGTCGGCTTCGGGCACACCCAGACGATCGGCCAGTTCGCGCGTGTCGGCGCGCATATAGCCCCAATCGTCGATCGCATCGATCAGCACGCCGCCGATCAAGCGATCGACAGCATTCAAACCGGCTTCAGTGAGTTGAGCGTCGAGATGCTCGGCGAGCGAGATGTCTTGCGTGAGTGTGTCTTCAAGGCCCGGCAGATCATCGAAGCTCTTGCCTGACGATGCTTTCGACCAATCGGTGAGGGGGGCCGCACCCGCCTCCATCAATTCGCCCGCGCTCAAATCGGGCGCCATGTCGGCCACGGAAATGTCGAGCGCCGCTTCGTTTGGCGTCATGCCGCTTTCGAACTCGAGTTGCTCGGCGTCGCCGCTCTCGGCCTTCTTGGCTTCGGCCGAGTTCTCTTCGCGCTCCAGCAGCGGATTGCGCTCGAGTTCGCCTTCAACGAATTCCTGAAGCTCGAAATTGGAAAGCTGCAGCAGCTTGATCGCCTGCTGCAATTGCGGCGTCATCACCAGGGACTGGCCCTGGCGCATCTCCAAGCGGGGTGTCATCGCCATCGGCGGCCCCCGTCCTAGTTGAAGTCTTTGCCGAGATACCTTTCGCGCACAGCTTGGTTCGAGCGCACCTCTTGGGGCGATCCCTCGAACAACACTTCGCCGTCGAACATGATCGAAGCCCGATCCACGATCGTGAGCGTTTCGCGCACGTTGTGGTCAGTGATCAGGACACCCAGACCGCGTTCTTTCAAGAACAGGATCAACTTGCGGATGTCATCGATTGCGAGTGGGTCAATGCCGGCGAAAGGCTCATCGAGCAACATGAACGACGGCCGCGTCGCCAAAGCGCGCGCGATCTCCACTCGCCGACGCTCACCACCCGAAAGGGCGGAGGCAGGCGAATCTTTGAGGTGATCGACGTGCAATTCGGCAAGCAGCCCATCAACGATCTCGCGCCGCTTTGCGCTGTTGCGCTCAGTCAGCTCGACGATCGACATGACGTTCTGTTCGACAGTCAGACCACGGAAGATGGATGGTTCTTGCGGCAAGTAGCCAACGCCCAATCTGGCGCGCTGGTACATGGGCAGCGTTGTGACGTCCTGGCCGTCCAACAAGATTTGCCCTTGGTCCACGCGCACGAGCCCCGTGATCATATAGAAGCAGGTGGTTTTGCCTGCTCCGTTGGGGCCCAACAGACCGACGACCTCGCCGCGATTGACGTGTACGGACACGTCTTTCACCACGCGGCGGCCGCGATAGGATTTCCCGATCGAGACCGCGCCGAGCCCGCCTTGGGCGGTTTCAGACTGGGTCGAACGGCTTGCAGCGCCCTCAGGGCTCATATCGACTACCTGCCGCTAAGATTTCGTGAAGTCGTGGTTGTATAATACCGCAAGACGCTTAATTGCCTGACCCGCCCTGGGGATTGTTGCGCGGCACGAAGACACCGCGCACGCGCTGGCCGGGTGTCGGGCGGATAGTGGTGCGGCGGTTGCCGATCTGCAGCACCAGCGTCTCGCCGCGGATCACGTTCTCTTCGCTGGCCACGACCACGTTGCCGGTGAAGGTCACAGCGTCCTGAGCCACCTCATAGATGGCGCGGTTGCCGCGCGCCGATTGGGCCGGGCGGACATAATAGACCTCGCCTTCGGCGATCATGCGCTGGATGTCGCCCGAACCGAGGCCGGCTTGGCCGCCTTGCGCGCCGCCGCCGCTGGACTGGCTGAAAAAGAGCGTGATGCGATCGGCCCGCAGGCGCGCGTCGTTCTGCACGATATCGACGTCGCCGGTGAGCACGAGGCGTCGTTCGCCGTCGAAATATTCAAGATTATCAGCCGAATAGGAGACCGGCCCGCCATTCTCGGAGAGCTGGGCGTGGGCTGGGTCGGCCGACAGGGCGGCGAGGACGAACGCGCCGGCGGCAATCAAAAACGCTACGGGCCTCATGGCGTGGCTTCCCCATTCTGCGGATCCCGATCCGGGATCTGTCCCCTGACACCGCCGCGAAGCACCAAAGCGCGGTCGCTGTCCCGTAATTCATAGGACCCGGCCTGGAGCACGCCAAGGGGGCCGGCGCCCGTGACGCCGCCTCGGCCCGTCAAAGTGCCGAGCTCAAGGTCCACAACCATGTTTGGCGTGGTGAAGCGATTGCCGCCGCTATCCGAAAACAGCACTTCGCCATCGAACACCACGGTCGCGGCTTGCTCGTCATAGACGCCGCGGGGCGCCAGCATGATGGTGCCCGCCTCAGTGCGATAAACCGGCGAAATCAATTCGATGGGCTGGTTCTCCCCAGGCGCGCGCTCGGCGATCTCGGCCGAGAGCTGATAGGGGCCGCCGCTTTCGGTGGCGCCGATAAAGCGCGGATTGATCATGCGCAGCGGCTCGGCCGCAGAGAGGGAGCCCGCATTGAAGCCGCCCTCGATCGCGTGCAG
>Ga0315902_10014769_pt1 | contig 10027 bp, 10 predicted proteins | sample LakEriMetagenome_9_FD_203523 | JGI IMG/M metagenome (GOLD analysis project Ga0315902, IMG submission 203523) | Freshwater fungal communities from buoy surface, Lake Erie, Ohio, United States - Buoy 12 MA117 | ecosystem: Environmental > Aquatic > Freshwater > Lake > Lake biofilm | place: USA...
TGAGAACTGGTTGAGCCGCTCAAGCACGCGCGTGCGCGCGAAATAGTTGTCGATCGCGTCCTCGAACAGCACGGTGATCAGCGAGAAGCCCGTCATGCTGGTCGCCCGGACGCTCCGGACCCCGGCCAGGCCCTGCAGGTTGGCCGAGAGCGGGTAGGTGATCTGGTCTTCCACCTCCTGGGCCCCGCGGCCCGGCCAGTCCGCGAAGACGATGACCTGGTTCTCGCTGAGGTCGGGAATCGCGTCGATCGGGGTCCGATAGACGGCGCGGATCCCCAGGGCGACGAGCAGCAGGGTCCCGCAGAGCACGAGGAACCGCTGGCGGAGGGAGGCCTCGATGACTCGGTCGATCATGGCGTGTCCTTCAGTTCGAGGCCGCAGTCGAGCATCTCGGCCCCGAAGAACGGGTTGCGCACGGTGCCGCCGAGCTGGAGCCAGCCCGCCCGCTTCGGCGCCGACGGGATGGCCCGGTCGACCATGGGGCACTCGAAGGCGCGGACGCCGGTGTCCCAGCCCTGGCGGCGGGCCGACCGCGCCAGGTCGAGCAGCGGGCGCGACTGGTCGAGGAACCACCGGCGTGCCTCGGCGAGGGTCGTCATGGAGGCACCTGCCGGCGGTGCTGCAAGGAGCGGCAGCGGCTTCCGGAGAGCGTCTGGAGCCGACTGCGCAGGGTCGGCGGCCCAGCGTTGCAGGGAGGCCAGCCGGTCGGCGAAGCCGGGAACCTGGGCGCGGAAATCCGGCAGCCGGTCGGCCGCCAGCGCCTCGGACAACTCGGCCGAGAGGCGGAGGAAGGATGCCAGCGCCTCCGGTGCCGGGGTTCGGCCCGCCGGGGCGGCCGGCGGGGTGACGCCGCCCCCGGTGCCGCCGCGGATCTGGGCCTGCGCGTCGATGAGGAAAGCCGCCTGGCTTACGACGCGGTCGCCGTCCTCGAGGCCCTCCAGGATCTCGGCGGAGCGGTCCCCGATCCGGCCCACGCGCACGGTGCGCCGTTCGAAGGCGCCGCCCCCGAGGCTCCGGTAGGCCACCGCCTGTCGGCCGTCCCAGAGCAGCGCGCTCCGGGGCACCACCAGCGCGGTGTCGGCATGCGCGATCTCCGCCACGGCCGTGACCCGGTGCAGAAGCCGCCGCCGTCGCCCGTCGCGCGCCTGCTCGACCGGGTTGGGCACCTCGACCCGGACCCGGGCGCTGCGGGTCATCGGGTCGTAGTTCGGGTCGATGAAGCTCACCCGTCCCGTGACCACCCCGCCGTCCCAGCTGGGCGTGGTGATGCGCGCCTCCTGCCCGACGGCCAGCCACGCGCGGTCCGCCTCGTAGGCCGTGAGCTGGACCCACATGGTCGAAAAATCGGCCGTCTCGAAGAGGCGCTCGCCCTCCGTCACGTACTGGCCTTCATACACCTGCTTGAGCACGACCGTCCCGTCGGCGCGGGCCAGGAGGTCGCTGGTGATGGCGTCGGCGGGCTTGTCCTTCAGGGCCTCCACCTGGCCCGGGGTCAGTCCCATCTGGAGCAACCGCTGGCGTGTGGAGGCGAGGATGGAAGCCATGGTTCCGGAGGCCTCGGAAGGCGACGCCTGCCGCAGCAGGGCGACGTACTCGCGCTCCGCGGTGAGCAGCGAGGGTGAGTACAGGGTGAGCAAGGGGTCCCCGGCCCGGATTTCCTGACCGACCCGGTTGACCGCCAGCCGCTCGATCCGGCCGGCGACCTGCGCGGAGACCACGCGGTGCCGCGTGTCGTCGTCGTCGATGGTGCCGGAGAGTCGCAGCGAGCGTTCCAGCGGGCCCCGGGTCACCTCGGCCGTCTCGAGGTGGATGAGCTGGATGGCGTTGGTGCCCAGGACGATCGCCGCACCGTCCATGGCGGCCCCGGCATCGCCCTCGTACACCGGCGTCAGTTCCATTCCGCAGATGGTGCAACGGCCGGGTTGGTCCGACTGGATCCACGGGTGCATGGGCGACTGGTAGAAGCGGATCTTCCGGGTCGCCGCGGACGCTCCCGCGGTGGTCTCGGGGTTCCCGCCCTTTCCGTGAGGCGGGTGGGAGGGCCGCAGTCGGCCCAGCAGGCCGGCCCCGGCGAGGGCTCCGGCGACGAAGGTCACCAGGAACAGGAATCGTTGGGAGTTCATGGAAGGGAGGAGAGACGTTCGGGGGAGGGGACGGTTGCGGGGAGTTCCTGCCAGCCGCAGAGGAGCAGCAGCTCGGCGATGGCCGACCACTGGTCCCGGAGCGCGGAGGCATGGTCGATGGCGGCCTCGAGGCCCTGGCGGCGGAGGTCGAGGGCCTCCCGCAGATCGCCGGTGCCTCCGGCCAGGCCGGCGGTGGCGACCTCCTGGGCCGCCCGGATCCGGGGCAGCAGCGTCTGCGAGGCCAATTCGGCGCGGAGGCGTGCGCCCTCGGCCCGGGTCACCCAGTGGTGGATTTCCTGGGTGACCTCGGCCTCGAGGTCGTCGACCTCCCGTTGGGCCGCCTCGGCCCGCAGCCGGTCCCGCGAGAGGTCCCGCTGGTAGGCGTCGCGGTTCCACCAGGGCAGGGACAGCGACAGGATGGCCGAGCCGTTGCGCAACCCGCCATCCCCGGTGTACTGACGCGAATCCAGGCCGAGGGAGAGGTTCGGTCGGCGGGAGCGCCGCGTGGCCTCGACCCGCGCGGAGGCCTCGTCCTGCGCCTTCCGTGCGAGCCGTAGCCGGGGCTCCGAGGCCAAGGCCTGACGGGACCATTCGGGGCGGTAGGCCAGCGCCGCGGCAACCTTGGGAAGTTCCCACCGCCCGACCGGGTGGTCGATCGGCAGTCCCAGCACCCGGTTGATGCGCACCTCGGCGTCCCGGGCCTCGACCCGCTGGAGGCGCAGCCGCGTCTCGGCCTCCGAGACCTCGTTCCTCAGGCGCAGCCCCTGGGCCGGACTTGTCGTGCCGCCGGGGAGCCGGGCCTCGAGCCCGACGGAGATCCTCCGCAGCCACTCGAGGTCCGCCGTTGCCAGGTCGATCTGGCGGTTGAGGAATGCGGCCTCCAGCAGGCGTTCCATCAGGTCCCGCTGGAGCACCTGCCACCGCACGTCATGGGCTTCCTGGGCGGTGCGGCTGCCGGCGCGGGCGAGGTCCCGGGCGGCCGATTCCTTGCCGAAGATCGGCAGCGGTTGGGTGATGCCCAGCGCGAGGTCTCCCTCCTCCGACGGGGCCGGTCCCCGGGACCCGTAGCCGATGCCGCCGGCCCGGAGGGTCGGATCAGCCCATTGCCGCACAGCCTCGGCGTCCTCCCGGGCGGCTCCGGCCCGCAGGCCCAGGGCCTGAAGACCCGGATGCCGGGACTTGATCGCGTCGGCCAGGCGCCGGACCGCGGCGGGCGACACGACCTGGGCCTCGGCGGAGATGTCGGCGGGCAGGGCTGTCCCTTGGAGGCTCAGGGCCGCCAAGAGGGCGAACAGGGTTCGGGGCCGCGGTCGGTGCCGGCGGCTCAGGGCAACGGTCATCATGGAATGGGCAAGGAGTCTTCGGGTGGGATGGCCGGATGATCCGGTCTTCTGGAGGGGCCCGGTGAGGCGTCGCCGCCCTCGGGTCCGGGGTCGATGGAACCGGGCCGAACGGGGTCGGAGCGGATCCACGGGGGGCACCACCCGCGCCTGCCCAAGAGGGCCGCACGGGGGAGTGGCCGGCGGCAGGGATGGACGGACGGAGCGGAGGGAGCCGGCCGCGGCGGTTGCGCCGGGGCCTTCGGTCAGGCCCGGGCCCGGGAGGGCGGAGCCAGGCTGCGCAGTCCGCAGCCCAAGGTCACGGACGGCTCATACCCGGCATCCCATCGGGGCGCGGAGGCATCCTCGAGGCCGGGCGGGGAGACCGGGGTTTCCGCCAGGATCGACAGCGGGTCGGGCGCGAGCCCGAGGGAGGTCATCCAAGCCGATGGCTGCCGGCCCTCGCCGGTGAGGGACACCGGGGCGAGATTTCCGAGGGGGTCGGCCGCATGCACCGCCAGCTTCGCGGCGCACATGGTCGGGAATCCGGAGGAGGTTTCCTGAGGCGACGCGGGGGTGGCCTCGACCGCGTCGGCGAATTCGGAGGCATCGGACACCCGGCCGGACTTGGCGGATCGTGCGCGGGAACAACAGGCATGGCCGCGATGGCCCCGGTTGGACGAGGTGCCGACGGAAGAGGACTTGTCCGGCTCGGGAGGCGCGGTCGGGAGCAACCCGTGGCAATGCGCCACGCAGGCGGTCTGGGAAAGCATCCACACCCACAGCATCAACGCCGCCCATGGGCGGAAGGCGCTGGCAGGATGGAGTGGTCGATCACCCATGGTTGATCCATGTATCGGAGCCCAACCCCGGATCGTCAAGCGCCGGCCTCGGGGCGTGATGGTTCAGTGGGTCAGGAACTCGTGGAGAAAGCCGCAGTGGGCGCAGATGAAGGCCTGGGACATGGCCTCCTGCCAATCCACCCGCATGCCGGTGGCGCTGGCCGTCTGCCGGCGGAGGCGACGACGATGGAATTGGTCCCGCGAACAGTGGTGGCATCGGAGGGGTTGCCCGTCGATCTCGATCCGGGTGGGTTCGTCGGAGAGGGATTTCATGGACGCATCCTGGGGGATGTCCTTGGATATTCCTCCTAAACCTGACGATCAATCGAAATGATGCATCCCGGGGGCGGGTCTCCCGGCGCCCAAGACGCCTCAGATGCAAGCTTGATCCCCGGCTTGGGATGGGACTTCATCGCCCGCAGTCCGGTCGTGGCGGCAGCCCGTAGGGCGGTCAGGATACAATCCCTTATGGTACGTTTGAAGGACATCGCGGCGGAGGCTGGGGTATCGGTCATGACGGTGTCCAAGGCGCTGCGGGACAAGCCGGATCTCTCGTCCGCCACCAAGGCCCGGATCCAGGCGTTGGCGCGTCAGATGGGGTACGTCCCGGACGTGTCGGCCAGCGGTCTGCGCAACCGCAAGACCCGTCTCCTGGGCCTGGTGATCCCTGCACCCACCGACCCGGTCTACTCGAGGGTGCTCCTGGCCCTGGAGAATCAGGCGTATGAGCGGGGTTATGACCTGCTGGTGGCCTACTCGCTGGGAAGCACCGAGCGTGAGGAATCGGTGCTCCGGCGCTTCATGGCCCGACGGGTCGACGGGGTGTTCATCGCCCCGGTGTACCGGATGGCCTCGTCGGCCCCGATCTATGAGGATCTGGCCAAACAGGCGGTGCCGACCGTGCTGCTCGGGCACAAGGCGACGTTCTGCCAAGGCTTCACCAACGTCGAGACCGACGACCTCGGGGCTTCCGCGGCCATGACCCGTCATCTCCTGTCGCTGGGGCATCGTCGCATCGCCTTCCTCGCCGGACCGACCCATTCGCCCTGGGCGCAGGAACGTCTCGAGGGCCACCGAAGGGCGCTGCGGGAGGCGGGGGTCGTTCCCGACGACCAGCTGGTCTTCCACGCCGGATCGACGGTCGAGGAGGGCGCTTCGGCCGCCCTGCAGTTCATCCAGGAGAATCCCGGTGCCACGGCCCTGCAGGCGGCCAACGACCTCGTGGCCATCGGGGCCGCCGATGCCCTGCTCAACCAGGGGGTGCGCATTCCCCAGGACCTGAGCGTCGCCGGGTTCGGCAACGTCCTGGTGAGCGAGTTCTTCCGGGTGCCGCTCACCACGGTGCGTCAACCCAAGCTCCGCCTCGGATCCGTGGCGATGGACCTGATGCAGCGCCTGCTCGACGGCGAACGGCCGGCCTCGGTCCGGATTCCCGCCGAGACGGTGTTCCGCGCCAGCACCGCCGCGGTCGTCGTGCCGGGGCCATGACCGGCTTCCATGGCCGGGCGTTCCAGGCCCGGCCGCCCCGTCAGCGCCACTTCTGCGTCTTGAGCCAGGCCAGCAGGTCCTGTGTCCAGGCATGCGGGTTGTCGAACCCGGGGGGCTTGGCCCCGAGGCCGATGCCGTGGGGTTTTCCGTCGTAGAGATGCAGCTCGAACGGCACCCGCGCCTTCCGGCAGGCGGTGGCAAAGGCCATGGAGTTCTCGATGGGCACCGCCGCGTCGTCGCGCAGCGACCAGAGGAAAACCGGCGGGGTGTTGGTCGTCACCCGGTTCTCGTTGGACAAGTCCTCGATCGATTCGGCCGCGGGCTGGTCGCCGAGCAGGTTGCGACGGGACCCCGCGTGGCTGAACGGGCCCATCGAGATCACGGCGTAGCACAGGACGCCCAGGTCCGGGCGGCTGCTGAGGCGGTCCACCGGGTCGGCGGCCTTGGGATCGCCGGCATCGTGATGGGTCAGGAGGGTGGAGGCCAGGTGCCCGCCGGCGCTGCTGCCCATGATGCCGACGCGCCCCGGATCCACGCCCCACTCCGCGGCGTGGGCGCGTACCCAGCGGACGGCCCGCGCGGCGTCCTGCAGCATCGACGGATGCCGGTAGCCGTGGCTGCCGAGCCGGTATTTGAGCACGAAGCCATGGATGCCTTCCCGGTTGAGGAATTGCGCGTAATCGCGGCCCTCATGGGAAGCCAGCGCGCCATAGCCGCCGCCCGGCAGGATGACCATCACCGGCCTCGGGCCGGAGCCCTTGTCCGAGGCGTGGAGGGTGAGCGTGGGGGTGTCGGGCTCCGCGGTCCCCCGGGCCCCGGGCACGGATCCCGCGGGCCAAAGCGGCACGGTCACGGGGTCGGCGCGCAACATCGCGGCCACCCCCAGCAGGGCGGAAAGGGCGGCCGCCGGGAACCGGTGGCGGAAGTTCATGCGGGTCATGCCCGGAGGATGTCCCCGGAACGCGGTCGCCGACAAACGTCAATTCATGCCGGTCTGTCGGCGGCCGGGGTCCGTCGGCCGTCGGCCGATCCGGACATGCGATGCGGCCCTCAGCCGAGGAAGTCGGTCTCCTCCGGGCGGACCACGAGCACCGGGCAATGGGTGTGTCGCACGATCTTCTCGGCGACGCTGCCCATGAGCATGTGACGCAACCCGGTGCGGCCATGCGTGGTCAGGACCAGGAGGTCGACCCCGAGATCCGTGACGGCGCCGACGATCTCGTGCCAGGGACGGCCGATCCTCACCGAGACTTCCGTCTGCCTGGCCGTGTCGAGCCCGGCGGCGAGGTCGAGCAACTGCTTGCGCACGGCCTCGACCTGGCGGGCCTCGTCCTCCGGCGAGTACGGAGGCAGGTACCCGTACTCGGGCGGGAGGACCATGGGCTCGATGACATGGATGACCGTGATCCTCGACCCGAAGGTCGAGGCGAAGGCGTCAGCGTAGGCCAGCGCCTTCCTCGAGGCCGCCGAGAAGTCGGTGGGAACCAGCAGGTGGCGGGGGTGCAGTCGGGCGGGTTTCGGGGCGGGCAGCGGTGTCACGGCCCGATGTCCCTCGGGGGTGGTCACCAGGAGTTGCGTCGTGGTGGTGGCGGGAGTGGCGTGGTTGGGATGCTTCATGGGATCGGGGAGGCTCTGGGCGGTTGGGGTGGTTACCGGACGTTCACGCAGCAATTGATGCCGCCGAAAGGGTTCGAGACGGTGACCGCCGATCCCGGATCGGCCATCCAGCGCCCGTCGACGACGAAGAGGTATTCGTGCATGCCGGGCTCCAGTTCGAGCGTCTTGACCCAGCGACCGTCTCCGGTGGCGATCATCGGCGTCGCCGACGGGTGCCAGTCGTTGAAGGTCCCGGCCAGGAAGACGAGCGTGGCCTCGGGATCGAGGAACGTGAAGTGGACCGGGCGATGTGGCCTGGGAGTGGGTGTCGGCATCCCGGCGGGCGGCGTCTTGGCTGCGGGTGTTCTCTGCATGGCTGGTTTCGATTCCACGATCCATCATCGCTGGTCCCGATGGCTCGGCCACGCTCCGGTTGTCCGCGTCAGCGCCAATCTTGCGACTTCGGACCCATGTCTCCCCGGTTGGTCCCGGCGCGTGGGGAGGTCCCCGCAAAAACAGGGGCATGCCCTGCAACCGGCGGAGGGCATCGGGAGGGTTTTTGCCCCAGCTTTGGCTTGGGCACACCGCTCCCGGCAGGCTGCCGGATGCGGTGGACTTCCCCGGACATCCACCGAAATGAATGCCTCGACGACCTTCAGGACCGACGCGATGCCACCCCGGGGAGACTTGCCCCGGAGGATCGCGCCCGGGGTGCACGACTATGGTTCCAGGCGCTGGGTCTACACCCGGTGTTCCGGATTCGCCCGCGGCCTCGCGGTCGGCGTGAACCTCTCCCCGGGCGGGCACTGCGACTACCAGTGTCGGTATTGCCGGGTTCCCGGATCTCCGCCGGGTCAGCCGCCCGGGGTCGATGCCCTCGGCTTGGCGGTCGAACTGGAGGAGATGCTGGTCTCGATCCGCTCCGGCATCCTCGTCGGTTCCGCGTCCGGCCCGAGACTCCCGGTCGAGTGGAGTCGACCGGGGCAGGTGATGCTCAGCGGCGAGGGGGAACCGACCCTCTGCCCGAACTTCCTGGAGGTGGTCGAGACCCTGGTCCACATCCGGGCCCGGGGGCGTCACCCGTTTTTCCGCTTCATCCTGGAAACCAACGGGTCGGGTCTCGAGCGCGCCGATGTCCGGGAGGCCTTGGGCCACTTCACCGTGCAGGACGAGGTCTGGTTGAAGCTGGATGCCGGCACGGGGGAGCGCTTCCACCAGATCAGCGGTTCACGGGAACCGTTCGAGCGGGTGCTTTCGCGGATCGCCGACCTAGGACGACAGCGGTCGGTGGTGCTCCAAAGCCTGTTCGCCGCGGTGGACGGGCAGCCCCCGGCCCGTTCCGAGATCTCCGCCTACCTCGGTTGCCTCACCCGCCTGAAGGACCTGGGGGCGATGATCCACCGGGTCCAGATCCACTCGGTGACCCGGTCTCTCAAGGGATCCGGGTGCACCCACCTCCCGCTCGGAAGCCTTTCGGGCATCGCCCGGCGGGTCCGGCTCGAGGTCGGTCTCGAGGCCGAGGTGTCCTGAGGCTCGGCGTCCTGGCGCCAACCCCGGGTCGGATGTCCCGCGGGTTTGCCATCCGCGATCCCCTCCGCCCGTGGGGGCCCAGGACCTAGGGAGAATCCCTAGGAGGGTCAGGGAAACCACCGTCGTCCGGATCGGTGGGTCCGCCCAATTCACGGGCCCCGCGAGGGCTGGATACTTTGGGGGCGTGCACCATTCCTGGTGCCCGCAACCGCAAGAAAGGCCCACCCACATGAATGGCGATGGAGAGATGATCGAAACGTTGGAGCATTCCCCCCTGTACCAAGGCTACCAGAGGGCGTTCACGGCCACGACGGGACTGCCGCTGGCCCTGAGGCCCGTGGTCAGCTGGCAACTGCCGCTTCACGGCAGGCCGGCCGAGAACCCGTTCTGTGCCATCACCGCCGAGCGGAGCAAGACCTGCGCGGCCTGCCTGCAACTGCAGGACCGGCTTGCCAAGTCGGCCACCCAGGGTGCCTGCACCATGACCTGCGGCTACGGCCTGAGCGAGACGGCGGTGCCGATCCGGCTGGGGTCGCAGACGATCGGATACCTCCAGACGGGCCAGGTGCTGCTGAACCGGCCGACTCCGGCCCGGTTCCGCCAGGCGGTCGAGGAGGCCCGCCGGATGGGGGTCGACCTCGACACGGACAAGGCGAGGGACGCGTACTTCTCGACGCCGGTCCTCTCGCGCCAGAAGCTGGATTCGGTGGCCTCGCTGCTCGGTGTCTTCGCCGACCACCTGGCCATCCAGAGCAACCAGATCGCCGTCCAGAAAGCCTGCGCCGAACCCCCGGTCATCACGCGGGCCAAGCGCTTCATCGAGGAACACCACCGGGAGGACATCTCCCTCGGTCAGGTGGCCGCATCGGTCCACACCAGCCTGTTCTACTTCTGCAAGCTCTTCAAACGGCACACCGGGGTGTCCTTCACCGAGCACGTGTCGCGCCTGCGCACCGAGAAGGCCAAGAAGCTGCTCCTCAACCCGAACCTGCGCGTGAGCGAGATCGCCTACGAGGTCGGGTTCCAGTCGCTGACCCACTTCAACCGGGTGTTCAAGCGCATCCTGCGTGAGTCGCCCACCGAGTATCGTCAGCGCCTGCAAGCCGCCTGATCCGCACCCATGCCCGGG
>Ga0315902_10014771_pt1 | contig 10027 bp, 7 predicted proteins | sample LakEriMetagenome_9_FD_203523 | JGI IMG/M metagenome (GOLD analysis project Ga0315902, IMG submission 203523) | Freshwater fungal communities from buoy surface, Lake Erie, Ohio, United States - Buoy 12 MA117 | ecosystem: Environmental > Aquatic > Freshwater > Lake > Lake biofilm | place: USA...
AAAGAACCACAACCACTCCAACATTTGACGCTGAATGGTGGCCAACGTGGCATTCATCACTTGGCGTTAAGCCCCGACGGTCAGTACTTGGCAGCCAGTGATGGTACAGGTCAAGTACTGATTTGGAACACGTTCGACGGCACACCAGTGACACCGCCACCAGCACATCAATGGCCGATTCGCTCACTCGTTTTTTCACGAGATAGTCGATGGTTATGTAGCGCATCCACAGTTGGTTCCATCATCGTGTGGGACATGCACTCACATACGATTACGCAACAGTTCGCCGGACGTGCACCGCTGCACCTCATACCCGATTCGGACACAATGATGAGTGGCGGGGACGAGGCATTCCATTTTTGGTCGCTCAAAGGCCATCACCTCAGTAGCATTCGTACGCCTGGCGCCCGCATCGCCCAAATTGCCATCAGCGATGATGGGCAGTATTACGCAGTAGCAGGGTCAGCGCCAGCGATAGGTCAAACCGCATATGGTGTGCCGCGCGACCACTCAATTAGTGTTTGGCGCATGCCCAGTGGCGAGTTACTTGCCGGCGAGGCGCTTGCACGTTGGCTCGACCGTGGTGATCCAATCACCAAACTTGACATGCCTGGTGTTGCCGAACAAATCATCTTCAGCCCGAACGGGCACCTGATTGCCGCCGTCTGTGGAGACGGTATTGTGCGGGTCTGGCGGATGCTCGACGGCATGCTCCAACAGTCATACACCGGCACCGCACCGATTGTATTTTTGCATGATGGCACGCAAATCATGAGTGGGTCGGCCACTGGTGGTTTTCAAATTCGTCAAAGCCAAAGTGGTTCACTTGTCGCAAATGTGCCGCTACCACGAGGTATTCCGCGCGTCATGGCTACCATTCCTAGTCGCGGCATGGTTGTCGGTGGGAGCACCGATGGCACAATTACACTATGGCGCTTGCATGAGTCACTCGAGGCCATCGAACTCAATCAACACGCCCACCGCATCACAGCGCTTTCGTTGAGCCCCGATGGACGCACACTTATTAGTGCGGACATTACCGGTACCATCCATGTGTGGGATTTGTCAGTCAGCGAGCTCATCCGCCGCATTCCACTTCACATCCGACCAAACGAACGTACTTGGATTAGCGATGTCATCCGCCAACGCCGTTACAAAGGCGACGAACGCCGATGGCTCGAGCTGATGAACGCACTCTACCGCACACCACCGGGCAATCGACGCGGTTTTGACCCCTCACTCCCCATTGATATCGGCTCGTTCCGCCTTCGGCTTGAATAACTCGTGGTGCGTCCGACACCTATTGTCGCCGTCTGATAGTCTTTTTACATGAGGAGTTCGTGATGAGTGCACCACTGAAGTTGCCTTTGCCAGAGCTTGCGAGTCAATTCAATTTACGCCGCGATGTGACCTTCCTTAATCACGGGAGCTTCGGCGCGTGCCCCCGGAGCGTCATTGCGGCCTATCGCTACTGGCAGGACGAGCTCGAATCAGAGCCCGTGCTGTTCTTCGGCCGGCGCCGTCTCGGTCTCCTCGAGGAGGCCCGCACGGCCCTCGGCAAATTCGTCAACGCCGACGCCAACGATGTCGTATTTGTGCCCAACATCACCTACGCCATGAACATCGTCATCAACTCACTGCGCTTTGGTGCCGATGACGAGATTCTCACTACCAATCACGAGTACGGCGCCATCAACAACACCTGGAACTACCACCTCAATCGCTATGGTGGCAAATTGGTGAGCGTTGACATCCCACTGCCAGTCGAAAGCGAAAGTGACTTTGTCGAGCGCGTTTGGGCGGCCGTCAATCCGCGCACAAAGGCGCTATCCATTAGTCATATCACCTCACCGACCGCCCTCATCTTTCCTATCAAAGAGCTGATTCGCCGCTGTCGCGCTGCCGGCATTTTGACCGTCATCGATGGTGCGCACGTGCCCGGTCACATCGATCTCGACTTGCGCGACCTCGACCCCGACTTTTATGCGGCTAACTGCCACAAATGGTTGTGCGCCCCCAAGGGTGCCGGCTTTTTGTATGCCCGTGCCGACAAACAAGATCTGCTTGAGCCGTTTGTCTGTAGCTGGAACTTGAGTCGCAATACGCATCACAGCACGCGGTTTGTCAATCTTTTTGAAAACGTGGGCACGAATGATCCGGCGCCATGGTTGGCAGTCCCTGCCGCCATCGAGTTCCAACACAAACACAACTGGCCAGAGGTTCGCAAGGCCTGCCATGCCCTCGCATCAGAGGCACGCCAACAGATTGCCGCCATCACTGGCATTCAACCAATCAGCGACGAGAGCAATACCTGGTGGAACCAAATGGCGCTCTGCCCAGTGCCCCACGGCGAACAATTCAAATATACGCGCTTATGGGAGGAGTATCTCATCGAAGTACCTGTCGTTGTCTGGAACGATCGTACATTCCTGCGCATCGCCATTCAAGCCTACAACACGCCAAATGATGTTGACCGCATCGTCAGTGCCGTCAGAACCATCATCCACTCCTAATCGCAACGTATAACACAAGCGGGGCAGGTAACAGTTGTTACCTGCCCCGCTCCTTTCCCATGATGCCTACAATTCGATACCAACCTCGGCCGCTTTAGCGCGCACGTATGTTGCTGCCGCATCATACTCAGCAGCCTCGCTTAAATGCTCCAACAATACTGGGGTGTCGCTTTCTAATCGCTGTAACTGACGAAGCACATACGCATAATCAAGACTGCCACGACCAGGTGCAGTCTCGCGCAGTGATACCACAAATGGTCGCTCAATCACCATGTCTTTGATATGACACGCCCGAATATACGGCCCCAACACATCAATACAATGACTAATAAACAGTCGGTGCCGATAAAAGCGCTCAACGCTATTAATCATGTTAATCGGATCGAGATGTGCCGCGAACTGTGGCCGGTCAATCGCTTTAATTAGGCTCAGATAGCTCTCCGGCGAGTCAGGGTACATCCACGGCATCGTCTCGAGGGTGTAGTAGGTATTCGTGGGGTTGACCGCATCGATAATCTCGCGCACAGTATCAACAATCAACGCAAACGTGTCTTCAGTGTAATTAGCCGCATCAGGCCCATCCCACTCGCTACCACGCGATCCAGCAATATTGACACAACAACGGGCACCCAATTCGTCAGCTAGCGCTAATCTCGCCTGACAAAAGGTAATTGCTTGTGCCCGAGTGGTCGCATCCACCGATAACGGATTGCTCCATGCGCCGACTTCTGCAATTATTATGTCATGTGCCGACGCAATCTGACGGTAGGCGGCAATCGTCTGCGCATCAGCATGTTCGTCAACTGGCGCGTAGGCGGCACGATACCTTGCAGTTGTCACCGTATCTGCCCATTCTTCGGGCGAATTCCACCGTGCAAATAATGGTGCACCGAGTCGCATAACTCCTCCGTCGTTGACTAAAATGCCGAGAGATGGTCAAGGCTGGGCACTACCGCAATCCAGGTTGCACCGTTGACTAAAGCAACCTCGGTAACGCCATCTAGATAGTAAAAGCGCATGGGTGAGCTGGCATCGGGCTTGCGCCATTCAATATCGAGCACCATGCCATCGTGGAACATCTTGGCGCGGCCACTGCCGGTCACCCCCACGTCAATACGATCCTTCTCGTCACCCTCGCGTAGTGCGCTGGCCGCCTCAATCACCACTAAATTCTTGGTGCTTACCTGCTGATTAGTATTAGCGTCGCGCGAGACCTTACCAAGTGCTGTGCGCAGATAACGATTGCCAATCGGATCATAGCTCCAGCTGATTTTGTTCCAACTCCCGATGAAATAGTAGTTGATGGTTTGGCCTGCTGGACGCACCGCCGCATCACCGTCACCACGATAATGAAAGCCGATTTCAGGGTCGGCTTGTGGCCACGCGTTACCAGCCTCGTCAACCCAGGGATTCTTAAGTGGGCCAACTTGACGTGCAGCCAAGTAATCACGAATCTGCTGACCACTGGTATATAGATTATGCGGAGCATAGCGGGCTTCTGAACGATAGAACGTCGACCATGTACCACCTTTGAGCCCGTCAATGTCATACAGCTCTGTTGTACCTGCGATCAGTGCAAGACCCTCTGGTGAGCCACCGGCATGCACATGCACCGCATCGTAGCCCATCGCCCATTGGCCATAATAAATGCGGGAACTACGAACTGGCCCAATCTCAGCCGGCAATGGACGATCGCCATTGTAAATAAACATCAGGCGTGTGATTCCACCCTCGGCAAGCGCTTCGTACACCACAGCCGCTTCAGCAAAACCACTTTGTGGCCAGGCTAGACTGATATTGTCGATCATCACACTCACTGGGCGAGAGACAACTTGACCACGTGGCAAGGTAGGCTGACTCTCCTCGGCAGAGGCACGCAATGGCGCCACCAACAACATAGCACTTATCAACAACACCAAAAAAGTACGCATGACAGTCCTTTTGATCATGAATGGCATATTCTTAACAAAACTTGCATACACTCTACCATACTTCATCGGCAATACTCATCTCCACAATCAACTCATACAATATCGTCATTATTCCTCATAAGAATATCGTTAGATTTAGCACTCATTCATTGACACTGCTAACCGGTATTCGCATAATGATTAGCAGTATTGAATTGAATAGCGTGTACACGTGTTCAGTGCTTCGTCATTACATATGATTTGAAGCAGAAAGAGTCAATAAATGAGCGAAGAAGTACGATTTATCCCACCAGTCGAGCCACCCGCATTACCACCAACGGCATCAATTGTGCCGGTGGCAAACAAGCTACCCGTCATCCGACTGCGAAGCACGGTTATCTTGCCGTATACGGTAATCACTTTGCCCCTCAACGACGAAATCAACTTGGCGATTGAGGCGAGTAAACAAAGCGATCGCAAGGTGCTGATTGCTATCTATACGCCAAGCGACGATGACTTGGACGACGCTCCTGTCGACGAAGAGATGGACGATGCGCAGACTGACCTTGCCACGCCCAACGAATCCCAAGAACTCGTCTCAATTGCAACCGTCGCCAAAATCGAGCAAACGGGTCGATTACCTGGCGGTATGAACGGCGTCGTCGTACGCGGCCTGCAGCGTGCCGAAATCAGCGAAGTCGAGTTGCAAGAGGGATTAGCCTTCGCCAAATATCGCACGATTGAAGAGACGTTCCCCAACGACGAATCATCTGAGCGCCTCAAGCTCGAGGTCCGTGCCGCCATCGATGCCGTGCTTGAGATGCGCGGTGACATCCCCCAAGAGATTCGCAACTTCGTCCGAAACATCGAAGACCCACGCCAGCTCGCGGACAACACCGGCTACTCGCCCGATTACAGCCTGCGCGAGCGCATCACCTTGTTAACCACTGTCGATGTCATCGAACGCTTGCGTTTTGTGCGTAACGCCTACCAGAAGCAGTACACGTTGCTCGAGGTACAACAACGACTCCGTCAAGAGGTCGAAGATGGCACTGCCAAGCAACAACGCGAGTTCTACTTGCGTCAACAAATGCGCGCCATCCAGAAAGAGCTCGGCGAGGACACCGACGAAGCCAACGAAATCGAAGAGCTACGTGAGCGCCTCGCCAAAGCCACCCTGCCCGAGGAGGCTCGCAAGGAAGCCGATCGCGAGCTAAGCCGTTTGCAACGCATCAGCAGTGCCTCACCTGAGCACCAAATCATCCGAACCTACCTCGAGTGGTTAGCGGATTTGCCGTGGGACAAGCCAAGCAGTAACGAGATTGACATCGCCCATACCCGCAACGTGCTTGATGGCGACCACTATGGCCTGTCCAAAGTCAAAGAGCGCATTCTCGAGTATCTCGCCGTGCGCCGTCGTCGCCAAATGCAACCAGCAACTGCAGGCGAACGGAGTCGAGAGCCCATTTTGGCCTTGATTGGCCCTCCCGGTGTCGGCAAAACCAGCTTAGGTCAGTCAATTGCAAAAGCGCTCGGACGCAACTTCGTGCGGATGAGTTTGGGTGGCGTACGCGATGAAGCAGAGCTTCGCGGGTTCCGTCGCACCTACATCGGTTCTGCACCCGGGCGCATCATCCAAGAGTTACGCCGTGCAGGATCTTCAGATCCCGTTATTCTCCTCGACGAGATAGACAAGTTGGGCAGTGATTACCGAGGTGACCCGTCATCAGCCCTGCTCGAAGTCCTGGACCCCGAGCAAAACAGCACGTTCACCGACCACTACCTGAATGTGGCATTTGATTTGAGCAAAGTGTTCTTCATTGCCACAGCCAACACGCTCGAGACAATCCCGGGGCCACTGCGTGACCGCCTCGAGATTATTGAATTGAGCAGTTATATCGAAGATGAGAAGATGGAGATTGCCAAGCGACATCTCACACCCAAACAAATGCATACCAACGCGCTGAATGAACATGATGTCGTCGTCAGTGATGATGCATTACGCTACATCATTCAGTCGTATACACGCGAGTCAGGAGTACGCAACCTCGAGCGCCAAATTGGCTCCGTCTTGCGTAAAATCGCCCGCACACTCGAGGAGCATCCGCAGCATCAACGCCCTGTAATGGTTGATCGCGCCTGGGTACAACAAACCCTCGGCCAACCCAAGTTCTTTAATGAAGATCGCGAGCAATTCACGCAATCGGGCATCTCGACTGGACTGGTATGGACGGCGGTTGGTGGCGATATCGTCTATGTCGAGGCTGCGCTGATGCCAGGCGCCAAAGAGTTGCGAATTACCGGTCAACTCGGCGATGTCATGCGCGAAAGCGCCGAGGCTGCGTTGACCTGCGTGCGCACGCGCGCCAGCCAACTGGGCATCCCTGAGACGTTCTTCGATGGGCGTGCACTCCACATCCACGTGCCCGGCGGCGCAGTCCCCAAAGACGGCCCGTCAGCCGGCATCACCATGGCTACCGCCATCGCCTCGGCCGCTACTGGTCGCATAGTACGCCACGACGTGGCCATGACCGGCGAAATCACGTTGCGCGGCCGTGTACTGCCTGTTGGTGGCATCCGAGAGAAGGTGTTAGGTGCATATCGTGCAGGCATTACGCATATTGTCGTGCCTCGACGAAACTTGGTAGACGTCGATGAAGTTCCAGCCGACGTACGCAGTCAATTGCACGTGACACCTGTCGACACCATCGACGATGTACTGAATGTGGTGTTGTTGCCACACCCCAACACCCAACCATCACGTCAACCATGGGTCACTGCCTAGTCGAAATCAACGTAGGAGGGGACACGAAGGAATCCTTCGTGTCCCCTTTTGTATTGTCACAGTCACGTACTACTCGATAGTGAGCTGCACTACTTGCCCGTTGCGATAGTCGCTGACGTAGAGTATGCCGTCAGCACCACGTCCAAACGACGAAATCTGCAAGTCTGTATCAGCAATGATCTGTGCCCCGACTTGGGCATCCCACATCCAAATCACCCCACTGCAAAAATCACCGTACAAAATCACGTCCTGACCAGTCATGCGCGGGTGCGGAATCGTCTCGCCACCAGTAATCGAGCAGTGGCCAGCGTCGTGCGAATATACGGCAACCGGATCAGTCAACTCCGGATTCTCACAATCAGGTGTACCCGCTTGCCGACACTCATTCCCCTCGCGCAGACGCCAACCAAAATTCGTCATCGGCAGATCAGCGAGTGACACCACGTTCAGCTCCTCGAGTTTGTTTTGGCCAACATCAGCAATCCACATCAACCGGTCACTCATAAAACCAAAGCGCCAAGGATTGCGCAAACCGACTGCGATAATTTCGGGGAGCCACTCACCATCAACTGGCTGTCCAGCAGGAATTGCATACGGCACCTGTGAATCACGAACATCAATACGCAACACTTTACCGAGCATACTTTGCGTATTCTGCGCATAGTTCTGGGGGTCATTACCAGATCCACCATCACCTGTGGCAATGTACAAATATTGATCGGGACCAAACGCAATGAATCCGCCATTGTGGTTTGCATACGGTTGTTCAACGGCAATCACCAGTGACAACTTGGCCAGATCGGGTTGGTCATTGACGAGTGGCATCCGCGATACCACAGTGGCACTATCCGATGTACGCGTGTAGCTAACAAAAAGTTCAGCGCGAAACGGACTAAACGCCACGCTAAACAACCCGCGCTCCGATGAATTTGCATCAACCAGATCACGCATATCGAGCCACACGGTACCATCTGTCAGCCGGCGAATAATTCCCACTTGTTCAATCACCGCAGTTGTACCATCTGGGAGCGCAAAGACATGACCGGGTCGATCAAGGTCACCTAACACTGACGCGAATGCGACACGAATTGGCGCAGTATTCGCTGATGAAGTCTCATTCGTCGTTGCATCGGTCTCAGTGTTTGGTAGTGCAACAGGCACAGCAGTTGCATCCAACTGCGCCGCAGACGTAGGCTCAGTCAGGGTGGGAGCTGTGGTAGCGGGTTGACAGGCTGTAACTACCACGAGTATTAGAATGAAAATTAGCTGTTTCATTGCTGGTATGGTGGTGTGACGTCTTTGGGTGACGCTGTCGGTGCCGCTCGGCGATTACGCAGTTCAGAAATAGCCCATATCAACATGGTAGTAGCACCGGCCTCATCAAGATTCCCCAAAAAAGGCAGGTTATCCGGTATAAATTCAAGCACACCAGCAGTCGGATTTACCAAATAGACCAGACTGAAGAGAATCATGATAATCAACATTGGTAACGGGATTGGTTTTTTGGTGGTCATAATTACGAACACTCCTCAAAATGCGATTATTGAGTATTTTGACGCCCAAGCGTCTTGCACTGTTGCAATAATCCCTAATCTGTCGGACGTGCCGTGTGCATGGATGCTATACTAGAACCATTGAATACATGATAGGAATACACGAATGGACATGTCAACACAACGAGTGCTGGTAATTTTTGCCCACCCAGACGACCCCGAATTCATGATTGGTGGCACCATGGCAAAATGGGCTCGTGAGGGTGCCCATATCACCTACGTCATTATTACGGACGGCAGTGCAGGCAGCAACGACCCAGCAATGACCAAAGACGTATTGGTTGATATGCGCCGACGCGAACAACGCGGAGCCTGTGATGCCGCCGGCATCAAGGATCTCATCTTTTTGGGCTATCAAGATGGTTCACTCCTGCCAACACTCCAGCTGCGCCGTGATTTAACGCGCATGATTCGCCGATTTAAGCCAACAATCGTGGTGTGTGGCGATCCAACTGCATGGTTTTATACAGGTGGTTATGTAAATCATCCTGATCACCGAGCGGCAGCTACGGCGGCCATCGAGGCCGTGTTCCCAAGTGCCGAGACACGCCCGATATTCGCCGAACTACTCGATGAAGGGCTTGAGCCACACAAAGTGCACCAACTTTGGATTACCGGTGCCGCACAAGCAGATACGTGGGTTGATGTCAGTGCTGATATCGAAACAAAAATCGCTGCTTTGCGTCATCACAAAAGTCAAGTTGAGGTCGGGGATGGTGAGTTTATCCGACAGTGGGCACGTGAGGACGGCGCTAAAGCCAACATGGAGATGGCCGAGAGCTTTAAAGTGATGAAGTTTGTCAACGAGGAATCGGCATGAGCATACCCCGCTATCGCGACCAACTTGCAACAGCCCGCACGCTCTCAGAGGCAATGGAACAACAGTCTGATCGCGTCGAGCAGATTGCGAAAGTCATTGCTGATGCCGTTCTGCATAACCATACATTATTTACGTGTGGCAATGGCGGGAGTGCAGCTGATGCGGGCCATTTTGCAGAGGAATTATCTGGGCGCTATCGTACCAATCGGCGCGCATTACCGGCTATCTCGTTGAGTATCGATGCGTTAGCTATTACTTGTATTGCGAATGATTTTGGGTATGATGCGGTATTTTCACGCCAAATCGAAGCGCACGGCAGGGACGGCGATGTACTCGCGGTCTTTAGCACAAGTGGTAATTCTCCGTCCATTCTCAATGCTCTTAGCACAGCCAAGGCTCGCAACATGATCACGATTGCGTTTTTGGGCAAAAGTGGGGGGAACGCA
>Ga0315902_10014773_pt1 | contig 10025 bp, 9 predicted proteins | sample LakEriMetagenome_9_FD_203523 | JGI IMG/M metagenome (GOLD analysis project Ga0315902, IMG submission 203523) | Freshwater fungal communities from buoy surface, Lake Erie, Ohio, United States - Buoy 12 MA117 | ecosystem: Environmental > Aquatic > Freshwater > Lake > Lake biofilm | place: USA...
TCATCCCCTGCCCCACGCGGTCCCACGCGGTGTCCTTGAAGCGGACGGCGAGCCCCTGCTGCGCGCTCACCGCGGCGATGCCCGCGCCCATGAAGCCCGTACCCAGCACGCCGAGGCGCGAGACGGGGACCGCTCGCGCGCCGGCGGGGAGACCGGGGTCCTTCTTCAGGGAGGTCGTCGCGTAGAAGAGGAACATCAGCTCACGGCAGACCGGGCTCATCGCGAGGGCACCGAAGAGGCGGGCCTCGGTGGCGAAGCCGGCGGCGCGGTCGCCGTACGACGCGCGCACGGCGTCGATCGCGGCGGGGAGCGCGGGGTAGTGCCCGCCCGACTTGGCGAGCGCCGTCTTCTTGGCCTGCGAGAGGACGATCGCGCGCCCGACCGGCGTGTCCTCGAGGAGACGCGAGCCGAGGGTGCGGCGGCGCGTGTCGCGCCGACGGGGGATCGTCCCGGCGGCGAGCGCGCGCGCCCGTGCGACCGCGGTCGCGCGGAGGATGCCCGGGTGCACCATCTCGTCCACGAGACCGAGCTGGAGCGCCTTCTTCGCGCGGACGTTCTTCCCCGTGAGGATCATGTCGAGCGCGGCGGTCAGCCCCACCCGATGCGGGAGGCGCTGCGTGCCGCCCGCGCCCGGGATGAGCCCCAGCTTCACCTCGGGGAGCGCGAAGACGGTCTTCGGCGAGTCCGCGGCGATGCGATACGCGCAGGCGAGGGAGAACTCGAGCCCGCCGCCCAGGCAGGCGCCGTCCACCGCGACGACCACGGGGACACGTCCGGATTCGATGCGATCGAACATCGCGTGGCCGAAGGCGCTCGCCTTCGCCGCGTCGTCCGCGCTCGCGAAGGTGAGGAACTGGTCGATGTCGGCGCCGGCGATGAAGGTCCCTGGCTTCCCGCTGATGAGGACCGCCGCCTTCACCGCGGGGTCGGCGTCGATGCGCGCGAGGACCGCGGTGAACTCCTCGATCACCGCGGGGGAGAACTTGTTGACCGACTCGCCGGGGAGATCGAAGGTGAGGATGGCGACGCCGTCCTCGAGGGTGAGTGAGACGGCGTGCGACGCGGTGGTGGTGGTCATGCGGCCTCCACGACCATCGCGAAGCCGAGCCCGCCGGCCGCGCAGACGGTCATCAGGCCGTATCGCCCGCCGCGCCGCGCGAGCTCGTTCACGAGCGTCGTCGTCACGCGGGCGCCGGTCGCGCCGAAGGGATGCCCGATCGCGATCGAGCCTCCCATCACGTTGAGGCGATCGCGGTCGACGGCGCCGAGGGGCTTGGTCTCCCCCGCGCGCTCGGCCCACGCCTGCGACTCGAACCCCGCAAGGTTCGAGCACACCTGCGCCGCGAAGGCCTCGTGCATCTCGACCAGATCCATGTCCGCGAGGGTGAGCCCCGCGCGGCGGAGCGCGAGCGGCGCGGCGAGCACCGGCGCCTGCAGGAGCTGCTCGCCCGGATCGAGCGCGGCGTACGCATAGCCGCGGATGTACGCCTTCGGGCGGAAGCCGGCGGCCTTCGCGGCGTCCTCGCGCATGAGGAGGACCGCCGCGCCGCCGTCGGTGAGCGGCGAGGCGTTCCCCGCCGTGACGGTGCCGTAGCGGCGATCGAAGACGGGCTTGAGCTTCGCGAGCTGCGCCGCGGTGGTGTCGCTGCGGACGCCGTTGTCGGCGGTGAGCGGCGCCCCCTTCCCATCGGGCGGGAGCACCGGGACGAGCTCGGCGCCGAGCCGCCCGTCGGCGACGCCGGCGGCGGCGCGCAGGTGCGACGCGAGCGCGAGCGCGTCCTGCGCCTCGCGGGTGATCCCGTTGATCTTCGCCATCTTGTCGGCCGACTGCCCCATCGTCTCCCCCGTTGTGGGCTCGGCGATCGCCGGCGTCACCGGGACGAGGTCCTTCGGGCGGATGGCGGCGAGCGCGGCGAGGCGCTGGCCGGTGGTCTTCGCGCGGCTCGCCGCGACGAGCGCGTCGGAGAAGCCGCGCGAATGCAGGATCGGCACGTTCGAGAGCGACTCCGCCCCGCCGGCGATCGCGACCTCGGCGTGGCCGAGTGCGATCTGGTCCGCGGCGTCGGTGATCGCCTGGTTCGCGGAGGCGCAGGCCCGCGAGACGCTCCACGCCTGCACCCCCTTCGGGAGGAGCGGCATCAGCGCGATCTCGCGCGCGATGTTCGGCGCGAGCACGGAGGGAATCACCGTGCCGAAGGCGAGCAGGTCGACCGACGCGGGATCGACATCGGTGCGGTGGATGAGCTCGGCGACGGCGAGCTTGCCGAGCTCGATGGCGCCGAAGCCCTTGAGCGCGGTGCCGGCCTTCGCGAAGGGGGTGCGGACGCCGTCGATGATCGCGACGCGCCGCCCGGGCGTGGAGAGGGACATGCCGAAAGGTAGGGAGGGGCCTGACGCGGTGCAGGGCGCGGGCACGTTGCCGAACACCCCGACGGACCGTGAGATTGGGACTCCCGCGGTCCCCGTCCGACCGCCCCGCCCTCCGGCCCGATCCCGATGCGCTCCCTGATGCGTCCCTTGATGCGTCCCGCCGCCCTCGTCCTCCTCGCTCTGACCGCCGCCTGCCGGACGGCCGATGGGCCCCGCCCCCTCCTGCTGGAGGCGCTCCCCTCTCCCGTGGCCGGGGACGCCGCCGAGCCCTTCGTGGCGACGGCGCCCGACGGGCGGGTCACGCTGAGCTGGCTGGTGAAGGAGGCCGACTCGACGGCGGCGCTCCGCTTCGCGACCCTCGACCCCGCGACCGGCACCTGGTCGGCGCCGCAGGAGGTCGTGCGTCGCCGCGACCTCTTCGTGAACTGGGCCGACTTCCCCTCGCTCGTGACGCTGAGCGACGGGACCCTCCTGGCGCACTGGCTCCAGCGGAACGGCGGGGGCAAGGTCCACTACGACGTGCATCTCGCCGCCTCGCGCGACGGCGGGGCCACCTGGGGGCCGAGCAGCCTCCCGCATCCGGAGGGGGTCGCGGCGGAGCACGGTTTCGTGAGCGTCCTCCCTGACGCGGCGGGGGGTGCGGACGTGACGCTCCTCGACGGCTCGGCGGGTGCGCTGGCGCCGCCGGGGCCCGATGGCCACGCGTCGGTGCCGATGCAGTTCGGCGTCGCCCGCTGGTCGGGTGACGGCGTGGCCTCGCGCGCGATCGCCGACTCGAGCGTCTGCGACTGCTGCCAGACCGCGCTCGCGCGGACGACGCGCGGCCTCGTCGCCGTGTACCGCGACCGCTCCCCTGAGGGGGTGCGTGACATGGCGGTTATCCGACAGCTGGATGGCGTGTGGACCGCCCCCGCGCGGCTGCACGACGACGGCTGGGCGATCGACTTCTGCCCGGTGAACGGGCCCGGGGTGAGCGCGGTGGGCGATACGGTCGCCACCGTCTGGTTCACCGGGGCGCAGGACACCGCGCGGGTGCGCGTCGCCTTCTCGACCGATGCGGGCGCGACGTTCGGTGCGCCGGTGCGGATCGACGGCGGGCTGCCGACGGGGCGGGTCGACGTGGAGCTCCTCGACGGCGGCCGCGCGCTCGTGAGCTGGATCGAGCGGGTCGGCGGCGAGGGGGCGGAGGTGCGCGCGCGGATCGTCCGTCGCGACGGCACACTCGAGGCGCCGTTGGTGGTGAGCCCCTCCGCGGGGACGCGGGCGAGCGGCTTTCCGCGGATGACGCGCACGGCGGACGGTGTCGTGATCGCCTGGACCCTACCGGGCACGCCGAGCACGGTGCAGGTGGCACGGATCCGCACGGAGGCGCGATGAGGGATCGCCCGCTGCCCGGCGCCCGGCGGGTCATGGCCGCGCTCGTGTCACTCGTCGCTCTCGCCGCCTGTGCGCGCGGCGAGGGAAGCGGCACGGCCGCCACGACCGTCGCCGTCGGGGCGCCCGCCCCCGCCTACACCGCCACGACCGTCGCGGGCGCGCCCGTCTCGCTCGCCGACCTGCGCGGGCGCGTGGTGCTGCTCAACATCTGGGCGACCTGGTGCAAGCCGTGCCGGCAGGAGATGCCGGCGCTCGACACGCTCCATCGGCGGCATGAGGCGGCGGGGCTCGCCGTCGTCGGCGTCAGCATCGACGAGCCGGGGGAGCGCGACCGGATCGCCCCCTTCGCGCAGGAGCTCGGGGCGACCTACCCGCTCTGGCATGATCCCGATGATCGTGTCTCGTCGACCTTCCTCGCAATCGGCGTCCCCGCGAGCTATCTGATCGACCGCGACGGGACGTTGCGGTGGCGCCACGTCGGGCCGGTCACCGCGGACGATCCCGCCCTGACCGCGGCGCTCCGTGAGGCGCTCGGCCCGGCGACCGCTGGGACGACCGCGGCTGGGAGTGCGAGCCCGTCCGGCGGGGGCGGCACGGCCCCGTGACCGACCGCCGCTACCCCGCCGTGTTGCTCGCGGTGTTCGCGGGGTGGTGGCTGCTGCTGGGGATCGCCCCGCTGTATCGCGAGGACTGGTTCCTCGAGAACGTCCTCGTGCTCGTCGCGATCCCCGTCCTCGTGCGGGGCCACCGGACGCTCCCCCTCTCGCGGCGCGCGTACACCGGGCTCTTCGTCTTCCTGATGCTGCACGAGGTCGGGGCGCACTACACCTACTCGCTCGTCCCCTATGACGCCGCGGCGCACGCGCTCGCCGGCACCTCGGTCTCCGGACTCCTCGGCTTCGAGCGGAACCACTTCGACCGGCTGATGCACCTGCTCTACGGCATCCTGCTGACACCGGCGGCGCTCGACCTCGTGGACGCGCGCACGGCGGCGCGCGGCGGCTGGCGGCCGCTCTTCGCGGGGACCTTCCTCGCCTCGCACGCGGTGGCGTACGAGGTCATCGAGTGGCTCGCGGCCGAGGTCTTCGGTGGCGACCTCGGGACCGCTTATCTGGGCACGCAGGGGGACGGCTTCGACGCGCCGAAGGACATGGCGCTCGCCGTCGCGGGGAGTCTCCTCGCCCTCGTGTGGCTCAGTCGGCGTCCTCGTGGATCGTCGTCAACTCCACGACCTTCAGCTTCCGCGTCCGCGCCGGGAGCTTCAGCAGCGCGATCTCGCCGACCTTCTTCCCGAGCAGCGCGCGCCCGATCGGCGACGACATGGTGACCTGCCCGTCCTCGAACTCCTCGGCGTCCCCGAAGATGAGGTGGTAGGCCTCGCGCTCGCCGGTGGCCTCGTCGAGGACGACGACCTTGGAGCCCATTCCGACGGCGTCGACGGCGATCTGCGATTCATCGATGGATGAGAGCTTCGAGAGGCGCTGGGTCAGGTGCCCGAGCCGCGCCTGCACGAACTGCTGCCGCTCGAGCGCCGCCTTGTACTCCGAGTTCTCGCGGAGGTCGCCGAGCTCCACCGCCTTCCGGATCTCGTTGGGGAGCGTGACGTTGAGCTCGTAGCGGAGCTTCTCCGCCTCGTCCGTCAGCTTCTGTTTGAGGGCCTCGATCATGCCGTCCTGCCGTGTCGGGAGAGTGAAAAACCGACGCCCGACCGTGGGGGGCCGGGCGCCGGACTCGATGCGCGGAAGGTAGGGTCCGCCCGGGCCCGATGCAATCGGCGGCGCGCAGGGTGGACGCCCTCCACCGCTCGGGTGATAACGCTAGCTTTTCTCGTATGCGATCCCGCCCGTCCCTCCTCCTCGCCACCGCCGTCCTCGCCGCGGTCGCGCCCCTCCGGCCACTCGCCGCGCAGGCCCGTCCCGCCGCGTCGGCGCCCAGCGCGCCGGGCACCGCCGTGAGCGTCGATTGGCGGATCCTGGCCGGCCTCGACTACGAGAACGGCCGCGCCTCGGACACCCTCCGGAAGCTCGACGGCAAGCTCGTCCGTGTCCCCGGCTTCGTCGTCCCCCTCGATGACGCGACGGAGGAGGGGGCGGAGTTCCTCCTCGTCCCCTACTACGGCGCCTGCGTCCACACCCCCCCGCCGCCGCCGAATCAGATGGCCTTCGTGCAGATGTCGGGGCGGCGGTCGGTGCGCCTCGCACTCTTCGACGCCATCTGGATGGAGGGCACCCTCCGCATCAAGAACGTCGACTCCCCCTATGGGCAGGTCGGCTTCGAGATCGAGGGGATGGCGGTGAAGCCGTACACGGGCCGGTGAGTCCGACGGCCGCGGTCGCCCTCGCCGACGTCACCTTCGGCTACGGGGACGGCGCGCCCGTCCTCGACCTCCCGGCCCTCGAGATCGCGCGCGGCGAACGCGTCTTCCTCCACGGGCCGAGCGGGAGCGGGAAGACGACCCTGCTCGGCCTCGTGGCCGGCGTGCTCACGCCGCGCGCCGGACGCGTGACGATCCTCGGCGAACCGCTGCACGCGATGACCGGTGCCGCGCGCGACCGATTCCGCGCGGCGCACCTCGGCTATGTGTTCCAGATGTTCAACCTGATCCCGTACCTCTCGGTGCAGGAGAACATCACGTTGCCGTGCCGGCTCTCGGCGGTGCGCCGCGCACGCGCCGGGGATCCCGCGGCGGCCGCGACGCGGCTGGCGGAGGCGCTCGAGATCGCGCCGCTCCTCGCCCGCCCTGTGACCGAGCTGAGCGTCGGACAGCAGCAGCGCGTCGCGGTGGCACGCGCGCTGATCGGCGCGCCGGAACTGGTCGTCTGCGACGAGCCCACCTCGGCGCTCGACACCGACCGACGCGACCGCTTCCTCGCGCTCCTCTTCGCGCAGGTGGCGGCCGCGGGCAGCGCGCTTCTCTTCGTGAGCCACGACCTCGGGCTCGCGGCGCGGTTCGACCGCACACTCGCGCTCGGCGCGCTCAACCGCGCCGCCACGAGCGCGGATCCGGACGCCGCACCGGCGGGGGCGGCCTGATGCTCCTCCCCGTCCTCGCCTGGCGCTCGCTGCGCAATCGCGCGCTCCTCTCGACCCTCACCGTCCTGAGCATCGCGCTCTCGGTCGCGCTGCTACTCGGCATCGAGCAGGTGCGCGTCGGCGTGCGCGAGAGCTTCGCGGGGACGATCAAGGGGACCGACCTGATCGTCGGCGCCCGCGGCGGCACGACACAGGTCCTCCTCTCGACGGTGTTCGGGATGTCCGCGCCGACCGGGAGCGTCTCGTGGGCCACGTACGAGCGGTGGGCCGCGCATCCCGCGGTGAAATGGGCGGTGCCCTACGCCCTCGGCGACGCGCACCGCGGCTTCCGCGTGGTCGGGACGACCGCGGCCTTCTTCGAGCGGTATCGCTTCCGCGACCGCACGGTCACCTTCGCGGCGGGGCACGCCCCCACGACGGACGCGGAGGTCGCGATCGGCGCGGATGTGGCCGAGCGCCTCGGGTACACGGTCGGGAGCGAGGTGGTGCTCGCGCACGGGCTCGCGGCGATCTCCTTCGCGGAACATGGGGCGCATCCCTTCCGGGTGAGCGGCGTGATCGCGCGGACCTTCACGCCGATCGACCGCGCGGTCTACGCGACGCTCGAGGGGCTGACGGTGATGCACGAGGCGGAGGCCGAGACCGGCGGGCTGATGATGGGCCCGCCGACCGCGCCCACCGAGGGCCCCGCGCCGATCACCGCGTTCCTCGTAGGGACGAAGAATCGGTTCGAGACGCTGCAGCTGCAGCGCGAGATGAACGAGGACCGCACGGAGCCGCTGACGGCGATCATCCCGGGGGTCGCGCTCGCACAGCTCTGGCAGACGATCGGAAGCGCCGAGGTGGGGCTCCGCGTGGTGGCGCTGTTGACGCTGCTCGTCGGGATCCTCGGGATGTGCGTGGCGCTCTATGCCTCGCTCGAGGCGCGGCGGCGCGAGATGGCGGTGCTGCGTGCGGTCGGCGCGGGGCCGCGGACGATCGTCGGGCTCCTCGTGACGGAGTCGGCGCTGCTCTCGACCGCGGGCGCGATCGTCGGCACCGCGCTCGTGTACGGCGGGCTCGCCCTCGCGCGCGGCCCGGTGGAGGCGCGTTTCGGCCTCGCGCTGCGATCCCACCCCCTGACGCCACTCGAGTGGGGGATACTCGCGCTCGTCGTGGGCGCGGGGACGCTCGTGGGGTTCGTCCCCGCCTGGCGGGCGTATCGCGCCTCGCTCGCCGACGGGCTCGCCCCCAAGTTGTAGGCGGCCGACGGACGCTCGCCGCGCACGCGGCACGGCCACTGCCGTCATCGGTTCGTTCGTGCCGGATCCATCTCTAGCCACGGTGCCCCTGATGCGTCGCTTCACGACCCTGCTCTTGCTTGCCGCCGTCAGCCTCCAGCCGTCGGCCTCGGTCGCTCAGCGTCCGGCCGCCCCGCCGCCCGCCGCCCCGCGTGACCGGATGGCCGATCCGATCCCCGCCGCGGAGCTGCCGCCGTATGTGCGCACCACGCCGCCGAGCGATCCGATGCTCCAGCGGCTCTGGGAGGAAGGGATGAGCCGCTCGCAGGCGAGCGCGCTCGCGCAGGTGCTGATGGACCGGTACGGCCAGCGCCTCACCGGCTCGCCGGAATCGGACGCGGCGCAGGAGTGGCTCGTCTCGCAGTACGCCACGTGGGGGGTCCCCGCGCGTCGGGAGCGCTACGGCACCTGGCTCGGCTGGACCCGCGGCGTCTCGCACCTCGATCTCGTCGCGCCGCGCACGCGGTCGCTCGAGGCGACGGCGATGGCATGGAGCCCCTCGACCGGACGCGGGGCGCGGCCGGCGCCGATCGAAGGGCAGGTCGTCGCCTATCCCACCGGTCTCTCGACGCCCGAGGCGTTCGATGCCTGGCTCCCCACGGTGAAGGGGAAGTTCTTCGCGATGAACGCGCCGCGGCTCTCCTGCCGCTCCGGCGCGCAGTGGCGCGAGTTCGGCACGCCGGAGGAGCAGGAGCGGGTCACGGCGGCGCAGAACGCGCTGCAGGTGGAGTGGAACCAGCTGAACGTCGCGATGAGCGGCGGACGCTCGGTCTGGGAGAAGCTCAAGGACGCGGGCGCGCTCGGCGTCCTCACCTTCCAGTGGTCCAACTATCCCGGCATCACGAAGATCTTCGGCTCGCCGAACCAGACGCTCCCGACCTTCGCCGTCGGCTGCGAGGATTACGGGCTCCTCGTCCGCCTCGCCCGGAACGGGCAGGGGCCGCGCGTGCGCGCCTTCACGGACAGCCGCCGCCTCGGTGAGCGTCCTGTCTTCAACGTCATCGCCGAGCTGAAGGGCGTCGAGAAGCCCAACGAGTACGTCGTGCTCTCGGCGCACTTCGATTCCTGGTCCGCCGCCTCCGGCGCCACGGACAACGGGACCGGGACCGTCACGATGCTCGAGGCGCTGCGCATCCTGAAGCAGGTCTATCCGCAGCCGAAGCGCACGATCCTGGTGGGGCACTGGAACGGCGAGGAGCAGGGGCTCAACGGCTCGAAGGCGTTCACCGAGGATCATCCCGAGGTGATCGCGGGGCTCCACCTGCTGCTGAATCAGGACAACGGGACCGGGCGCATCACGAGCCTCTCCGGCGGACCGATCGCCGACGCCGGCCCGCGCGTCGCCGGCTACCTCGGTGCGCTCCCGCGCGAGCTGACGCAGTGGATCCGCTACACCCCGACGGGGGGCCAGGCGAGCGGCGGCAGCGATCACGCGAGCTTCGCCTGCCACAAGGTCGCGGCGCTCAGCCTCGGCGCCCTCGGTTGGGACTACTCGAACACGACCTGGCACACCGACCGCGACACCTACGACAAGGTCGTCGAGTCGGACCTGCGACAGAACGCGACGCTGACGGCGATGCTCGCCTACCTGGCGAGCGAGGACCCGCAGCCGATGGGGCGCACGGTCGTGGATCCGCTCCCGGGCGGGACGAACGGGCAGCCGGGGACGTGGCGGCCCTGCACGCCGGCCACGCGTGCGACGCCGGCGAACGGGCGGTGACGCTTAGCGATTCGCCTTCGCGAACTCGCGCTGCAGTGTCGCCATCATCTCCGATCGCCGGTCGTAGAGGCGCTTGAGCTTCCGCGGCTTCCGCTTCGCGAGCGCATAGCTCGTGAGGATCGGGAGCGCGATGGTGGAATCGAGGTAGCACACCACCGCATCGGGGAGCTTGTCCGGATCGATCTTCCCCCAGCTCACCGCCTCGGCCGGCGTCGCGCCGGAGAGGCCGCCCGTGTCGGGCCGGG
>Ga0315902_10014774_pt1 | contig 10025 bp, 10 predicted proteins | sample LakEriMetagenome_9_FD_203523 | JGI IMG/M metagenome (GOLD analysis project Ga0315902, IMG submission 203523) | Freshwater fungal communities from buoy surface, Lake Erie, Ohio, United States - Buoy 12 MA117 | ecosystem: Environmental > Aquatic > Freshwater > Lake > Lake biofilm | place: USA...
CCGGCCTTGTCGAATGCGGGCTTCAGCGCACCGAGTGAGTCCATCGTCGTCGCAGCGCGTACGCCTTCGTCGCTCGACACGACGACGGGGTCACCCTTGCGCTGGGGGATAGTGATAGGTGCGATTTCGGCTGCGAACTTCGCTGCAGATGCGGCAGCACGCTGATGGCTGATCATTGCCGCGCGGTCTTGTTCTTCACGCGAGATTCCGCCGGCGACGTAACGCTCGGTGCCCAGTCCCATGAGGCATGCATCGAACGCGCACCACAGGCCGTCCTTGATGATCGCATCAGCGAGCTCGGTGTTGCCGTAACGGAAACCACCGCGTGCACCGACAGCGATGTACGGCGCATTCGTCATCGATTCCATGCCCGCGGCGACGACGATGTCGGCCTCGCCGCTCGACACCATCTGGTGGGCAATAAAAATGGAGTTGAGTCCCGACAGACACACCTTGTTCACGTTCACGCTGGGGACGTTCATCGGAATCCCCGCCTTCACGGCGGCTTGGCGCGCGGGTACCTGACCCTGACCGGCCATGAGCACCTGGCCGACGACGACATGGTCGACGGCATCGGGTGCAACCCCCGCCCGCTTCAGCGCCTCGGCGATGGCGACACCACCCAGCTCGGCCGCGGAGAACCCGGACAACGCACCGCTCAACTTGCCGATCGGGGTGCGCGCACCCGCAACGATGTAGGAGCCTGACATCTCACACCTCCAAGACGTGCATTCGGAGCGTAACCTTTCAGTCGCGCACCGGCTCAATCCGGCGGCGTCTGACCGGCACAGCAGGCCGGACGAAGAATCCGAACTGCACACTCGCCGAATACAAGGAGTCGCACATGATCCTCACCGAGATCGACCACGTGGCCATTGCCGTCAAGGATCTGGAAGCCGCCATCGACTACTACAAGCGGGCGTTCGGCGCGACGGTTGATCATCGCGAGATCGTCGAGCGCGACGGCGTCGAAGAAGCCCTTCTGAAGGTTGCCGAGAGTTACGTCCAGTTGCTCACACCGACCCGTCCCGACTCACCGGTAGCGAAGGCGCTCGAGAAGCGCGGAGAAGGACTTCATCACATCGGCTACCGGGTCGATGATTGCCAGGCGGCACTCGACGCGATGATCGCCGCCGGTGCAACGGCGATCGACTCCGCGCCGCGGCCCGGTTCGCGCGGCACGACGGTGGCTTTCATCCACCCGAAGGGATCGTTCGGCACCCTCATCGAGCTCGTGCAGGAGTAGCTGCACACATTGCAGTGATGTCTCGGTCACGTTGGGCCGTCACAGTTGCCGCGAGCATCGCGCTCATCCTCACATGGCTGCGCTTTACCGACATTGCAGACCGACTCGTCATGGTGGCGCTCATCGTCGGCGGTGCATATCAAGCCGATAGCGATGCACGAACTCGACACGTCTCCCGACTCGTCACGTATGCGATGGCAAGTGCCGTCGTGATTGCGTTGCTCGCAACGAGTCGCCTGTGGTCGTTCGTGCCGATGGTGGCAGCGCTCGTAGGCGGTGCATTCTTTCTCATTCATCTCCGTCGAAAAGAATCTCTCGGATTCGGTGACGTTCTCCTCGCACCGGTACTCGCTTTGTACATCGGCTGGTTCGAAGTTGTTGCAGTGCCGGCGTGGCTGATCGCATCGTCGCTCGGTGCAGCAGTCACGGCTGCCGTACGACGACACCGATATGTCGCATTCGTGCCGTGGCTGACGGTGTCGGCCGTCGTGACGATCATGTACGTCGGCCCACAGACGTACAGTGGTTGAGGTGATCGTCCATCTCGTTGACGGAACGTACGAGTTGTACCGGCAGTACTACGGACAAGCCCGGCACTCATCGAAGAAATACGCCGCCGTCGACGGAGTGCTTGCATCGACACGAAGACTCATTGATGAGGGCACCGGACCGGTCGGTGTGGCCACCGACCATGTGATCGAGAGTTTTCGCAATGATTTGTACGACGGCTACAAGACAAGCGAGGGGATGGAGCCGGAAATCCTCGAACAAATTCCGGTCCTCGAAGAGAGACTCGGCGAACTGGGTATCACCGTCTGGCCGATGATCGAATTTGAAGCAGATGACGCTCTGGCTTCTGCCGCCCGAATCGCCACACAGAATCCGGCGGTCCACCAGGTGCGCATCTACAGCCCCGACAAGGACCTCGCCCAGTGTGTGTCGGGCCGGCGGGTCGTTCAAGTTGACCGGCGAGGCGGGAACATCATCGATGAACAGGGAGTGAGAGAGAAGTACGGCGTATCTCCAAACTCGATTCCCGACTATCTCGCGCTCGTCGGCGACTCAGCTGATGGGTATCCGGGCGTCCCCGGTTGGGGAGAAAAGAGCGCACAAGTACTCCTTGCGCGATACGGCAATGTTGCATCCGTGCCACATTCCGTTGACCAGTGGAAAGACGATGGCCTTACCGTTCGTGGTGCAGCCGGTCTACTGAGCGGGTTGCTGGAATCATCCGATGATCTGGCTACGTACGTCGTCTTGGCGACGCTCGTCCACACGATGCACTGCACCATAGATGGTTAGGTGAGATATCAACCCATGAGTAGTACGTTGAGACCCGGTGCTTACTCGGCGACAGCTCACGCGAATAGTCACCGGCTGCGTTGCACTGTTCGGATCAATCGCTCTGACCGGATTGCTTTCACCGGTGGGTGCCGTTCACGACGAGTTTTTTCATGCATCGAGCATTTGGTGTGCACAGGGTGAGCGCTCGCCATATTGCGAAAAGATCACACCGAGTGACGAAGTTGGTGCATTTGCCCTGACGAACATTGATTCACGGGTGTGCCAAACCGCACCGGACCGCCCTCTTGTGTGTCCCACCGAACGCACGGGCACGATGTCGTTGTTCACAAACGCAGGTTTGTATCCCGGTGCGTTTTATCGCACCATGAGTAATCTCGTGTTCCCGTCGGTGGAGGTGAGCGTCATACTCATCCGTTGGGTGAATGCGCTTGTCGTTATCGGTCTGATCGCTGCTGCACTCATGCTGTTGCCACGGCGCCATCGCACGGCGTTGGTGTTGACGATGTTGGGAATCTTCAACCCATTTCCGTTGTATCTGTTCGGCTCACTCAATCCCAGTTCGTGGTTGATCATTGGAGTCGTTGTCGGATGGCTGTGTTGCGACGCAGCCGTGTCGCGCGAGGACCTTTCCCGTCGCATGCGGTGGGCTCTCATGGCCCTGTCTGTGATTGCGTGGCTACTTGCAATCGGTAGTCGTTGGGACGCCGTTCCGTACATTGCGTTCACCGTCGCACTTACTGCAGTTCATGCAGTGTGGGTTCGATTTGGAACACGAGCTCTGCCTGTTGCCTTCGCATCCACCACTGCCGCAGGCGCTGCAGTGATTGCCATTGATTGGCTCACTCCCTTTTCCGCCTGGGGACAGGTACGGCAACTCTTCGTGTACTCCTCGGGCCAGCCCGATAACACGGCGTTCGTCACCCACTACCTTCTGCATGGTATTCCGAAGGCGTTGGATGCGTTCGGTGAAGTTCCGACGATGACAGGGATTTTCCTTCCCCGACTGGTGTACGTTGCGAATGCCGCACTACTCGGCGGAATCCTCCTCGCTTCCAGAGCTCGACGTTCGGTGATGCAAGTGCTCGGCGTTCTGGTGACGTGGGTCGCAGTTTCAGCCGTGCTCATGGCACATCATTCGGGGATGGATGATCGGGATCCGTTCGGCCCGTCAACGCGGTACGTATTGCCACTCACGGCATTTGCGGTGGCATGGTGGTGTGTTCACGCTCCGACCGACGTGCACCAGCGGCTCAGTTCCTACGTTCGGTTCATGCGTGTTGCAATCGTGGGTTCGTTTGCGCTGTCTGCGTGGACGATCGCGGAGCGATTCGTCGACGCTCAAACGTTCGGTCTGCGTTATCTTCCCGAGGGCCCTGATCAGTGGTGGTGGGATGGTGCCCCCGTTGGTCCGAATGTAGTGGTGTTTGCAGCCTCCCTATTCATGTTCATCGCCGTTTGGCAATTGACAACTCTGTTCACCGACCAGACGGAAGAGCTGACCGCATGACATCCAAGAGAGGACTGATTGAGCGCGGTGTCGGCGCACTGCTCATCGTCGTGGGCTCTGTGATCTGGACTGATCGACTCAGCTTCGATGGCAGTGCAGCGATCGAGGCGAGCGGTCTTTCCGGTGAATTGGTTCTGATTGATCGGCCGGATATGGATTTGTCGAATGAGTGCGAGGCGGCGCGGTCCGGTGCTGGCTGGTTGATGCTCGTTGTCAACACAGAGCTCATCGCGGACGATACGTTTCGTGGCTATTTTGAGACTGCGCCGAAATCGGCGGGGCTGTTCATGGAATACGATCCCGGAGAAGACGGGATTCTTCGGCTCGGCATGGCGACCACGACTGATCCGAAATTTGTGCGATTGCGAACCGTTCGTCGGGATGAATCTGCCGTGTTCGCACTGTTGATTCAGCGTGACGATGTCCGCATTGTCAGCAATGCCGTGGACAGAACTGTGTCTCTCCGTGTTGACCTGGAGCCTGCGTGGCTGTGCAGTGCGGTGCGCGTGGGAAGTTCCGATGGAGTTGGCTGCCCAGAGTGCTCGATGGAACTGCGCTATGCCACCGGTGTGGACCCACGCGATGCACACCGCTACCTCGATGCGTTGTCGAATCTTCGCGAGTTCAACGTGAAACGTTGGTTCGGTAGTGGACTATCAATGCTGGGAGTTACGTGTCTGACGCTGATCCCGTTGACACGCTTCCGTCGACGCACACGACGGTGACCGAGCTCGGCAAACCACGAAGAGACATACGGCGGCCGTTCATGACGGTACGCACCCCCGGTAGCTGAGTAGCCGTCAGCTCCGCGTATTCGGGATGATCGGCCTGAATGATCGCGGCATCCGACTGGTTGCCAAGAGTGAATGGCGCGAAACCGAGATCGGTGAGTTCTGCCGCCGAGTACATCGGGTCGTGGACCATCACGCTCGCTCCGCGACTCTTCAATACGTCCACGACCGGGAAGACACCCGAGAACGCGGTCTCCTTGACGGCGCCGCGGTAACTCGCTCCGAGCACCACAACTTTTTGGCCCTTTAGCGAACCGTGGTGCCGCTCCAATAGATCAACCGAGAGTGATGGCATGGCCCAGTTGGCTTCGCGTGCGGCACGAACGATGGTGGCGTCGGGATCGTTCCACAGGTACATCTGCGGATAAATCGGAATGCAGTGACCGCCGACTGCGATACCCGGAAGGTGGATGTGGCTGTACGGCTGCGAGTTGCATGCTTCGATCACTTTGAAGACATCCACGCCGACACTCGCTGCGTAGCGCGCAAACTGGTTCGCAAGACCGATGTTGACGTCGCGGTAGGTGGTTTCGGCGAGTTTGGCCATCTCCGACGCCTCGCATGATCCGAGGTCCCATACACCGTTGGGGCGATTCAAATCAGCTCGCGGATCGAAATCGAGTACCGATTCGTAGAACGTCTGTGCTGCTGCGCCGCACTTTTGCGTGAGTCCGCCAACGAGCTTCGGATATCGCTTCAAGTCCGCAAAGACGCGGCCGGTGAGCACACGCTCGGGACTGAACGCGAGATGAAAGTCGCGTCCCGCGGTGAGACCGGACTCCTTTTCCAGCATCGGAGCAAATCGCTGTCGGGTGGTGCCAATCGGCAGTGTTGTCTCATAGGAGACGAGCGTCCCGGGCTTCAGACCTCGACCGATTGCCCGAGTCGCAGCATCCATGGACGCAAAGTCCGGTACGCCTTGTGAGTCGACGAACAACGGAACCACGACTACGACCACATGCGAAGCGCTTACGGCTGCTGCTGTATCGGTGGTTGCACTGAGATGTCCCGACTCCACCACACGTTCGAGTGCAGTGCGCAGACCAGATTCGCCGGGAAACGGCTCTTTGCCCTCATTCACCAGTCTGACGGTGTCGGGATTGATGTCAACACCCACCACCGGCGTCCCCTGTAGGGCAAACTGAACAGCGAGTGGAAGCCCGATTTTTCCCAGGGCAACGACACACACACTCATGAACACTTCACTTTTCTGCCGTGATGTACAAGTCGAGTCCAGCGTGTCTGCTCAGCCATGAATTCAAGAAACGTAAGCGTATGCCATCAAATTTGAGACGCTGCATATTTTGTGGCAGTAGATCATTCGGGTTGTCGACATTGACGGATGTGATGCTGACACTCGTGCTCTCTCCGAGAAGTCGTCGTATTTGACCTTGTGTCGCGAACTCCGTGTGCGGGGGAGCCGAGCCGTCCGGACTGCGGTCCCAGAACCATGACACGCGTCGCGAGACACCGCCCGACTCCGGGCTCGCCTCACCGCGACGTTCATCAATCACCGAGCACAATGTGGCGATCGGACTGACGATCCAGCGCTTGTACGAATGGCGGTTGTACACCATCGCGATCAACCGTCCCCCGGGTCGCAACACGCGCATGCACTCGCGGAATGCGAGTTCCATGTTGCCCGTGTGGTGCAATGATCCGATCGCAACCACGTTGTCGAGAGTGGCATCGGCAAACGGCAGTGCAAGTGCACTGCTTCGGACACAGCCCGTGCGGTCGGTCGTTGCCGCTGCGAAATCAACCGGGCCCGAGGCAATGTCAAGTGCAACGACCTGATCCGTATAGCGACTCAATCGTCGGGTGACCGAGCCGTATCCGAGGCCGATTTCGAGAACCGACTGACCCACGAGTGACTCCCACGGAATGAACCGCGAATCTGCAAGGTATGGATAAAAATCGAAAAACCATCGGTCAAAAATGTCGACACCTGCCGGATCTGCTGCAGTGATACCCAATTTCCGGGCTGCCCGCGACCCGCATAGTTCGCTCCAGTAGTCGGAGTTTCGTGCGGAGAGGTCATCGGCCATGACAAACGTAAACTACCGTTCGATGAAGATCACCCCGAACCGGCCTCGGGTGATCAGTGTGGTCGGTGCGCGACCTCAGTTCGTGAAGGTGGCACCAATTCATCATGAATGTGCGAAACGGGGAATATCCCACGAGATCATTCACAGCGGGCAGCACTACGACGAGAAGCTGTCGGCCCAGTTCTTCCATGATTTAGACATTCCTGCCCCTGTCGTCAACCTGAACATCGGGTCTGGTACTCATGCCGGACAAACCGGTGAAATCATGGCCGGACTCGACAAGGCACTGGACGAGTTGCGACCCGACGTGGTGCTCGTCTACGGAGATACCAACACGACGCTGGCGGCAGCACTCGTCGTGAGCAAGCGCTCCGAGTATTTGGTTCATATCGAAGCCGGCTTGCGTTCCTTTAATCGCTCAATGCCCGAAGAGGTCAATCGCATTGTCGCTGATCACCTCGCTCACCTGCTCCTTGCACCAACCAAAACGTCGATGACGCTTCTTGCCAACGAGGGACTCTCCACTCGAGCCCGCCTCGTTGGTGACGTCATGGTCGATGCACTGCGTCAAACCGAGGAGCGCGTGAAGGCTCGACCCCCCTCAATGCCGGATGGATGGGTGTTGAATCAGCCATACGTATTCGCCACCCTCCATCGAGCAGAGAACACCGACGACCCGAATCGTCTCCGATTTCTGATTGATCGCCTGAACGGCATCCATCCCGATGTCCGGCTGGCCGCCCATCCGCGTCTACGTGCACGGCTGCACAACTTCGGCATTGTGCCCGATGGAGGACTCACGCTCTGGGAGCCACTGTCTTATCCGCAAACCGTTGCGGCCGTGAGAAGTGCGATCGCCGTCGTCACCGATTCAGGTGGACTGCAGAAAGAAGCTGCCCTTCTCGGCACTGCCTGCATTACTGCTCGTCACGAGACGGAGTGGGTTGAAACCGTCACTACCGGATGGAACGTCATCAATCCCAACCTTGACACGACGATCGATCAATGGGTGTCCAAGGACCGATCCCCGTTGCGTAACGAAGTGTTTGGTGACGGTCACGCCGCGCAACGATCCGTCGACGTCATCTTGGATGAGTACCAGAGGTTCCATGCGGCTGTCTGAAACAGAAAGTCTTGAATTGCGTGTGTGCAGCGCAATCCTGACCGGGAACCGCGACGAAGCGCTCAAATTGTTCTCCCATAAGGGCATCGAAGGAATTCGTCCCGAACTCCTCGCCGATCTCCGTGCATTGTCGGCAGACTCGTCTCGCTCGTGGCTGTCCGTGGTGGTTCGCGCGAGCTATTTCCTGCCGGCATGGGTTCAGTTCATCGGCCAGCGTGCAGTGCTTGCGTCTCCCCGCCTCGCTCATTGGGTGTTGCGCAAGACACGTATTCATCATCGTTGGTACTGAGAGATTCCATGTCCAAGCCGACGGTTCTCGTCATCCATGCGTTACGACCGACGAGTCGGCAGACGACAATCGATCATCTTCTGGCGTTCCGTGAGCATTTACCGAATGCAGACGTTCAGTACCTTCATTTCGCGCAGCCGCTACCGAGTGACATTGCGGACGGTGTTGCCCCCGATCTTCTGATTGTCAACTACGACTATCTGAACTATCGATTCTCGCCGCTCTGGCCGTATATCAAGAACCGCCATCGCGACATCGCACGTCGCTCAGGAAAAGTTGTCGCGATAGCACAAGATGACTTCTGGGCACACCGTCTGCTGGACAACTGGTGTGTGTCCTGGGACGTCGATCGCGTGCTCACTCCAATCGATAATGATCTCGACGTTCTCTATCCACGAACGAGCAAGCGGGCAGAGTTTCGCACCGTTCTCACCGGTTATGCGCCATCTCGTGTGAACGACACCCCACCGTTACACGAACGCCCTATTGATTTGGGTCAGCGAGTGCGCATGATGCCGCCCCACCTGGGCAAGTACGCACAAGAAAAGGCCGATCAAGCCGTTCGATTGGCGTCTGCCGCTCGAAGCGCAGGATTCATCGTTGATGTATCGACCCGAGTTGAAGACTCGCTCGTGGGTGACGCATGGCCACAATTCCTGCGGCAATGCAAGTTCACCGTCGGCATGAAGGGTGGGGCGAGCATCGCCGATCCATACGGGCTTCTGTACAACAAAGTCGAGTCATATCGACATCGTCATCCAGACTCGAATCTGACGACCGACATGTTTGGGTTCTTGAAGCGGCGCGACAAGAAGTACAAGTTCTCTGCCATCAGCCCGCGATTGTTCGAGGCTGCTTCGGAAGGTGTGTGTCAGATCCTCCGACCCGACAATTATCTCGGGGTGCTCGAGCCGGGAAAGCACTACATCCCACTTAACGCTGAAGTTTCGAATGTTGACGCGGTGCTGACTGCAATGACCGATATTGACAGTGCACATGAAATTGTGAACTCGGCACGTAAGGTACTCATCGAGTCCGGCCAATTTGGCTATCGACATCTGGTATCTGCGGCATGTGATCTCAAGGTTGATGCCACGTATGCGACTGAGTCCACCGCATGGAGCACGATGAAGGCTTGGCTGGCACAATCAGCCGCACTATCGAATCCGTCGGATCTACCGCTTCATGACTCGGTCATCCATCTCATTCACGAAGGCCTGGGCAGAGGAGTCAGCGACTCGGCATTGCAGTGTGTTCGCCAACGGCTGAGCGATCGAAATCTCACCGACTGGTTTGACAGCATGCACGAGGCAACGCGTCAAGATCCAGTCATGTGGCGGATGCCGTGGATCCCACGACTCATTTCAGCGACGCCTGACAATGACCTGTAGTAGATTGAGTGCGGGCGTATGGACATTTCTGGGAAGCGCATTCTCGTCATCGGAGGCGCAGGGTTCATTGGTAGTCATGTCGTAGCCGAGTTGTTGCGAGAAGACGTCAAGTTAGTCACTGTTTTTGACAACCTTGCCCGTGGACGACTGTCCAACATTCGCGAGTCCTTGAACGATCGGCGGTGTCACGTATTCGCGGATGGTGGAGACATACGTGAGATTGATGTTCTGAACAAAGCAGTGTCCGAAGCGGACGCCGTTGTGCATCTTGCGGCAATGTGGCTGCTTCATTGCAAGGATTATCCCCGAACCGCTTTCGATGTCA
>Ga0315902_10014779_pt1 | contig 10024 bp, 7 predicted proteins | sample LakEriMetagenome_9_FD_203523 | JGI IMG/M metagenome (GOLD analysis project Ga0315902, IMG submission 203523) | Freshwater fungal communities from buoy surface, Lake Erie, Ohio, United States - Buoy 12 MA117 | ecosystem: Environmental > Aquatic > Freshwater > Lake > Lake biofilm | place: USA...
ACTGAAACTCATCACCCCCGTCACGCTGAAACTCCTGACTTCGATCCCGACTGTGACGGAGGAGCAATGGGAGACACTGCACCCTGTCCGCCAGATGTTCCACAGCCAGGTGGACACGCTCAACCCCCACGACGCCGAAACGGCCGTCGCCCTGGCGAATTGGTTGGGGGCCATGAGCATCACTGCCGAACGGCGTTTTGGCCGGATGGATGCCGCCCTGGAGGACCTCGATCTCTCTCTCGATATCGCACGGCGCTTCACGCAGTCCCAGGAAATGCGGAATTTGCAAGCCCAGTTCCTGTTTCTGCGCTGGGACCTCACGTCCCGGCTCAATCGCCCGGAGGAAGCCGCTCGCACCCTGACCGAGCTGATCGATCTCAGTCAAACATGGGCCACCGATCCCGAACGCCCCCTGGGAGTGGAGAAAGAAATTCTTGTCGTCAGCACCCTCTGGAGACAGGGGCACCTGCTGTCGGCCCTGGCCCTCGCGGATACGTCCCTGGTCCGGCAGAGGGGCCTCCACAAAGTCCAATCACCAGACAGCCTCGCGTTGGGAGGGATGATCGCGATGCTGTCGTTGCAAGGCCAACTTCGCAACTCTCTGGGAGACTTCGCGGGTTCGGAGGCCAGCTTTGAGGAATGGTTCACTGCCGCGCGCGCCAACTTGCAGTTGCGTCCGGTCTATATCTCCCAGTTCCGCCGCATGGAATTCAATCTGCTGCGATGGCGTCTGACGAACATGGTCTCGACAGGTCAGCTTGAGAAGATTGCCGAGCTGCTGAGGCGTGCCGAGGAGTTGCTGTCGGAACTGCACGGCGCCGAAAAAGACACCTTGCCGCGGTTGCTCGACCAGATTCAACTGTCGAATTGGATTCTGGATCTTCCCGCGTCGTGTCTGGACCCCTCTCTACGGCAATCGTTTGTCGAAGCGCCGTTGGCGCTCGCCCGCGTTCGCCTCGACATTGACCCGGCCAATGAGGCATTGCGAACGGCCTGGGAGTCGCTCAACAACCATCTCAAATCGGTCGATGCCACCGAGCGCTGAACAGCAGGGGCCACCCGGTGGATTTCCGGAAACTTCTGGTTGGTTCGGCCCGCCCGCGATGTTCCCTCTATTTCCCCGATCGTCGCGCGACTGGCAGGCTTCGCCGCAGCGAGAACCGGCGGTTGTCTGAACCCGGCCCGTTCGGTGATCCCGTGTGGTATCCGTCCCCAGTCCAACAGCATTCCCGTTCTGTGCGGCCGCACAGGGGTGAAGGGGCTGGTCGAAGTTTGGTACCGTGGTGCTGCTGGAGACCGGCAGATTTGTCGATTCGGGGGAGAGCCATGGACCTGGTTGAGGAATTGCGCAAACTCAATGCTCTGCATGAATCGGGAGCGATCGATGACGAAGAATACGCGCTGGCCAAGTCGCGGCTGCTGAGACCGGCGGGTTCTCCCCGCCCGACACAGGTCGAGTTCGACGAGGCGGAAGAGCGGGGGCCGGCCGATCGGCAACAGAGTCATCAGCAATCGAGGGACTGGGCTGAGGAATCGGGCGACGAGACGGGCGAAGAAGACTCTGACCGGCAGCGTGAACTGCGGCAGTGGGCCCTGCTGATTCACCTGTCGCAGTTCGCCGGGTACCTCGTTCCCCTGGGAGGCCTGGTTTTGCCCATTCTGCTCTGGCAGTTGAAAAAGCACGAATCGCCCGAAATCGACGCCCACGGCAAGGTCGTGGCCAACTGGATTGTCAGTGAGTTGATCTACGGGACGTGTTGTCTGTTTCTGTTTTTCTTCCTGATTGGCATTCCCCTGCTGCTCGGCCTGCTGCTGCTGGGCGTGATCTTCCCGCTGGTGGGGGCGGTGAAGGCGAATGACGGGGTGGTCTGGAGATATCCGCTGTCGCTGACGATTTTTTCCTGAGGCCGCGACGCGATGGCATCCGACTGGGGCATTGTCACCTCAGGCACCATCGGGAGACGGACTCGAGTTGGAGACGGTTGGTGTCGACATTCAGATCCTGTCGGCTTCTATAACCGGCGCACGCTGCGTGTCCGGGAGGAGCACACGGCTTTCTTCCGCATCTCACACCTCCCGGGAACCGACATTCGGCTCGAAGCAACACAAGACGAGAGGACGAGAACGAGGTCTCAAGGATCTGTTGATCCTGGCCCGGGGTTGCCACCGACCGTGGCCAAGCCGGGTGACAGACCCAGACATGGTTCAACACGGAATGGATTGCAGAGGCTGGGTGGGTGCTGACCGGGCGGGGGATGGGTTGTATCAGGCCTGGTGTTGGGCACGCCGGAGGTTGTGTCCATCAGCCGCGTCGAAGGCCGGTCGCGAATGGCACTCCCGGGGAAATGACCCGGGGACAAAGGTGATCGGGATGGAAACCGTGGAACCGCAGGAAGATAAATATCGTCTCGGCCCAGGCCCGCCAAAGCAGGTTCCCCGCATCCGGTCGTGGTCGCAGTGACCTCCGTTGACCATTTGGCTGTGGAGCTCGAAATCGCGTTGAGAGATCCTCTCCAACCCGGGGACTTCACGACCGCATTGCGGGAGGATCGATCACGTCGAATTCGATCGCGGCGGAATCCTGCTCTTTGATCTGCTGCATCGCTTGCGCGGCGGACCTACGGAGGAATCGGGCAGTGGGAGCCGATGTTGGGTCCCGACAACCGCCACCCCGCCATGAAGCGGGGTGGCGGCCGACAGAAAGACCTCTCGGATCACTCAGGCCGTGGCGACCTTCCGCCGGGCGCGGTACGCCGCGACGCCGCCGGCCGCCAGCAGAGCGAGGGCACAAGTCGAGGGCTCGGGGACCGCGCTACCGGTGTCTCCCACGGTGATCGCGGTGCCGGGGGTGTTGTTGTAGTAGGCCTGGAGAATGGAAATGCCGTAACCCTTGGGGCCAGTCAGGGCGATCTCGCCCCACCCATAGAACGTGTCTGCTCCGCTGGTGAACTTGAATCCAAAGTATCCCTGGTCGGGAAACGAGGTCCAGCCGCATGACGAGGCATCGCCGGCATACCACGAATGCGCAGTCACCGAGATGCCGCCCTGCGCACTTGCGAAAAACTTCATCCCCGACATGGTCGGCCCCACGACGAAACCCGCCGAGAGCTTGGCGAACCCGTCGAAAGTTCGGGTTGACGGGGCGACAAACCGCCCTCCGTTGACTTCGTCGAGCATGGCCGTTGACGAATTCTGGTTCCGCAAGTTGAAATCGGTCAGGGAATCGCCATCGACATCCCAGGGCTGACTTCCGATGGTGGTCGGCGGGGAGATGGGAGTTCCCAACGCCGCCACGATTGCTCCCTCGGCACTCCCCGACGCCAGAGTCAGACTGGCGGCCCCCGCCGCCAACGCCAGTTTTCGCTCCAAAATTCTGGTTGTCACTTGTGTGGTACTCATGGTGTTCTCTTCTTTGAAACCAAAATCACGAAAAGAAGGAGCCGCGAAATGTGTGATTCCGCCCGGGCACACCTCCCTCACACTTCGATGAGGACATCCGGCCAGCCAGCAATCACACGCGCCCATCCCCCGGGGATGACGTCTTCCGCGGCGACACCACAACTTCCGAGCCCGCCGCGATCTCTGATTTGCAAATTGCACGAAGCCCCGATTTTCTCCCTGACGTTCGCCGCGCGCCCGTTATGAATGCTACAACCGTTACATCCTCACAATCTCCGGGGAGCATCTGAACTTCAGTGACCGCAGGCAGCGATCTTGCGGTACCAACCGCATCCCCCGACATGTGGGAAGACCTGTGGTCTCCATGCGCGGCAGGCAATGCCCGCCCTTTGGATAGAAACCCGAAGGGCGGCCCGTTTGGTCCTGGCGGCAGTCCATCAACTACGACGCAACGACCGTCGGCCGGGCGCGGTACGCCGCGACACCGCCGGCCGCCAGCGCACAGGTCGACGGCTCGGGAACGGCCGCGCCGGTGTCCCCCACCTTGATCGCGGCCCCGGTGTCGTCTTCGTAGAGTGTCGTGAAATGATTTCCATGGCCGATTGTGTCGTTGTTCGCTGGATCGAAAGCAATCTCGACCCAGCCGTAGTACGTCTTGGCTCCACTGGTGAACTTGAACCCAAAACGACCAGTATCTCCCATCGCCCATCCCCGGTCCGCTGCGTCGCTGCCGATTCCCGAAGATTCCGTCAGGACGATTGTTCCCTGACCAGCGGCAAAAACTTGTGCCCAACCATGGCGGGGCCGACGCTGAATCCGGCGGACAGCCTGGCGAAGCCTGGCCCGACTTTTCCGGACGTCGCAACGAAGTCTTCCGCCAATCATCTCCGGGACGAGCGCCGAGTCGGTCCAGTAGTTCGAGTGGAAGAATTCATTGGTTCCATCTCCATCCACATCCAGCGGCCTGTAGCCCCCCGTATTCGGGAGACTGATCGGTGCCCAGGGGAAGCGCTGATGGCCCCTTCCGCAATCGTGGCCGAGCACATGCCCACGGATGCCACCCCTCCGGCGAGAGCCAGCTTTTCCAACACACTCCGGTTTGTCACGTTGCCTGAACTCAGGGTGTTTGCTTCCTCACTTCCAGGAACTTCGGACCCGCGAACAGTGTGACAGCCACTTGAATTCGTCTCTCTTGAATCATGGATGGAAGAGCACTTCAACCATCTGGATTTTGCCCGGGAGGCTCAGTCCACACTCCCTACAACCACTACCACCACTCCACTCCCACCATTTCCCCGGGGCGACGCACCAGTGGGGGCGGCTCATGATCTGTCCCCGATCCCGATGCCACCCCGACGACGGCTTCCGGGACGAATTCTCCGACGCTTCTCAGTCCGCAGACGCGCTGCTCAGCGCGCTCGCACTTCTCCTTGAAATCGCACCAGTCAGCACAAACCGGAGGCGGTTTGCTGATTGCGAATCCTCTGGCCCGGACGCTTCTTGCATTCGTGAATTCCGATCGCTTAAAGAAAAAGAGTCTCCGAGCGTCTGTCCCTCCTCACTCATCAGGTGATGCCGATTTACCAACGGTTCGCAAGTACCAGCGTGGGCCTGGTGTCGCGGCTGACAGCCGAGGTCGTCGACCCCGAGTCGTGGGAGCGGTTCGTGTACACCTACGGCCCGCAGTTCGCACAGTGGGCCCGCGATCTTGGCCTGCAGGAGGCCGATGCGCTCGATGTGGCCCAGGAAGTGCTGCTGCGCGTGTCCCGCTCCATTTCCAACCTGCAGTACGACCCCCAACGGAGCTTTCGCGGATGGTTGTACACCGTGGTGCGGGGGGCCTGGGCCGATTGGGCCCGCTCCCGGCGCCGTGCCCGCGATGACTTCCGCGACAGTCGCCCGCTGCAGCGCCTGGTGGCTGAGAGTGCCGAGGAACAACTGCTCGCCCATATCGAAGCCCGCTATCAGTACGACCTGTTTCAACGGGCCAGTGTGCTGGTGCGGCAGCGCGTCACTCCCACAACCTGGCGCATTTTTGAGATGTTGGCCGTTGAAGGGCTCTCAACCGAAGAGGTCAGCCGCAAGCTGCGTGTGACCCGCGGGAACGCGCTCGCCGCCCGCTGCCGGGTGCAACGGCTGCTCCGCCAGGAAGTCGAAGCGCTGGACAATGCACCATGACCCGGGCGTTCGACATCGCTCCCCGGGTGAACAACGCTGACGCCAGCCAGTGCGGCGGGCAGGGCTCCGAGTGTCTGGCTGACCCGACCCTCGAACGGCTGCTGACTGGGGGCTGCGGTGAGTCGGAACGGGCCGTCTGGGAGGCGCATCTGGAAATCTGCGCCCCTTGTGCCCACCGGCTGGAGGAACTGGCGGGGCCTTGCCCCGACCGCATCCGCGCTCCGCAGTTCGTCCCCACCCCGCTGAAATCGCCTCTGCTGCAAATGCTGATTTCGGTGGCTGGTCGGCCGCCCGGCGACGCCTTCGGGGCCGAGCCGACCGACACCACCCCTCGAGAGTGCGGCCTGGCGTTTGTTCCGCCGGGCTTCAGCAACCCGCTTTTTCTGGGCCGGGGAGGTTCGGGGTTGGTCTATCGGGCACGGCAGTGCGCCCTGAACCGGGACGTCGCGCTCAAGGTGCTCGGGGTGGACCATAACCCGCGGGCCGCGCTCCGCGCGCAGCACGAGGCCCAGATGGTGGCCATGTTAAGCCACCCTCACGTGATCACCATTCACGAGGCGCAATTGCTGCAGACCCCCCCGTACCTGGTGATGGAGTGGATCGCCGGGGGCTCTCTGCAAGACCGGCTCAGAGCAGGGCCCCTGTCAGTCGCTGACGCGACGATCCTCGGCTGGCAGGTGGCCCAGGGAGTCTCCGCCTGTCATGCCCTGGGGATCATTCACCGTGACCTCAAGCCCGCCAATGTGCTGCTGGCGTCGAGGACCAAGTCTGGCTCAACCCACGACGATCCGTTCTGCGCGAAGATCACCGACTTTGGCCTGGCCCGAGCGGTCGACGCCGCATCTCAGGGCAGCCAGGACGGGGGGGCGGTGGGGACCCCGGCCTATATGTCTCCCGAGCAGACGGGACTGCGGCCCGAACTGGGCCCGCCCGGTCAGGCGAGCGACATCCATGGGGTGGGAGCGGTGCTGTTCGCGGCACTCGCCGGGCAGCCACCTCACACGGGCGACACCCCCCTGGCCACGATGATGCACGTCGCCTGGGAAGATGCCCCCTGGCTGCCCGGGCTCCGTCCCGAGGTTCCGCTGGACCTGGCCCTGATCGTCTCCAAGTGTCTGTGCACCCACCCGGACGAACGCTATCGAACCATTCGCGAATTGCTGGACGATCTCCATCGCTTCCGTGAGGGGCAACCGATCGCGGCCCGCCATTACACCCCGCGCGAGCGGTTGCGCAACTGGACCCGCCGGCATCCGACCGGGACCGCCACTCTGGCCCTTGGGGCCGCCGTGGTGCTCGCCGGACTGTTGGGTGTGGGCTACCACGTCGTGCGGCTGCGAGCCTCGCTGGCGGAACTGGCCCAGGAACGGGTCCGGACCCACGAGGCGCTTGACTCGGCAAACCGCGCTGTGGAGGCCGAACAGTCGCAACGCCGCCGCGCGATCCGTCAGGCGAATGTGACCCATCAGTTGTCGAGCCTTCCCTTCACGGGAAAGGTCGCCCCGACGGCCGAGGATTTCGCGCGCATGGATGCCATCCGCGAATTCTATCTCGAGCAGGTGCACAACCCGGAACAATTGTCGCAGGAATTGCGGGAGGTCATCGGCGATGGCGTGCTGAACTGCAGCCAGTGGGAGTTGCGGTTTTTCAACCGTCCGAAACACGTGCTGCAAGACACGCAACTGGTGCTGGGGCTGCTCGGTCGTGCGCCCCAATCGTCCTCCTTGCGGGTCATTCGGGGCCGGGCGCTGCAGAACCGTTTTCAGGCACTGCTGGTCCTGAAACGGGAGGCCGACGCGTCGGAGCTGCTGCCCGACCTTGTCCAGACTCTCCGCGACTATGAGATCACGACTGACCTGGCGCAGTTGGATCACCTGCTGAATTGTGTGGTGACGCTCTGGAATGCCGGTCGGCTCGATGTGGCGGTGGATCTGATTCGGCACGCCCTGGCGGGCGATCCAAACGTGGGAGACGGTGCCCCCTTGTCGCCCGATCTCTGGCCGGCGCTACTGTCTCTGCAGGGGTCGGAAGTGGGCCTGCTGCATCAATTGCAACGCCTGAATGAAGCGGGTGACGCCCTGTGGCGCTGGCGCACGTTGGCCGACCGGTTCCAACTCCAGCAGCCCGGCAAACAGCCGATTATGACCATCCAATGGCTGCGGCTGATTGTGCAACATCTCCACCATGGTGTGGAGGAGCAAACTCCGGAGGCGACAGCGGCGTGGCTTCAGGAAGGGATTCTGGCCTGCTCCCGAATTCAGGCCGAGTCCACCCGTTCCACCGAGGGGAGCATGGCGCTGCTCGAGTGGGCGACGACACTCTTGAAGCTTGATTCGGAACATATTGACCCCGTGCTTGTGCAATCGCTCGCCGGCGAGATTTTGCAGTGGAGTCAACCCGTGCCAGCCCAGGGTGGCAGCGATTCGCTCCGTTTGATCCGCTCGCGGGTGGGGTTGGGGTTGGCGACGATCGCGCTCGAAACCGGGCGCTTTGCCGAGGCTCTGCAGGCTGCCCGTGGAGTGCTGTCGGTCCTTTGCGAACAGCCGTCCGAATTGAAGCCCAACGTCGACTCACCCGCCGCACAGGCTTGTGATCTCGCCATCCAGCAGGCCTGCGAACTCGCCGCCGAAGCGTGCCGCAAGCTCGACCAGCCCGCCGAAGAACTGGCCCATCTCTCGCATGCGGTCAGCCTGGTCAAGGGGGACGACCGGACCCGGCTGGAGGCCCGGGTCCAACAGCGGCTGCAGTCACTGACAGGCACCGCAGAGAGTCTCCGCAAGACAAACGAAGAGCCCTGGAAGGGCCGTTAGATCTTCCGGCCCGTGTCTGCTTCAACGACGGAGTGGTCTGAAGATATCCGCTGTCGCTGAAGAGATTCACCTGAGGCAGGAACACGATGGCATCCGACTGGAATGGCCAAGCAGACGAGCAAGACGAAGAGCACCAGCGGCGCATTCGTCTGCGAGAACCAGCCTGGGTCAGGGCCACCTTGTGGTTGTTGCCAGAACCTTTGTTCGCGGTCACGCTGAGCGCTGTCTGCCTGGTGATCGCCCTGTTCCTCGTGGTGTACGGGACAGAAGCTCGCCAGCCGAAGTTGTTCTACCCCGCGGCAGCCAGCGCTTGTGTCTCAGCGCTGGTCGCCGGGGCCAGCTTTGTTCGCAGCCGGATGCATCGGAAATTCGTCGAGGCAGTCCTCCCGGATCGCCAGAAACCGAGCACTCAGCCGACCGAGGCCATAGTCAGTGCGCTGGTGTTCTTTTGCAGTTGGTTCCAGTTGGTCACGATGTTCGGCAGGCCCCGCCCCCCGGGGCCAGGCCAGCGGGCGGTTGCCGTGGGGGTAACCCTTTTGGCCAGTCTCTACTTTCGTTGGCGGGGGTATGACAAATTGCGTGAGTACTTCACCACGGCACACCAAGGCGAGACGGTGAGCTGGTTCCAGGTGCTGGTGGTGATCGTGACCTTTTTGGCCATGGGAGCCTACTGGGCGTTTCTGCTCGTGTGAATTGCAGCGTGTTCCAGAGGCGGGGCGACGGGACGTTATTGGATGTGGACCGTGTGTGAAGGAGGACCCCGACCGTGAATCGACGCGAGGTGGTTCTCTGCCAGCGTCGCGTCGAGCGCGAGTGGCCGTTCGCCCGGTGAATTGATTCCGGCACGGCAGGAGGGGGGCGACTTCCAGATTCCACAGGTGTCAGCACTCCCGTGAGCTCTTGCCGACGTGTCACCGAGGGATCCCGTGCTGGATCCGCAGCGGAAGCGATGATTTGCTTTCACCTACAAAGTCAAGGTGGACGCGGGGTGGTCCCGAATTGAACGGCTGCCTTTTTTCGCTGTCCCTGGGGAACTAAACTCTCCCACTCTTCCTGTCCCCTGAAAGTTGAGAGCATGGCCAAGGATTTCCTCAAAGGAACCCGTGATTCGTACGATGTGGTGGTGATTGGCAGTGGGCTGGCCGGGCTCACTTCGGCCAACATTCTGGCCCGCGCCGGGCATTCGGTGCTGCTGCTCGAACACCATTATCAGTTGGGGGGAATGGCCACCTGGTTCAAACGCCAGAACGGGCATATCTTCGACATCTCGCTGCACGGCTTCCCCATCGGCATGATCAAGTCGTGCCGGAAGTACTGGACGAAGGAAATCGCCGATTCGATCGTCCAGCTCAAGGGGGTGCGGTTCGAGAATCCGCAGTTCTCGCTGCAGACCACGTTCGACCGGGAAGATTTCACCCGCATCCTCATCGAGAAGTTCCAGGTCACCCCCGAGACCGTGCAACGGTTCTTCGATACCGCCCGGGGAATGAACTTCTACGACGACCAGGCCAAAACCACCCGCGAACTGTTCGAGGAATTCTTCCCCGGCCGCAGCGACGTGGTCCGCCTGCTGATGGAGCCGATTACCTACGCCAACGGCTCGACCCTCGAAGACCCCGCCATCACCTACGGCATCG
>Ga0315902_10014780_pt1 | contig 10023 bp, 6 predicted proteins | sample LakEriMetagenome_9_FD_203523 | JGI IMG/M metagenome (GOLD analysis project Ga0315902, IMG submission 203523) | Freshwater fungal communities from buoy surface, Lake Erie, Ohio, United States - Buoy 12 MA117 | ecosystem: Environmental > Aquatic > Freshwater > Lake > Lake biofilm | place: USA...
TTCCACGGCGGCTCCGGCACGCCTCTCGAAGAAATCCGCGAGACGCTCGGCTACGGTGTCATCAAAATGAACATCGATACCGACACGCAATACGCCTTCACGCGCCCCATCGTCGGTCACATGATGAAGAACTACGACGGCGTCCTCAAGATCGACGGCGAGATCGGCGACAAGAAAGCCTACGACCCCCGCTCCTACCTGAAAAAGGGCGAGCAAGGCCTTTGCGATCGCATGAAGGAAGCCTGCAACGACCTCCTCAGCACCGGCAAGACCATCTTTGGCACGGTTTGATGCCCGTTCTTTTGCCCGCGCCTCCGCCTGCTTTTCCGCAGGTGGAGGCCGATGGGCATGACGTTCGACAAGGCGGGCTGCGGGACGGTCGGCCAAATGTTTGATTCAACCATTGTCTTTGTGTGAGGCTGGTTATAAAAAGCAGGTTCTCCACCTTTTCCCACCCCCTCACCCGGCATGATCGACGTTCAAGACCTCACCAAGCAGTACGCAGGACGTACCGCGGTGGATGGGATTCGTTTCCAGGTGGAGCCCGGTGAGATCGTCGGCTTTCTCGGCCCGAACGGGGCGGGGAAGACGACCACGATGCGCATTTTGAGCGGATTCATGCCGGCGACCTCCGGCCGGGCCGTGGTGGCCGGGTTTGATGTGTTCCGCCAGTCGCTCGAGGTGCGTCGGGCGGTCGGATACATGCCTGAGATGGCACCGCTGTATGTGGACATGAAGGTGAAGGAATACCTGCGCTTCCGGGCCGAGTTGAAAGGCATGCGCGGGCATTCGATGCGCCGCCGGGTGGGAGAGGTGATGGAGCTGTGTGGCCTCACGGACGTGCGCCGTCGCCTGATTGACAACCTTTCCAAGGGCTACCGTCAGCGGGTGGCGCTGGCGGACGCACTGGTGCATGATCCCAAGCTGCTGATCCTCGACGAGCCGACGAACGGTCTCGACCCGGTGCAGATCCGCCAGGTGCGGGAGCTTCTGCGCGAGTTGAGGACGCGGCACACGGTGCTGCTTTCAACGCACATCCTTCACGAGGTGGAGGTGGCCTGCGACCGCGTGATCATGCTGAACCATGGCCGCATCCTGGCGGATGATTCGCCCAAGAACCTGGCGGCGAGGCTGAACGCGTCCACCATCGTGTGCCTCGAAGCGGAAACGAAGGACGAGAAGGCCGCGGCCAAGCTGGAGGGGATCCAAGGCGTGCGGAAATGCACGGAGGAGACCGTCGAGGGGACGGCCTGGCGTCATTTCATGCTGCGGGTGGAGCCGGGCTATGATGTGCGGGAGGCGGTGCAGGCGCTGGCGGCGACCGAGGCCTGGCGCGTGCGTGAGCTGCACCGCGAGCTGCCCAACCTGGAGGATGTGTTTGTGGAGCTGGCCTCATCGGCCGAGGTCATGAAAGGAGGACGGCTGTCATGAGAGGCTTCTGGGTGATGCTGAAGAAGGAACTGCGGATGTTTTTCGTCTCGCCGGTGGCCTATGTGGTGCTGGCGCTGGTGATGGTGCTGAATGGCTTCGCCTTCCGGGCGGCCCTGTCGATCCTGGAGAGCGCCCCGAGCGAGGGCAGCATCGTGACCTGGACCTTCCAGCCGCAGTGGTTCTGGTTGTCTTATTTCTTCATGTTCCCGCTGCTGACGATGCGCAGTTTTGCGGAGGAGCGCCGGCTGGGCACCTTCGAGACGCTGTTCACCGCGCCGGTGCGTGCCTGGCAGGTGGTGGCGGGGAAGTTCACCGCAGCGCTGATCATCTATGCGTTGATGTGGCTGCCGAGCTTCTTCAATTTCCGCGTGGCTCACTGGATCAGCGCGGGCCAGGTGGAGATCCCGGCGGGCACGATGGGCGGCTCCTACATCATCCTGCTGGCCATGGGGATGTTTAACCTCGCGATGGGCGTGTTTGCGTCGTCGCTGACGCGCAATCAGATCGTGGCGGCCATCCTGAGCTTCACCTTGAGCCTGAGCCACTTCCTGATCGGGGTGTTTGTGATGGTGATCGGGCGGAAGCTTTCCGACTCGATCGTGGATGTGGTGGCCTACTTCGCGAGCGCGGAGCACATCCGCATCTTCACCTCCGGCCTGATCGACACGCGGCCGCTGATTTATTATTCCAGCCTGACGCTGCTCTTCCTCTCCTTCACGCACCAAGTGGTGGAGTTCCGCCGCTGGAAACCCTGACGCGCCGCCATGTCCGACCCCAAGCCTGCTGCCGAGAACGCATCGCCGCCCGCCGCGGAGGCGATGCCGCGCCGTCTGGGCATCGGCCTGAACGTGCTTCTGCAGGTGATTCTGAGCATCGCGATCTTTGTCGGTATCAACCGCCTCAACTATCGCTACTACTCGCGCTTCGACCTGAGCCCGCAGCAGACCTACACACTGAGCCAGGCCACGCTGAACTACCTCGACAAGCTGACGCGGGATGTGGAGATCTACATTGTTTTTGCCCGAGACTCGAAGCTCTACGGGGAGGTGCAGACGCTGCTGGAGGAGTATCGCCTGCACGGCAAGCAGCGCGTCAAGCTGCGCTCGATCGACCCGGTGCGTGACATCGAGCGTGCGGAGGCGCTAAAAACCCAGACCGGCCTGTCTCTCGCGCAGAACGGCATCCTGATCACCTCCGGACAGAACAAGCGCTTCATCACGGAGGAGGAACTGGTCATCCGCGAAGCCGGCACGGAGACCAAGAAGGATGTGAAGGAGTTCCGTGGGGAGGACGCGGTGACATCGGCGCTGGTGAGCGTGATGGAGGGCCAGGTGCGCCGGTTTTATTTCATCGCCGGGAAGGGGGCTAGATCGGATGAGGCCGTGGTGGATGCTCTGAGCGCCGTGACGGAGATCGGGCGGCAGCAGAACTTCGAGGTCATTCCGGTGAATCTGAGTGACATCACAGCCATCACGACTCATGCGGACGGCATCATCCTGGTCGGTGCCCGCTATGACCTGACTGAGAGAGAGCTGAAAATGATCGATGATTACTGGAACGGGAAGCGCTCGGGCATCCTGCTGCTGCTCGACCCGAATCGCAGCACCAAGAACATGAACCAGTGGCTCGAGGGCCTGGGCGTGCGTCCTCGCGGGGACCGCGTGCTGCTGGCGCAAAGCACGAGCACAGGAGCGAGGAAGGAGTTCTCCGTGCAGGCCGAATTCAGCCGCGCGGTGCCTTTTACGCAGCACCTGAGCACGAGCATCACGACCTTTGGCGGCCAGACGGAGTCCCTCGAACTAGGCGGTGCCGAGGATCCACGGCTGAAGGAAAAGTCGATCACGGTGAACCCCATCTTGAAAGCGGTGGACAGTTTTTGGGGCGAGACACAATTCTATGACGACCTGCCCGTGGCAGATGAGGACGAGGATGCCTTCCCGCCGGTGTATGTGGGGGCGAGTGTGGAGCGCGGTGCTGTGAATGACGAGAGCAAGCGGGCGGACAGCTCACGCATGGTGGTGGTGTCCAATCCGACGCTGCTGGACAAGTCGTCGATGATCGCAGTGAACCGCGATTTCGTCGCGGCGAGCCTGAACTGGATTATTAACCGCGAGAAACTCATCGGCATCACGTCAAAGCCACGTCAGTCCTACCGCATCCAGCTCACTCCGAAGCAAAATGAGATCATCTTCTGGATCACCTCCATCTCGCTGCCTGCCATCGTGCTGATCCTCGGGCTAATGGTGTGGGCTGGACGACGCGCCGCCTGAGTGACCTCCGACTCTCTCCGACCTGAATGAGCACCAAAACGACGATTTTTCTGTTTCTGGCCGTGCTGACGCTCGGAGCGCTGATCCTCGGCATTGAGCGCTACTTTCCCTCCGCGGTCCAGCGTCGCGAGATGCGCCGTGGCCCGGTGCGTGTGGAGAGGGAGAAGATCTCTCAAATCGAGATCACCGATGCCACTGGCACCATCATCAAGCTACAGAAAGGCCGGCTGGGCTGGGAACAAATGCTGGGAACGCCTGACGCGGCCGATCCTGACAAGGTGAACGGATTGCTGGCTGCGATCGACAGCATCGAGTGGGTGGAGCGTGTGTATCGCGAGGAGTTCGACGCGGGCGAGTGGACCAAGACGGGCCTCGACAAGCCCCGTCATAAGGTCCGCCTCCTGGCCGGGGACAAAGTCCTCAGCGAATGCTGGTTTGGTGCCGCCGGGGTGATGGATGGCGGGGTGTATCTGGGGATGGATTCGGCCCAAGGCGCTGAAGAGAAGGGGATGTCGTGGTATCTGGCAAAAACCGGTGCTCCGGCCATCCTGGCCGCTCCGCAGACCTCCTGGCGTGATCCAAAGCTCCTCCGGGTGCCTGCCGAGCGTGTCATGAGGGTGACGCTGACGCGGGCTGACGGCCAGATCGAGCTCTTCCGCGAGAATGAGCACATGCCCTGGGTGCTGCTGAGACCTCTGCGCACGCGGGCGGGCAAAGACCGGGTGAATGAGCTGCTTTCCTCCCTTTTGAATATCGAGATTCTGGAAGCGAAAGAGCCAGTGGCGGTCAAAGGAGGTGGCACGCCGATGACACCCGCCGCGGAGGAGATGAAAGTGAAGGTCGAAACGTCATCCAAGGATGAGAGCTATGAGATCACGCTGAAAAAGCCTGCCGGGGAGAAGGAACCTTCCACCACGGCCACGACAGCCCATCGGAAGGCCATTTTCTCCGTGTCCGCTAAAAACCTCCTCCGTCTCTGGGGAGAGCCCAATTTGCTTCGCGACCACCTCCTCGCACAAATCAATGCGGAGGCGCTCAAGACGATCTCCATCACGAGTGTGTCCTTTCCGGAAGTGAAGATGCGCAATGACCAGGGCACCTGGTTTCTCGAAAGGCATGGAAAATGGGAGGGGGCCAACGGCGAGCGGCTCTCCCGCATGATCCAGGCGCTTAACACGCACGAGATCGTCGAGTTCAGTGCCGACACCGCAGCCGATCTCACTGCTTTCGGGCTCGACAAGCCCTTCCAGTCCATCACCTGGACCTATCCCCAGTTTAAACCGATCAAGCTTTCCTTCGGCAGCAGCGCGGACAGCACCAAATTCTATGCGAAATATGAGGACGAGCCGTTTGTCTATCGGATCGATCCTTCGTTGCTGCCCAGCCTTCCGCCGGACAGCATCAAGTGGAAGGGCCTGGGAGCCTTGCGCTTCTCAACGTTTGCTCTGCGCCGGATTACCTTGTCACTAGGCGCGGCTCCTCCGCTGGTGTTGAATTACAAGCCCTCCATCGCAAGTTGGACGGGCACACGGGCAGGGAAGGATGTTTCCGCGGACATCGACCGGATCAAGGCCGACCGGATGGCGGGGATGTTGGGGAAATTGACCGTGCAAGACTGGGCGGCCAGTCGCAGTGAGGCTCTGACCGCGCTGAAAACGCCGTATTTGAGGATTCAACTGCTGCTCGGTGAGCTTGGAAAAGACGACGGGCCGGTGAGGGAGATGAATCTTGTCTTTGCCCCCACCCAGCCAAATGCAGACACTGCGTTCTTCTACGGTCAGGTGGAAGGAGATCCGGACATTTTTTATATGAGCCGCAAGGCCCTGCTGGAAGTGGTGGCATCTCCGTTCAAAGACAAAGCAGGCTTCTAATGGGTGTGGAGAGTGTTTTGAGTCGCACAGTGGATTAAAAATCCATATTTGTTAGATTTGACTGAGTTGGAAATGAAAAATTACCAGATTTATGAGAATGTTTTTGCATTATTGCGGCACAAACATTAGAATTGGTAAAATCAACGAGGTCGCTCATTCCCAAGGAGCTCGCTGGTTGGATAGCCGCCCTCTTTCATCAACTTCATCCCAAACCCATGGACCGAGACATCCAGCAATTCGGCAACCTTTGCATCTCCCGCAAGGTCGATGGCAGCGCCGTGGAGCTATCCCGCTCTCGTGACGAACTCGTTTTCCTGGCTTTTGACACCCGGATCAAGCGTCTCGTGGAATTGCATATCTTGAACCGTGGCGACTCGATGGAGGCGGCTGCCAAGCGTTCGGCCTTTGACCGTGGCCGTCAGGCCGAGGAAGTCCGCATGCTGTCCTTCATGCGTGTGCTGGAGGTCGGTGAGGACAAGGGGCTGGTCTATTACACGAGCAATCTGAACGATGGTGAGTATGTGCAGGACTATGTGGCACGACGCGGTGCCTTGTCGCCCTCGACCGCGTTTGCGCTTCTGCATCAATTGATCGATGACGTGCTGCAACTGAAGGCCCGTCATCCGCGTTTGCTTTCCCGGATCTGCCTCAATCAGTTGCTCGTCAGCACGCTGGAGGACACTTTTCTGCAACTTCGAGTGGTTGACTACGGTCTCTCCAGGGCAGATGCCGGTGGAATCGACTCGTCGAGGCTCGTGGCCCAGATTTGTGATGTGATGTTCCTGCTGCTCACCGGGCAGGTGTATCGTGGTGACAGTCCTGACCGCTTCCCGACGCTGACCCAGCTCCCCACCAGCCTCCGCACCACGCTGCGCACGGCGCTGATGGATTCGCAAAATGCCCCCGCTTCCCTCGAGAAGCTGCGTGACGAGGTGCGCGAAGCTTTCACCGCGCTCACCAGCTCCTCGCAAGGCAGAAATCTGCGCAAACATCTCGTGGTGATCGGGCCGTTGCAGCCGCAATCCCACCTTCAGGACCTCCTTTTGGAGAATGTGCCGGTGCAGACCATCTTTGGCAGCCGTTTCCGGGTAGAAGACCAGGAAAACGGCCGCCGTTATCCATTCTCCATCCCCGCGGTCAATGCGAAGTCTGAGCAGCTCATCACCGTACACATGCTGCCGCCTTCGCGGATCGTGGATAAATCAATGTATGAGGCGGTGCCCTTGCAAATCTGGCGTTTCAATGCGGGCCGCCATCCCAACATCCTCCGTTCTCTCAGCTTGTGGGAGAGTCCTGATTGGACCTTTCTCACCGAGGAGCGTGAGCCGGGCTTTACGCTCAGCCGGTTGATGGCCGAGCGGGTGGCGCTGAATCCGAACGAGTTGATCGTGCTGATGCGCCAGGTGCGCTCGGCGCTGGAGCAGGCGGTGGAGTGTGGCGTGCCTCGCGTGGACCTGCACCCCTCAAACATCCTCCTGCGTGTGGGTAAAAACGGCCCAACCATGGCCCGCGAGGCCGAAAGGCTCATGCAAAAACGTCTGGATGCCTGGCCACCCTTCATGGTGAAAATCCGCCCGCACATGACGATGCGCAGCCTGTATGAGCCGCTGCTCGTGGATTTTGATGCCACTGTGGCGGACGCTGAGGAGCACCTCCAGGATCGTGACTTCCGTCATCGTTCCTTCGTCGTGCTGGCTGCCTACCTCCTCGCAGGCGAACGCCAGATGGGCGGAAATCTTCAGTTTAGCGAGTCTGTTCCCGAGGCGACGGCAGCCTTTGTGCGTGATGCTTGGGTGCAGGCGCAGTCGGAAGGAAAGGCGATGTCGCCGATGGAGTTCATGGACCGATTTGAGGCCACGCTTTCCGCGCCGGTGGTCGATCTGGCCACCCGTCTGCGTGGTGAGAAAGTGCCGGTGGAGCAAATGGAGAGCGCTGGCGCCATCTCGGACTTCGACGAAGACAGTATCGATACGGCCGAGGCAGACTCCGGCAAAGCTCCCCCATCTCGCAAGGCGACCGAATTTCGCCCTTATGGAGGTAGTAACAGTAGCACGCCGTGGGTGGTGTGGGCCGCCGCTGCAGTTGTGATTCTGGCCTTTGGAGCCTGGTTCTGGCTGGACCGCTCCGGGCCACCACCTATCCAGCAGGCTGCCACGACAGCGAGCAAGACGGAAGGGCCGTCTTCACCGCCTGTTCCGAAAGCGAATGATGTCACCGGGAAACTTGCGGTCACAGATCCGGCCTCAGCTTCGAAACCAGTCGAAAAGCCCGTCGAGAAAAAAGAGCCAGCCAAGCCGGCGCCACCTGCCGTGATCGCAGCCAGCAAACCGGTCGAAAAAGCCCCGGACGACATGCCGAAAGCTCCTGCACCTGTGCCCGCCGTGAAGCCAGCGCCCGCGAATGCGGCGGAAAAAGATCCCGTGACCATTCGCAAAGCCCTGCTGCCCACCCCTGAAGAGCTCGAAAAAATGAAACAAGGTCATGTGCAGCGCCAAATCGGTCAGTTGCCCGATCAGAATACCGCCTCGCCGCTGATCCAGGCACGCAATTAGCTGAGGATTTCACGCACCAACCAGCCGCCATGCCCATCCTTGCTGCAATTGAATCCGAGATTCATCACGAAAGCCCGGATTTTGCATGGACGGAGAGCGGGGGCACCGCTAAAAATCCCTTTAGTTGCAGCGTTTCGCGTCGGGTTGGCTTTCTGCTGACAGATTTGCGATTGGCTGCGTGCGTTTCGTTCACTCGTTGCAAACTCACCCGTTCCCACTAATTCAAACCGCGTAACCCAGGAGAGACTGATGAAGGTCAATAATGTAATCGTTGTATCAATCGGCCAGGCTGGAAACCAGATCGCGGCCTCGTTTTGGAAAACCATCTGCCAGGAGCACGGCATCGACCCGCTCACCGGCCAGACCGCACAAGGCCAGGACCCGCGTGGGAACTGGAGCGCCTTCTTCACCCGCCTCGGTGAAGGTGGTGGCGGCAGTTTCGTGCCGCGTGCCGTGATGGTGGACCTCGAGCCCAGCGTGATCGAAAACGTCAAAGCCAACTCCGGCTCGCTCTTCAATCCAGCGAACCTCATCTCCCGCACCGAAGGCGCGGGTGGTAACTTCGCCGTCGGCTACCTCGGTGCCGGTCGTGAGGTCCTCCCAGAGGTCATGGGCCGTCTCGACACCGAAATCGACAAGTGCGACAATGTTGGCGGTATCATCGTGCTGCACGCCACGGGCGGTGGTTCCGGCTCGGGCTTCGGTTCGCTGCTCATTGAGTCTCTGAAGGAAAAACATCCCGAGATTCCCGTGCTCGCCTGCGCCGTGCTGCCTTCGCCGCAGGTCTCCAGCGTCGTCACGGAGCCTTACAACACCGTTTTCACCCTTCACACCCTGCGCCGCAGCGCCGATGCCTGCCTCATCTTCGACAACGAGGCCCTCTTCGAGCTCGCCCATCGCAAGTGGAACATCGAAAGCCCCACCGTTGATGATTTGAACCTCCTCATCACCGAGGCGCTCGCCGGTCTCACGGCCTCGATGCGTTTCAGCGGCTTCCTCACCGTCGAAATCAGCCTTCGCGAGCTGCTCACGAACCTCGTTCCGCAGCCCAGCCTGCACTTCCTCATGTGCTCCTTCGCCCCGCTCACGCCGCCGGATCGCAGCAAGTTCGAGGAGCTCGGCATCGAGGAGATGATCAAGTCCCTCTTCGACAACGGCAGCGTCTTCGCCGCCTGCTCGCCCATGGAAGGCCGCTTCCTCTCCACCGCCGTGCTTTACCGCGGCATCATGGACGACAAGCCGCAGGCCGACAGTGCTCTCGCCGCGATGCGCGAGTCCCTGCCGCTCACCTACTGGATTCCCACCGCGTTCAAAATCGGCTACGTCGAGCAGTCCGGCATCTCCCATCGCAAGAGCATGGTGCTCCTTGCCAACAACACCGAGATCGCCCGCGTGCTCGACCGGATTTGCGCGAACTTTGACAAGCTCTGGCAGCGCAAGGCCTTCGCCAATTGGTATCTCAATGAAGGCATGTCCGAAGAGCAGATCAATGCCCTCCGCGCCTCCGCCCAAGAGCTCATCCAGAGCTACCAGGTCGCCGAGGAGAGCGGTGCCAAGGCCAAGGTGCAGGACACGTCCGGTGACTCGCCCCGCACCTTCACCGAGGACGGCCGCGCCAGCAGCATGAGCCTCCGCGATCTCGTGGACCGCCGCCGCTGATTTCCAGCCTATTCATCATTCATTTAACGACGATCAAACCCAGTTGGAGGAAGAACACCCGTGAGAGAAATCCTGAGCATCCATGTCGGCCAGTGTGGCAATCAAATCGCAGACCGCTTCTGGCGTCTCGTCCTGCGTGAGCACGGCCTCACCGAGTCCGGCACCCCCAAGGCCGGCGCCAATGTGGCCGCCAACGCGAACATGGAAGTCTTCTTCCACAAGGTCCGCGAAGGCAAATAC
>Ga0315902_10014783_pt1 | contig 10021 bp, 9 predicted proteins | sample LakEriMetagenome_9_FD_203523 | JGI IMG/M metagenome (GOLD analysis project Ga0315902, IMG submission 203523) | Freshwater fungal communities from buoy surface, Lake Erie, Ohio, United States - Buoy 12 MA117 | ecosystem: Environmental > Aquatic > Freshwater > Lake > Lake biofilm | place: USA...
GTGACAAATGCAGGAATCAGTACGCGCATGGGGGTTTCCTGGGCGCTGGTGCCTTCTTGCACCCGGGCGATACGCGAAAACAGCGCCAGATCCGATTCGCGGGTCTGCTTGAGCATGAAGGTACGCAGCGGTTCGCTGCCCCGTTCGAGCGCCGTGTCCAGGTTGATCGTCTGGGCCGTGTAGGGTTTCCAGGCGTCTTCGTGAATGCGATCGAGCGTGGGGCCCATCACGAACAGTGAAAGAAAGAGCGACAAGCCGATCACCACCTGATTGGGCGGCGTGGTTTGCAGGCCCATGGCCTGACGCAGCAGCGAGAGCACGATCACGATGCGCGTAAAACTTGTCATGAGCAGCAGGACGGCCGGCAGGAATGACAGCGCCGCAAAGGCGAGCATCGTCTGGATTGGGACCGAATAGGTGGTCCCTCCGCCTGCCGCCGGAGCTGAGTTGACTGTGACCCCGGCCTGGGCGAGCGCGATCGGTGTGAATCCGGCCAGCGCGAGCCCCACCAACCCCCCGAGGAGGGTCGATGACGATCGATGGCGCAGCGACAAGCGCAGACTCATGGCCGCTTCAGACGGGTGAGCAGATCGGCAAAGCCTGCTGCGGTGGGCGCGAGGGTTGCCGCCGGAGGCTCGCCGCCCGAAGGCAGGCCCGCCAGGGCGTGCTCAGCCCGTGGCGCAGGCGCATTCCCCGAGGCCGTTGACTGGGCACTGAGTTCTGCGATCAAGCTGACTGACTGGGCCGTCACGCCGACCAGAAAACGACGACCCTCCACCTCGATGACGGCGACCCGCTCGCGCGGACCCAAGGCCAACCCGCCCACGAGGGTGATCCCGCGGGTGCCTGGGGTCAGCCCGCCCTGTAGCCGCTTGAGAGCCCACAGAACCAAGGGAATCAGCGCAAGCACGCCTGCAAAGGCGAGCAGTGCGGGCCAGATCGAGGGGGCAGCGCTCACCGGTCAGCTCCGGCGAAGACGTCGCACACGCTCGGAGGGCGTGACGATATCCGTGAGCCGGATTCCGAACTTGTCGTTGACCACCACCACTTCGCCCTGAGCGATCAGGCAGCCATTGACCAGAACATCCATGGGCTCTCCCGCCAGTGCTTCGAGTTCGATGACCGAGCCCTGGGCGAGTTGCAGGATGTGCTTGATGGGGATGCGGGTGCGGCCAAGTTCGACGGTCAACTGGACCGGGATGTCCATGATCATGTCGATCTCGTTGCGGGCCGGCGCAGGTCCGGACACCGTGCTGGCGCCAGGAAGAGACTGAAACATCTCGGCGCCCGCTGCAGTGCCAACGGGCATGGGCGTGCCCTTGGCTTCTTCCAGGGCGGCGGCCCATTCATCGGCCAGATCGTCGTTCTGACGGCGATCCGTGGTGTCGGTAGTCATGACGAGGCCTTCAGGGGAGTCATTCGGGTTGGGGGAGGCTCAGGATGTTTTCAATCTGGATCGCGTAGCGTCCGTTGGAGACGCCATACTGGCAATCGAATACGGGTACGCCATCAGAGGTGGCAATCAGGCGATCGGGTCGATCCAGCTGGATGAAGTCGCCGACCTTGAGGGCAAGCAGTTCGCCCACCGTGGCCTGGGCCTGACCGAACTCAGCCGTGATCTCGACTGCAGCATCCTTGATCTGCTGGGTCAGCAGATTCACCCATCGCTTGTCCGTCTCCATCGAGTCGCCCTGCAAGGTCGAGTACAGGATATCCCGGATGGGCTCGAGCGTGGAGTAGGGAATACAGATTTGCAGATCGCCGCCCAGATCGCCGATCTCGAGCGAGAAGCTGGTGGCCACCACGATTTCGCCGGGTGTGGCGATCGTTGCAAACTGCGGATTCATTTCAGAGCGCATGTATTCGAGGCTGAGCGCATAGATGCTGCTCCAGGCCTTGCGATATTCCTCGAGAATGACATCGAGCATGCGCTGGATGATGCGCTGCTCGGTGGCCGAGAAGTCGCGACCTTCGATGCGGTACTGCAGACTGCCGTTGCCGCCGAACATGCTGTCGATCACGGTAAAGACGAGCTTGGGATCGCAGATCACCAGGCCGCTGCCGCGCAGGGGCTTGACCCCGACGACATTGATGTTGGCGGGCACTGCGACGCCTCTCAGGAAGGCGCCAAATTTTTGCACCCGGATCGGACCCACCGAGATTTCGGGATTGCGCCGCATGAAATTGAACAGGCCGATGCGCAGATTTCGTGCGAATCGCTCATTGATGATTTCCAGCGTGGGCATCCGTCCCCGGACGATGCGCTCCTGTTTGGCCAGATCGTAGGGGATCGGGCCCTGCGGGGTCTCGACGGTCCCCGCGGGACTGTCGTCGGCGCCATCGAGCAGGGCGTCGACTTCTTCCTGTGAGAGAAACTGGTCGGCCATGTCGCGGGCCTATTGCACGATGAAGGATGAGAACTGAACCGAGGCCACCGGGTTGGGAGCAGGCGGCTTGCGCGGTTTTGTTGCGCTCGGTCGGGAGCCTCCCTTGGTGGGTCGTGCAGGTGGGGGCTCCTCTTCGGCTTCGGGGCCTTCCCAGCCAATCTGCCGGCCGGCGGCTTCGGCGATTTCGTGCGCCAGCTTTTCCTTGCCTTCACGGGCGATCAGCTCGCGTGCCTGCTTTGAGGAGATCAACAGAAGAATGTCATTGCGCACGGCCGGCATGCGATCCGTGACCTTCTGGTTGGCTTCCTTGCCTTCCACCTCGAGCACCACGCCCACCTGAGCAAAGCGTTCGGAGCCGCCGTCGGAGAGATTGACCACAAAGGGTTCCAGCGTCACGAAAGCGCGGGTTGCACGGCGCGCGGCTTCGGCTTTTGCGGCCGCGGCCTCCTCGTCAGGTTCGCCCCGCCCCAGAAACCACCACGCCGCGCCCCCGCCGGCCCCTGCAAGCACCAGAACCAGCACGATCACGATGATCAGTTTTTTCTTGCCCCCTTGGGCCGGGGGCGTGTCCTGCTTCGGTTCGCTCATCTGGGCACTCTGCTCGGGTCGATGTCCGCTGTGAGGTCATGATAGGCAGGCCCTGCCCATTGAAGACGCGGAAAAGAGCGGGCAGAGTCCGCCATATTCACGGGCGGTCAGGGTTCGCCGACCGGCGTGGTCATGGCCTGTCGGTCCTCAGACAAAGACATCGATGCGTCCGGCGGCAGGCGAGCGCAGCGCCACCTGCCCGGTTCGCAGGTCTGGACCGAGGGGCGAGGGTGTGTCATTGCCCCGGGCCGCCCGGGTCTGTGGATCTCGGGCCCGACCGTCTCCCTGGCCTTGCCTGGATTCGGCATGGGCCTGTCTCGCAGAGCCCTCACCGACCTGGGTCTGTCCGAGTTGGACCCCCTGCTCGGCCAGCAGGTCCTTCAGTCGGGGCAGGGCGTCCTCGATAATCTGCCGCGTGAAGGGGTGGTCGGCCTGGATACCCAGCTGTGCCGCATCGCCTTGCATCGACAGGGCAATCCGAATCGGTCCGAGCTCCTGGGGGTTGAGCGTGATTTCAGCCTGCTGCAGGCCATCGCGGATCATCCAGCTGAGTCGCTCGCCCAGGGCCTCGCCAAAGCGCAGGTCACCCGGGGTGTAGGGAAGCCGCCACTGGGCCGCATCGGCGGGCGAGGTGCCAGAAGCTGCCGAGGTTGAGAAGGCACCCACCCCGGGGGTCGCAGCGGGATTCGGCGGTATCAGCCCCGCAGGCATGCCTTGGGTGTTCGACGCCTCGTTCGGTCCTGCATGAGGGTGTCCGGCCGACTCGGTGGTGAGGGCGGCCGCCGGCTCACCGGCTCCATGGGTGTTCTGCATCTGCTGCAGGGCGCCACCCAACGAGGCACCAGAATCAGCCTGTCCGCCGGTCGCACCAGGATGACCCCGCAGAGCCTTCGAGGTCTGCGGACCGGCTGGGCCTGCCAGACCTGCGCCCTCGCCGGGGGTCTGATCCGGTCGGCCTGCGTGTGCGGCACTGGCAGGCAACGTAGCAGCATTTTTGCCTCGACGCTCCTGCGGGGCAAGATCGGGTGGGCGGTGGGTCAGGGCGGGTTCAGGTGGGGTCTGTGCCGACTCGGGCACCGAGCGCGTCGTTGACGGCAGATCAGGATCAGGCGTGGGCCCGGTTGCCCGTCCCTGCGCGGTCAGGCCCGCTTCGTCGGCGGGTGCATCGGGTGCATCGGGTGCAACCGGCGCCTGCAGGGTTCGGGCCACAGCCTTGTTGTCTTGAAACTGCTTGAGCAACCGTTTGAGTTCGGCTGCCTGGGCTGTGGGTGCCCGATGGGCAGCACGCTCGGAGTCGGCCAAGGCGGGCTTGGATGCCTCATCGTGGCCCGCTGGCGGGGTGCCGGGTCTTGGCGCGTCTGGATCATCGGGCTCTGCGCGGGGTCCCGGATCGCGATCCACAGCAGCCCGCGCCTGCGGGGGGAGGGCTGCGCCTCGATCGGCCTGGGCCAAGGGCGATGTCTCGACCCGACGATCCTCGTCGGTGAGGCGTCGGGAGGCCTGGTCGAGCGCACTGGAGAACCCCGCCTCGGGTGGGCGGCTGATTGCCGCCTGCGCGCGGTTGCGCGCGACGAGCTGGGCGTCGATTCGAAAACTGTCTGTGTTCATCGGGATTTCTCCTCGTGACGTCGGGCGGCCTGGTCGGTCGCAAATTCATCGAGCAAGCGCTGCTCGCGCTTGGCCGTGGCAGCAAGCGCACGGTGTTGCCGGCGTTGAGCGATCGCTTCCAGGGCCTTCAGACGTTGGTAGGCGCTGGCTGCATCCTGCTGCCGGTCGTCTACGCTGCGGGCTCGCACTTCGGTCTGTGCGGTTTGCTGTTCGATCGCGGCCACGAGGCGAGCATCGAACTGACCGGCGATGGCCAGTCGCTGAGTATCCGTGGCCAATTGGCTTCGAACGGGGCCGCGTTCGAGCGATTGGGTCCGGTAGTCGTTGAGGGTTCCCAGCACACGATGGGCAGCCTCGTGCTCCTGGCGAGCCTGAGCGAGTTGTCGTGCGGTGTCGTCGCGTTGTCGCAATGCACGTTCGATCAGCAGACCCAGGAGTTTTTCGTTCATGCGAGCCCCGGTGAGCGGCGCGCGCCGAGGGCGTCGCTGACGCCGAGCGTGGGTTGGATGAGTGCTTCAAGCGCCTGTCGGCTCCCCGAAAAATCCGCGCCCTCGTGCATGTCCTGTTGCAGCAGGGCACTGATCCGGGGCATGAGGGCAATGGCGGTATCGGTCTGGGGGTCGCTGCCATGAACATAGGCCCCCACCGAGATCAGATCACGGCTGCGTCGATATCGGCTCCACAAGGCCTTGAGCTGACGGGCAAGCTGCAGATGACCCGAATCGGTGACCTGGTGCATGACCCTAGAGATCGACTGTTCGATGTCGATTGCAGGGTAGTGGCCCTCCTCGGCGAGAGACCGATCGAGGACGAAGTGACCATCCAGGATGGCGCGAGCCGAGTCGGCGATCGGATCCTGCTGATCATCGCCTTCGGTCAAAACCGTATAGAACGCCGTGATGGAACCGCCCCCCGGCTTGCCATTGCCGGCTCGTTCAACGAGATGGGGCAGCCGCGCGAAGACCGAAGGGGGGTAGCCTTTGGTGGCGGGAGGCTCGCCCACGGCCAGTGCAATCTCGCGCGCGGCCATGGCGTAACGGGTCAGGGAGTCCATGAGCAGCAGGACATGCTTGCCCTGATCACGGAAGTGTTCGGCGATCGAGGTGGCATAGACCGCGCCCTGCATGCGCAGCACCGGCGAGCAGTCGGCTGGTGCGGCAACCACGATGGCCCGCCTCAGGCCGGCTTCACCCAGGATGTCCTCGATGAATTCCTTGACCTCGCGGCCCCGCTCGCCGATCAGACCGACCACGGTCACATCCGCTGCGGTGTGGCGAGCCATCATGCCGAGCAGCACGCTCTTGCCCACCCCGGAGCCTGCAAACAGACCCAGGCGCTGGCCGCGCCCGACCGTGAGCATGGCGTTGATTGCGCGGACCCCGGTATCCAATGGCCGCCTCACCGGTTCGCGGTCCATTGCATTGAGGGGGCGACGGATGACCGGGCCGCGTTCGGTGCTCAGCAGCGGACCTCGACCATCCATGGGTTCGCCCTGTGCATCGACCACCCGCCCGAGCAGGGCGTCGCCCACCGGCAGCCAGCGTGCCCGGTCACCGGTCCGGCGCATCGGATGGGACAGGCGCGACAGCGTGGGCTGAAGCACGTGTTCCTGCAGGGGCTCGACCAGCGCACCGGGGCACAGCCCGGCGGTCTCGGCCAGGGGCATCAGAAAAATCTTCCCGTCAGAAAAGCCGACCACTTCAGCATCCACCCGAGCCCCCGGGGTCTGTCCGACGGTACACACCGTTCCGATCGGCAATCGCAGACCGCTGGCTTCAAGAACCAGGCCCGAAACCCGGGTGAGGTAGCCGCTTTGCCTGAGCGGCGCATGGTCGCCCATCAAGCGCTCGAAGTTGTCGAACATTTTTGTCCAGTCGGCAAGACCGGGCAGGGTGGGCGGGGGCAAAGGAGTCAGGCTCATGGCGCGAACATGCAGGCAACCCCCCGATTCTGATTCCGCTGCCCGGATGCAGGTTCGCAATAAGGTCGGGGTAAGGCCCGCTTATCGGAACATTCCGGCAGGTATGCTCGGACCACCACTCGTCATCAGGACCCGTCATGACCGCCCGCCAAGAGCATTCCGTGCCTGTCGATGGACCCACAGGCCAGGTTCAGTCCTGGCTGGACCGATTGCAGCAGCATCTGCAGGTGAGCCAGTTCAGTGAGGCGATGGATCTCTTCCGGCCCGACGCGCTCTGGCGAGACCTGCTCGCCTTGAGCTGGAACATCGTCACCCAGGAGGGCAGGCCAGCCATTCACCATCTGCTGGCCGCCACGGCCGCGCGCGCGCAGTTGCACGGTCTGCGGGTTCGGGGCGTGCCACGCGTCGCTTCGGATGGGGTGATCCACGCCTGGTTTGATCTGCGCACCGCGGTGGGCGAAGGCATCGGACAGCTTCGGTTGCAGGATGGGCGTTGCCTGACGCTGTTCACTAGCCTGCGCGGTCTGCGAGGCCATGAAGAACCGGCAGGAGCCCGTCGTGAAGCAGGCACGCAGCATGAGGTTGCGCGTGGACGGTTCCACTGGATCGATCAGCGCGATGCGCGTCGTGCGGCCATGGGCAAGACGCTGCAGCCGCAGGTGCTGATCGTGGGCGGTGGCCAGGGAGGGCTGGCCCTCGCTGCGCGCCTCAAGCGTCTGGGCGTGGGCGCCCTGATCGTGGAACGGCACGCCCGTCCAGGCGACGCCTGGCGGCATCGATATCACTCGCTCTGCCTGCACGATCCCGTCTGGTATGACCACCTGCCTTATCTGCCTTTCCCCGATCACTGGCCGGTCTACACGCCGAAGGATCGGATGGCCGATTGGCTCGAGGCGTATTGCAGTGTGATGGACCTGGACTTCTGGGGCGAAAGCCCCTGCCGCCGGGCACAGTGGGACCCGGTGGCGCATGCCTGGCAGGTCGAGGTTGAGCGCGCTGGGCAAACGGTCGTACTCAAGCCCCGGCATCTGGTCCTGGCCACCGGCATGTCGGGCTTTGCCAATCGCCCGAACTACCCTGGCCTGAACGACTTCCAGGGTCAGCAGCATCACTCAAGTGAGCACCCGGGCGGTGAGGGTTGGGCTGGTCGGCGCTGCATTGTCGTGGGATCGAACAACTCTGCCCACGACATTGCAGCCGACCTCTGGGAGCACGGTGCCCAGGTCACACTGCTGCAGCGCTCTGCGACCCTGGTGGTTCGCGCCGAAACGCTCGCGCGCTATCGCAAGCCCTTGTATTCCGAGGAGGCGCTGGCCGCGGGCATCGATACCGACCTGGCCGATCTGACCGTGGCCAGCCTGCCCGCCCGATTGGCTACGGCAGGCCAGATTGCGCAGATGAACGAGATCCGGCAGCTCGATGCCGCCTTTTACGAAGGCCTGGAGCGGGCCGGTTTTGCGCTCACCTTTGGCGAGGATGGCTCAGGACTGAGTGCAATGTATGCGCGGCGCGGGTCGGGTTACTACATCGACGTGGGCGGCTCTGACCTGATTGCACAAGGACAGATTGCACTGAGATCGGGCGCCGTGATCCAGTGCGTGCGGCCCGAGGGCATCGAACTGACCAGCGGTGAGATTCTCGAGGCCGATCTGATTGTCTGGGCCACGGGCTATGGGTCGATGAGCGAATGGGCTGCACACCTGATCTCTCCTGAAGTGGCCCATCGGGTCGGCCCCTGCTGGGGCCTGGGTTCAGGCACGGCCCGAGATCCCGGGCCCTGGGAAGGTGAGTTGCGCAACATGTGGAAGCCGGTTCGTCAGCCCGGGCTGTGGTTCCATGGTGGCAACCTCGCACAGTCAAGACATTACTCACTGACCCTTGCCCTGCAACTCAAGGCTCGGCTCGAGGGGATGGCAACGCCCGTCTATGGGCGCATGAGCGGCGACTGAATCGTGCCGGCTCGTGGGCCTCAACCCGCCCGGACCCAGGGGTCGTGCAGACCGAGCTCGGCCACGGTTTCCTGCCACCGGGCCGCCACCGTGGCATCGATCCGACCCGCCGGGGTATTGACCAGGCACCCGCCGCGCTCGACCCCGGGGTCGGCAAGCAGACTGGCCTGATGCAGTGCGAGGAGGGGCTCCAGAGCCGGTCCGAAGCGTTCGATATCGGTCGGATGAAGATGCAGGGTCGGCTTGAGGCCCTCATCGGTCAGCGCGGCCAGGGCCTTCTGGATGGCCGGTCCGATGAGATTCATGTCGAGATCAATGGCCAGACCGGTCGCATTGCGCGCGATCTCCAGAGCAAGTCGGGCCACCCGATCGGCAAAGACCTGCTGAACCTGGCCCAGGGTCTGGGTCGCAGAGGCCACCACGGCCGTCAGTGTCCGTGCGGCCTCCTCCTGATCCCTTTGCCGTTGCGCTTCAAACTCGGCCTGCGCCTGAGCCAGGCCTTGGGTCAGACCTTCGCGCAGTCCGTCCTGGTAGGTGGGCGCAGCCGCCGCCTCGGGCTGAGTGCTCTGCGTTGCCGGGCCTGCTTCGGGCTGCCCGAACTGGCGGGGCTGCCAAGGCAAGACACCGCCAATGTCTTCGGAAAAGACGATCCGGCTAGACGAAAGCATCTTCGGCTCCCGCGCCCATGGCGATCTCTCCGGCATCGGCCAGGCGTCGGATGATGCGCAGGATCTCCTTTTGCTGCGCATCGACGTCGGACAGCCTCACCGGGCCGCGCGATTCCAGGTCTTCACGCAGGCCTTCAGCGGCCCGTTGCGACATGTTCCTGAGGACCTTCTGACGAATCTCCTCGCTGGCCCCCTTCAGGGCAATGACCAGGCTGTCGCCTGCGACCTCACGCAGCACGGCCTGGATGGCTCGATCATCGAGCTTGGCCAGATCGTCGAAGGTAAACATCTGGTCCTGAATGGCCTGCGCCAGGATCTCGTCGGACTCCCGGATGGACTCGAGCATTTCGCCTTCCAGTTTGCTGCCGACCCCATTGAGGATTTCGGCGGCAACCTTGGTGCCGCCGAGCGCGGCCTTGCGCAGCTTGTCGGCACCGGCCAGCACATGCGAGAGCACGTCGTTGAGCTCCTTGAGCGCGTTGGGCTGGATGCTGTCGAGCGTGGCGACACGCAGGACAACCTCGCTGCGCACGCGCGGCGTGAGTCGACCCAGGATTTCAGCCGCGTGATCCCGTTCGAGGTGAACCAGGATGGAGGCGATGATCTGGGGATGTTCATTGCGAACGAGTTCGGCCACGGATTCGGCATCCATCCATTTGAGGCTCTCGATTCCCGAGGTGTCGCTGCCCTGCAGGATGCGGTTGATGAGCAGGCCTGCGCGGTCCTCACCCAGTGCCTTGCGCAGTACCGACTTCACGTATTCGTCGTTGTCTGCAACCAGGGAGCGGTTGCTGCCCGCCTCGTGCATGAATCGATCCAGCACGGCATTGACCCGCTCCCGCGGGACGGTGCGGATCCGGGTCATCGCTTCACCAATGCGGTGAACTTCTTTGGGTGAGA
>Ga0315902_10014784_pt1 | contig 10021 bp, 13 predicted proteins | sample LakEriMetagenome_9_FD_203523 | JGI IMG/M metagenome (GOLD analysis project Ga0315902, IMG submission 203523) | Freshwater fungal communities from buoy surface, Lake Erie, Ohio, United States - Buoy 12 MA117 | ecosystem: Environmental > Aquatic > Freshwater > Lake > Lake biofilm | place: USA...
CACGATCGTCTGCCGGCGGGTATGGGCATCGATGATCTCCGTCGCGGCTTCGTCAGCCAGCCGCGATGCGGCTCGCCATGAGTCGGTGCTATCGCCAACGTCTGCGATGAAGGCGATGATCTCCTTCGCTGATCCATCGACGGCTTCGGCTCGCCGCTGGGCCGCCTTCGAGATGTCGGCCATCGTGGGCGGGTCCGCCTGGATCGCCTCCCTGTAGGCCGCGATCGCGTCGGCCGCCACCGGCTCGGTGAGCATGGCGGGATCGACGGCCGCCAGTATCCGGCGGGCGTCGGCGAGCTCCGCGGCATCGGCCCCGTCGCGGAACACAGGAAGCAGGTGAGCAACGAGCGCCTTCTCCGCCAGGGGGCTCGCGATGTCGCTGGCGTCGAACGGGTCGCGCTGTCGTTTGCGTGTGGCGGTGCTCATGCGGCCCCCTTCGTGCGGGCCCGGTGGAGGAGCATGGCATACCGCCACACGCATACCGCCCGGCCGGAGAGCCCGGCCATCTGGTACTGGTTGGCGGCCCGGATGAGCAGCCCGCAAGCCTTGTTGGCGTGGCGAAGATTCGGCCCGCCGCCGACTCGCGTGTTGTGGATCCACGCCCGGGCCAGCTCGGTGAAGCTGTCCCCGAGCTGAATTGCCAGCTCCCGGTAAAACTGCCGCGCCCGTGCGGCTTCGATCTCGCGCCAGGGTGTTCCATCCCCCGGCTCGCAGATGTAGTCTGTGGTCACTCGCCCGCCCTCCATGTCGTGGGTGAGACTTTGCCCGCGGGGTGCCAGCCCCGCGGGCTTTTTCGTTCAACGGCGCCGCCTGTCGTCGACGACCCGGATCGATCGAGCGACGCCGTGGTCGAAGTCGATGATGCCGCGCTGCTTCGCGGCCCAGACCAGGGCCTTGACGCGGGCCAGCCCGACCCCCAGCTCCGCGCCGATCTGGCGGAACGACGGCGGGTATCCCTGTCGGCTGCCGATCGATGTGACCGCGGCCGCGAGGTCAAGCATCCGGCCGGATGGGGTGGTCTTGAGCGTTTTCATCTGGCGCGACTCCATTCGTGCGTGTACGTGACTCGCGTGCAGTGTCCCCGAGGGCCCCGAACCCTTGAACTGGCGGGGCGCCGTTTTGTGGAACCGCCGCGTCGACGTCACGAGGCTGCATCGATCGGCGGCAGTACGTCGCACGGCCTCACACTGCGGTCGCACAGTCGCGGATCGAGGTACCACTTCGTGGTGATCCTGGGAGACGAGTGATCGAGCATCGCGCAGGCGTCGCCCCCGGCGGCGGCGAAGTGTGAGGCCGCCGATCGCCTGATCTGGTGGAACCGGACCCGATGGCTACCGTTGAGGCCCGCGGCCTTCACGACGCGGCCGAACTCGCGCCACAGGTACGTGCGGGTCATGCCCCACGCGAACACGTTGCCCGTGGTGCGGCCGGCGAGCAGCGCGTCGATCCGGTCACAGGTGGCCGGCGACAGCCGGTACAGGCGGTCGCGCTTTTTTCCCTTTCGGGCCTCGCCGCGGACCAGGAGGTGGGGCCGCTGGTAGTCCTCCACGCGGGCGTCGAGCATCGCGCCGATGCGCTCGCCCGTCTCCCAGAGCGTCGGCACAAGGGCCGAGAAAAAGCCGGCCCGCCAGCGGTGCTCGTCGGTGGCGGCCTCCGGCCCCGGGGCTGGCCGGCGGAACAGCGGCCGCCGCCCGTTGCGGGCTATGAACGTGGCGGGGTCGGCCGCGGCCGCGAGCAGACGGCGGAGCTCGTCGAGGCTCCAGGCCACGGGAACGCGATCCGGGATCGGTGCCTGCGGCACGTTGGGCTTCACCTCGATCAGTCGCCTCTCGAACGCGAGCCCGGCGAGCGCCACGAGGGAACACCGCTCCCGCTCGGCCGACAACGGCCTCACCTCGGTGACGCGGTGCTCGAGGTACCGCGCGAGGGCGAGCTCGTCCAGGTCCGCGAGCACGGGGTCACGGCCCAGGAATCGGGAGTAGGCCCGGATCGTGCACTCGTAGAGCTTCGTGGTGGCGATGCTCCGCCCGCGAAGCCGCAGGGGCCGATAGAAGTCGTTGAACAGGTCGATCAGTCGCATGGGCGTAGCCCTCCTTGGCCTGGTGGTGGTGGTGGTCATCAGGTCGCCGGCCCGGATCGAACGGGCACCGCGCCTATCGCGGCGGCGTGTGGTTTAAAGACCGCCTTCCGGCGAGCATGCGGCCGCGGCCCGCTCGGCCTTCGCAGCAGTTTCCCGAAGCATTCGCAAGGCGATCGCCTTGGCCTCGCGTTCGATCTCCGCAATCACTTTGTCGCGGATTGCCTCCACCGCGAACGCGTACGTTGCCTCGTCGATTTGCTCGATCGCCGCTTCAACACCGGCGGCGATCGGGTCGTCAATCGGCAGGTCACTCAAGCTCCCGTTCGCGATCCTTTCCGCGATCACCTTGGCAACGGCAAAGCCGTTGATATCGAATCGATCATCCATCATGTCGCCCACTGCGCATTCAATGGGCGTGTGCTTGGTGGCATTCATATCAACCTCCTACAGTCCGTCCGTCATCCGCCGCGGCCCACGGCCACGGTCATCCCGCCCGCCGGGGCTTGCACCCGGCTGCCGCTGGTGGGCGGTTGCGGTGATCACTCCTCGCCCAGCATGCTGACCATCTGCCACACCCCGACCAGGGCGTCGGTCGCGCTGTCGAATGCCCCGTTCTCGGCGGCGTCGTGCATAGCGGCGATCCCGTCCCGCTCGCCGGCCAGGGCCGCGAGGTTGTGCACGGCGATGCCGAGGAATGTGATCAGCGGCGTGATCGTGCTCCCCCACCCGTCGCCGTCGCGGTCGTGCAGCTCGCGGAGCGCGGTGACGACCGCCCGCCGGCGGAGCACGACCGGATCGGGGTGCAACTCTCCCTCGTGCTCGAAGACCGGGTCGGCATACAGATCGTCCTCGTCTTCGTCGTCGGACCAGCCGGCGGCATCCGCGGCCGGGGGCGGTGCGGTCTCGCCTGCCTGCTCGTCGGGCCAGGGAGGGCCGATGTCGTCGATGATGTCGACCAGCGCGAGCAGGTCGTCGGCAGCAGCGGCGCTTGCCCCGCGGTGATCGTCGTGCCGCAGCTCCCGGATGGATGCCAGCGCGACGACCAGGGCGTCGGTGATCACGCCCGCGGCGTCGTCGGAGTCGTTGGTGAGCGCCGCCTGCAGGTTTTCCCGCACGCGGCACCGCGAACAGTTGTCGTCCATGATTGTGTTCCTTGGGGTCTCCGTTCCATGTCTCCGCCGGCACGCGCCGGCGGTGTGCGGTCAAGAATCAGCGGCGGCCTCCGCGGCCGGCTCGCGGATCGCGTCCAGGTCTTCGAGCACGGCGGACAGCTCGATCACCGGCCCGCCGGTCGTGCTCGGGTACTGGGCCCGCAGGGCGTCCAGGCATCGGCCGCGGTGAGTGACCAGCACGGTCGCCGATGCCCATGGCACGACGACCGCGTCGGCGGCCCGGGCGATCGGCCGGGAGCAGGCATCGCAGACGATCGCCGCGCGACGGCCGGCAGGGGAGACGATGAACTCGATCATCGGGCCGGCCCTCCGATGAGACTGTCGAGCTCGTGCAGGGCGGCGGCGATCTCGCCGGCCCGCGCGGGGTTGGCCTCCACCGAGACGGCGGCGTGGGCCGTCCATTCGTTCAGGCGACGGTGGAACTCGACCAGGGCGTCGCGGGTCACGACCCACCCGTTCCCGGCCCGGCGGCCGCACAGCCGCACGCCGCGGCACCCCTTGGTGCACCACCGGATGAGCGTCGATCGGTGCGGGCGAGGGGTCTTCGTCAGCCTCGCCCATTCCCGGGCCGCTTCCGTCAGCGGCAGGGCGCGCGGGTGGGTATCGTCGTCCGCATGGCGTGGGTACGCTCTATGAGCCACGGCTCACTGCTCCTCTCCTTGGTAGTGCTTGGGGCTGGGCAACTGCACGGGCACAGCTGGGCGGGTCGTTGGCGCGACCCGCCCAGCACTCTTTCAGGTCGACAGCTCCGGTCGATCGACGACCTTCCAGCTGCGGGCGTGGCGCTCGCACGCGCGAAGGAGGCCAGCGTCGACGAGCTCGTGGGCGTAGCGGTGCACGAGGGCACGGCTGACGCCGATACTGCGGGCGACTTCCTCGAGGCTCACTGGCCGGTCGAGAACTTCAGGGAGGCGACGGAAAGCCTCTAGAACCTGGCGGGCGCGTTGCTCGCGCTTGAGTGATCGTTTCACCGGCTTGGCTCCTCGGTTTCGGTTGCCGCCGGTTGACTGTGACAGGGACCAAACCCGAGTCAACAGTCGAAAACCAGCGGCCGACGAGGGCCAACTGTACTGGGAGAATCTTGCCGATCTGTGAACCGGTGTCAACCGACACTGCGCCGACCGATCCGGTCAGCCCGTTTTCATGGCGGCGTCGACAGCCGCTTCCCAGTCCGGCGGGGCGTAGCGGTTGAGCATCTGCGGCGACCGGTCGCCGAGATTCGCGGCGGCCGCCTCCGGGCCGTGAAGCCTCCTGATCTCCTGGTTCCTGGCGTACCGCAGGAGGTACGGGAACCAGTCCGCACAGCCGGCCTTCTCGCACGCCCGGCGGATCGCCGACCGGATGCTCGCGGCGCCGTAGGTGTCGCGGACCCGGGGCGACGGCCTGCGCGGCTGCATCTTGATCGTGCGGCCGTCGGGCTTCCGATCTGGCACCGCGAGCCGCGGGTCGAAGACGACGGCGTCGTCGCCCCGTGCACCGAGGGCCTCGAGCACGACCGCCTGCGCCTCCGGGCCGATCGGAATATGCCTCCCGTGGCCTCTCCAGGCGTTTTTGTGCCGCTGCGGCACGTACCGCCACACCGGGCAGTCTCGGTCATGGACGTCCGCCAGCCGCAGGCCGGCGGCCTCTGACGGCCGGCAGCCGGTCAGCCGGATGAATCGCACGAGGGCCCGGAGAGGCGGCCGCAGGTGGCGGAGAACGGCGTCAACACGCTCGTCGTCGACGGCCTGGCGGGGCGGCGTGTCGACAACGGTCGCGATGTCGCCGGCCCGCAGCGGCTTGACCTCCCGCAGCGCTGCCGGCTTGTCGCCGGGCACGAGCTCGCGGACGGAGGCCCAGGAGAACATGGCCACCACCCGCTGCATGGTGTCGTTCACGTACCGCCTGGTCCGCGGCTTGTCGACGACGATCTCGCCCTGCTTGTTGCGCCGGATGGTTCGCGTCGCGGCGAAAGCCTCCCGGACCTCGAGCAGCTGCCGCGGGCCGAACTGCCGCGCGGCGAGCGTCGCGACCGGCCGCAGGGCCCGGGTCGCGGACAGGGCGGCGCAGTAGGTGCTAGACCGCCTCCAGCCCTCGCCCTTGGTTGCCCGGATGTGTTTCAGCCAGGCGAGGGACAGCTCCCCGATCGTGATGTCGGCGGCCGGCGGCGGCGGCGGCACGGCGGCCGGCGGAGGCAGGGCGGCTTCGGGCGTCTTCCTGCCGCTTGCGATGTAGGCGGCGATCAGGGAGTCGTACTTGAACCTGGCTTCCTCGGTGCCCCAGCGGCCCAGCCAGATCGTCTTCCCGTTGATGCGAACCCGAGCATGCCCCGTGCGTCGATCCTGACGCATCGCGGGGAGCTCGCCAGAGTGGCGGCGTCCCATGTGAAAACCTCCGAGGGAGTCGCAAACGGCGAAACCGGGTCGGTTTTCGCCGTTTGAGCCTGCATCCCCGTAGGGCACCGCTGACCGTCAGCGGGTGATTTACGCTTGTTTTTCCGAGTCAAAAAGCCAGTGGGCAACACAGGATTCGAACCTGTGACCTCTACGGTGTGAAAACGCTCTGGGGCGACTCGCGCCTTACCTCGAAAACAACTGTTTCGCGGCCGAATATCTCACGTTTTTCAAAAAACGCAAGAGAGCGTCGCGCACCCTTTTCTCACCTTTTTGAGTGCTCGCCACCAGCCGAAAAGGGTGCGCGCTGCGGACGATCAGCCAGCCGCCCCCAACTCCCTCGGCGAGACCATCGGCACGTGCTGGGCGATGATCGCGGGGCTCAGGTAGTTGATCTCGGCCACCTTGCTGCCGGGGGCGTGGCCGAGGTGCCGGGCCGCCATCCCCTTGCCGGGCTCCTGGATCTCGACGTCGGTCGCGGACCCCCGGCGGAGCCACTTCCACGTGCCGGGGCGGATGCCGGCCTTCACGACCAGCCGCCGCACCTGGGCGTTGAACGTCTCGTGCGACCACTTCCACGGCGTCACGCGATCCCGTGGCCACCGGCGGAGGCTGTCCGCCAGGACGGCCATCGTCGACGGCGAGAGCCGCCCGCAGGCTGGCCGGCGGGTCTTGCGCTGGGCCACGACCACGACGTCGTTGTAGATGGCGTCGGTGCGGAGGGCGATTTGGTCGCCCCACCGCAGGCCAGTGTCCCACGCGACCCGGATCGCCAGGTCGAACCACTCCGCCCGCGGCATCCCGCCGCCAGGGCTATTCCGCAGCCAACTGGCGGCCCGGAGGAGCTGGTTCACCTCGTCCAGCGTCCAGCAGTCCCGAGGCTCCCACGGCACCCGTGCGGACCGGACCCGGCGGGTGGGCGGCTCGCATAGGTACTCGTCCGCCGCCGCCCGCCACAGCGCCAGCAGTTGCGTCCGCTTCGACCTCACGGTCGACGGCTTCCATCCCTCGGCCGCATACGCCCGGAGCCAGCCCGACACCAGGAGCTCGTTCAGGTCGGTGAGCATGATGGGGCACCCGGCCCATGCCTCCATCCGCTCAGCCGTGATCCGGTACTGCCGGGCCGTCTCGACCTCGATCTCGTGGGTGGTCGCGTAGACCGCCACGTACTCGACCAGCCGCATCGGCTGCGACGCCCGTTGCCGGGCCTGCACCAGTTGCCGGTAGTGGTCGACCGGGCTGGCGACGACCTGACCAGTGATCGCCGGAACCGACAGAGCATCCCTGCCCATGGCGTGAACTCCTTTCCTGTGGTGGTTTTCGTCCCTTCGTCTCTCTACCGCGGCTTGCGCTTGGAGGCCGCGACGATCAGCGCCTTCGACGCGGTCAGCACGTTCGGCACGTTGACCCAGAAATCTGCATCCCACGAATCCCGGTTAGTTTCGACCGTCACGTACCGCGGCGTCCGGAACCGCAGTTTTCCGCCACCGTAGGTTTTGGGCCAGAGCTTCGCGAGCGTGTCCATCATCGGCACGTGATCGAGCGCGTCGGTACTGTCCGCCACGGTGTCGATGTAGTCCATCGCGTACATGCGTGGCATGCCAGTAGTATTCCGCCGTGCGAACTCGAGACCGGCGTTCAGGCCGGCGACGACCATGACCAGGTGCGCGTCTTCGTGATCGCGGCATCGCCGATCGATCGCCGACCGCCACGCCGCGTAGGCCGTGCCGCCGATGACGAGCGTGGCCTGCGCCGCCGTCCCCGGGAACTTGACGCCATCCTCGATCAGCCGATGCACCAGTTCCCACGCCTCGCGCAGGAGCCGATCGGCGATGGCGGCCTTCTCCGGAATCAACCGCCACTCAAACCCGTGTTCCATGCTCCACGCCGCGATCTCGCGGTCGGAGACTTTCTTGCGGCCCAGTTCCTTGGCGACGATCCGGCGGGAGGTCGGGCAGACAGGGGCGAGCTTCGACAGATTGGCCTTCATCGGTGGCACTTCCTTCCTTGGTGGATCCGGCCGAATCCCTCGGCCGGCTGGCACGATATTACCGTACCTCCAAATGTCCGACAACTAGGGAGAGGGGGCACGATCGGGGGAGGGCGATTACCGCCGTTTTCTGCGGGCCTCTTTGGTGGCCCGCTTCGGGCGGCCCATGTTCGGGATCCGCACGAAGCGCTCGGCGTCGGCCTTCAGCACCAGCCAAACGCCGGCCTTCTTCTCGCCGCCCATCTGCCCGGAGGCTACGAGTTGGCGGATGCGCTCCGGCGACACGCCGGCGATTTCTGCGGCATCGGCGACGGATACGTAGAGCGCAAGGTTCATGCCCCCAACTCTACAAGTTCTCGCTCGCACCCGACAAAGGGAACTGGCCAGTTGCGGGCGATCGCCGGCCGAAATCAGGCGACTCCTGGCGGATTTCCGCGAGCCGGTCGACGACCTTCCGGGACAGCCGCATGTGCCCTCGGCCGCTCCGGTCGGCTCGTCCGCGGGCCGGGCCGGTGTTCTCCTGCACGACCGGTGAACGTGGCGCACCCAAAGGTTTCGAAGATTTCTGCGGAACCTTTCCGCCGGTGTTCTCCTGCCCATTGGGTGAACGCGGCGCACCGCCCACACCGCGATGGCGGTAGCGAAAGTTCACCGCCGCAATCCACCGGCCCTCGGTTCTCATCTGCCGCCCCTCCACCGGAAACACGAGCTGGCCGTCGGCGTCGATCAGGATGGACTGGGTGACGATGTGGCCCTTCATCGCCTCGGCTGCGTCGCACGCCGCCTTCCAGGTCGTGAACAGCCGGTTCTCTCCGGGGATCGGTCGCATCTCATGGCGGCCCGGCCCGAGGCGGTGGTACTCGCGGAGGCGGTACGCCTCGCGCGGCCATTCATTCAGCCGGCCACGGCTTTTCGGCGACGGCGGGTCGCAGGCGGTGGCGGAGGGCTTCGACGGCGATCCCGAGCCCGCCACGCCTCCAGGGCGGCGGTAGTGATCGCCCAGGCTTCTTCCGGGGTTCGAGCGGCGTGCTCTGCGGCGCGCTTCCTGCATAGGTTCGCGAGCTCCTCGTCGGATAGACAACGGGCCGAAGTCTGGTAGTCTGCCGCCATGATTCCGGCCCCCACGCCGGGATTTGAGGAGCCGGCCGGGTTGCAGCCCGAGCCGGCTCCAGTCTTTTTCTCACCCGAACGTAAGCCCCGTGTTCGCGGTGTTCGTCGCGATCTTCGACAAGAGCGGGGGCAATAGCTCCGTGACCTTGGTGTTCCTCTCGATCGCGGACACGACGGCTTTGAATCCGTTGTCCATGGTCGCGTTCATGACCGACCAGTCAGCAGTCGCGATTCCCGCCTGCACCGTGGCCGCCATCGGCCCGACCTGTGGGGCGGCGACCTGGGCGGCCACGCCACCGCCGCCAGCGGCTGCCGGCTCGATGCGATTCGCGGCCACCATCTGCTCCAGGGCCGCCGCAGCCCTGGAGGTGTTCGCGGCCGTCTGGATGGCCGGCTCCTCGAGCTTGTTCAGTTCCGGCCCGATACCGAGCCCCTCGCCGCTTCCGAAAGTCCCGAGGGTCTGGCCGATGCTGGTGGCTGCGGCCCCAGCCGCCGCGGTACCAGAACCGCCGGGCGTGAACTCGCCGGGCGTTCGGAACTGGTCCATGAAGTTCTTCACGACCGACGTGGCGGAATCGCCCTTGGCTTCGGCCGGCTTGGTGAGGCTGTCCTTGGCCCTGGCAAGATCCTTCCGCAGTTCTTCGACAGTCGCGCCCCAGCCCTCGGCGTCCCTGTCCATGGCCGTCTGGCGACCATCGGCAGCCCGCTGGCGGGCGGCTGCCCTGTCAGCGGCCCGGGCGTCGGCCGTCGGTGCCCTGGCTCGCGCCTTCTCCGCAGCAGCGTCAGCGGCCTTGAGTGCCGCACTCATGCCGGTCAGGGCAAACTTCCAATCGAACGCTGCCCGGAAGTAGATGCCCAGCCGCTCGAACCCATTCTGAAGCGTGATGATGTCGGCCCCGAACAGGCCCATGAACCGGTCGAGTCCCTGGGTGAGCATGTCGCCGATGAACGATCCTGCCGACGCGAACGTTCCCTGGATCGTGCCCCAAAACTTGCTCGCCGCCGCTCCCATCTGGGCCAAGGCGATCGAGAAATTGAGGTTCATGATCTGCCACGCCGTCCCGAAGTCGAGTTGCGTGATTGCCTGCCAGATGGCGTCGGTCTCTTCCTTGAACGCAGGCGAGAGCGATCGGGCCGCCATCACGCCGCCCACTCCGATGCCGACGATCGCAGTGGTGATGAGACCCATCGGCGTCAAGAGAGACGGCAGCATCTTCAGCAGTGAGAACGCCTGCGCAACACCGGACAACGCGAACCCGGCCACCTTTGCGGCCAAGCCGAACGCGAGCAGGAACCC
>Ga0315902_10014785_pt1 | contig 10020 bp, 13 predicted proteins | sample LakEriMetagenome_9_FD_203523 | JGI IMG/M metagenome (GOLD analysis project Ga0315902, IMG submission 203523) | Freshwater fungal communities from buoy surface, Lake Erie, Ohio, United States - Buoy 12 MA117 | ecosystem: Environmental > Aquatic > Freshwater > Lake > Lake biofilm | place: USA...
TATGGATATGCCGTTGGAGCAAGCGTTCCAGTATGTGCGTCCGGGCTTTGCAGTTGGTGGCGAGCCAGAAGAAAGAATTAGGCCGCGTCCTATCATCGGCGGTGGTGGTGACGGCACTGTTGGCGATGGCCCCGACATGCCAGATGTCCCAGAAGGACAGGGGAACTTTATCACCGATAAACTGGCTGACATGGCAGCAAACCCAGCAGCGACCGCGTTAAACGCTGCTGTTGGATTTGTTCCTGGCCTTGGATTGGCTAATACAGTTTCGGGCGTTTTTGGTGGTCCGACCGTTGGCGGCATGGTGTTCGGGTCTAATCCTGCGCCAAAATCATCGGCTACTGGCTATGAGAAATCTTCAACGACAGCAGCGCCTGCGCAATCACAACCGGCACAAACATCTGTGCCAATGCCTACTGCTGTAGATCGGTCTTCGCAACAAGCTACGGAACAGGATGCAGTGCCCGCTGGGTCTTTGGCGGGGTTCAGTGGCGCAACCAGCACGATGGGTCAATCAGGACCTGTTGGTAGTGGCGTTGGAGGTATGGGCGGGTTTGACGTTTCAAGTAGCGGCATTGGCGGTCCTCTTGGCGGGGCCGATGTCTCAACTGCTCAAAACGGATTGAGCTACGGCAGTAGCGATATGTGGGGCACATCGGTTGGCCCAATGAATGACACTTATGCTGGTGTCGGCAATTACAATGACTTTGGCGCGGCAAATGCCCCCGCAGCCCCATCTGCACCGGAAGGACCCGCAGCATCAGCCAACTTGGGTGATTTCTCTATTAGCTCTGACCCATCAGAAGGTTTCGGCAGCGCAGGTGCGTTTGGCGGCAAAGGCGGTGGCTTTGGGGATAGCGATGGCGATGGAGACAGTGATTCGGGATCAGAGTCTGGTGGGGATTCTGCCGGAGATTCTGGTGGCGATAGCGGCGGCGGTGATAGCGGGGGCGATGGCGGCTATGGCGGTGATAGCGGTAGCGGCGATGGCGGTGATGGTGGTTGGGGCGGCGATGGCGGTTGGGGTGGTGATAGCGGTGACAGTGGCGGCTGGGGTGGTGACGGTGGCGATGGCGGTGATGGTGGCGGCGGAGACGGCGGTGGTGGTGATGGTGGGGGAGGAGACGGGGGCGGTGGTGGCGATGGCGGCGGCGGCGGAGAAAAGCGCGGCGGCTTTATTGAGCCACGCCATAAAGCTGACGGCGGTTCTGTAAGTCTGCTTGATCTTCCGCTTGAACAAGCTGTTGAGCAACTCGCTGGTCAATATCGTGATGGTGGTCGCATTGGTTACCAAGCTGGCGGCACACCTGAGTACACACTCGATCTTACCGCGCCAGAAAGAACTGATTGGCAGGCGGCTGCGCGTCCTGCGGAAGGATCACTCTTTGCACAACGCAAAGAAGAGGTTCGTACGCCTGAGCCTGCGCCCGTGCGCGAAGAGCCTCGCGATCAACGTTATGGCGTATTTGCTTTTGGCACAAACGACTATCGCAATCCGCAATCTGCAATATCTGCGGCGCGTGATGTCTATGCGAATGCGACAAGCATGGGCATGACGCCTGTATTTGTTCTGCCAAACCCTGCCGATAAGCGGTTTGCTCCTGTCAGTCAGGCGCTGCGGTCGTTCGCAGAAGAGCGTGGAATTCAGTATGAAGTTCCACGTTATGAGGAAAAAGACCCGCTGCATGTGACGCGCCAATCAGCACAGGACATTGCCAAGCGATATCCTGGCGCGTTTGTGGGTGGAGATTCCAACAGCGTCAGAATTGCGCAGTGGGGTTATGGTCAAAAGCTTCGTGACGCTAATACCTATGTTGATCCAACTACGGGATTGATCATGGGCCGCGTTGGTGCGCCATCGGCTGACCTCGCGAAGTGGATATCTCAGTACCGTAAGACGATGCAAACCGGTCGCGCCAAAGGTGGCGCTATCGGAAAGCACCCAGTTTATGGTATTGTAAATGAAGGCAAACGCCTCCGGGGACGCCCGGATTAACCTAGCTAGGAGCCATCATGTCTGACATGGCAAAACAGGCCCGCGCGGCCATGAAAGCAAAGGCCAAAAGCCTGACTACTGCTGATCCGCATCAGAAGGTAGATTCGTCTACTTGGTCTCCCCCGGAGCCGTTGGATACCACGGCCAAGACTGGGATGCGTCCGATCAGCCGCCGTGCATTCAAGGCTGGTGGCAAGGTTGAAGGCGAAAAGGCCAAGTGCAACATGGGCCGCGCCCCGCGTAAGTCTGGCGGTTCCGCTGAAGCCAAGCAGTGGATGAATGCCAAGATCAACCGCAATGTGAAGGATGCCAACGAAGAACGTGAAGGCATTAAGCACGTTGGTGGCATGAAGAAAGGTGGCCGCACCGAAAAACAGGGTGGCGGTGGCATGTATAACCGTGTTGCTGCTAAGTACACCCCCAAAGAAAGCATGGAAGAAACCATTGCTAAGCGTCAAAGCACTTTGGCAAACATTGAACGTCAAATGGGAACTCGCCCAGACGAAGTGCCAGATCGTTATTATGGACAGGGTGTTACACCTGACCCCGGTTACAAGAAGGGCGGTCGCACTGCCAAACAAAACGGCGGCGGCATGTCTTCTGGCCGTGGCATTCTGACCAAAGGTGGCAAGGACGTTGTTGGTCCTACTTCTATGCCTGCCACTGAAGAGAAGAAGGCTCCTCCCATCCCGCAGCGTCCGCAGCGCCCCCCTGAAAAGGGCATGAGCGGCGATGAAGCTGCCAAGTTTATGGAAAGCCGCAAATCAGGTGGCCGCGCCAAAAAGATGATGGGCGGCGCTATGATGGACCCGCGCCTTGGCATGGTTGACCCCAATACTTTCAAGTTTGGCCAGAACACCGTCACTCCCGGTGTTTCGCCAATGAAGAAGGGCGGTAAGATCACCGCCAAGAAAGAAGCCTATACTGCCCTGCGGGCTCAGGGCGGCACTCAGGTCATGGAAAAAGGCGGCAAGGCCGGTCATCCTGATGTAGCTTTGGACAAGGCTTTGATCAAAAAGATGGTCAAGCCAGAAGCCCGCACGGGCAAGAAAGAAGGCGGTTTTCTTCGCACCCTTGCTGATCGTGTCGTAGGCGATCTTGCTTCTGATGAGGCAATGAAGCTGAAAGACAAGATCATGGAAGGCATCAGCGGCAATAAGAGCGGTGGCCGCGTTAAAAAGAACATTGGCGGCGCTCTTGGCGGTCTTGCCGATTCCGGTCTTGGCGGGTTGATCCCCATGGCCATGAACTCTTTTGGCAAGAAAGACAAAGATGATGAGGCTGAGGGCAAGGCCCGTGGTGGCAAGGCTAAGGCTAAGGGCAAGACCAACATCAACATTGTCATCGCTGCTGGCAAGCAGGGTCAGGATATGGGCATGACACCTCCCGGTGGCCCAACTCCTCCTCCCGGCATGGATGGTGGCCCCGGTGGTGTTCCGGTTCCGGTTCCGCCTCCGCAGCAAGCCCCGCAGGGGATGCCTATGCCAATGCCGATGCCGATGCCAATGGCAGCTCCTACCGCTGGCGGCGCTCCGATGCCGCGTAAGGATGGTGGCCGCATTACTAAAGTTGCCAAGTCTTATCGTGACATGGAAGCGGGCGCCGCTTCTGGCGAGGGTCGTCTTCAAAAGACTGACATGGCCAAGCGTATCCCAAAGCCCCGTGAAAACGGCATGAATGTCTATGAGGGCAAGGGCTACCCCAACAAAGTGCCGGGTGCCACGGGCGGTCGCACTGCTCACAAGGCAGGCGGCAAGGTCTATCGTTCCTACAAGGACATGGACGCTGGCGCGGGCTCTGGCATGGGACGTTTGGAAAAGACTGAAATCCAAGCACGCAAAGGATAATTCGCGGGGGTCCTAGGCAATCTGCGAATTAGGGCGGGGGCAAGCCCCCTTTTGCTCCCGCCCATTAACACCAAGGGGAACCGCAGAGGGGGCGGTTATGGCAGCGACAACATACCAAGCGTACTATCAATACGAGCTAAAGAAGCTGATAGAAGAAGAAATTCAACGACTTACCGATATAGTCACTACCGAATCAGGCGTGGTTACTGACTTTAGCGCCTATCGTTACCATATCGGTCAGATCAGAGGACTTCGCATGGCATTGGAGCTGTGTGATGAAGCGGAAGCCGTTGTGAACGGCAAGGAGTAAGGGGGTTTCTATGCCTGCAATGCTTATGGCTCACGAAGAAGACCCGGCTGAAAAGCTGAAGAAGGAAGTTGGTGACACATCCAAGGTGGAAGTGTTCAACAACCAGCTTTTGGTCGCTGTGTACGTTCGTCCGCAAAAGACCAAGAGCGGCATCTACTTGACTGACAAAACGACTGAAGAGGACCGATTTCAGTCGAAGGTTGGGTTGGTAATTAAAAAAGGTCCTTCAGCGTTCAATGACACTTCTGGGGAGTGGTTCAACGGCGTTGAAATCAACGAAGGCGACTGGATCGTGTTTCGTCCGTCTGACGGCTGGAGCATCACTGTCAATAATGTGCTTTGCCGCATGATTGACGATGTAAACGTGAAGGGTCGCATCGACCAGCCTGATCGGGTTTGGTAATAGGAGAATAATATGTCAGGAACCGAAGAACAGATCGAAATTGACCTTGGCGATATGCCAAAAACAGAAACTAAAGCTGAAAAAGAGCAGGATGTTGAAATTGTAGATGATGTCCCGCTTGAAGCAGCCGTAGAAGAAGGCGCTGCGCCAGCTTCTGAGGCAGAAGATAAGCCAGATGACGTTCAGGAAGCCATTCGCCAGCTAAATTCGCGTCTTGAACAAGAGCGTTTGGCCCGTATTGAAGCTGAAAGGCGGGCTAAGGAAGCAGCTCAGAAGGCCCAGATGGCTTCTGGCGAGGCTTTTGACACCAATATGCACCTTGTTGCCAGTGCCATTGACACGATTAACCGTGACCAAGAGGTACTGAAGGCGCATCTGCGTGACTCCATGGCAATTGGCGACTTTGACAAAGCCGCTGAAATTCAGGCTGCCATGACATCCAACTTCTCCAAACTTGGCCAGCTTGAACGCGGCTATGAGGAGATGAAGGCGTCCCAACAGCGCATGACCCAGCAGCCTCCGGCTTCTCAGGAAGTTACGGTTGACGACCTGATTGGCCGTGTCACGCCAAAGTCAGCAGAGTGGCTGAAATCTAACCGCCAGCATCTTCCCGACCAGCGCAGCATTCGCATCATGGCGCGGGCACATGAAGATGCCGTGGATTTGGGTATTCAGCCTGAGTCAGATGCTTATTTCCGCTTTGTTGAAAGCCGATTGGGCATTGGAGCTGTCAAACAAGCACCCCAAGAGATAGATGATGCCATGTCAGAAGCGTCAAAACCCGCCCAAAAGCGGTCTTCGCCTACCGTGGCACCTGTGTCTCGTACAGCCAGCAACCGCCCCGGCGTTGTGAAGCTCACAGCAGCAGAGGTGGAAGCCGCCAAAATCAGCGGTATTTCTCCCCAAGAGTATTACCGTCTGAAAACCCAAGATCGTAATCGGAACTAAGGAGATAAATCATGGAAAATACTGCACAAACAGGCCAGAAGCGCCGTGGTCGCCCGCCCCGTGGGGCAAAAGAATTGCTGGCAACCGCGCCGGAGCTTCCGATTGAACAGCCGAATGTCATTGATCGTGGTTCTATGAGGCCAAATATGCGTGAAGATGACCCCCGCGCAGCCGCTGCACGCCGTGCCGCTGAAATTCGGTCCAATTACCAAGTCGCTGACGAGGGTGTGGACGAGTTTAAGCTGCCTCCGGCACCTCCCGGCTGGACCTATGAGTGGAAAACCAAGTCTGTCATGGGTCAGGAGCAGTCTTCTCACATTACTGAACTGTACCGTCAGGGCTGGGAAGAGGTGCCAACCAATCGTCACCCAGAAGAAATGCCTCTTAGTGGCAATTATCCGGTCATCGAACGCAAGGGCATGGTTCTTATGCAGCGTCCGACCGTAATTGTTGAAGAGGCCCGTGCGGCACAGCTGTCAAAAGCCAAAAATCAGGTCCGCGTCAAAGAAACCCAGCTTTCTTCGGCTCCTGAAGGCCAGTTTGAACGTAACCACAGGGATGTTCGGCCTCAAATTAAAAAGGGTTTTGAACCTATCCCCGTGCCAAAGGAATAATTGGCAAGAATTAAGGGGCTGCCAAATTGGTGGCCCCTTTACTTTTGTAATTTTGACAGGTAATTTGTTGCCAAGGTTGAAAAACCTACCTCCCCCCGGCGTGGGAGGCGAACTTCTCCCGGTTCTTAATGCCCCCGGTGTGGCATGATGGACCTTCCTGTAAAAAGGAGGATACCGTCATGGCGAATACCAATGCGCCCTTCGGTTTCCGTCAGTACAGCGGCACAGGTTCCGCTCCGACCTATGAACAGGTCGCAGTTTCTATCGGCTACAACACGACAAACATCTTCTTCGGTGATCCCGTTGAACCCGTCAATGATGGCACGGTTGCTCAGGGTGACGGCACGACCGCCGCTGCTGGTATCGCTGGCATCTTTGTTGGCTGCAAGTACCTTTCAACCTCGCAGAAGCGTGTTGTTTGGTCAAACTACTACCCCGGTGGTACTGACCCGGCTTCTGGCACGATTGAAGGCTACATTGTCAACGATCCAAATGCCAAGTTCATCGTTCAGGCTGACAGCTCCATCTCTGGTGGTATTGTTCAGGCTGATGTGAACGCCACTGCTGGCTACACCATTGGTTCGGGTAACACCGCCACTGGCATTTCAGCAGCTACACTCTCCGGCGTTGGCCCGACAACGGCTACGCTTCCCTTCCGCATCGTTTCTCTCGTCACGCAGCCTCCGGGCTCCAATGGCACTGAGATCGCCACATCCAACTATGTGATCGTGGCTTTCAACAATGTCACGACGAAGAACCAGACTGGTATCTAAGGAGTAAGGGACCATGGCAGTTAATCTTTCAGCCATTAAAGACCTTCTCCTCCCCGGTCTGCGCGGAGTTGAAGGCAAGTACGAGCAGATTCCGTCTCAGTACGACAAAATCTTCACGAAGCATGAGTCGAAGATGGCTCTGGAACGCACCGCTGAGATGCGCTTCCTTGGTCTGGCTCAGCTGAAGACTGAAGGTGGTCAGACGGCGTTTGACAACTCGGCTGGCGAGCGTTTCGTGTACAACCAAGAGCATACTGAAATTGCTCTTGGCTATGCGATCACCCGCAAGGCCATTGATGACAACCTGTACAAGAGCCAGTTTGCTCCGTCTAACCTCGGTCTGATTGAATCTTTTCAGCAGACTAAGGAAATCTACGGCGCTAACGTGCTGAACACTTCGACCACCTACAATGCGGCGGTCGGCGGTGACGGCAAGGCGCTTGTGGCTTCGGACCACCCAATTGACGGTGGTGTGGTGTCGAACTATGCGACCAGTGAGCTGAACGAAGCTACGCTTCTGAACAGCATGATCGCCGTTCGTACCAACTTCAAGGATCAGGCTGGCCTGAAGGTGTTTGCACGTGCGCGCAAGCTCATCGTGCCGCCGCAGCTTGAACCCGTTGCTATCCGTCTCACCAAGACGGAACTGCGTCCGGGCACGGCAGACAATGACGTCAATGCAATCATGATGACCTCCGGCGGCTTGCCTGAGTCCTACATGGTCAACGACTTCTTGACCTCTGCCACTGCATGGTTCCTGCTTACGAACATCGACGGTCTCTCCTATATGGAGCGTGTCAAGTTCGAAACAGATATGCAGGTAGATTTTGTTACGGACAACCTGCTGGTTAAAGGATACGAGCGCTACAGTTTTGGATATTACAATTGGCGCGCCTTGTACGGATCAATTCCGTCTTGATGCGTTGACAACAAAACGTCTCCCGGTATTGTTATCCAATACATTACTGGGAGACGTAACAAATGGAAGACAAGGCTCATATCCGTAGAATTAAAGGTAGGGAACGAGCTGCAAGGTATCGCAGTGAAAACCCTGAGAAAGCAAAGGAAATTCAAAAACGATCATATGGTCGAATTAAGAATGATCCTGAGCGACTTGAAAAACTGCGGTTGTGGCAAAAGCAGTACAGGGAGAAAAACAGAAAAGCATTAAGTGATGGTGAGAGAAAAAGAAGGTTTGGCATCACTCCTGAAGAGTATGAAAAACGGTTCCAATCTCAAAGCGGCACTTGTGCAATCTGTAAACAACCTGAAACTGCTACCAGACTTGGCAAGGTTAAGGCTCTGTCCGTTGATCATTGCCACAAAACTGGTGCCATACGTGGGCTTTTGTGTTCTGATTGCAATACGGGTATCGGAAAGCTGAAAGACGATCCAAAAGTTCTTCGTTCAGCAATTCAGTATCTGGAAAAACTTGGTGTATAGTTCACGTTGACCGGCCAAGCGGACTTTGCACAGACAACGTGGACGTAAGTGCAGGAGGACCCTATGGGTACGACTACTTTTACCGGCCCGATCAAGGCTGGTAACATTCTGAATACCAGCGGTTCTACGCTTGGTACTGATGTTGCCAATGTCGGCTATGTCGTAATGGCACAGTCTTCGACATTCACTCAGGCAGCAACCACCACTTCCATCGTCATCCCTGCCAACAGTCAGGTTCTCACCATCGCAGTTAATGTGACGACTGAGTTCACTGGCGCGGCTACGACTTTCGGTGTTGGAACAACGGCTTCTGCCACGTTCTTCACTGCGGCGGCTGCGCTTGACGGCGTTGCTTTTGGCATCGTTTCGGCAGCCCCCGGCGACGATTCGACACGCGCTGCTAACTGGAGAGACGTTGGAACAACTGACCGCAAGGTTGCTGTGACTTCAACAAACACTGGCTCTGGCGCGGGTGTCATCACTGTCACCTATCTTCAGGCTATCAACCTGACACCGTAATCTAGCCATTAGGAGGCTAATATGAAGGGTCGTTCTACTCGTAAGACTGGTGGCACCGTTGTTAAGGATGCTCCCGTTACCACAGCTTATGCCGGTGGTGATTCCAATGTTGCCAAGGGAGCTGCCAAGCGTAAGCGTGGTGGCAAGGCCATGGAAAAGATGGCTGGCATGAAGGCCAAGATGAACATGGGCCGCAAGCCCCGCAAGTCGGGTGGCAAGGTTCTTGGTGGCACCGAATGGGCTTCGGCTCAGGGTGAAGGCTCCAAGCCTGCGGGCCGTGTCACGGATGGCAGCGTCTAATAGGGTCCCCTCACGCCCAGAGATGTTTGCTACTGCGGGGGCCTAGTGCCCCCGCTTTGCTAGGAGTGTGTCATGGCAAAATCACCAGCTTGGCAGCGTTCTGAGGGGAAGAACCCAGAAGGCGGCTTAAATGCAAAGGGCCGCGCCAGTGCTAAGGCAGAGGGCCATAACTTAAAGCCTCCGGTTTCCCGTGAACAGGCTAAAAAGTCTGATGCGGATGCATCTCGTCGTAAGTCGTTTTGTGAGCGAATGACTGGCATGAAGCGTAAGCTGACTGGCTCTGCAAAAGCGGCAGACCCGGACAGTCGCATCAACAAAGCCCTAAGAAAGTGGGATTGTTAACATGGCAGAGAAGCCTTTTTGGGAGCGCGAAGCTCCAAAAGATGCTAAAGTGAAGCATCTGAACCGTAAGCAGATTCAGTCTGCCAAGGCGAAGGCAAGAGCCGCTGGACGGCCTTACCCGAACTTGGTTGACAATGCAGCGGCAGCCCGCAGCAAGGGGAAGTGAAATGCAGTACCGCACAATCTCTCTGACAGATGCAGGCCGCAGTGCGGTCATCACTGTCGATGATTTCCAAAACCCCTTCAGCCTTGGTCTTGCTGCCAATGTCACAGCTGGCACTCCGACATTTAGCATCCAGTATTCGCTGGATGACCCAATGGCTGCTGGCTATGACAAGGATACGGCTCTGTGGTTTAGCATCACTGGCTTGTCGGGCGTGTCGGCTGATACATCGGTTGGCATGACAATTCCGTGCAAAGCCGTTTGCATCTACATGGCTCCGGCTCAGACTGGCACGGTTGAACTGAAGGTCGTTCAGGCTGGTCCTGCGTAATAGGTGACAGATGGCAACCAGCGGGGCATAC
>Ga0315902_10014788_pt1 | contig 10018 bp, 6 predicted proteins | sample LakEriMetagenome_9_FD_203523 | JGI IMG/M metagenome (GOLD analysis project Ga0315902, IMG submission 203523) | Freshwater fungal communities from buoy surface, Lake Erie, Ohio, United States - Buoy 12 MA117 | ecosystem: Environmental > Aquatic > Freshwater > Lake > Lake biofilm | place: USA...
TGATGTGGAAGAAAGCAGAAAAAGAGCCTCTGAAGTGGTGTGGAAATATCGAAAAAATGAAGAGGTAAAATCAGAAGGCAAACGCATCCTGGCCAAGCATGTAAATAATCCTAAATCATTCCTCAATAAGCATGAGAACGTTTCTTAAATATACCACATGCATCATGTTGCCGCTAATCGTTGGTGGCTTATCGGGCTATTTCACCGCATCCAATATTGCAACGTGGTATGTAACACTCAATAAGCCCTTCTTTAATCCGCCAAATTATCTTTTTGGCCCGGTATGGACGGTTCTATACTTAATGATGGGAATCTCATTAGGCATGATTATTAATGCCAAGCACAGCAATAAAAACAAATCGCTGATTATTTTCAGTATTCAACTCGTGCTCAACTTTTTTTGGAGTGTGATATTTTTTAGTCTGCAATCGCCCGGATGGGCAGCTATAGAAATAATTGCTTTGTGGTTAAGCATCATTTACATGATACGCAACTTTTACAAAATAAATAAATGGGCCGGCTGGCTGCAAATACCCTACTTACTGTGGGTAACGTTTGCCTCGGTGCTTAATATAAGTATTTACGTGCTTAACTAATCATCGATAATTGTTTTTTGAATGATAAAACAAGTACGGTGAAAGGAGTAAAAAAAGCACATTTGCCACATAAAAATTGTCTCACTTGTAAGCGTCCTTTTAGTTGGAGAAAAAAGTGGGAAAAAAATTGGGAAGATGTAAAATATTGCAGCGACAGATGCAGAAACCATAAGGTAAAATGAATTTAAAAAAAGACCGTACACTCAGACTTATCCTTGGCGATCAGCTCAACATACAGCATTCTTGGTTCCGTAGTGTTGATGATGCAGTGACTTATGTGCTGATGGAAATTAAATCTGAAACAGATTATGCTACCCATCATATACAAAAAGTTGCAGGCATATTTGCTGCTATGCGTGCCTTTGCAGATGCACTCAAAGAACTAAATCATCAGGTTATTTATTTGCATTTGAGTGACAAACACAATGCACAACAATTTGATTTAAACATTGCACATTTGATGCAGCAATATGCATTTACTCACTTTGAGTATCAAGAGCCCGATGAATACCGTGTTGATGAGCACCTGAAAGCATTTGTGCAGCATGCTTCATTTTCGTATAGGGCATACGATAGTGAACATTTTTACACCTCACGCAACGAATTGGGTAATTTTTTCAAAGGCAAGAAAACATTTTTGCTCGAGAGTTTTTACCGCTACATGCGCAAGAAACATCATGTGCTAATGATCAATGATACCGAGCCCTTGCATGGACAATGGAATTTTGATCACGACAACAGAGAAAAACTTCCAAAAGATCACAAACCGGTTGCGCCACTCTTATTTTCGAACAAGGTATCAGAAATTGTTGAGGAAATTAAAAATGCCAATGTGAAAACAATTGGAACAATTGATGCCAATAATTTTATATGGCCTGTAACACGCAAACAATCGTTGGCATTACTTGATTTTTTTAACGAACATTGTTTGAGCTTGTTTGGCACCTTCCAAGATGCCATGGTTCCGGGTGAATGGTCGCTGTATCACTCACGACTGTCGTTTGCCATGAACATCAAGCTGATTTCACCAAAGGAAGTTATTGATAGTGCCATTGCGGCTTACGAAAAAAACAGTGCTAAGATAGCCTTCAATCAGCTTGAAGGTTTTGTGCGACAAATCATTGGATGGAGAGAATACATGCGCGGCATTTATTGGCTAAAAATGCCTGAATATGCCAAACTCAACTACTTTGAACACAATGAAAAACTTCCTGATTGGTATTGGACAGGCAAAACAAAAATGAATTGTCTTAAAAATGCCATACAACAGTCGTTGCAGTATGCTTACGCACATCACATTCAAAGGTTGATGATTACAGGCAACTTTGCTTTGTTGGCAGGTGTGCATCCTGACGAGGTAGATGCCTGGTATTTGGGCATTTATATTGATGCTTTTGAATGGGTTGAAATTACCAATACGCGCGGAATGAGTCAGTTTGCCGATGGTGGAATTGTAGGCTCTAAACCCTATGTGAGTGCCTCGGCATATATTCATAAGATGAGCTCCTATTGCAGCGGTTGCTACTACAACAAAGCTTTAAAAACAGGTGATAAAGCTTGTCCTTTCAATAGCTTGTATTGGAATTTTTATGACCGTCACGAAAGCAAATTGGCAAAAAACCCACGTATTGGCATGATGTATAATGTTTGGAAAAGGATGAGCCCACAAGACAAAGCAGACATCTTAACACAGGCCGAAAAATATCTTAAACAAATAAATGAATTATAAATGAAAACAGGTATCGTTTGGTTTAAAACAGATTTAAGACTTAGAGACAATGAAACGCTGATTAGCGCAATAAAGCAGTGCGAGAGCATTATTCCCGTGTATGTAATTGATGAATCGCAGTTTGGCAAAACATCTTTTGGGACATTAAAAACAGGTGCTTTTAAGGCACAATTTTTATACGAGTCATTACAAAATTTAGATGAACAATTACGCCAAAGGGGCTCAGGATTGTTGGTGCTGAAAGGCAAACCGGAAATAGAAATTCCCAAAGTAGCTGCAAGGTATCAGGCGCAAAAATTATTTGTAAAGAAAGAAGTTGCACCCGAAGAGCTAGCCACCCATGCATGTGTAGAGGCTGCTTTGTGGAAGCTTCAAATATCTGTTGAAGTATACAGCACAAGCACGCTTTATCATGCTAAAGATCTCCCATTTGCCTTAAAAGATATTCCCGAGGTGTTCACTTCCTTCCGAAAAAAGGTAGAGAAAGATGCACAAATCAGAACTTTGTTTGAGGCACCCGAAAAAATATTATCTCCCCCAATAGAAACATTGCAACTGCCTTCGTTAATGAGTCTTGGCATCAAAGAAACAAGTATTGACAAACGCGCTTGTCTCGCATTTAAAGGAGGCGAAGAAGAAGCTTTGAGAAGACTTCAACATTATTTTTTTGAAACAAAATCTTTATCAGAATACAAGGAAACAAGAAATCAATTGATTGGTGCCAACTATTCGAGCAAGTTCTCTGCTTGGCTTGCTATGGGATGTATTTCGGCCCGTTATATCTACTACATGGTAAAATCATATGAAGATACTTTTGGTGCCAATAAGTCTACCTACTGGTTGATATTTGAATTGTTGTGGCGTGATTATTTTCGATTCATGATGAAGAAACATCAGCATCATTTCTTTTTACAAGCAGGCATTAGAAACAGCAATGATAAATTGAATAAGCATCATGCCGGTTGGTTCGAAAAATGGAAAAATGGCAACACCGGAATTGATTTTGTTGATGCCAACATGATTGAATTAAAACTAACGGGATTTATGAGCAACAGGGGCAGACAAAATGTTGCAAGTTACTTGTGTCACAATCTTAAACTTGATTGGCGCTATGGTGCTGCTTATTTCGAGGAGCAATTAATTGACTATGACGTATGCAGCAATTGGGGAAATTGGATGTATGTGGCAGGTGTAGGAAACGATCCAAGAGAAAACAGAGTATTTAATATGGAGAAGCAAGCAGCTATGTATGACCATGACCAATCGTACAGAAACTTGTGGCTACAGAGCTAAAAGGCAACGCAAATTTCTCTTACATTACAACCTTATTGACCGACTGAACAAAGTATGAAAAATACTTTGCTTTGAGGTAGGTAGAAATTGTTTACCGGCTAACGAGACTTACGAGGTGCTATTTTTACCCCACTTACGTTAAAGTTATTTGTAATTCGTGGAGTTATATCTTTGTAAAAATCTCTGAACTTTAGCATATCATTTTCAACATTGCCGGTCAGTTGCACTACAGGACCAAAGCCGGCTTCTTTTTTGGCATAGTCTAAAAAGCCTGCAATCACCGGCACATTAGCTTTCATGGCCACATAATAAAATCCTGATTTCCAATGATCAACTCTTTTGCGCGTACCTTCCGCAGCCATTACCAAATACATTTGATCGGAAGCAGCAATTCGCGAAGCCATTTCATCTACAATGTGATGATTACTTTTTCTATCGATGGCAATGCCTCCTGACTTCTTTAGCAGATAAGCGAGCGGAAAAACAAACAATTCTTTTTTAATCATGTAATTTACACGATATCCAAACAGATGCAAAGCACCTAGTGCAAATACAAAATCCCAATTGCTTGTGTGGGGCGCGCCAATAATCACACATTTATTAAGTCCGGCCGGAATTTCGCCTTTCAGCTTCCAGCCGCGTAGCCTAAATATCCATGAGAAAATACGCGACAAACAAGCTATTATATGAGGTTAATTTTATTCAACAAATCATCACGATAAGAACCGCCAATGGGCAAGATCTTCTTGTCGATATCTAAAATTAAGTTAGGATATTCAATAGCAGCGATGCGCTCAATTCGAACAATAAATGAACGGTGAATTCTTATAAATTCTGATGGAGGCAACTTTGAAAGAATATCTTTCATGGTGCTGTGTATGGTATACCTGGTTGTGGTGGTATTTACAATTACATAATCTTTAAGTGCTTCAATAAACACAATATCAACATTTTTAACCTTGGTTAAACGGCTGTTGGCTCTGATGAAAATACTGTCTCTTGATGCATCTTTACTTTCCACTAAAGAGTATAAGAAATCTCTTTCCTTTTGCACTTCAGTTACTTTTTGGTGTTTGTATAATGCCATTTCTACGGAAGTATGCAAATCAACCTCTTTAAATGGCTTGATAATATAGCCATATGGTTCGGTAATTTTTGCCTTGCTGAAAGTGCTTTCATCCGCATAAGCTGTTAGAAAAATAACAGGAATATTGAGCTTTTCTTTAATGACTTGTGCCGCTTCAATACCACTCATCGAACCTTTAAGCATAATGTCCATCAATACCAAATCAGGATTTTTTTCGGTTGCTGATACAATTGCATTTTCGCCAGTTGAAACAACATCAACAACGTTGTAACCTAACTTTTTTAAGCTTTGTTGAATATCTTTTGCAACAATACTTTCATCCTCAACAATTAGAATATTTGTTTTACTCATGTTATTTAATTTTTATTTGAAATCTTAAAGTTAAACTTTATTTCGGTTCCCGGAAAAATATTTCGATAAGTTAGTTCGCCACCTAACTGATCAACAAGGGAGGTAACAAGCTGCAGACCTAGGGATTCAGTGTTTTTGATGTCAATTTCAGGTTTTATGCCAACACCATCATCAGCTACAATAATTTCGACAAAATTATTAGTCTTTTGTACTTTAATACTAATTTTTCCCTTTCTTCCATCGGGAAATGCATATTTAAATGCGTTTGATATCAGTTCATTTACAATGAGTCCGCAAGGTATAGAAACATCTAAATTCAGAAAAATATTGTCGGTAATCACTTCAAGTGTGATCTGTTCTTCATCTGCTTGATAACTTCCTTTCAAGTTATCACATAGATTTACAATATAATTTCCAAAATTAAGACTGCTGAAATCTTTGGATTGATATAAACTTTCATGAATAAAGCTCATAGAGCGCACCCTATTTTGCAATTCAGAAAATACTTGGTATGAATTAGCATCCTTCAAATATGCTTTTTGAAGATTGAGTATGCTTGATATTACTTGCAGATTATTTTTTACACGATGATGCACTTCCTTTAACAGCACCTCTTTCTCCTTAAGTGATTCAACTATGCTTTTTTCTGCCAACTTTCTGTCGGTAATATCATGTGCAATGTACGACACTTCATACACCTTACTATCAGGCAAAATAATTGGATCTAGGTAAATCAAATAATAAGAAACACGGCCTTCGTGATTCAATACTTTCACCTCGGTCTGCAAGGATTTTCCTTTTAATGCTTGCCTATGATATTTTAAAAAATTTTGAGCAACCGCTCCGGGCAACAGTAATTGTGCAAATTTTTTCATATCGGCACCTATGTTAGGTTGCATACGAAAATCCTGCATAGCTGTTTGCGCAAACAACTCATTGAAAGAGGTGAGTCGATAGTTATAATCAATGGTATAAATTTGATGAGAACTATTTTGAAAAATAGCTGTCAACTTCGCACTCTGATTGACAATTTTCTCTTCAGTTTTTTTCTTTTCTGTGATGTCATAGGCAATGATTGCTACCTCATTGATTTCGGTGTTTTCATTTCTAACAGGATTAAGGAAAATTTCATAAGTTTTTTGAACACCTTTTTTATTTGTGATAACGGTTTCGAAATGTTTAGTTGAACCCCCTAAAGCCTCCTTCATTTTTTTATTCCAGTTGCGGTTTACTTTTTCATCGCTGTAAATGGGTGGACGATCCATAGCCAAACCCACATATGGTTTCACCCCATACAAATCTTCAAGCCAATGTGCGGTATTGGTATTAAAAATAGAAAGTTTACTATGCCTATCAACTGCCATTACCAGATAATTGCTGCTTTCAATAATGGAATTGAGCTTTGCAGTTTGCAGCTGTAATAACTCTTGGTTCTTTTTACTTTCAGTGATGTCTTCACACACCAATACTAAATAGGCGGGCTCTTGATGTTCATTTAATACCAATGTAATGTTTACATTGGTTTCAATAACCCTACCGGTTTTATGTCTATACTTTCTTTCGACTGTAAAATTTAAAATCTTTGATTGAATGATATCTTCAAATTGCTGCTGCCTAAAGGGCAATTCTTCAGGTAGTGTAATATCCTGAAAGCTCAGACCCAAAAGCTCAGCTTCAGTGTAACCTAATATATTGCAAAAACGCTGATTGACTTGAACATACTTACCACTTAAATCAATACGCGCTATGCCTATAAAAACCTGATTATATATTGCCTTGTACCTCTCTTCACTCAAATGCAACCTCTCACGTTCCTTTTTAATTTTGGTAATATCTCGTGATACTCCCATGCTACCAATATTTCTTCCTTGATCATCGAACAAACCAGTGGCTGTTACGAAGCTTTCAAATATTTCACCATTTTTTCTTCGATTACTTACTTCTCCCGAAAAAACTCCTTCTGCAAGCATTCTTTCATGAACAAATTTAAAGGCCTCCTTTGAGGAGTATAGCATACTGATGGGTTTTCCAATAACCTCATCATATGAGTAACCAAAAATAATTTGAGCAGCTCGGTTGAACTCTGTTATTGCAAGATTATTGTCATTTGCAAGAATCATATCCAAAGAACTATTGATGATGCTTTTTGTGTATTCCTGCGACTTCAACAACTCTTTTTTAGCTAACTCCTTTTGCGCGATTTCGTTTTTAAGTTTTTGGTTAGTTTCCTCCGCAATTTGCGCTCTCAAGGTTTCGCGAACCAGTAACTTTTCTGTTCCTATTGGGTGTATGGCAAGCAAAATGCATGCTTCGTTTTGATAATTATACGGCATACTGCGTGTTTCAACCTGCAACACCTTACCATTTTTGGATTTTATATCCAACTCAAAAAATACGTCCTCTTTTCCCTTATGGGCATCAACAATCTTCTTCTTGAACGCAGGTTGAAATTCCGGTTGCACAAAATCCAAAATAGACATTCCCAACATATCCTCCTGCCTTTTATACCCTAGAAACATGAGGCCCTTGTGGTTAACAAAAAGGATCTTTCCATGCTGATGAATCACTATTCCCTCGGGAATAAAGTCAACTAAATTCTTATAATTTTCATGACTTTTTTGCAACTCATATTCAGTATTCTTTTCTTTCGAAATATCCGTTACAAATCCCTCTATGGCAATTACAATACCATCCTCATTAAATATCCCTTTTCCATTTTCGTGTAACCATTTTAACTCACCATGTTTGGTTTTGATGCCATAGTCAACAGAGTAAATCTCTTTACGTTGCAGAGCTTTTTGTATTTGCTCCCAAACATATTTTCTATTTTCTTTGATTATGATGTCGTTGTAGCTAATCACATTATTATTCAGAAGCTCTGATTCATTGTAACCTGTAAGTTCTTTGCAACCTTCACTCACAAATTCCATGGTATATTGCTTATCATTTTTACAACGAAAAGCCATCCCTTGTAAATTACTAATCAGTGTACTCATCTGTCGCTCCCTTTCTTGCAGCGATCTCTCAACCTGCTTACGGTAGGTAATCTCACCAAAAATAACCTGAATAGCGGTTTTTCCCTTGTACAAAACAATATTACTACGCGCCTCTATATCAATCTCATCGTTTTTAGATGTAAATATTTTCATCTCAACAGGGCCGAATTTTCTACCTTTAAAAATAAGTTTGATTTTCCTTTCAATTTCAGATTTATCACGCGGCAGTATAAAATCGAAAATACCGTGCTTACACTTCATATCAGCAACAGAAGGCACTTCCACTATTTGACAAGCACCTATATTGGCATATAAAATTTCTTCTTGGGTAAAAATAACCACACCTTCCGGCATATTTTCCACCAATGTTTCATACCCCTCCTTACTTTCCTTCAACTCAAGTTCAAGAATTTTTCGATCGGTAACATCCACTACAGTTCCCACAATTTTCTCAACCTGCCCCTCGAGGTCATACACTGCTTTACCTTTTACATGCAAATATTTGATGCGCTTTTTACCTGTAATAATTTTATAATCCATGTTAAAATTATCACCGGTTCTGATACACTCTTGAATGGCTTGAAACAAGGAATCATGCTCATCGGGATGCACATGCTTTTCGAAATACTTCTTTAATCCTGGCGGATTCTGTTTGTTTGAAATCTCATGAATGGTAAAGGCAGAAGGCGACCAATACACATCATAGTTATTGACATTAAATTCCCAATTACCGCTTTGTGTGATGTCCTGCTCCTCTATTCTTCTATCGTATTCATCTCTTAGTAACCTGCTAAGTGCAATTCTATCTGAAACATCCCTTATAATGGCTTGAATCATGTTTTCATCACCAACGGTTAAATCGGTAATATTAATTTCCGCATCAAACAAATCACCATTCTTTTTAAGCATCTTTAACTGCAGCTTAATGTCACTATTCAAATTTGAATGGCGAATAAATTGAGAAATTTTTTCCTTGCTGTTTGATCCGTCTGCCTGTGTCATAGGGCATAAATCCCATATTGACTTACCTATAAATAACTTTTTATTGCCTAAAAAAAGTTGTTCTGTTCTATCGTTACATTCAACAATTACATTTCGTTGAATTACCAAAATAACATCATTGGATTTTTGGAATAACAAACGGTACTTATCAAGATTAAGACTGTTAATTCGCTCGAACTTCCTGATGACATTTAATCCGGGAAAATAAAAATCAGTGGAATCAATTTTGCTTCTCAGCATCTCGATTTCAGCAATCAGTTCTTCTCTCGTTTTAGATTCTAACTCTTTCACAAATATTTTTAAAAAGAGCCAATATAATATTTTTTTTTGAGATCGCTTAAAAAGTTCATCAGTGCTATACTTTTAGGTGTATGTTAGGGAAAGCAACAATCAACCTTAGCAATCGAGCAAATTCAAAAAAAAGCATTATTCATGATATATTTTTATGTTAAATAGTATCTTTGCCCACCTTTAAATTACATTGTATGACTAAAATTAAATTTGGAACAGACGGATGGAGAGCGATCATCGCAGAAGATTTTACAGTTGCCAACGTAGCCAGAGTATCGGAAGCTACTGCCAAATGGGTATTAAAAAACGGAACATCAAAGTCGGTTGTTATTGGTCATGATTGTCGATTTGCCGGTCAGCTTTTTGCCGAAACTTGCGCACAGGTAATGATACATTATGGCATCAATGTTAGCATTGCGCGCAATTTTGTTTCTACACCAATGATATCTTTAGGTGCAGTGAAGTTGGGAACCGATTTAGGCATAATTATTACAGCAAGTCACAATCCTCCTGCATACAATGGATTTAAAATTAAAGGTAGCTACGGTGGACCGCTCATGCCCGAATTAGTGCAAGATATAGAGGATATGATTGCAGACACTTGCAGTATCAACCTTAAAGCAAAGTCAATTGATGAATGGGTAGCTTTGGGCAAGGCCACAATTGTTGATTT
>Ga0315902_10014789_pt1 | contig 10018 bp, 9 predicted proteins | sample LakEriMetagenome_9_FD_203523 | JGI IMG/M metagenome (GOLD analysis project Ga0315902, IMG submission 203523) | Freshwater fungal communities from buoy surface, Lake Erie, Ohio, United States - Buoy 12 MA117 | ecosystem: Environmental > Aquatic > Freshwater > Lake > Lake biofilm | place: USA...
GCTCATTTTGAGCCGCAAGACGCTCGACATTCCCAACACGCAGAGTGCCACGGGTATTCTCTATGTGGCCTGCCTGGCTGCGATCATCGGCGAGCTCACCGCCCAACTGCTCGCGACGGCAGCCTGATTTTCATGCGGAGCGCCTCGGATGCGGATCACCTACGCCTGCCCCGCCTGCCATGCCACCGTCGCGATCGACGGCATCGAGACGCGTGCCACGCTCGACTGCCCGGCCTGCGGAGCGGCTGTCGCCGTGCCCGGCGATGCCTTCGCGCCCGGCACGCCGCCACGGCTGCGGCGGTGCCTCGTCTGCCCGAGCACCGAGCTCTTCGTGCGCAAGGATTTTCCCCAGCGAGTGGGGCTCGCGATCGTCGTCGCGGGGCTCGCCGCGAGCTGCGTGGCGTGGGCGTGGCGGGAGCTCGTGCTCACGTTCGCGATCTTGTTCGGCACGGCGCTCGTCGACGTGGTGCTGTATCTCGTAATGCCCGACTGCCTTTCGTGCTACCGCTGTGGTGCCCGCTATCGCGGGGCCGGAGTGCGGGGCTCGTTTGGCGGCTTCGATCTGGAGACGCACGAGAAGCACCGCCAGCAGACGGCCCGGCTGCGGGCCGGATCAGCACATGGATCGTGAGCGGCAGCTGATCGCCGAAGATCTGCGCGGCCTGGTGGCCGGCGACGTGCTGTGCGACGACGCGAGCCGGGCTCTCTACGCCACCGACGCGAGCCTGTTCGAGATCTGGCCGCTGGTGATCGTGCGGCCGCGCTCGGTGGACGACGTCGCGGCGACGGTGCGGTTTGCCGCGGAGCGCGGGATCGCGGTCACCCCGCGGGGTGGCGGCTCCGGGCTCGCTGGCGACGCGCTCGGCCGCGGCATCGTGGTGGACACCTCGCGGTTCATGCGCCGCATCATCCACACCACGGCGACGCGGGTGCGGGTGCAGCCGGGAGTGGTGGCTGCACAGCTCGACGAGCATCTCGCCCGGCTGGGCCGCATGTTCGGCCCCGATCCGGGCAATGCGGCCGTGACCACGATCGGCGGGATGATCAGCCGCAATGCGTCGGGCAGCCGGTTCGCGCGGCACGGGGCGATCCGCGATCGGGTCGCGGCGGTGCAGGGCGTGCTCGCCGACGGCAGCGTGATGGAGCTCGTGCCCACGGCACCGGGTGGCACGGGCACGCCTGCGGAGGGCGGCCAGGCACGGTTGGCCGCGGGCGTGGCGGCGATCCTCGCCGATGCCCGGCCCGTGATCGCCCGCTGGCAGCCGGCCGATCGGCCCACGCACGGCGGGTATCGGCTCGATGATCTCGAACGCGACGGGCTCGTGGACCTGCCGCGGCTGCTCTGCGGCGCGGCAGGCACGCTGGCCATCGTCACGGAGGCGACGCTCGAGACGAGCCCGGCCGACGGAGGCCGCGCCGTCGCGCTCGTGCTCTTCGACTCGCTCGAAAAGGCGGCCGATGCAGCGCTGCGGCTGGCGAGCCTGGGGCCGAGCGCCTGCGACCTGTTCGACAAGCGTCATCTGGCGCTCGCCCGTGGGGCGAAGGTGACGTTCGATCTGCTCATTCCGCCCGCCGCCGACGCCGGGCTGCTCGTCGAGTTCACGGGGGAGACGCCGGCGGAGTGCCGGGCCCGGCTCGACGATGCCCTAGCCCGCCTCGGGGGCGTGAAGCGGCTGTGCCTCGACATCCGGCGGGCGGAGGACGACCACGATGCGGCGCTCTTTTGGGAACTGTCGCGGCAGGTCGTGTCGACCCTCCACGGGGTGCGCGGCACGTCTCGCCCCGTGCCGTTCGTGGAAGACGTGGTGCTCCCGCCGGCCAGACTGCCGGACTTCCTGCGGCGTTTGCAAGACGTGCTCAAGGATCAGGCGGCCACGGCGCTCGTGTTCGGGCACGCCCTGCAGGGGCAGGTGCACATCCGACCGTATGCCGAGCCCCGGCATCCCGACGAGCGGGCGCGGCTGGAGCGGCTGGCCGAGTCGATCTATGCAGACGTGGTCGCCCTCGGTGGCACGCTCGGGGGAGAGCAGGGGCTCGGCCTGTCGAGGACGGCGTTTTTCGGCCGCTTCTTTCCCGATTTGAGCGGCGTGTTTTCCCGTGTGAAGGAACTGTTCGATCCACGGGGCACCCTCAATCCTGGCCGGATCGTCGCGGCGGTGGAGCTCCCTGCGGCGACGGAGGCGTTTCGCGGGTCGCTCGAGCCTGCGCGGCCGGCCGACCCGCGCATGGCCGCGCCCGTGCTGCCGGTGCTCACGTGGCCCGCGGCCCGCCTGGCGGCGGAAGTCGATGCCTGCAACGGCTGCGGGGCGTGCCGCACGCTCGGGCCCGACGTGCGCATGTGCCCGCGCTACCGCGAGGAGCCCGCGGAGGAATCGTCGCCCCGGGCGAAGGCCAGCCTCGCGGCCGGGATCCTCTCCGGGGGCGTCGCCGCTGAAGCGCTCGCCACCGACGCCTTGCGGCGGATCGCCGACACCTGCTTCAACTGCCACCAGTGCCGCGTGGACTGCGCGGCGGGGGTGGACATTCCGGCGCTCGTGATGGAATTGAAGGCGGCCCACGTGGCGGGCAACGGGCTGCCCACGGCGGTGTGGCTGCGGGCGCAGGTCGATCGCCTGAGCGCGTTGGGAGGGCGATTCGCGCCGCTCGCCAATCGGGCGATCGCCAACCCGCAGGCCCGGTGGCTCATCGAGAAGACGCTGGGCATCGCCCGCGGCCGCAAGCTTCCGCGATTCACCGGCCGCCGCACGATGCGTTGGGCGGCGCGGCGCGGCCTCACGCGGCCCTCCCAGCGCGGCGGCCCGCGGGTGCTCTACCTGCTCGACACCTTCGCCCGCCATCACGATCCGCTGCTCGTGCAGTCGTTCGTATCGATCCTCGAGCGTCAGGGCGTGGGCGTGTTCATCGACCCGCGGCAGGTGGCGTCGGGGATCGCCCTGGTGTCGGAAGGCGATGTCGAGGGAGCCCGCGCCCTCGCCCGCACCAACGTGCGCATTCTCGCGGAGGCCGTGCGGCTCGGCTATCGGATCGTGTGCACGGAGCCCGCGACGGTGACCTGCATCACGCACGATTATCCATTGCTCGTCAAAGACGACGACATGGAGCGGATCGTCGCCGCCACGACCGATGCCACGAGCTACCTCTGGGAGCTGCATCGCGAAGGCCGGCTCCGGCTCGACTTTCAGCCGGTCGCGGCCCGCGTGCTGTACCACGCCCCCTGCCACCTCCGCGCCCGACACGCCACGAGCCCGGCCGAGCATCTGCTGCGGCTCGTGCCCGGCCTCACGGTGCAGGCGGCCGATCAGGGCTGTTCCGGGATGGCCGGCACCTTCGGCCTGGCCCGCGAGCACTACCGCGCGAGCCTCCGCGTGGGGCTGGGGCTCGTCACGGCGATCCGCAGCGCCGGTGTCGACGCAGGTGCTACCGAGTGCAGCGCGTGCAGGATACAAATGGAGCAGGGCACGACGAAGCCGACCGTGCACCCCGTGAAGATTCTCGCAAAGGCGTGTGGAGCGATCGATGGCGACGGAGCCGAGGAACTCGACGGCGTGCTCGCTGCCCAAAGCGGCCGGCTCACCACCAGCTAACGCGGCGCATACGGCCGTGGTGCGGGTCGGTCTGTTCGCCGGCATGGCCGAAGCCGCCGGTCGCCGTGGGCTCGACGTCGCCTGGCAGGGGGGCACCGTGGCCGATCTGCGGGCAGCCGTCGCCGCCGCGTGCCCCGCGGTGGCGCCGCTGCTCGTGCGGAGCGTGTTCGCGATCGACGGTCGCTACGTCGCCGACACCGCCGGCGTGCCCGCAGGGGCCGACGTCGCCGTCATTCCCCCGGTGAGTGGAGGCTGACATGACGACCGTGCATTGCAGGCTCGTGCGCGATCGGATCGACACGGCGGCCGTGCTGGCCGAGGTGGGGCGGGAGACCGCCGGAGCCAGCGTGCTGTTCGTGGGGACGACGCGGTCGATCACCGGCGACATCGTCACCCGCAGCCTCGACTACGAAGCCCATGAGCCGCTCGCGGAGGACCAGCTCGCGCACCTCGCCCGCGCTGCCGTGCAGGAGTTCGCCCTGAGTGCGTGCGCCGTCGTGCATCGCCTCGGAGCGGTGCCCGTGGGAGAGGCGAGCGTGGCCGTGGCCACGAGCGCCCCGCATCGCCGCGAGGCCTTCGCCGCGGCCGAGTGGCTGATGGAGCGGATCAAGCAGGCGGTGCCGATCTGGAAGCGCGAAGAGGCCGCCGACGGCACGCGCACATGGGTGCATCCGGAAAGCACGCCCGCGGTGGAGCTCAGCCCATGAGCGACGAGGCAGGGGGCCGGGCAACGCGATGGCAGCCGGGTGGCCGGCTCACCGACGGCTTCGGCCGCGTGCACACCGACCTCCGCGTGAGTGTCACCGACCGCTGCAATCTGCGCTGCACCTACTGCATGCCGATCGACGCGGTGTTCAAGCCGCGCGAGGAGTTGCTCACCTACGAAGAGATCGCCCGCGTCGTGCGGGTGGCCGCCGGGCTCGGCATCCGCTCGGTCAGGCTCACCGGCGGCGAACCCCTCATGCGGGCCCGGCTCGACGAGCTCGTGCGGCAGCTGGTCGCGGTGCCGGGGATCGAGGACGTGGCGTTGACGACCAACGGCCTGCTCCTCGCCGAGCAGTCGGAGGCGCTCGCTCGGGCGGGGCTGCATCGGCTCAACGTGAGTCTCGACAGCCTCCGGGAAGACGTGTTCGAGGCGATCGCCCGGCGGCGCGGGCTCGACCGTGTGCTCGCCGGCCTCGCCGCCGCGAAGGCCGCGGGGTTCGCGACGATCAGGATCAACGCCGTCTCGATTCGGGGACTCACGGAAGGGGAGATCGTGCCGCTGGCGGAGTTTTGTCGCCGCGAGGGTTTTCAGCTGCGGTTCATCGAGTTCATGCCGCTCGACGCCGAGGCCGGCTGGGCGGACGAGCGCGTGCTGACCGGCCGCGACGTGCGGGCGATCCTCGAGCGCGAGCTGGGGCCGCTCGTGCCGGCGGCGAGCGGCGACCCCGGGCAGCCGGCGGTCGATTTCACGTGGGCCCATGGCACCGGCCGCGTGGGGTTCATCGACCCGGTGTCGGCGCCTTTCTGCGACCGTTGCGATCGGCTGCGGCTCACCGCCGACGGGCAGTTTCGCAACTGTCTGTTTTCGACCACCGAGTGGGACGTGCGGCAGGTGCTGCGCGGCGGCAGCGAGACCGACGACGTGGACGGCGCGATCGCCGCGCTCCTCGACGACTGCGTGCGAACGAAGCGGGCCGCCCATGGCATCGGTGCAGCCGACTTCGAGCGACCGGCGCGGGCGATGTATCAAATTGGAGGATAGGGCGATGCTCTCCGGCCAGCCACGCCGCTATCTCGACAATGCTGCGACGACGTGGCCGAAGCCGGAGGCCGTGCTTGCCGCGTGGGAACGAGCGGCGCGAGTCGTCGGCGTGGCAGCCGGCCGGGGCAATTACCGCGAGGCCGTCGAGGCGGATGCGATCCGGGCCCGGGCCCGGGCCCGGGCGAGCGTCCTCCTCGGCGGCGTCGATCCGGCGCGGGTGGCGCTGCCCTCGGGCGCTACGCTCGCGCTCAACATGGCGATCCACGGAATCATGCGGCCGGGCGACCACGTGATCGCCACAGCCGCCGACCACAACGCCACGCTTCGGCCCCTGCATACGCTCGCGTCACGCGGCGTGATCACGCTCAGCGTTGTGCCGTGCGACGGCCTGGGTTGCGTCGATCCCGCCGAGGTGGCCCAGGCCTGGCGGCCGGAGACCCGCGGCATCGTCTGTTCGAATGCGTCGAACGTGACCGGAGCGCTCCACGACGCCGCGGCACTGGCCGCCATCGCCCACGAACGCGGCGGCCTGCTCGTGCTCGACGCCGCGCAGTCACTCGGCCAGGTGCCGATGGGCGGTGAGGCTGCCGCGTGGCACGCCGATATCGTCGTGGCCCCGGCGCACAAGTGGCTTCACGGCATGGCCGGGGTCGCGATCCTCCACGCGCGGGCCGGCCTGGAGATCGAACCGCTCGTCCAGGGAGGCACGGGCTCGGCGAGCGACTCGCTCGAGATGCCCGCCGCGTTCACCGACGGGCTCGAGGCGGGCACGCCCGACCTGCCCGCGCTCGCGGCGCTCGATGCGGCCGCCGCGTGGCTCGCCGCGGAAACGGTCGAGGCGGTGGGCAGCCGGTGTCGCGACCTCGCCGCGGACTGTGCGGGTCGGCTGCGCGACATCCGCGGCGTGCGGGTGGTGGCCGCGCTCTCAGGCGGCCCGCCGATTGTGAGTTTCACGCTCCAGGGCTATGATCCCGCCGAAGTCGCCGCGTTGCTCGAACAGGCGGCCGGCGTCCAGGCCCGGGCGGGCTTTCACTGTGCGGCGCGGGTCCACGAGTGCCTCGGCACCCAGGCTGGCGGCACGGTGCGGCTCGCCTTCGGGCCGTTCAATTCCACTGCCGACGTCGCTGCGGTCGCCGCCGCGGTCGAGCAGTTTGCAACCTGACGGGAGACCGACGATGGCCGGCATTCGCAAAGACGTGTGGTATGGCGGAGGCCTGGCCTTCCAGTGCACGCAGTGCGGCGACTGTTGCTCCGGATCGGAAGGCTACGTGTGGGTGAATCAGGCCGAGATCGACGCCATGGCCGCCCGGCTGGGCCTCGCTCCCGACGACTTCGAGCGGCGGTATGTCAAGCAGGTGGGCGTGCGGCGCTCGCTCACGGAGCGGCCGGGCGGCGATTGCGTGCTCCTCGACGAGAAGACGCGGAAGTGCACGGCGTATGACGAGCGTCCGCGGCAGTGCAAGACCTGGCCCTTTTGGGATTCAAACCTGCGGTCGCCCGCGGCCTGGGCCGAAGCCGCCGCAGCCTGCCCCGGCTGCAACAAGGGCAGCCTCGTGCCGCTCGAACAGATCGTCGAGCAGGCCTCACGCATTCGCATCTGACGCGCTGCTTCGAGACGGTCGCACCGGCTGATGCTAGCACCGGGCGTGCTAGCACTTGATCTTGTGGTGGCAGGCGTCGCTGCCACACAAAATCGAAAAAATGCTTGCCTTGCGTCGGGCGAACGATACTTTCAGCCCCCGAACGGTCGGCATGGATGTCGACCCGAGACCTTTCAGGGAGGATTTCATGGCTGGCAAACCGCTCATCGGCATCAACACGGATTACCGCTCCACCCGCAAGGAGCACGCCGCGCTCTCGTTCGTGGCCGCCGGCTACTACGACGGCATCACGGCTTCGGGTGGCATCCCGGTGATCCTCCCCCCGCTTGCCGATGAAGACGACGTCGTCCGGCTGCTCGACCTGCTCGACGGCGTGGTGCTCGTGGGCGGTGCCGACCTCGATCCGCGCCGCGACGGCTACATGCCCCATCCGGCGGTGCGGCCGATGGACGCCCGCCGCGAGGATTTCGACCGGCTGCTCGCCAAGCACGTGTGCGCCCGTCACATGCCCGTGCTCGCCATCGGCAGCGGGATGCAGCTTGTGAACATCACCGAGGGGGGCACGCTGTTCCTCCATCTGCCGGAAGACCTGCCGAAGGCGATCCCGCACAAGGATCCGCTCGATCAGGCCCACCGCCACGCCCTGCTCGTCGAGCGCGGTTCGGCGATGGAGCGGGTGTATGGCGAAGGGGAAATTCGCGTCAACAGCATGCATCACATGGCGATCGACGACGTCGCCCCGAGCTTCAAGGTCACCGCCCGCGCGCCGGACGGTGTGATCGAAGCGATCGAAAGCATCGTCGAAGGGTGGGTGGCGATCGGCACGCAGTTTCACCCCGAGGCCGAGAGCGCCTCGGCCCTCGACGTGAAGATCTTCGAGGAGTTCATCGTGGGGATCACCGGCGAAGTGCCGGAGATGCGGCTGGTGGCCTGACGACGTAGATCTCGACGTGGGGCCCGGTGGTCGCGGCATGCGGCCGCCGGGCCTGCGTCTTTTCCACGCCGAGGCCGACCGCCCGACAGGCCTCCGGGAACGCGGCCGCCCGCAGCCGGCAGGGATCGGCCACGAGTGCCGTGCCGGCTGGGGCGAGCGTGGCGGCGATCACGCTCGCGAGGGCCGTGGCGTGATGGGGTTCGTAGAGCACGTCGGCCGCCACCACGCGGTCGAAGCGGCCCAGGTCGGACGGCAACGCCCGCCAATCGAGCACCCGCGTGGCGATCGTCGAGAGGCCGAGCTTCGCGGCGTTGAACCGCACGCCCTCGAGCGCCGGCTCCTCGTAATCGGTGGCAGTGACCGCGAATCCGGCCCGGGCGGCCATGAGCGCCGGCAGGCCGAGCCCGCAGCCGAGCTCGAGGAGCGCGAGGCCTCGGCCGTCGCAGTCTGCCAGGTCTTCGGCGAGCACGATGGCCGACTCCCAGACGTCGGCCCAGTAGGGAATCCGCTCGTCGGCCTCGAAGGCCCCGATGTCGATCAGAGCCTCCATGTCGGGCGGCCGCCAGATTTCGACCGGCTGGCCGCGGATCTCGATCATCCGGGGAACGGGAGAAAACCGCTCGAATGTCATCACTCACCTCGACGACCGCAAGGCCGCACAACCGGCCCGATCGGTAGGGTCGCAGCCGGACGACGGGCGGCCCAGCCGCACGATACCATGTGGCGCGATGAATCAGGCAGCGTTCCACACCGCCGACCGTCCCGGACGATACGGACCCTGTTCGGGGCGCACACGCGTGCCGACCGTGATCCTCGGTGAGCTGCCGTCATGCCCGCGACTCCCTTCGAGCCATCCTTCGATCCGAGGGCGTGGCGAGCGATCCTCGAAGGGCGTCATGCCGACCCCGGCTCGATCCTCGGACCTCGCGTTGTGCCTCATGACAGCGGTGATGCCATGCTCGCGCGGCACGTGCGGACGTTCCAGCCGACGGCCTCGCGCGCCTGGCTCGTCCAGGCCGCTGGCGGCATGCGCCGCAGCGTGCCGATGCGCCGCACGCATCCGGCCGGCATCTTCGAAGGCGTCGTCGACGCATCGTCCTCCGACTCATCTCCCGGCTACACGATCCGCGTCGAGACACGCGACGGACGCCATGAGATCCACGACCCCTACGCCTTTCCTCCCATGCTGACTGACTTCGACATTCACCTGCTCGGCGAGGGCCGCCACTGGAAGAGCTATGAAAAGCTCGGCGCACAGCTCCACGCGATCGACGGCGTCGCGGGCGTGAACTTCGCCGTCTGGGCGCCCAACGCCGAGAGCGTGAGCGTGGTGGGAGACTTCAACGGCTGGGATGGCCGGGTGCACCAGATGCACAAGCGGGTGCCGTCGGGCATCTGGGAGCTGTTCATTCCCGGCGCCAAGGCGGGCGACAACTACAAGTATCGCATCCACGCCCACGGCACGTTCGCCGACCGGGCCGACCCATACGGCTTCGGGGCGGAAGTGCCGCCGCGAACCGCCTCGCGCGTGATCGACCTGCGAGCCTACCAGTGGCATGACGGCGACTGGATGGCCAGCCGGGCTGCCCGCCAGGGTCTCTCCGCGCCGGTGAACATGTACGAGGTGCACCTCGGGAGCTGGCGTCGGCCGGGCGACGACTCGACCCGCTGGCTCACCTACGCCGAGCTCGAGCGTGAGCTCGTGCCCTACTGCGTGGAGATGGGGTTTACGCACGTGGAGTTCCTGCCGCCGACGGAGCACCCGCTCTCGGCGAGCTGGGGCTATCAGACGATCGGGATGTTCGCCGCCACGAGCCGCTTCGGATCGCCGCACGATTTCATGTCGCTGATCGACGCGCTGCATCGCGCGGGCGTGGGTGTGATCATCGACTGGGTGCCGGCCCACTTTCCCCGTGACGGCCACGGCCTGCGTCAATTCGACGGCACCGCCCTCTACGAGCACGAGGATCCGCGCAAGGGCGAGCACCCCGACTGGGGCACCTTGATCTTCAACTACGGCCGCAACGAGGTGGCCAACTACCTGATCTCAAGCGCGCTCTTCTGGCTCGATCACTACCACGTCGACGGCCTGCGGGTCGATGCGGTGGCCTCGATGCTGTATCTCGATTACAGCCGCAAGGACGGCGAATGG